>Ga0256406_1006689_pt1 | contig 11397 bp, 12 predicted proteins | sample RumenRJG_03DNA_FD_185986 | JGI IMG/M metagenome (GOLD analysis project Ga0256406, IMG submission 185986) | Bovine rumen microbial communities from Lethbridge, Alberta, Canada - RJG_03 | ecosystem: Host-associated > Mammals > Digestive system > Stomach > Rumen | place: Canada: Alberta | collected...
TCCCCTCTACTACTACATCTATCATCGCGAAGTGCTGCAGGAAATGCCCGTGGCCGTCGTCGACCTCTCGCGCGGCGAAAACTCCAAACGCTTCATCCACAAACTCGACGCCACCCCCGAACTGGCTATCGCCTACCGCTGCGCCACCCTCGCCGAAGGCGAAGAACTTGTCAACCGCCACCAGGCCCGCGCCGTCTACATCATCCCCGCCGACTACGACGACCGCCTCGCACGCGGCGAGACAGCCCGCATCACCTGCTTCTCCGACATCAGCTCTTTCCTCTACTACAAAAACGCCATGCTCGGCGGCAGCGTCGTCATGCTCGATGAAATGCACACCATTGAAATGGCCCACCACACCGACGCCGGCCTCGACCACCACAGCGCACGCATCCAGGTGCAGCCCATCGAAGTCGAAGACGTCAAACTCTACAACCCCTCCGGCGGCTACGCCTCCTACTTCATCCCAGCCCTCCTCCTCCTCGTCATCCACCAAACCCTCTTCTTCGGCATCTGCGTCCTCTGCGGCGACGCCAGCGAACGCCACCGCTCCCTCCAAATCATACCCACCCACCTCGGCAGCTTCCGCAGCATACGCATCGTCACCCTCGGGCGCCTCCTCTGCTTCCTCCTCATCTACATCCCCATCGCACTCTTCGACCTCTGGATTCTGCCCCGCATCTTCGGCCTCCCACAACTCGGCAGCGCCATCGACATCTGCCTCCTCCTCCTCCCCTTCCTCCTCGCCACCATCTGCTTCTCCATGACCATCGGCAACCTCTTCTCCCAGCAGCGCATGAGCACCCTCCTCTGCTGCCTCTTCTTCAGCGTCATCCTCTTCTTCCTCAGCGGACTCGTCTGGCCCCAGCCCAACATGCCGCGCTTCTGGCTCGCCGCCAGCTACCTCTTCCCCTCCACCCCCGGCATCCAGGGCTACGTCCGCATCGCCTCCATGGGCGCCACCCTCGCCGAAGTGCGCCACGAATACCTCGCCCTCTGGCTGCAAACAGGCTTCTACTTCCTCACCGCCAATATCTCCCTCTACTTCATCCGCAAATTCAAACCCCAAACCGATCATTGACCGTGAACCGACAGACACCCCAACCCCAAGGCACAATCCACATCCAGCCCTACCGCCTGCCACGCGCCCTCTGGATAGCCCTCGCCTCCGCCGCCATCCTCTCCATCGTCATGGTCCTCGGCGCCACTTCGCGCACCAACCTCCAAATCGAACCCCACTTCAACACCCTCTACGTCTGCATCGCCAACCTGTTCATCTTCCTCATCCTCTACCCACTCAACTTCTGGATACTACGCTTCTCTCTCAAAACCTCCCACCGCGTAGCCCTCTGCCTCATCGCCTCCCTCTCCCTCTCCACCATATTCACCCTCGCCAGCTACCAAATCGAAATCCTCCTCGACCCCATCGGATTCACATCCAACCCCTTCCACCTCAACCTCATCGCCAACCTCGCCGCCGGACTCATCTCCTTCCTCGTCTCCATCCTCATCAACAACATCACCGAACACCAGCGCATCCTCCTCGAAAACCAACAGCTCCAGTCCGAAAACCTCCTCATCCGCCACCAGACACTCCAGCAGCAACTCTCCCCGCACTTCCTCTTCAACTCCCTCAACACCCTCGACGGCCTCATCGGTACCGACGACCCCTCCGCCCACCAATACCTCCACCAGCTCGCCGCCACCTTCCGCTACTCCATGCAAAAACAGACCGAAGTCACCCTCGCCGACGAACTCGAATTCACACAATCCTACATCTACATGATGCAGATACGCCACGGAAACAACCTCCACGTGCTACAACACATCGACAACGACCTCCTCTCCACACACGTCGTCCCCATCAGCCTCCAGCTCCTGGTCGAAAACGCCATCAAACACAACATCGTCTCCCAGCGCTACCCCCTCACCATCTCCATCTCCACCACCCCCCACCGCACACTCATCGTCTCCAACCCCCTCCGCCCCAAAGCCGACAGCCAAACCACCGGCGGCACCGGACTCACCAACCTCGCACAACGCTACCGACTCCTCTACCAGAAAGACATCAAAATCACCAGGGACGACACCACCTTCACCGTAGAAATCCCCCTCATTTGAATGAGGAGTGAGGGATTAGGAATAGGCACTCAAAAATCAGAATTCAAAACTCAGAAATCAGAATTCAAAAAATGAAAAACATCCTCATCGTCGAAGACGAAAACATAGCCGCACAGCACCTCCAACGTCTCGTCGCCGAACTCCTCCCCGACGCCCACATCCTCGCCACACTCCAAAGCATCGAGGAAAGCATAGAATACCTCCAGCAACAACCCTCCCCCGACCTCATACTCCTCGACATACACCTCGCCGACGGACTCTCCTTCCGCATCTTCGACCACGTACATCCCCACTGCCCCATCATCTTCACCACCGCCTACGACCAATACGCCCTCCAAGCCTTCAAAGTCAACTCCATCGACTACCTCCTCAAACCCATCAACCGCGACGACCTCCAGCACGCCCTCGACAAACTCCACACCCTCGCCTCCCCCACCCCCTCCCAGCTCGCCGCCCTCGCAGGCTCCCTCCACCACTACCGCACTCACTTCCTCGTCCCCATGCGCGACAAACTCATCCCCGTCCCCATCAACCAAATCGCCTGCTTCTACCTCGAAGACAAAATCACCCGCGCCATACTCCTCGACGGACACCACCAAATCATCGACCGCCCCCTCGACAGCATCATGGAACAACTCGACCCCTCGCACTTCTTCCGCGCCAACCGCCAATACATCGTCGCCCACCACGCCATCAGCGAAATAGCCCTCTGGCCCATATCCAAACTCGCCCTCACTCTCTGCGTCCCCACCCCCGACCGCATTATCATATCCAAAGCACGCGTCAGCGAATTCAAACAATGGTACACCAAATGATCAACATCGTCATCTTCGGCGCCCCCGGCGCCGGCAAAGGCACCCAGGCCACACTGCTGGCCGAGAAGTACGACTTCCTGCACATCTCCACCGGCGACCTGCTGCGCCAGGAAGTCCGCTTCCAGACCCCCATCGGCCTGCGCGCCAAAGCCATTATGGACCGCGGCGACCTCGTCGGCGACGACATCGTCGTCCAGCTCCTCCACCGCGCCCTCCAGCAGCGCTCCACCCTCCCCAACCCCGACGCGCAGGAGGATCCGTGGGATGTGGCCCGCAAAGGGCCCTCCCACCGCCCCGAAGGCTGCATCATCGATGGCTTCCCACGCACCGTGCAGCAGGCCCAAACCCTTGAATTCGTCACCCGACGCCTCAAACGCAACATAGACCTTATCATCGCCATCGACGTGCCGCGCGACGAACTCATCCGCCGCATCCACGAGCGCGCCGCCATCAGCGGCCGCAGCGACGACACCGAGGAGGTAATCCGCCACCGCCTCGAACTCTACGACCGGCAGACCCAGCCCGTCCTCGACTACTACCGCCTCTCCGGCCGCCTCACCACCGTCGACGGCAGCGGCGAAATATCCCAAACCAACAACCGCATCTGCCGTGTAATCGACCGTGCTCTCCGCTCCTAACCTTACGCCTGTTTGCCCCTGCAAAGATACGCAAAAAAAATTGGAACCTTGCAAGAGATTTATGCCTAAAATGTTTTAAAATAAAACATCCATAAATTTCAAACCTTTCTAGAAGCAGGCTTTTTTATCACCATCGAGAACACCACACTTACCACCAGGATACCCAAGATGACGGCAAGAGAAACCAGCGTCGGGATATGCCATTGGAAGAAGGTGGCGCCAATCATCTTTACCCCGATAAAGCAGAGCAGTGCACCAAGGCCGTAATGCAACAGCCAGAAGCGGTCTGACACGTCGCTCAGCAGGAAGAAAAGCGAGCGCAAGCCCATGATGGCGAAGATGTTGGAAGTATAAACAATAACGGGGTTCTGTGTAACAGAAAACACAGCAGGAATACTGTCTACGGCGAAGATAATATCCGAAAACTCAATCACTAGCAGCACCAGAAACAGCGGTGTCATCTTTCCGGCGTGGAAGAAATCATGCCCGTGGCTTTCCGTCGTCACAGGAAAATACTTGGAAGCAAAGCGTACCACGGGGTGGTTGGCCGTGTCGATATGCTCGTCACCCTTGTCGCGAAACATCTTCACACCGCTGTAAATCAGTATCAAACCAAACACCGCAAGCAGCCAAGCGAACTTGGTCACCAGAGCTCCCAAGGCAAAAATGAATATGAAACGCATCACGATGGCCCCAAAAATACCCCAAAAAAGTACGCGGTGGTAGTATTCCTTTTTGATGCCAAATGACACAAAAATCATAATCATCACGAAAATATTGTCGATTGAAAGGCTCTCTTCGAGGAAGTAGCCCGCCAGGAACTCCTGCACCATCTCCGAGCGCCACGCGGCAACATCCATCGTGGCATCGGTCGGCGGTATCATCCAGTTGCCGAAGAAATAAATCAGCACCGCAAAGCCCATCGCCATGCCAACCCAAAAAACCGTCCACAGGGAGGCCTCTTTTACGCTGACAACATGGTCTTTTTTGTGAAAAACAAAGAGGTCAAGCACAAGCATCACGACTACAAACGTCATGAAAAGTGTAAAAAACAATGCATTCATATACAATATCTTTAATCGTTTTCAGTTATTTTGACAATCTCCGATAACGCATCTCATGGTTAAATATTGTGAACTGTTTGCAACTTTTTTTCGCGTAGGCACTTTCACCATCGGCGGTGGTTATGCCATGATACCCCTGATGCAACGTGAAGTGGTGGAGCGGCGTCGCTGGATGGACGAGGTGACTTTTCTTGACATCGTAGCCCTCGCTCAGTCCATGCCAGGCGTTTTTGCCGTCAACATGGCCACCCAAGTTGGCTACCGCCTGCGCGGTGTGGCAGGCAGCCTCGTCGCCACCCTGGGCAACATCCTCATGCCTGTCGCCATTATCCTCCTCTTCGCCACCCTCCTCCGCCAATACAGCCACCACCCCACCCTCGAGCACATCTTCATGGGTATCCGTCCAGCCGTTGTGGCACTAATTGCCGCCCCTGTTTTCACCCTCGCTCGCTCATCTGGTATCACTTGGCGCACACTATGGATCCCAGTGTTGGCCGCCCTTTTGATATGGCTCCTGGGTGTCAGTCCCATCCTAGTAATACTGATTGCCATCGCAGGTGGCTTCCTTTATGGCCACCTGAAACACTCTTCTTGACGCGTAGACTCCAAACCATATAATTGCCGGAAAAATGATATTCTTCGAACTCCCCTACACCTTCCTCCTCATTGGTATTTTCACCTTTGGCGGCGGCTACTCGATGGTAGCTCTGATACAAGACGAAGTAGTTGTACACCACCAGTGGATGACATCGCAGGAATTCACCGATGTGTTGGCTATCAGCCAGATGACCCCCGGTCCCATCGGCATCAACACCGCCACCTATGCCGGCTATACTGCCGCCCTCAACGCCGGCTACCCCACCGTTGCCGCTGTAGGTGCCTCGCTTCTTGCCTCGCTGGCCGTCATCTTACTGCCAATCATTTTGATGCTCCTCGTCTGCCGCTTCCTCATGCACCACAAAGACGATCCCCGCGTAGCCTACACAATGCGTGTGCTACGCATGACCATCGTCGGTCTTATTGCCGCCGCCGCACTCCAACTACTTACAATCGAAACTTTTGGCACACCCTCATTCAACCGCCACTTCATATCATCCACAATCATCTTTGCAGTCGTCTTCACTTTTAGCTACTTCAAAATACGTAATCCTAAATTCAAATTTCTCTCCTCCCCCATCCTACTTATCCTCCTCTCTGGCACCGCGGGCTTTCTTCTTTACCAAATCTAAAAAAATCTAAATTTTTTTTCCGTATGCAAATTTGTTTGTACTTTTGCACCACCAAAAAACAACATGTATCATTAATAAAAAAGTAACTATGAAACGTTTAGGTATCATCCTTATGTGTGTGGCCACGCTGACAATGGCCTCGTGCAGTTTCCTCCAGTCTGGCGCCGGCGCCAATGCCATCGCCCAGACCACCGGTCAAACCTGCGGCAGCGCCCTCCTCGGTCTCTACAACTCCTACAAGTCCACCGGCACCATCTCCCTGTCCGACCCCGCCAATCTCGGCTACGCACTCTCGCTGGCCACGGCCTACACCCAGATCAAACAGAACAAGGACGACAAGGCCTACCGCAAGGCCTTCGGCAACGGCCTCGTCATGGCCGGCGCAGGATTGATTACCAAGAACAACTCCAACGCCATCATCGACGCACTGCTCGCCGCCAACGGACTGGCCAACGTCAGCTCCACCAGCTCAACATCGCAGAAGACCGAAGCCGTGGGCTCGATAATGCCCATGGTGCAACTGCTGAATTAAGCCGCTCCGACGGCACAAAAAACAGCGAGGCCCCTGCCGGATGGCAGGGGCCTCGCTCGTTGTATTGCAAGGCTTAGTGCAAGAAGGCCAGCAGGATACCGGCAGCCACCGCCGAGCCCACCACGCCGGCTACATTCGGACCCATGGCGTGCTGCAGCAGGTAGTTCGTCTTGTCGTACTCCAAGCCCACGTTGTTCGACACACGGGCTGCGTCCGGCACGGCGCTCACCCCCGAGTTGCCAATCAGCGGGTTGATCTTGTTGCCCTCCTTCAGGAAGAGGTTCATAATCTTCACAAACAGCACACCGCAGAAGGTGGCCACGATGAAGCTTCCCGCGCCCAGCGCAAAAATCAGCACCGACTTGCCGGTGAGGAACACCGAAGCCTGGGTCGAAGCACCCACGGTGATGCCGATAAGCAGCGTGCACACGTTGACGATGCCGTTCGAGGCCACGTCGGAAAGACGCTTCGTCACGCCGCACTCCTTCAGCAGGTTGCCGAAGAACAGCATGCCGAGCAGCGGCAGGCCGCTGGGCACTATGAAGGCGCAGAACAGCAGACCGATGATGGGGAAGGTGATCTTCTGCAGCTTCGACACTTTGCGTGGCGGCTTCATGCGGATGGTGCGCTCCTTCTTGGTGGTCATCAGGCGCATGATAGGCGGCTGGATGACGGGCACAAGGGCCATGTAGCTATAGGCCGACACGGCGATGGCACCCATCAGCTCCGGCGCCAGCTGCGACGAGAGGAAGATGGCCGTCGGGCCGTCGGCGCCGCCGATGATGCCGATGGCACCCGCCTCGTTCGGCTGGAAACCCAGCGCCAAGGCTCCCATATAGGCCGCGAAGATGCCCACCTGCGCCGCCGCACCCACCAGCATCAGCTTCGGGTTCGACAGCAGCGCCGAGAAGTCCGTCATCGCGCCTATGCCTAGGAATATCAACGGTGGATACCATCCGTTCTGCACACCGTGGTACAGGATGTTAAGCACCGAGTTCTGCTCGTAGATACCTATCTTCAGCCCCGGGTAGAACGGGATGTTGCCGATCAGCATACCGAATCCGATAGGCACCAGCAGCAGCGGTTCAAACTCATACTTGATGCCCAGGAAGATGAACACCAAGCCAATCAAAATCATGGCTATATGGCCCCAAGTCACATTGGCGAAGCCGGTGTATTCCAAGAACTGCACCAACTGCGTCGACATGAACTCCATGAAGCCACCTGTTGCTAAACTAATCATTGTCTACAGTGTTTCAGAGTTATCCAATCACAACCAGTACATCGCCCTCGAGGACGCTGTCGCCCTTGCGGACTTTCACCTCCTTGACGGTGCCGTCGCAGTCGGCCTCGATGTTGTTCTCCATCTTCATAGCCTCCAGCAGCACCACCGTCTGGCCGCTCTTCACCGCGTCGCCCACGTTGACGAACACGTCCAAAATGGTGCCCGGCAGCGGAGCCTGCACCTTGGTGCCGGCCGCGGCATTCGACTTCTGCACCGAGCCGCCGGCGGCAGGAGCCACGCGCGGCTGCGCGGCGCTCGTCACTACCGTCTTCTTCGTCGGCTTCATTTCCTGGTCCACCGTGACGGCATACGGCATACCGTTCACGTTCATTTTGATCTCCTGGCCCTCGACTTCGTTGATTTCCACATTGTAGTCGTTGCCGTTTATCTTGAGCTTATAGGTCTTCATTGCTTACTTCTTGTTGTTAAAATAATGATTCATATTATAATACTTGGCATTCCAAGGCGTCCACTCGCGCTCCACCTTCTGGATGGTAATCACGGTCTCTTCCTCGTCGTGCAGCTCGTCGTTGTAGAGGTGCACAGCCGCGGCTATGGCGGCATACAGCTCGTTGCTGGCTGCCGACGAACCCTCGGCCACGGGTTTCACCTTCGACTGCTTCTTTTCCTTTTCTTCCTTTTCTTCCATGCCCATCAGCAGTTTGCCCGAGCCTTGCAGGATAAGCGCTATGCACACCAGCGCCAGGAACACCACGGCCACAGCCACAGCCGTCAGGCCCACGCCGACAGGGTCGCTCTGCTTGATGCGCTCGGCCTGCTGGGCCACGCGGTAGTGGTGGGTCAAAGCCTCGCCACTCTCGAACTCTTCCAGCCCGCCGCGCAGCGGAAGCACATTGATGTCGTAGCCGAGTGGGTTGCGACCCACCACGAACAACTGGCCGTGCTCGAAGTGCATGGCATACATCGGGCTGCGGAAAGCGCGGCGCGCCACAGGCTTCATCTCCTGGTCCAGCAGGGCGACATAGGCACTGTCGCTCGAAGCCGAGGCCAGCACCACAATGTATTTGCCCAGCACGCTGACACTTACCGGACGCAGTATCTTGTTCAAATCGTGGCGTTTGTGGGTATTGTCGGTCGTAAAGCTGGCGGCAGTGTCGAGCTTGCCGTCCACCATCTTGACCAGATGCACCGAGCACTCGATGCTGTCCACCGCCACAAAGGCACCCATCTGGGGTGCGTAGCAGATCTTGGTGCTTTGGAATTCCACGGGCTTGGCCATGCCATGCGTCATGCAGCCGTGGTGGGGCTGCTCGTGGCGCGGCTCGGCGGGCGTGGCACCGGCCACGGCGTCGGGCTGCGGACCCTGCGCGCTGGCGGCCAGCGTGCCCAAGCACATCAGACCTGCGAATAGCAATTTATAAATGGTATTCATTGTCTTTAATAGGTTGTAACATCAAAACTGATAAAAGGCAAGGACCAGGGTCCGAATGGAACCGGACCCTAATCCTACGGCTTTTTTAGTTGGCCTTCTTGGGGCACTCTTTGCCTTCGGCTTTGCAGCACTTCTCGCCTTCAGCTTTCTGGCAGCCTTTGGCTTCGCCTTCCTTGCAGCACTTCTTGCCTTCGGCCTTGTCGCAGGCGGCGCCTTCGACCTTCTCCTGGGAGCACTTGGTGGTGTCGCAGGGCTTGTCGCACTTCTTCTCGCAGGGCTTGTCGCACTGCTCGGTGGCGGCGGTTTCAGCCTGTTCGGCGGGCTGGGCGTTGTTGTTGCAGGCAACCATGGCGACGAGGGCCATGGCGGCGATAGCGGTTAAAAATACCTTTTTCATTGTTTGATGTTTTAAAATTGGTTAATAATGAATGAATTACAAGGGGAGGTTGCAGTGCTTCTTCATGGGCAGGGAGTCCTTCTTGGTGGCGAGGGCCTGCAGGGCGCGGATGACGCGGAAGCGGGTGTTGCGCGGCTCGATGACATCGTCGATGTAGCCGTACTTGGCTGCATTGTAGGGGTTGGCGAAGAGGTCGTTGTATTCCTTCTCCTTTTCGGCGATGAACTTGGCCTTCTCGTCGGCGTCGGTGATCTCCTTGAGGGCGCGTCCGTGGAGCACCTCGGTGGCGCCGCTGGCGCCCATGACGGCAATCTGGGCCGTGGGCCAGGCGTAGTTGATGTCGGAGCGCAGCTGTTTGCAGCTCATGACGATGTGGGCGCCGCCGTAGCTCTTGCGTAGGGTGACGGTGATCTTGGGCACGGTGGCCTCGCCATAGGCGAAGAGCATCTTGGCACCGTGGACGATGACACCGTTGTATTCCTGGCCGGTGCCGGGGAGGAAGCCGGGCACGTCGACGAGGGTGACGAGCGGGATGTTGAAGGCGTCGCAGAAGCGGACGAAGCGGGCGCCCTTGCGCGAGGCGTTGCAGTCGAGCACGCCGGCCATGGCTTTGGGCTGGTTGGCGACGATGCCGACGCTCATGCCGCCCATGCGGGCGAAGCCGACGACGAGGTTCTTGGCGAAGTTCTCGTGCACTTCGAGGAACTTGCCTTCGTCGACGATGGCGCGGATGACCTCTTTGGCGTCGTAGGCCTCGTTGGGGTTCTCGGGGATGATGGTGTTGAGGCTGTCCTCGAGGCGGTCGATGGGGTCTTCGGTGGCCACATAGGGGGCCTCCTCGAAGTTGTTGCTGGGGATGTAGCCGACCAGTTCGCGGATGAGCTGGAGGGTGCTTTCCTCGGTCTCGCCGACGAAATGGGCCACGCCGCTCTTGGTGGCATGCACCATGGCGCCGCCGAGTTTGTCGACGGTGACGTCCTCGCCGGTGACGGTTTTGACCACCTTGGGGCCGGTGAGGAACATATAGCTGTTCTCCTTTGACATGAGGATGAAGTCGGTAAGGGCGGGGCTGTAGACCGAGCCGCCGGCGCAGGGGCCGAAGATGGCGCTGATCTGGGGCACGACGCCGGAGGCGAGTATGTTGCGCTCGAAGATCTCGGCGTAGCCGGCCAGGGCGTTGATACCCTCCTGGATGCGGGCGCCGCCGGAGTCGTTGATGCCGATGACGGGGGCGCCGACCTTCATGGCCTGGTCCATAACCTTGCAGATTTTGAGGGCCATGGTCTCGCTCAGCGAGCCGCCGAAGACGGTGAAGTCCTGGGCAAAGACGTAGACCATGCGACCGCCGATGGTGCCGTAGCCGGTGACGACGCCGTCGCCGAGGAAGGACTTCTTCTGCATGTCGAAGTTTTGGCAACGGTGGGTGACGAACATGTCGAACTCTTCGAAGGAGCCTTCGTCAAGGAGCAGTGCGATGCGCTCACGGGCGGTGAGCTTGCCGGACTCGTGCTGCTTGTCGATGCCTTTCTGGCCACCGCCGAGGCGGGCTTCGCCACGCTTGTCGAGCAGCTCTTTTATCTTTTGTTCAAAAGCCATTTTATACTATGTTTTTATTTGATTTTTTAGATTATTTGCAGCAGAATTCGGTGAGCACGCCGAGGGTGGACTTGGGGTGGAGGAAGCCGATGTTGAGCTGTTCGGCGCCGGGGCGGGCCTTCTCGTCGATCAGGCGCACGCCTTTTTCCTTGGCCTCGCCGAGGGCCTGGTCGGTGTTTTCGACGGCGAAGGCGATGTGGTGCATGCCGCCCTTGCCGCCGTTCTTCTCGATGAAGGCGGCGATGGTGCTCTCGGGGCAGGTGGGCTCGAGGAGCTCGATCTTGACGTCGCCGCAGCGGAAGAAGGCGGTCTTGACCTTTTGGTCTT
>Ga0256406_1006690_pt1 | contig 11396 bp, 3 predicted proteins | sample RumenRJG_03DNA_FD_185986 | JGI IMG/M metagenome (GOLD analysis project Ga0256406, IMG submission 185986) | Bovine rumen microbial communities from Lethbridge, Alberta, Canada - RJG_03 | ecosystem: Host-associated > Mammals > Digestive system > Stomach > Rumen | place: Canada: Alberta | collected...
CAAGGGAAACCTTGGTACTGCGCCATCTTAATTGCCAAAACGCATCAATAATGCTACATCTTAATTGCCGAAGAATGCTATATGTTATTTTTCTTAAAAATGTTGCATGAAAATTTGCTGATTACAGAAATGCATTCATTTAATAAATATATATCATACGATATTCTAAATTTACAAAAAAGGCAGTAGTTTTTTGTCCGTATAAAATAATTTTTTTATTTTTGCAAAATAATGACCATGCTACGGCTTTTAATGGTTTATTGTAATCTGATATAAAATGCAAAGACCTATGTCTACCGATAATATAACTTTAGGAGAATTAGCCAAATCATTTAAAGACGATTCGGTAAATGGAATATGTGAATATCTAAACAAGAAAGGTTTTACAATTCCAAAAGATCCTGATTATGTCCTAACAGAATCGGAGTTGAAAGCCATATATCCGAAAGTTATTACCCCATCAAAAAATAACGCAGAAGAGAAAGATTCTAAATCTAATTTACAGCAAACAAATCAATCAGATAAAGCTATATCAAAAGATACTTCTATAAAGTCTGACAATAATAGAATAATTACCAAGAAAGAAAAGAAGGAGAAAAAACTGATAGGAATTGTTAAATTTTACGATTCCATAAAGGATTTCGGCTTTATTTTAACTAACGCCAAAGGTATAAATAGCAGGGAAGAAAATAAGAATAAGCTGTATAGTATCTATATGTGCTCCAGAAGTTTTAAAAATGTTTTCCTGCCTACCGATCTTATGTGGGTTACTTTTTCCATTAAAGGGAGAGGACATCGTGGATATGAAGCTGTTAATGTGGAAAAAATGGAGGCAACTCCTGAAACACTAACCAGTGCGATGATGTATCGTGGGGATTTTTCCAGAATAAAGGGAACAGATTCTCATTCTGGGAACTATTATGATTCAGATGTTATTTGTAAAGTAATCGATAAAATATGTGAAGAGCCTAATGGAGAGCAAATAGTGACGAATACAATTGTTGATTATTTGTCAAAGCGTCCACAGAACCAGCAATCATCAATTATAAAACAACTTTTATCAGATCATAAACTTAAGGTTTTATTGTGCCCTATAATTCTTAAAGCAGAATATACATCGGATATCGACTTTAAGAATACTTCTTTCAATTTTTTAAAGGAAAAAATTTCTGAAGAAATTAATAACATTAATAGTTTAGAGGATATTGAAAATCTGCCAAAAGATATTGATATTGAGTCTGTTGCTGATAAGATCTCAGAAATACTGCAAGAAAAAATCATTTCTGATGAAGCAGCTACTATTACATGGCTGAAGAACCATTCTAGTTTTCAAAAATATTTAAGACTAGACAATAATGCTATTGAAACTTTACCTTTAAGAATAAAACTTAAAGAAGCAAATCTATCTGACACATGGATTAAAAATTTTGATGCACAATGGGATGACGTTAGAGAATATGTTTCTAATAAAATGAATGACGAAGAAAGGTTGAAGTTCGTTTCAACCTATTTTGAAGGTCGTGATGTAGATTTCGTATTGAATCACCCTATCGTAGACATATTATCTAGTCATCTAAGGGACATACTTGACGGTACAGCAAAATCAGTCTGGCAAGATCCATGCAAGGAACTTATGCCACAATTTTTTGGTTTTTATATTTCCAACAACCTTGAGAAGATAAACTTCTATTTGTCCAAAAATGTTTTGGACATTAAAGACTTACTTCCTCAGCTGAGAGAGTCGCTTAATAAGCAGATTAAGTCAGATAGTGTTGGCGCTAGAGAACTTATAAGAACCGTCATAGACAAGGGCATAAGCATAGAAGAGTTATTCCCTGACAATTTTTCTTATTGCGATGAAATGTTAATGGAACTTTTCGTCGATACTGATAATTACGAATATTTAAACGAGATGCAAGACTTCGACTCGTGTAACGAATGGGTTGCAAGTCAATCGTCAGGTTACGTCCTGCTATTTATAAAATATTATGGACCGTTGATTGAGGACGAGAAGGAAAGTGATACCTTTTTGCCCTCATTAGGTATTGACACTATTGCAAAGGCTCTTAAGGAGACAGATTCGTCAAGCCAGTATAAACTTCTTCGGTATTTACCAGAAGACTTCATTATAAAGATGCTAACAAAGCATTTTGAAGGTCAGAAAATATTAGATCTTTATGCATCTGAGCAATGGGAGAAAGTTAAAGCACAGGTATCATATGTTGCATTTGATATTGAAAGTGAAGGCGATGATATAAGCCAATTTGCTTTTTGTACAGAAGGAAGTACAAAAACCTATGAGGATATGGAACAACTGTCATCTCTTGCCGAAGTTCTTGAACAGAAGGAGATCGTTGTTGGGCATAACATATCGAATTGGGATTTAAAGATTCTAAAAGATAAAAGGATCCAAACAAATGCATTTGTTTGGGATACTCTTGTTATAGAAATTCTATTAAATCCTTGTAGATATGCATACTCTCTACGTACGAAACATAATGCTAAAGATGATGCAGAACTCACAGAAAAACTATTCTGGAATCAATTATACCGTTTGTCAACGGACCAAAATTTATGTAGTAAATTAAAGACTTTCCTACCTGACAGTATAAATACTATTCTTGCCAAATTACAAGTACCAATATTCAGTAAGTACTTTAAAAAGACAGCAGGCAATGAAGATAATTTCTTCCATAGAATTGACACTATAGACAATGGCTTGAAAGAAGATATAGAGGGAATAGAGTCCAATACAAATAATGAGCCCGTCCTTATAATAGCTCCGCAACGCCTTTGGTCAAAGATAGCCGAACTTATCCACATTCAATGTCTTAATACAGATGAAGATATTAATTATTGGGCTATTTCGCGAGAGAAGATACTAGCAGAACCCGTACAAGATACTCTTCAGCAGACTATTTTACTACGTTTTGCTGATTTTTGCTGCACTCCGCTCGTTGCTAATTTGGCTCAATATCTACGCATACAATTCTTTTCTGACGAATTATTATGGAAATACGTTAGCAATAAAGAAGAACGCATTAAGTGTGCCGACCTCAGAATTATAAATGACTCAGAGGCACTTACTAAATACAAGCATATCTATCTCGTAGGTTGCGAACTTGAAAATCGATTAAATAGTTACAAGTTACCGAATTTACTTTCGCCAACTGATTTCTGGGAAGAAAAAATTCCTATACCGATGCGGTTAGGCGGTTCAAATTTTTCTGAAGTTACTAATGCTGAGAGAAAATCTAAGCTCTTTGTTGATGTTCCAAAAGATGCAGCTAATGTATGGGTAGAACTTATTCAAGGTGGTAAGTATACGATCAACTACAATTTCAACGTTTATAAGAAACTCAAAAACTTACATTCAAATATTGGAAAAGAAGTTGAAGTTAAAGAAATACATTGGATAGAAGGAGAAATAAAAAATGACGATGTATTTCTTGTACGAACTAAGCGGTATAGAAAATTTGACACTCGTGACAAGCGAGTAGCATCAACTTCAAGGTATAGGTCTGTGTATTGGCTATATCAATTGGCATTGTTATCCCAAATACATGCCAGAGTGAATGGTATGCCAATTATTTATATTCTTGACAATGGCTTGGAAATTAAAGAAGTAGAATTATATGCCCGCTCCCGTGGATTCTATGTGCCAGAAGAAGGCACATTAGATCGTAAGCTAGAGCTTATAGCAAACAGTAGCAATGGTATGCTAATAATTTCCCAAGATCTGTTTTTTAAGATTATTGAAAAGAAACTGTATACTGCCTTTTGTTATGTTTGGGATAATATGGCGGTAGAACGTCATATGATAATGTGGCGCAATATGACGACAGAATTATCTGTGTTGAACGATGGAGTTGACGAAAAAGGAGAAAATCTCAACAATGGTGATTCTAAGGATACATATCAGTCTGTTCTTCTTGCTCTATGGCCCGTATACGAATACTACAATAGATTTATAAGGGAACAGAATGCTTCGTCGAGTATGTATATTATAGAGCCCTTCCTCGAAGAATACAATCAGTTAGCAAAAGTTTGGGGAACGAAAATATTTGCAACTTCTATTCAGTGCAACAACAATGAAGATTTCAACAAATCAGTAATTGAGGCGGAGAAATATTTTCACGACAATCAAAGTTCTAAAATTCCACAAACCACGGAATCCATTGCTAATGCTATGGATATTATTTTAGCTACGCTAATAAACAAGGAAGGGGCACAATGGTCAGATATACAGAAAGAAGTACTTCCAAAAATTTTAAGCAAGAAAGAAAATTATCTTGTATCTATGCCAACTGGAGGCGGTAAGTCTGTACTTTTCCAAGGTCCGGCACTCTACAATTCGTCATATTCAAATAGACTATCACTTGTTGTAACTCCCCTTAAGGCATTGATGCAGGATCAAGTGAGAGAGTTGTATGAAAAAGGATTTTACACGAATGTTGATTATCTTAATGGTGACCGTACATACCATGAAACACGAAGCATTTATAGAAAAATAAACAGCGGGGAGCTCGCTCTTCTATATGTTACGCCTGAACGTTTCCGCTCAAGGCAATTTCTAGATGCTCTATTAACACGTATGATGCACGATCATGGCTTAGAATACATGATCTTTGATGAAGCTCACTGTATATCTCAATGGGGAATGGAATTCAGACCAGAGTATCTGAATGTCATTAAGAAATGCAAGGAATTTGAGGATAAGTTTCCTGGAGGCATGTGCATAACAATGTTCTCGGCCACAGTGACAGACCTTATATATAAGCAAATAAATGATACTATCCCTGTAGTTCGTCTTGGAGAAAAAAAGAATTACAATCCTATAAGGGATCATATAGGAACAAAATTTCAATTGGTTGACAATAACATTGTAGCCAGAATTGATTCTATTGTTAATTATATAAAGAACAATCATGTGGATTTTACCAAAAGCCGTATGATTGTGTTCTGTCGAACTCGTAGGCAATGTGAAGAGCTGTCTATCATGCTAGCTGACGAACTTGTTAAGAACAATATCTTATCAGGTGATGAGGGGCAAGACAAGGTAGGCTTTTTCCATGCCGGACTTGATGCTGATGATCGTAATGATACGTATAATAGGTTCAAAGGAACAGAAAATCCGATATACATACTTTGTGCTACTAAAGCCTTTGGTATGGGAATGGATATTCCTAATATTCACTACATTGTCCATTTAGCACCTCCAAATGTTCTGGAAGATTATTTACAGGAAGTGGGTAGAGCCGGTAGAGATGAAAAGGATTATAAATTGGCAGGATTCAGTTCGGCTAATCCTATTCCTGCTCTCTGTTTATATTCAAAAGACGACATAAAAAGAGCTCGTGAGCAACTGTTGCAGAATCAGTTAAGTTGGGCAAACCTTGAAGATATTAGGAAAACCATAAATGCTTACATATCTGGTATTCAGCCTTTAGCAAAGACTGAAAAATATCCAATAGTTATCCCTAATAATCTGTGGAGAAGTTCCAACAATGATTTCGAATACACTGACTTCAAACTTGGAGAATATTGGCTAGAGCGCCTTGGACGCATTAGGATGGGTTTCTTGGCTCCAGCACATATTAAGATTACTATCAATCCCAAGAAGAAAGTCAATACTAGTTCTTTGAATGGAGAAAAATCCAAGAACGTAAAAGATGCTATGGACTTTTTACAAGGAGTATCCGCCAATCAAGGAAGTAATACCATTCAAATTTCCCTGCAAGAAATGGCAGGTAACCTGTCATTACATTATTCAAAACTTTTAGACGTTCTGATTTTCTGCAAAAAGAAAAAATATCTTACTATTGACGAGGATGTTCGATGCCGTATTGCAAACACCCGTCGTGATGAAGTGCCATATATGCTTAGACATAGGAATGTTGAATTAGCCCTTCAACTTATTATCAGCGCAGTAAGTGAATTGTTAGGAGAAAATAAAATAGGAGTTGAAAGAATGTTCTCTGCCGACGATATCCTTAAATATTTGCATGCTTCAACTCTTGACAGCCTTTTGAAAAAAATAACAAAGACCAACCGACAAGGGAATGAAGGAACTGAACAATATATGCCATGGTACGATGAGGAAAATAAAAATGATAATAGAGGACTTTCTAAAGCAACTAACTATAAGAATGACTTATTGAAGAAAAGATACAGACAGATTTATACTTTGCTTGACATAGTTCCTGATGTTACTTGCCGTTCTTACATAGATCAAAATGCAAGAGAGGTAAAACAATCGGTACTTATAGATAAGGCCACATGGAAAAAATTTGTACCTGAATTCGAAGAAAACTGTATTCGTGTTTTAAGTTATATTTACGAACAACAGCAAAACAATATAGAACTTCTAAATTGGGCCGAAGCCATAAACAGTTTGGGACTTCAGGATAAAGGCTTCAGTTATTTCTCTGACCTTCTTCGCTTCCTAGGAGGTATGGGGTATATTGCATGTGATAGCTTGCTACCTACAGGAGTGGAAGTTTATACAACGGATAAATCTGAGAATCAAATAGTTGATGAAATAGACAATGAAGATCCTGATTATGTCTGTCAACATGATTTTAATGAAGCAATTCAGATTAGGAATCTGAGACTTTGCGTGATGGATGCTCTCACTAAGAAAATACATTCTAAGAATGATTTCCAAGAGTTGGTCTCTGCATATTTCAGTAAGACTGATGCTAATGGATTCATGGAACTTCTCGGAAAATATTATTCTGATGATGATGAAATTTGGGGTAGTATCCGTGAGACCGCTATAAAAAATGCTGAAGCTGAGATGAAGGATAATCCTGAACAATGGGCTATCTATAATGAAAGTGCTGATAATAATGTAAATGTTGAAGCAGGCCCAGGTTCCGGAAAGACCCATGTGCTTACCATGAAGTGTGCGAAACTAATTTACAGACAACACACTCCACCATCACAGATACTTGTCCTCGCATATAATAGAGCTGTTGTAGTAGAACTTAAAACGAGATTAGCAAAACTTTTTGCTTCATTGGGATTAAGCCGCTCCGCTAATCAGTTAAATGTTTATACCTTCCATGCATTTGCAAAGCGTGTTTGTGGTAAGAAATTAGAAGGGATAGATATGCAACAATGGGAAAAGGCTTTGCTTGGAACGATTGTTCGGACACCAATGGAAGTTACCAAAGTCTTTCCTGATATACGATATATCCTCATTGATGAGTTTCAAGATATAACTCAAACGAGACTTGATGCCTTGTTAGGACTAAAAAAAATATACCCCCGATTATCTTTCTTTACAATCGGAGACAAAGATCAGAGTATATATGGCTTTGAAAGGGAAGAGTCTATGGATCCTAATTATTATTACAAGCAACTGTATGATAAACTGAATCCAAAGCGGATGACGATGAGTATCAATTATCGCTCTTATCCTAAGATTCTTGAAGCGGCCTCTCAGTTCTTGCCGGAAGGTTCTATGGTGCCTAGACCATGCCCTAAAAATATTAAAGAAGAGCCAAAGTCTCCATACTCATTTGTCTTTTATAATACAAGAGTCTGGACTGATGACTTTGAAAATAACATAAAAACTTTTAGGAACAGAGGTATCAATGATGTCGCTGTGTTCTTCAGAACAAATGATGAAGTTTACAATGGATATTCACAGATAAGAGCAATGAATATTCCTGGTGTGCGAATAAGAATTCAGGGAGCATCAGAATGCGAATTGTTCAGAATGAGAGAAATTTTTTCCGTCATAAACTGGCTTAAGAGGAATGGTGATAATGTTATTAACTTTGAAAATGATTACACAAAGAATGAGATAAAAAATATCATTACCTCTTGGATTAATAATCCCAATATGGTAAATTGGGATGCTTTTTATCTTGATTTCGCTTATACAATGGTCCTGGACTACCTTAATTTTGCGCAATCCGACGATGAGGTACACACATATTCGCAGATGGCAGATTATATAAAGGACTCTTTAGCTGAAGACAATGCCCAACTTTATAAACTTTACGACAGGTATGCAGATGAGCGTATCCTTCAAGACAAAGAAATGAATGTCGTGCTTACCACGATGCATAAGGCCAAAGGTCTGGAATTTGAAGCTGTTATAATTACTCCTTCTGTAGCTTCTCTGCCCTTTTCTCAAAAGGAAGATGTTGATGTAACAGATCCATTAACAATAGACGACGAGGAAAGCATTATGGAAGAGCGAAGATTGCTGTATGTTGCTTTTACACGTGCGAAGAAATATCTTATAGCTTATTTAGGCGAAAGGGAAGATGCTGTCATGAATATGAAAAGATACGAAGGTAATGATGCAGCACTTGGAATAAAAGAGAGTAAATCGGGTCTAAGCAATTATAATATTGGATATAATGCTGGCTATGGCTTTAATGCAAATAGGAATATGGCATACAGCATAAAAAGAAATGCTCCAGTAATAATTAGAAGAACACTTCACAATAGGAGAAGAGATGGCAATGAGTTTTATACGTATGACATATATTGTAATGGAACAATAATAGGTCAGCTATCGACTGCTAGTAATATCAGAAGAGCTATGGAGATTGAAGAGATTGATTGTCTTGGTGGTTTCTTCATAAGCGACATTTACTATTGGACTTATGAAGATACTCTCAGAACTGATGAAAGAAATGAACAAAATGGCACCCCAAGCAATTTTGCCGGCAATTGGTGTGAGAATGCAAAAAGACAAGGGTTCGTTTTCATAGCAGGTATTGCTGGATATGGACAGCAACAGTAACAACAGTAAAGCGTTAAAGATATGAGTTTAATAACCTACGAATGCCAGAAGGCAGAACATGGCCACGAAATAAGACAGTTTAATGAGGCTGCTCAGTCCCTATACGATTATTTCGACGGGAGGGACGAAAATGCCGTATTTATTGGAAATGTTAATATAGGTGATGCAAACCTTGATGGGCTAATAGTTAAAAATGACGCCATAATAATTGTAGAGTTTAAGGACTATTCCGGAGTTCTTGAAGCAAGGCAAAATGGCAACTGGACTTGCAATGGGAAGCCAATTAAAGGAGGAAACGGTGGAAAAACTGTTTTCGAACAATTAAAGAAGAATAGAGGCATATTACGGAAAGTAATTGGCGAACAAAGTTATTTCACTGAAGCCCAGAGACATGACATTAAGGGATTGGTTGTGCTAACGAAACTAGAAGGATATTCCGACGATTTTGATAGATCCAATAAAGCATGGGTCTTTGTTTCTGATGTTGCCAATATGGGTAACATTATGCATGACATTGAATCGGCAAACTTTAAGGACTACAGAACTGGTAGAGAAGTAGATTCCTCAATATCAGACAATGATATTTGGAATTTCTTGAGAAAATTTAAAATTGAGGAGAGATGCCTTGTAACAGACTTCTCTGATACCACGATAATGCCCTCCGACCTATTCCACAAGGATTCTCCCCACAATGGCAAGTATTCGTCTACTGCATCTCAACTGTCAAGTGTGAAGAAACAAAACGAGCAGTTACAACAGCAAATTAGTGAGTTGCTAGCAAAAATAGAGACGTTAAGAAACAATCATCAAAAGGATTTAAACGACAGGGATCTAAGAATAAACCAACAAAAGGCAGAGCTCCTGAAAATAGAATCCGAGAAACTGGAATCTGAAAAAGAAACAGCAAAAGCAGAGATAGAAGTCGGTAAATTAAAGAATGAGCTTGAAAAAATTCAACAAGCACAAACTGCAATTAAAACATCAAGAGAGGAAGACAAAGATTCTTTGCCTGTTGCTTCTCATGTAAAGGAAAACGAAGATAATGATAGCAATGAGAATAGAAGAGATGTTAAACCTGTAACCAAAAAACGCCGTTTTGGCCTTAAAGAGCGTGTCCTAAAGGAGTTTCATGTAGGTGAAGATTCTCTTGACTCAGAACAAATTGGGTTGATCGATCGTAATCTTGAACATTCGATGATAGTCTCTGGATGTGCAGGAAGCGGCAAATCAGTTATTGCCATGTATAAAGCCCGTCAAATAATTGAAGATGGTGGTGATGTAATACTTATTGCATATACAAAATCATTGGAAAGATATATGCAGCAAGGCAGTACAAAGGCTTATACAGGAAGGCATTTCTATTATCATTGGCAGTGGGTAAACGCAGGAAAACCTAGTGCGGACTATATTATTGTAGATGAAATTCAAGATTTCTCACGTGCAGAAATTAATGACTTTATAAAAGCTGCTCGTAAGTGCTATTTCTTCTTTGGCGATTCAGCACAGTCAATATATGGAGGAATAAAGGAGACTTTAAGCACAAAGGAGCTCTCAGAGTTTACAGGAATCAAAATTTCCTATCTCAATAATAATTATAGATTGCCGAAGCCAGTTGCTAAGATCACGCAGGGATATGTAGGAGTTGATGCTAACCCCTACGCAGAGTCCATCTATATGAGTAAAGAAAATGCTTTACCGCATTTCGTCGCTATGGGGTCTGATGAAGAGCAATTTGGTGCTATCGTCAATTTAATTCAGAAGAAATCATTGAAAAGTGTAGGAATCTTGGTTCCTAGTAATGACAATGTTCTGCAATTGATGAATTATTTCAACAAAAAGAATTTCCTTTGCGAGTATAAATATAACTCCGATGAAAATGATAAATATAATAAGGTCACGTTAGATTTCAATACTCAACTGCCAAAGCTAATGACATACCATAGTGCAAAGGGCTTGCAGTTTGAGGCTGTTATCTTACCACTTTTTAAAGGAGCTTCGTCAAAAGAGGATCTAAAAGCATTATATGTGGCAATGACACGTACCTACAGGTTTTTATATTTATTCTACTCTGGCGATGAAATCCCTGCACCGCTTTATAAAGTACCAAAGCGCTTGTATGAGGATACATTGAAGTGATGTCCGTCTTAATATTTTTGCCTTAATGGTCTTTTGTTTCCAATATTTTTAGTAAATTTGGGGGCAAATAACGATATTCGCTAAGTAAAAGACTAAATCATAAGGTTAAAAAGCAGCCATAAAGATGGAAGAATCAGCAAGATACCAATTTAACTTCACCGCCGGTTCAGCTATGGTACAGGAAAGTATCACGGTTGCAGAAACATTCGTTGCCAATGGTGAAGATTGGAATAAGACAGAGCAAATTGTTGATTCTGCCAATCTTCTGTTAAAGGTAAAATCCGCATCTGCACGCCGTCTGCTGAATTTAATCATAAGTCGCCTAAAACTCTTGACAATAAATCAGATTCATTTGTTGACAGAACTACTACGCATTCCGGAGCAAGTGCAGTCAGTTTTTAGCGTTAAGAGTTAAGCGAAAACTCTTTACAATATAGCATTTGGCGGTGTTTGGTCACTCATTTTCAAGCCCAAAATGAGTGAAAATGTGCCA
>Ga0256406_1006692_pt1 | contig 11392 bp, 7 predicted proteins | sample RumenRJG_03DNA_FD_185986 | JGI IMG/M metagenome (GOLD analysis project Ga0256406, IMG submission 185986) | Bovine rumen microbial communities from Lethbridge, Alberta, Canada - RJG_03 | ecosystem: Host-associated > Mammals > Digestive system > Stomach > Rumen | place: Canada: Alberta | collected...
ATGCTTCAGCGCCAGAAGAGTCACCATGACGCCACGTTCGACCTGCTTACCCGATGTCTGGAGATCAAGCCCAATGCCCACGAAGCCTATTTCTTCCTAGCGCAATACTATAGCGAGATGAAGAATGCAGACAAGGCTTTGGAACTTTTCAAGAAAGCATTCGACCTTTGTCCTGACAACATGACGTATATGGAGACCCTGGCACAGTCATATATCGCCAAGGAGAAATACGCCGACGCCATTACCGTGGTTGAGAAGATGTACAACCAGGACAAGAGTCGCCAGGAACTGCTGGAAATGCTCTACCGTCTCTACTACCAGGAGCAGAACTACCAAAAAGCCATCGACGTGCTGGATCGCATGGAGCTCATCGATGGCAAAAGCGAACGCATCACGCTGGCCAAAAGTGCCCTCTACATGGAGATGGACGACAACGAGAAGGCCCTTGCCGCCATCAAGGCACTGGCCGAGGAACACCCTTACGACCTCAACTATCGCACCCTTTACGCCAATTCCCTGATGACTAACGACAAGATGGATGAGGCCTTCAGCACCTTGGAAAAGATCATTGCCGAGGAGCCTCATAACGTCAAAGCCCAACAGTCATTAAGAAACTATTATATCAGGATTCAGGATACAGAAGCTGTCGATTCCATCACACGCTGCATCCTGATTAACAAGAATACGGAAATCAACGACAAGGTTTACCTGCTTCGCCAGCTGATTGCTGAGAACGAACAGGAAGGTGGCGACAGCACACAAGTCCTGAACATCTTCCGCGAGATACTGCAACAGCCCGACCCCGATGCCGATATAGCCGAACTGCGAGCTGCCTATATGGACCTGAAGAAGATGCCGCGCGACAGTATCGCTGCTGCCCTGGAACTGGTGTTGCAGTTAGACCCCAACAGGACCTCAGCCCGTCTGCACCTGGCACAATATGCCTGGGAGGACAATGATGACGACCGTATCATCAGTCTTTGTCAGGCTGCCCGTCAGTACAACCCTGAGGAGATGATATTCTATTACTATCAGGGAATGGCCTATTACCGCAAGGAAGATACCGACCATGCCCTGGAAGCCTTCAAGAACGGCATCAATGTCATCAACGACCAGAGTTCACCAGAGATCGTGTCCGATTTCTATGCTATCCTGGGCGACCTCCTCTTCCAGAAGAAACGCGAGGCAGAGGCTTTTGCCGCCTACGACTCCTGCCTGCAGTGGAAGCCCGATAATATCGGCTGTCTGAACAACTACGCCTATTTCCTCAGTCTCAAGGGCGACAACCTGGAGAAAGCCGAGGAGATGAGTTATAAGACCATCAAGGCCGAGCCCAAGAATGCCACCTACCTGGACACCTATGCCTGGATACTGTTTATGCAGCGACGCTATGCCGAGGCACGCATCTATATTGACCAGGCCACCCAGAATGCCTCAACGCCCAGTCCGGATATCTACGAACATGCCGGCGACATATATGCCCTGAATGGTGACATGCCCACAGCCATCAGCTATTGGCAACAGGCCCTGGCAAAAGCACCCGACAACAAGTTGTTAGTAAAGAAGATCAAACGCAAAAAATATATCAAGCAATGAAATTAACAAACATCCTTAAAGTTGCCGCTTTGGCAATGCCACTTTTCCTGACCTCATGTCACACCAACAAGCAAGTGGTTAAAGAAGCTCCCGTCGTCTCTTCTGAAGAGAGTATGGAGAATGCTGCCATATTGGACAAAGTGACCGGTAACGCACAACCGGCACAATTCGTCACTTCCAAACTGAAGTTCTCTGTAGAATACGGTTCACAGCAGATGTCGCTCACAGGCAACCTCAGAATGAAGCGCGATGACGTTATCCAGATGCAGCTCATGGCCTTCGGCTTCGTAGAGGCTGCACGCCTGGAGTTCACCAAGGACTACGTGCTCATCATCGACCGTATCAACAAGCAATACCTGAAGGCCCCCTATAACTACGTGGATTTCCTGCGTAATAGCGGCATCAATTTCTACACCCTGCAGGCCCTTTTCTGGAACGAGCTGTTCAAGCCCGGACTGCAGAAGGTAGACAAGAATGCACTGGCCAGCTACACTACCAGTATCGACGGCGACGATGCCATCATCAGTCTGGAGCAGGGTAAGATGAACTACAGCTGGCTGACCAATCGTCAGTCGGGCCGTATCAAGATGACTAACATCTCCTATCGCGACATACTTAAAGGCAATACCCAGCTGAACTGGGACTACCTGGAGTTCACCAAGATGGGTGCGAAGACCTTCCCCAACAACATGAAGGTGACGCTGACCACCCCTGAGAAAGAACTGAAACTGGGTATCCGCCTGAACTACCTGGGCAACGAGAGTGAATGGGAGACACGTACCAAGGTGTCTGACAAATACCACGAGGTAGATGTCGACCAGATTCTGCGCCGTTTCATGGCCCTGTAACATACCGAAATTATCTGAAAGCTGAATAAATGAGAAAGATCTGCATACTGCTACTGATGCTTATTGTCTGCATAGCTGCGCCGGCACAAAAGTCGAAGCGCAGGACTACGCAGCGCAAACAGACGACTACGAAAGTGCAACAAACCAAGAAGAAGAAGCAACCCACACAAAGGGAACAGTTGCAGGCAGACCAGAAAAGGCTCAAGAAAGATATCGAGGAGAAAAAGCGCAGAAAGCAGGTACTTGACCAGCAGGTGAAGAAGCAGATGCAGGATGTGCTGGTTCTCAACGATGAAATCAGCGAAAAACGTCGTACTATCGACACCATCAAGACCGACATCGACTCACTCAACAGGAACCTGGCTTTTCTTGAAGCGCAGATGGACACGCTCCAGAAAGAACTGAAGACTCGTCAGAAGCGCTATGCCAATTCCGTGAGATACATGCATCGTAACCGCAAGTCGAGAAACAAAATGATGTTTTTCTTCAGCGCGCAGAACGTCAACCAGATGTATCGCCGCACCCGTTTCATGAAAGAATATGCCACCTACCAAAGGGCACAGGGTGAAGCGGTGAAGGTAAAACAGCAACAGATCGAGGAGAAAAAACAGGAAATCAGCAATAGCAAGCAAGAGAAGAGCAACCTGCTGGTAAAAGGACAGCGCGAGCAGGCGGCTATGGAGCGTAAGCAGGCTGAGCAGAAGAAGATGGTAACCCAACTGCAGAAGGAGCAGCGCACCGTCCAGGACCTCATCAAGAAGGAACAGCAACAGGAGGCTGCCCTGAATGCCAAGATTGAGAAACTCATTGCCGAGGAGATTGCCCGCGAGAAGGCGCGTATAGAAGCCGAGAAGAAACGTAAGGCCGAGGAACTGGCACGTAAGGAACGTGAACGCAAGGAGCGCGAGCGTCGCCTGGCCGAGGCAAAGGCACGCGAGGAGAAGGCAAAGGCCGAAGCACTTGCTGCCAAGACCGCCAAGGAGAAAGCTGCAGCCAAACAAAGGGCACAGGAAGCCGAGAACGAGCGTAAGACGGCTGAGCGCCATGTAGAACAGGCCAAGAAGGAAATCAGCACCTACGTCAGTTCCGACCCCGACCAGAAGCTCTCAGGCAGTTTTGCAGGCAACAAGGGTCGTCTGCCCATGCCTATCACAGGTGCCTATCAGGTAGTACGTAGCTTTGGCTCTAATATTGTGGAAGGTCTGGGTAATGTGCACCTCAGCAGTAAGGGTCTGCACCTGAAGGGACAGCCTGGTGCCAAAGCGCGTTGCGTCTTCGATGGTGTGGTCAGCAAGATCTACTCTACAGGTAATTCCTATATCGTGATGGTACGTCACGGCAAGTATATCTCCGTCTATTGCGACCTTGCCGCCGTCAGCGTTGCTGCAGGACAGAAGGTGACCACCAACCAGACGCTTGGCTCACTCGGCTCCAGCAACACCATGCAGTTTCAGTTGCGCAACTGGACAGAGTTGCTCGATCCGCGTCCTTGGCTCAGACGCTAAGAATATCCAGATAAAGTATTAATGCGTTTTCTATCTCGCTGATGCAGATAAACTCATCGGCGCTATGACTGCGTGACGACTCGCCTGGTCCCAGTTTGAACGAGGGGAACGACATCAGCGCCTGATCAGACAATGTAGGCGAACCGAAAGGTTTCAGACCCAAATCCACGCAACGCTTCACCAATGGATGGTCTGCAGGGATAGAGGAAGAATGCAGACGGAACGAACGAGCCTTCAGTTCGCAGCGTTTCATGTGTTTCTGAAGGAACGCAAACACATACTCATTCTGATAATACTCATTGGTACGTATATCCAGAACGAAATGCAGGCTATCTGGTATCACGTTGTGCTGCGTGCCACTCTCTACCTGCGTCACCGTCATCTTCGTGGGACCTAGCAGCGGACTCTCCTTGCCAAATCGGTAGTCGCGCAGCCACACCAGGTCATCCAGCGCTTCATAGATAGCATTCACGCCCTCGTTTCTAGCCGCATGACCACTCACGCCCTTCGCATAACCATCTACTACCATCAGTCCCTTCTCAGCGATGGCAGGCTGCATACCCGTAGGTTCGCCTACGATGGCCACATCAATCCGTGGCAACATGGGCAGCACATGCTCTACCCCATTCTTGCCCGACACCTCTTCCTCGGCCGATGCCAGATAGATAAGGTTATACGCGCGAGGCTGACTATTCAGGACACGAAACACCTGCAGGAGCGTCACCAGTCCGCCACCACAGTCATTCGAGCCCAGGCCAAAGAGCTTATCACCCTCCAGCAGAGGCTCATGCGGGTTCTTCGTCCATGTAGCCACCGGCTTCACCGTATCGATATGCGCATTGAGGAGAATGGTCTGCTTCGTATCATCAAAGTTATCCGAAACCACCCACAGGTTATTAGCCTCGCGTCGTGGGTTCATCCCCCACGCGCGCATCTTCGCCTCCATCTTGTCGGCAGCTGCGGCCTCATCCCTGCTCACGCGTGGCGTAGCTATCAGTTCCTTCAGCAGTTCCACTGCATCATTCACATATCTGCTTTTATCCTCAATACTCATATCGACATAGTTTTAGAAAATACTTTCGTCTGCAAAATTACATCTTTTTCTTTAAAATGGAATCTTTGCAGGAATAAAAGTCCTAAAATCTAGAAAGTTTCATTTATATTTCATACCTTTGCACAATGAAAGGAACCTATTTTGGGTAAGAGCCCCGTTTGGATCGGCAAGCGACTTATTAAAATAGAAGCACTTTTTACTCCGTTTAGGACAAGAGCCCCGTTTGAATCGGCCAGCGACTTGTTAAAACGGAGTTTTGTGTTATCTTTATTGCCAAATCTTATCAATTCTAATGAATATTTCTTTGGTTCTTTTCATGCTATACAAATACATGTTTGACCTGATTTGACAAAATATCGATATTTATTTGTAATATTCGGAAATTCTTTTTAACTTTGCAATCAAGTATCGGCATCAATCCTCAGTGGGGGAGCCAGTACGATTTTTGTGGGTATATAAATTAGCGTTGGCTATTATTCAAAACGTTCAGAAACTTGCAGGTGAAAGAACATAGTGTTAGAATAGTGGTAACGCCTACTGCTATAGTGGGCGTTTTCCTGTTTTAATACTATAGGTTTCCTGCAAGTACCTTGAACGTTGGACGGGGATTCGTCCACTTCTTGTTTCTATATATGAGCAAGGTGCTTGCAGGGATATTTTGATTATTGGCTTGACGCATTAGTATAAATTGATAATATTAATGCTGACGATATGGCTAAATCGTTAATTGAGGAGCTGCCTCGTATAGTGAGTGAGGGCAGACGTGAAGCAGCACAGATACTGGAGCGGCTAAGTAGTGGTACGCAGATAGGCTTACAGACAAACGAATTGGTGCTGCCAAGTAAAGATGTAAGTGGGCTGTTCAAAGGCAGTTCGCCACAGATTCCTAATGCCTTCAATATGGCAGGTGGCAATGATGGTTGGATGAACCGCCTCATATATGGCGACAATCTTCTAGCTATGCAGGCGCTTCTTGCAGGTGATGCCCAGACAGGCCTTCCCTCGCTTCGTGGTAAAGTCGACTTGATTTATATCGATCCACCTTTTGACTCCAAGGCGGATTATCGCACAAAGATTTCTTTGCCAGGAACGGATATTCAGCAAAAACCAACGGTTATTGAACAATTTGCTTATGCAGATACTTGGGAGGAAGGAACTATATCGTATTTGAAGATGATATATCCAAGACTATCCTTGATTAGAGAATTGCTTTCAAGTTCTGGTAGTCTCTTTGTTCATATCGATTGGCATATTGGTCACTATATGAAAATTATCTTGGATGATATATTTGGGAAAGACAAATTTCGAAACGAGATAGTATGGCAATATTCTGGCTGGAACAAGAAACTCAAGAATTCATTTGAAAAACGACATGATGTAATTCTTTACTATTCACTCGATGATGAGGGATATAAATTTAATTCGTATTTTGAAGAATGGGAATCAGTAGAAGAGTATATCAAAAGAAGAAAACAAAAACCATACAAAGATGAAAATGGCCGTATCTATGTAATGTCTGATGCTGGAAACGGCAATCGTATCAGACGTTATGTAGATGAAGCTATAAAAGAAGGAGTTGTTGTTGATGATGTTTGGAACTTGGATAAACTTAATAATTCTGCAAAAGAAAATGTTGGCTATGCAACCCAAAAACCTGAGGCACTCCTCGAACGCATCATCAAAGCCTCATCCAGGGAAGGTGATCTTGTGTGTGACTTCTTCGGAGGTAGTGGCACAACAGCAGCTGTAGCAGAGCGTTTGGGAAGAAGATGGATCACATGCGACATTGGTAAACCTGCCTCATTGGTAATGCGCAAGCGGTTTATTGACCAAGAGGTGAAACCTTTCTTATATCAGAGTATTGGCGATTATCAAAAAGAAGCATTCAAGAATAACAAACGCTATAAGCATGTGGGCGACTTGAGCCAAGTGATATTAGGACTATATGGTGCTTTACCCTTCACTCCAGAGCAAACAAACGACAGGAACTTTGGTTATATAAAGGGTACACGAACATTGGTAATGGTAGATTCGCCTAATCGTTTGACAACTGCTTCAACTATTCGTAGGGCTGTAGAAGCGAAAGCCTCTTTGCTTGGTGGTGATTGGGAAAAGGTGGTCGTGCTGGGTTGGAACTTTGCTTTCGATATTTCGCAGGCTATTCAGAAGTACGAATCATCGAAGGTCGAAGTTTTAGTTATTCCACCTGACCTGCTGGATAAGTTAGCCAAGAAAGGTTATAAGAAACTGATAGATGATAAGTCTGTGCGCTTCTCGTCACTTCAATATCTGGTGGCAAAACCTGTAAATGTGACTATGCAGGGAGAGAATGACGAATTGGATATAGAGTTGGAGAACTATGTATTGCTTTCCCCCGACAACATTCCTTTGGACGACAAGGATAAGGAGAAACTGCAACAGGTGTTGGAGCAAGATCCGCTGTCGCTGATTGAATACTGGAGTATTGACCCAGATTATGATGGTATAACCTTCCGTTCTACATGGCAGGACTACAGGGAGAATATGGAGAACGATAACGATCCTTTGCATTGTGTCTATAAGACTCGATTGAGGGTTCCACACAAGGAAAGCAGACAGGTTTGTATCAAAGCGGTAGATGTATTTGGGTTTGAAAGTCAAGTGGTTGAGAGCGTATGAAGACAAACGAAACAAATGTCTCATTGGAATTAGCCAAAAGGCTCAGCGAGATAGTGAATGATGCATGGGAGAGTGGTGAATTGTTGGACCAGGTAACACCAACTACCCAAGAACTGCTGAAGTGGTGGTTCTCAGAGGAGTATTGCTCACTGAGAAGCCGAAACTTCCATGCAGGACAGCGCCAGGCAATCCTGAATATCGTGTATTTGCACGAAGTGTTGAAAGCCAAGAACGTGCTTGACTTTTATGAGCAAATTATGCCAGACATGATGGCTTTATCTGACTTGGCAACGCTGAACCAGCAGAAATACCAGATGCCTAAATATGCTGTTAAGATGGCAACGGGTACGGGTAAAACGTGGGTGATGCACGCCTTATTGATATGGCAGATGCTGAATGCCAGACATGAGGATGTAAAGAGTGGAAGATTTACAAAGAACTTCTTGCTTGTAGCTCCTGGTCTTATCGTTTATGACCGCTTGCTGGATGCTTTCTGTGGGCGTTTGAAGGAAGGAACAGAAGAAAGAGATATAGAGTCCAATGATTTCTATATGAATCAGGAAGTCTTTATCCCCGTACACTATCGTCAAGAAGTGTTCTCGTTCATTCAGAACAATGTTGTTACCAAAGAAGATGGCATAGGACGCAAAACTACAGGTGACGGACTGATAGCCTTGACCAACTGGCATCTGTTTGAGAACCAGATGGAAGATGAGGAGGATGAAGAGAATGACGTGCCATCCATTATCAACAAGTTGTTGCCTATTCGTCCAGGCAAGGCTGCAGGTAATGATTTGGGCATGTTGGACAGAAGATACTTAAGAGGTTCTGAACTGGAATATCTTGCCAGTCTTGATGATATCATGGTGATTAATGATGAGGCCCATCATATCCACGAACTGAAACGTAATGGCGAGATAGAAGAGGTAGAATGGCAGAAAGGATTGAATGTAATCGCAGAGAATAAAGGCGAACGGTTCTTCCAGATAGACTTCTCTGCAACTCCATACGACCAGAGAGGCTCTGGAAAGAAGGTGCAGAAGGCTTACTTCCCCCATATCATTGTTGATTTCGACTTGGCAACCGCTATGCGTAAGGGCTTGGTGAAGACGTTGCTTTTAGATAGGAGACAAGAGCTGACAGAATTGAAGGACTTGGACTATAAGGCTGTCCGTGACGAACGGAATAAGGTCTGCGACCTAAGCGACGGACAGCGGCTGATGCTGCGTGCAGGATTGGCAAAATTGAAGAAACTGGAGGAGGAGTTTACGGCTGTTGACGAAAAGAAGAATCCCAAAATGCTCGTCATCTGTGAGGATACTTCTGTTGCTCCCTTTGTGTCGCAATTGATGTTTGAAGACGGATTGTCGCAAGATGAGGTCGTAACTATAGACAGTAATGCAAAAGGCGAAGTGTCTGAAGAAGAATGGAAACAGACTAAAGAAAAGCTGTTTAATATAGATAAGTATAAGAAGCCCAAAGTTATTATCTCTGTATTGATGCTTAGAGAGGGGTTTGACGTAAACAACATCTGTGTGATTGTACCGCTCCGTTCATCTGAGGCCCCTATCTTGCTGGAGCAGATTATAGGTCGTGGCTTGCGATTGATGTGGCGAGAACCTGAATACCAAAGCATTAAGGAATTTGATCGAAGAAGAGTATTGCAACTGCATACCCAGCCTACGACATATATCGATATGCTCAGTATCATTGAGCATCCTGCTTTTATACAATTCTATGAGGAGTTGTTCGCACAAGGTTTGGCAGTAGAAGATACTGGCGAAGCAGGTGAAGGTGGTTCGACAGGTGACCTGATAAGAGTGGGGCTTTGTGAAGGTTACGAGCAATTTGATTTTGAGTGGCCAATGATCGTGAGAGAGGCAGAAGAGGAATTGGAAGATGTAGAGATAGACATCAATAGTTTAATGCCTTTTACTGCTTTCCCATTAGAAAAATTGCGTCAATTCCTAGCTCAGGATGGAGAAACCTTTATTTCCCAAGAAGCAATTTCAAAAACGCAATTTGGAAGGTATAAAGTAACAGCTAATCTGTTTACGGCAACAAGCTATAATGAATATCTGCAGAAGCTGCTTAGAACAATAACACTAAGATTTGACAGGGTGACTTCTCATAGAGAGATGCCTGTACCAAATCTGCAAATCAACGAAGCGAGGACTATCGCTGTTGTTGATAGATACATCCGCACTCGTTTGTTTGGTCAGCCATTTAATCCGTTTAATGGTAGTGATTGGAAGATTCTGCTCTCGAAGGATGCAATAGTGACCAAGCATATCATTGAGGAAATGGCTCGTGCTATCTTCAATCTGCAAAACAACATCATGACTACTGATGCACAAGTCGTTCATACAAAGTTCTCATCTGTGACAGAAATCAAAATGCGAGAATCATTCTCGTTGGAGGTAAACAAATGTATCTATGAGCGATTAGGCTATCCTTCCAGTAGAGGTGGGTTTGAAAAGGCCTTTATTATGTTCCTTAATACTGATGGTGAAGTTGAGAGATTCTTGAAAATCAGTGAGAATATGCATCCTTTTGCAGTCATCTATTATATGCGAAAGGATGGGTTGATGGCAACGTATCATCCTGATTTTATTGTTGCCACTCAGAATAAGATATATCTTATCGAAACTAAAGGAAATGACAAACTGTTCGATAAGAATGTGCGTCAGAAACAGACGGCAGCTGTAGAGTGGACTCGCAAGATAAATGAATTGAAACCTGATGATCGGATGAATCGTGAATGGGAGTATGTGCTGATTAGTGAAGACAACTTTTATGGGCTATCCCACAATGGCGCAACCATTACTGATATATGCGATAGGTGTAAGGTGTCGCTATCGGCTGCTATGGGAGAATTGTTTGTTTGATATGTATCACTACATGTTGGATGTTTTTGTATTGTTGGCAATGACAATGAAGGAAACACAAACAGGAACAATGAAGGCAGAATTGGAGGATATCCTTTTGGCAATTTCATGGGCTGACTTATCTAAGACCTATTTTGGTAAGTCTAACTCGTGGTTGTATCACAAGCTTGATGGGGTTGATGGAAATAAGAAACCTACAGAATTCAACGAGGAAGAGAAGTATATCTTAAAAGGAGCGTTAGTAGATTTGGCAGACCGCATACGTCGCGCTGCAGAGCGTATAGAATGATTTGCATTTCTTGTCTATTACGACTGTATTGAATAAAATTCGCAGGCAGTACCCATCAAAAGTACTGCCTACGTTTTTTTCACCACTCATAATCCTCGATGAAACCGTCGAAAATAACGTCGCCGTTCCAGCCGGCTTCGCGGAAATACTGGTGTATCTCCTCCTGAACGGCAGGAGGGATGAGGCGCGTGCCATTGCGATACTCATAATAATAGGTGTGGCAATGCTTGCTGATGAGGCTCTGACGCACGTATGGCTCCACCCGTTTGGGCATGTCGTCATTAAAGATGTGCATCATGCCCTTGGCATACTTCACCTTCTCAGCCTTGCGGAAAAGGGAACAGTTGGCTGTGCCTACATCCTGAAAACGGGGATTGACACAGGAATAAGTACTTATGGTATCTGACATCTGCTGCCCCACCAGATAATGCAGACAGCGATCCTTTAATGGACAATTGTCTGCGAAACAAATGGTATAGCCATTTCTGGCTTTTTCTTTGAATATATCTATTTCATTCATATTTTTATCATTTTTTGGTTAACCCTCACTCAAA
>Ga0256406_1006693_pt1 | contig 11392 bp, 10 predicted proteins | sample RumenRJG_03DNA_FD_185986 | JGI IMG/M metagenome (GOLD analysis project Ga0256406, IMG submission 185986) | Bovine rumen microbial communities from Lethbridge, Alberta, Canada - RJG_03 | ecosystem: Host-associated > Mammals > Digestive system > Stomach > Rumen | place: Canada: Alberta | collected...
GTTGGCAAATTCATCTGTTGTGGAGATCCATTGTGGTCTCCAACCCCCATTACGCCGTCAGGCGTTATATTAAAGCCATTCATAATGCGTAATTGTTGGTAAATTCATCTGATGGGGAGATCCATTGTGGTCTCCAACCCCCATTACGCCGTTAGGCGTTATATTAAAGCCATTCATAATGCGTAATTGTTGGTAAATTCATCTGATGGGGAGATCCATTGTGGTCGCTAACCCCCATTACGCCGTCAGGCGTTATATATCGGTAGGGGGAAACGATGATGTATTTCAAATTACCCCGTTAGGGGTTATATTTAATGCCATTCATAATGATAATGCGTAATTGTTGGGGAATTCACCCGTAGGGACGATCCCTTGTGGTCGCCCATGGGATACGCCGTCAGGCGTTACATATCGGTAGAAAAAATGATGATGGATTCCCTCCCTTACCCCTTTAGGGGTTATAGGAATCGCCGAGGATCGATAGTTTTGCATTTATCATATATAATTTCGTATTCATATCAGGCCACGGTAGCCAACCGTCTACGACGATTGCCAACCATGGCCTGATTTGATAACCGTTCCATGGGGGAAATTGCCAACGAAAAAAGGGATGAACCGTCGTCCATCCCTTAATCTATCTATTCAATCGCAATCAATTTAATCTTTTTCTTTTAACCATGTGGCTGATTTGCAACCGAGGAAAGTATTTCTTCCAACTTCTACATTATCTTCCGAATTGTCAATCGTGACATCAAGATTCGAGCAACCACTAAAAGCATAATTACCGATAGAAGTAACGCTCTCAGGAATATCTATGCTTTTCAAACTGCGACAAAATCTAAAAGCATGTTCCCCGATGTTTGTCAATCCTTCCGGAATGCTGATGCTTTTCAAACTGCGACATTCCTCAAAAGTCGAAGACCCGATAGAAGTGACACCCTCAGGGATGCTGATGCTGGTCAGACTGCTACAAACCATAAAAGCCTCAGCACCGATAAAAGTAACGCTCTCAGGGATGTAGATGCTGGTCAGACTGCCACATTCATAAAAAGCCGAAGCCCCGATAGAAGTGACACCCTCAGGGATGTAGATGCTGGTCAGACTGCTACATTTATAAAAAGCCGAGGACCCGATAGAAGTGACACCTTCAGGGATGTTGATGCTGGTCAGACTGCTACATTCTCTAAAAGCTAAATCACCGATAGAAGTGACACCCTCAGGGATGCTGATGCTGGTCAGACCACTACAGCCCCAAAAAGCATAACGCGCTATAGAAGTGACACCCTCAGGGATGCTGATGCTGGTCAGACTCCTACAGTTAAAAAAAGCTGAAGACCCGATAGAAGTGACACCCTCAGGGATGCTGATGCTGGTCAGATTGCTACAGCCCCCAAAAGCCGAAGACTCGATAGAAGTGACACTCTTAGGGATATTGATACTTTTCAAACTGCCACAGCCCTTAAAAGCCGAAGACCCGATAGAAGTGACACCCTCAGGGATGTTAATGCTTGTCAATCCGGGGCATTTATAAAAAGCCGAAGAGCCAATGGATGTGACATTATATTTTTTGCCCTCAATTTGTATTTCCGCTGGGATGGAGATAGAATCTAGATTTTGATGTTGATGACAAGTGTGGAAACTAGACACTTCCGCAGTGGAATCAGATGTGATACTGAATGCTAAAGGTAATACAGAGCTATCTGTCGATGTTGTATCTCCTATGGAAGAAGTGTCTTCCCCTATTTCAAATTCGACTTTTTCGATAATGCTCATTTCATGTATTTTGATATTGCCATCTTTAAGTTTTATTCGCATTAAGTCTATCGCAGTTGTACTTCTTTCTAAGTTGACTTCTTCGATAATGTCCACTTCATATTTTTCAATACAGCCATAATTTTTAAACTTAATACGCATGAAATCTGTCGCAAAAGTCAGCATACACAAAATGAGCATCACTGATAAAGTAAATATTTTTTTCATATCTCTAAATTTTAATGATTTATTTTTTGCATCGTTGACGGAAGATAATTTTAATTCGTAATTGTTGGAAAATGCCACCCATAATGGCGATCCCTTGTGGTCGTCCTTAAGAAAATGTCGACTTTATTTCAGGTATGTCACAGATTTGCAAAGATTAAATACACCATATCCAAGTGTTATATTATCTTTTGAATTGTCAATCGTGACATCAAGATTTGAGCAATTACTAAAAGCATAATTACCGATAGAAGTGACTCTTTCAGGAATTTTGACGCTAATCAAACTGCTACATTTATAAAAAGCAAAATTCTCGATAGAAGTGACACTTTTAGGAATGCTGATGCTGATCAAATTGCTACAATTAGAAAAAGCACGATAATCGATGGATGTGACCCCTTCAGGAATTTCAATGGCAATACATTTCGTTATATCACCTATCCAGCCATGGCATTTAGTTCCCTTATCATATACTAATAATTTTGGATCTAACTTGTTACAGTCCCTAAAAGCACCTTCCTCGATGGTTGTCACACTCTCAGGGATGTTGACGTTGGTCAAACTCCTACAGCTCGCAAAAGCAGAATATCCAATAAAAGTGAGACTCTTAGGGATGTTGATGCTGGTTAACCCAATACAATAACCAAAAGCCGAAGACCCGATAGAAGTGACACCCTCAGGGATGTCGATGCTGGTCAAACTCATACAGTCAAAAAAAGCTGAAGACCCGATAGAAGTGACACCCTCAGGGATGTTGATGCTGGTCAAACTTTGGCAGTAAGAAAAAGCACCTTTCCCGATAGAAGAGACACTATTAGGGATTTTGATGCTGATCAAGCCGTTACAGTCTCTAAAAGCATGATCACCAATGGATATTACATTATATGTTTTGCCTTCAATTCGTACCTTGGCAGGTATCGTAATGGATTCAGGGAATGCATCTTCTCTATATGAGTCGTCATTTATCACTTCAACCGTAGAATCAGATAAAATTTTGAATTTAAGTGGCGTTACTGATGTATCCACAATTGCCGAATCTTCGGGAATTGATTCGTCAAAAATAATCTCTTCCACCTCATTTACATTAATTCTCCAATTCTCTCCATTCTTCTGTTTCACAACCATCTCCGTCGCCAAAACAGTAACGCACAACACAAATGCCACGATTGATACAAGTAGTTTTTTTGCCATATCTGTATAATTCTATTACAATTCAAATATCAATGCTGCCATAAATGGCACATTGTTGCGAAATTATGAATAAATCATACGACAATAAAAATAACGATGTTACAAAATCATGAATAAATTATACAACGGCAAAAATTCCAAATAAACAATCCGTCGAATTACCATGGCACGCACGTCCGTGTGTTTACGAGAGGAGGATTCCCCAGATGTGTGGATTCCCCACAATTATGCATTATGCATTATGAATTATGAATTACGAATTGATCCCATTCCGTCCACGGTTGGAAAAAATATCGACAAAAAAAGGGATGAACCGTCGTCCATCCCTTCAAAAATTAATATTTGCTACCGATTATTCTTTTAACCATGTCACAGATTTGTAATTGGTTGAAGAAAAATAATACCTTTGTATCTGGTAACATTAATAGGATAAAAATATAGGGCATGAAAATACTTATAATCGAAGACGACCAGGGAATGCAGGAGGTGATAAGCCAATCTCTTATTAAAGCTCGCTATGTGGTGGAGACGGCATCCACCTTGGATGAGGCTCGCTCCAAACTCCTTCTCTATGAATACGACTGTGTGCTGCTGGATATCATGTTGCCGGATGGCAATGGCCTGAGTCTGCTTAAAGAATTGGCAGAAAAGAAAATCAATCGCAACGTCATCATACTTTCCGCCCGCGATTCTGTCGATGATAAAATTGAAGGCCTTGAACTTGGGGCTGACGACTATCTGCCAAAACCTTTTCATCTGGCGGAGCTTCATGCCCGTATCAGAAGTCTTATGCGTCGTCGACGGGATGGCGAACATACAATCTGCCTTGGAAATATAGAGCTGAATCCTGATCAGTTCTCTGTCAAAGTGGGAGGCAAAACTTTGGAGGTTAGCAGAAAGGAGTTCGACATTCTGCATTATCTTATCAGCCGCCCCGACAGAGTCGTGAGCAAGGAGGCGTTGGCAGAAGCGGTGTGGGGCGACTATATAGACCAGTCGGACAATTTCGATTTTATCTATGCCCACATGAAAAACTTGCGTAAGCGTCTGAAGGCTGCTTCTGCGGATATCGAACTGAAAACTGTCTATGGCTTCGGCTACAAAATCACTACGCCATGAAACTGCTGCATCATATCTCTCTGCGTCTTTCTGTGCTGATGGCAATGCTAATTCTCTCTTGGAGCATCCCTTTCTATTACGCTCTGATTGATGAGGTGAATGATGAGACAGACGACTCTCTTGAGAAAATGTCGGAGATTATCATCAAACGTACGTTAGCGGGCGAAGAGCTGGAGGAGGCATTTATTTCCAACAACAATCAATTCACCATACGTGATGTCAGCGCGGAGTATGCAGCCTCTCATGATCATATCAGATATGAGGACCGTGAGGTTTATGTGAAGGAAATGAGGGAATACGAGTCTGCCCGTATGCTGACCACTATCTATTGTGATGACGACGGGAATTTCCACGAACTGGAGGTTTACACCCCTCACATTGAAAAAGATGATCTGCGTGAGACTATTTTCAAGTGGATGCTCACTCTGGCTTTGATCCTGCTGTTTGGAACGATGCTTCTCAACACTCTTTCGATGCGTCAGACCATGAAACCCCTCTATAATCTGCTGCGTTGGACGGAGCTGTTCCGTCTGCACAAAAAAACGTCTAAACTTGTAAATCCTACAAATATTGATGAATTCCGACAGCTGAATGAGACAGTGGAGCAATCTATGCTGAGAAGCCAAAAACAGTATGAGATACAAAAAAACTTCATCGGCAATGCCTCTCACGAGCTTCAAACCCCTCTGGCTGTTTGCATGAACCAGTTGGAATTGTTGATGGAAGACCCTGCTTTGGGTGAGGAGCAGATTGTGGAGATTGGCAAAGTGATCCGTAAACTTCGGAATATGGTGCAGCTCAACCGCACTCTGCTCAACTTTTCCCGCATCGAAAACGGTCAATTCACCAAAAGCGAACTAGTCAGTTTTCAGAATCTGACTGAGCGGATATTGCCTGATCTGCAATCCATCTTCACGGCAATGCAAATCCATGTCGAAATGCGATCTTCTTCCGATTTCCAACATGTAATGGATCCCACTCTGGCGACGATGTTGCTCACCAACCTGCTGAAAAATGCATTTGTCCACAATAAGCAAGGTGGACTTGTTATAGTGGAAAGTACGGCCGACCACTTGCGGGTCTTAAATAGTGGAATAGAAGAGGCTTTGCCAGACAATCAGATTTTCGTGCCTTTCTACCATACTCCAGGCAAACAGAATTCCACAGGACTTGGCCTCCCAATTTCACAAGCCATCTGCAGACAGAGCGGACTCTACATAAAATATAAGTTTTCCGACGCGATGCATTGTTTTGAGATAGGGAAGGAGTCTTCTGACATTTAGGAATGCGGACTCGTTAAAAAATGTATTGCCTTTCAGGCAAAGGTTTTTGATGTTGTCGCTATCCCCGAGACTTCGTCCCGGGTTAGTCTCGCTTCGCTCAATAGCGTCTTCCAGACGCCAAATATGATGAAAAATATATAGCTCGTTCTTGCTCAAACTCGCAGGAGAGATGGGGGGAGGGGCAACAATTATCAAACTCTAAAAACAAAATTTTAATTAAATTTTAAGCAGTTCACAAATTTTCAGATTCTTTTCAGATTTGCTCTTTTACTTTGCAATTGAAATCAAAAATCAATCATTGTTTAACTAAAAAAGTAAAGGACATGAAAAGGTTAATGAAATTATTCGCAGTAGGTTGTGCATTGAGTGCCCAGACATTAGTTTTTGCAGGACAGGACAAACCAATCAAGATTGAGCAGTTGCCTGCAAACGCGCAACAGATCATCAATAATCATTTTGCTGGCCAGAAGGTGGCATTGGCAAAAGTCGACTCAGAGTTGTTCGGAAAGACTTACGACGTCATCTTCACAAACGGAGACAAACTGGAGTTTGACAGCAAGGGCGACTGGATTGAGGTGGAGTGCAAGAAGAGCCAGGTGCCGGCAGCCCTCGTCCCTGAATCCATTTCAAAGTTTGTGGCAGACTCTTATCCCCAGACAAAGATTCTTGAGATCGACCGTGATCGCAGAGGGTACGACGTAAAGCTTTCCAGCCATATTGAACTTAAGTTTGACGGCCAATTCCAGTTGGTGGGTATTGACGACTGATTTTGAGAGAAAAGCAAAAATTTGTTTAACTAAAAAAGAAAACGACGATGAAGAAGAGAATTTTCATAACAACATTCTTCCTGGCCGCTCTCTTTAATTTTGTGTCATGTGACGACGATAAAGACTTAGCTTCCAGTGATGTGCCAAAAGCGGTAGAGCAAACATTCAGTAGTATGTTTGAAGGTGTGTATCCACAGTGGGAATTGGAGAACAAACTATATAAGGCTGAATTTTTCCAAGACGGGCATGAAATGGAAGCTTGTTTTAAGTCTGATGGCTCGTGGACTCACACCTATACAGATATTTATCAGAATGAGTTGCCGGAGAAGGTGACGAGTTATGTGAGTGCCAAATATGCTGGCTACCGCATCGACGATTCAAAATTTGTGAAGACACCGTCGACGGAATACTATCAGCTGGAGCTGGAGAAAAATGGCAAACGAGACAAGTTCCTGCATCTTACTGCTGACGGGCAGGAGCTATAAACAGTTGATGTGTCGGAAAAATGACATGTATTATATTCGTATGACAACTATGATGAAACGCACGGACGTATGACACGCATGTCCGTGCGTTTTTATATTATCGGTTCGACGTGAATACATTTTAATTTCGTTGCCGGTTCGATACCGTTCTTCGCATGAAAACAGGGGTTATCATCCCTGCCTATAATATACCGTCCCTCCGGGACTTGCGAAATTTAAATAAATTGTCCTATAGCGGACAGATTTGAAACCTGCCCCTATGGTCATGGAAAATGTAATAGATTAATCTTTTAACCATGTCACAGATTTGCAATTTTTGAAAGCATCTGCTCCAACTTTCACATTCTTCTTTGAATTATCAATTACAATTTCAAGATTACTGCATCCCCAAAAAGCATCTTTCCCGATGCTCGTCACACTCTCGGGAATGTTGATGCTGGTCAAACTGTTGCATAAGCGAAATGCCCAATCACCGATAGAAGAGACACTTTCAGGGATGTTGATGCTGGTCAAACTGCTACAGGCATAAAAAGCTTTATTTCCGATGCTTGTCACTCCCTCTGGAATACTTATGTTTTCCAAACTGTGGCATCCCCAAAAAACATCTTTTCCGATGCTCGTCACACTTTCTGGAACATTTATATTAGTCAAACTGTCACAACCTTGAAACGCAGATCCTCCGATGCTCGTCACACCCTTAGGGATCACGACATCAATACATTTTCCCTTATTTCCAAGCCAACCATAGCATTTAGTGCCTTTATCATAGACCAGTAACTTTGGATTCAAACTGTTGCAGTCCCCAAAAGCATCTTCTCCGATGCTAGTTAAACTCTCTGGGATATCTATGCTAGTCAAACTTCTGCATCCCTCAAAAGCAGCTACTCCGATGCTAGTCAAACTCTCCGGGATATCTATGCCAGTCAAACTGCCGCATCCCCTAAAAGCAAATTTTTCGATGCTTGTCACTCCCTCTGGAATACTTATGTTTTCCAAACTGTAACAACCAGAAAAAACATCTTCTCCGATGCTTGTCACTCCCTCTGGAATATTTACATTTGTCAAATTGTCACAACTACGAAAAGCAGAATTTCCGATGCTCGTCACTCCCTCTGGAATTTTAATACTAGTCAAACTTCTGCATCCCCTAAAAGCAGCATATCCGATACTCGTCACTCCATCAGGAATCTCAACATTTGTGCATTTTTCCTTATTTCCTACCCATCCATAACATTTTGTGCCTTTGTCGTAGACCAATAATTTTGGCTCCAAACTACTACATCCATAAAAAGTAGACGCTCCGATGCTTGTCACACTCTCTGGGATATTTATGCTTTTCAAACTACTACAACCAGAAAAAGCAAATTCTCCGATGCTTGTCACTCCCTCTGGAATACTTATGTTTTCCAAACTGTAGCAACCAGAAAAAGCATTTTCTCCGATGTTTGTCAGACTCTCCGGAATATCGATTTTTGTCAAACTGCGACATTCCTCAAAAGCAGCTACTCCGATACTCGTCAACCTTTCTGGCATATTGATACTTGTCAAATTGATGCATTCCTCAAAAGCAGCTACTCCGATACTCGTCACACCCTCAGGAATGCTTATGCTAATCAAATTGTCGCATCTGTAAAAAGCAGCAATACCGATGCTTGTCACCGTATACACTTTTCTTCCTATTCGTACTTTTTCTGGTATAGTGATAGAATTATGACCGCAATATTCTAGTGTAGTGAAGGGATCATAACCACGATATGAAGACTCTTTTGTCAGCTCTACTGTGGAATCCGATAAAATCTTGAATCGCAAAAATGTTTCCGACGTGTCCACCACATTGATCTTCCTGTCCTTTCCGTTATTCTGCTTCACGACCATGTCGGTCGCCAACATAGAGAGGCATATTGCGAATAAAGCTCCTAAAGCAAGTAGTCCTTTTTTCATATTTCTTTCCAATTTATATTTTTCACATTTTCAAAAAATCGTCGTTACTATTATGACAATATCATTACAAAATAAGGAATAGATTACAGAAATTAAAAATTTCCATGTGAGTATTTTCGTATTTTTTTATTTGTGTGATGTGGGCATGTTGTAATCTCCAAATTTGAAGTTTCTTTTTAATACGTCTGAAAGACGTTACCGAGCGGAGCGAGAATAACCCGGGACGAAGTCTCGGGGATAGCAACGACATCAAAACCTTGCCTGAAAGGCAATACAACTTTTTGATTGAATTCTCAGCTCTTTTTCTCATTAAAAAGGCGTAGCCTTTCTCTGTGAACTTGCCAGAATGGGCGTCGCCTCTTAGGCAGGGGTTTCAACCCCTGTCTTGTGGACGGTGCACACGACGAGAACCCCGAAGGGGTGAAACTAAATAAATTGGAGGTGTCGCCTCTTCGAGGCTTTTAATCATCGCCAAATGCCCATTATACAGGGGTTATCACCCCTGCCTATAATATACCGTCCCTTCGGGACTTGTAAAATTTGAATAATTTGTCCTATTGCTTGCAGATTTGAAACCTGCACCTACGATCGTGGATATGCAATAGATTACTCTTTTAACCATGTCACAGATTTGCAACCTGTGAACGCTCCATCTACAACCTTCACATTATCCTTTGAATTATCAATTACAATTTCAAGATTGCTGCATCCCCCAAAAGCAGATTTTCCGATGCTTGTCACACCCTCAGGGATCTTAATGCTGGTCAAACCGCTGCATTCCTTAAAAGTAAAAATTCCGATGCTTGTCACACCTTTGGGAATGTTAATGCTTGTCAAACTTCTGCATCCCCTAAAAGCAGAATATCCGATGCTTGTCACACCTTTGGGAATGTTAATGCTTGTCAAACTGCTACAGTCAGAAAAAGCAGCTTCTCCGATGCTTGTCACACCTTTGGGAATGTTAATGCTTGTCAAACTGCTGCATTCCCTAAAAGCATCAGATCCGATTCTGGTCACTCCCTCAGGGATCTTAATGCTGGTCAAACTGCTGCATTCCTTAAAAGCAAACATTCCGATGCTTGTCACACCTTTGGGAATGTTAATGCTTGTCAAACTGCGGCATCTCTCAAATGCAGATTCTCCGATGCTGGTCACTCCCTCTGGAATCTTTATGCTTGTCAAACTTTTGCATCCACTAAAAGCTCCGTATTCTATACTAGTCAAACCTTCAGGGATATTTATGCTGGTCAAACTGCTGCATCCATAAAAAGCCTCATATCCGATGCTTGTCACCGTATATACTTTTCCTTCTATTCGCACTTTTTCTGGTATAGTGATGGACTCATGACCACGACATGAAGACTCATTCGTCAGCTCCACTGTGGAATCCGATAAAATCTTGAATCGCAAAAATGTTTCCGACGTGTCCACCACATTGATCTTCTGGTCCTTTCCGTTTTTTCCCTTTACCACCATGTCGGTCGCCAACATAGAGAGGCATATAGCGAATAAAGCTCCTAATGCTATTAGTTTCTTTTTCATATCTAAAATATTTTATCCGATTACTCTTTTAACCATGTCACAGATTTGCATCTGTAGAAGGCATCTTTTCCAACTTTCACATTGTCCTTGGAATTATCTATCACGACATCAAGACTACTACAATAATAAAAAGCAGATGCTCCGATGCTTGTCACTCCTTCTGGAATATCTATGTTTGTCAAACCGCTGCAACCAGAAAAAGCCCCTGCTCCGATGCTTGTCACTCCTTCTGGTATCACGACTTCTGTACATTTTTTCTCATCCCCAAGCCAGCCATAACATTTTGTGCCTTTATCATAGACCAACAACTTTGGCTCCAAACTTCTACAAAAAGCATTTCCCGCAATGTACGTCACACCTTCTGGTATTTCTATACTCGTCAAACTTAAACAATCTGAAAAAGCTAATTCCCCGATGTCTGTCACACTCTTTGGGATATTTATGTTCGTCACACTAACACATCCAGCAAAAGCACATCTTCCGATACTTGTCACCGTATAAACTTTTCCATCTATACGCACTTTTTCTGGTATGGTAATGGAATCATGACCAAGGTATGTATAATCATTATCACTCTCTCTTGTCACCTCCACTGTCGAATCGGATAAAATATTGAATCGCAGAAATGTTTCTGATGTATCGACCACAATGGAATCATCTGGAATATTGGCTTTTTCCTCAAAGAAAACCTCTTCCACATCATCCACATTAATCTTCCAATCCTCTCCGTTTTTCTGCTTCACTACCATGTCGGTCGCCAACATAGAGAGGCATATTGCGAATAAAGCTCCTAATGCAAGTAATCCTTTTTGCATATTTCTATCCAATTTATATTTTTCACATTTTCAAAAAATCGTCGTTACTATCATGACAATATCATTACAAAATAAGGAATAAATTACATAAATTAAAAATTTCCATGTGAATATTTTCGTATTTGTATTTGTGTGATGTGGGCAGGTTGTAATCTCCAAATTTGAAGTTTCTTTTTAATACGTCTGAAAGACGTTACCGAGCGGAGCGAGAATAACCCGGGACGAAGTCTCGGGGATAGCAACGACATCAAAACCTTGCCTGAAAGGCAATA
>Ga0256406_1006694_pt1 | contig 11391 bp, 4 predicted proteins | sample RumenRJG_03DNA_FD_185986 | JGI IMG/M metagenome (GOLD analysis project Ga0256406, IMG submission 185986) | Bovine rumen microbial communities from Lethbridge, Alberta, Canada - RJG_03 | ecosystem: Host-associated > Mammals > Digestive system > Stomach > Rumen | place: Canada: Alberta | collected...
AGAAATGTAGTCCTGCATCTGCGACGACATAAAGGAATAAGTGGCCTTGTTCACGTAAGAGCCCATATTGCTAAAGGCATCCATTTCCAGCTTAACCTTGTAGTCGCGCTTTGCCTCGCCCAATTCTGTCTTCTCGAGCACATCGGGCAATGCAATTTCGATCATAAACACCGGACCAGCATGGTGGTAATTCCTGATCGGAGCACTGAACACATCGTGCAATTCGCTTTCACCTTCTGCCAACACAACCGTTTCACCCATTTTATCCAAAGTGGTCAAGCGGAAGTTGACATCTTCGCTAAGCGGAATGCCGCCATAGTAAACAGAATCCGGGCTCCTGGACTTAGTCACGCCATCCACGGCCGTAATCGTAAACCGGATGTTCGACACAGAACCCGTTACCGGCACCCAAGGCGTTGCGTATCCAGCATACTGGCCAGCCTTATCCTTAAAGTAGCTCGTTTCGGAATCCGAAATCAGGCGCACCGAGTCCGCAATCCAGATGGCTTCATCGTATTTGTGCCTATAAGTCAGCTTAGCCGAAGTAGAATTCATGATATAATTGAGCGATACATTGGGATTCTGCTTGGGACTGAAGAACACTCCCGCCTTACCATCACGATTGCGTTCCACCACATAGGGGTGTTCCGGCATCGTATCCAGAGGTTCAGACATCGTAAGCGTCAAAATGTCCAGCGTACCATAAGTATCTTCCTTTGCATCAATATCCTGCCATATAGCGGTCAAAATGACAGGCGGGCACTTATCTACAACCGGATAGAACTTATCAAAGAATCCACCTTCGGGGCCCAGGCGCGGCGTTACGCGGCCATAAGAATCGTAAGGTCCTGTTGTCGATCCGTAGACAAAGGAATTTTCGGATGTAAACTTGATTATAATCACCGATACCGTATCGTCTACTGTGACTTCTACAATAGAAGAATCCGGGCCCAGCACATTTTCGGTATGCTGGCCATATTCATAGGTATGTTCCCATTCCGGCAACAGGTTCCTAACTTCGCCATTCAAGCCCCATTCCACCACAAAGCTGTCCAGCATGTCCTTGGGACGGAGCTTCTTTTCGAATCGCAGATAGAGTTCATTGACATAGCCGTCACCTTCGGGGTCACGCATTTCGGCGAGTGTAACAGGCACAGGTCTCGGCGTTTCAACCACCTTGATCTGCGTACAAGCCTGAGCGGGATCCAACAAGTTGAGAGCCTTGTCGGCCACCATATTCGACTTGACCGTTACCGTAACGCCTTCCTTGACAATGTTGCCGTCGGTATTGCCAGAGATTGCATAGAGCCAGCTCTTGCCGTCGTTACTGGTTGTCGCCTTGCCCACCACGCTGATGGCAGCACCCGTGGCACCCATAATTTCCAGAGGCCAGACGCTCGGCGAATTCAGCATCACCGGTTCAGTAAAGGCTATCATCAAGGTATCCTGTTCGTACTGATGGTCAGGATTTTCAAGAATCGTCACGCTCAAAAGCTGCGGCAAAATACCATCGGTAATAGCCATCTTGCTAGCATTGGTAGCGCCTTCAGCCTTCATGTACACCGTCGACATACCCGAGGGGGACGCCGTCGCTTCGATTCCTAGCGTTGCAGGCAGGTCAATAACCACGTCGCTCTGGTCTTTAGCCTTCGCAGCGTCAACCTTAAGCGTAACCGTGTCAGCCATGCCAGGCAGGTACACACGAATACTGTCGAAGCTGTAATCGGCAATAAGCGTATTGCTAAAGGAAACCACCAACTTGTCGGCAATGTTGTCGCAGTCGCTATCCTTGGCCAAGACCTTTGTCGGTTCAGGATACTTGGACTCAGAGAAGAAGCTCTGCTTTGAAACATCTTCTTCATCATCGGGGTCAATATAAACCACCTGGATCGTATCGCCCGCAAAGAACGAAATCTGGGTACCGTTTCTAGCTCCAGGAGCCACGGACAAAGCCGTAATCGCAGCAGAGCTCTTGAAGCTGCCCGGATTCGAAGCGTCTTCCACCATCTTGACCTTCAAGGTATCGTTCTTTCTATTGTTAATCACCAGTACTTCAATCGGAGCCGAGGTACCGGCCTTATCCTTGTCGTTCAAGTAAATGTAGAAGCGGGTATTCGAAGGATCGGCAGGAGATGCCACGGGATTGCCCTTTTCGTCCTTAATGGTAAGGCTAGAAGCCGTAAGGTTACCGCGTGTAAACTGCACGTAGTAGGTGCGGTTAATAAAGGCGCAGCCACCGTTTTCGGAACATTCTTCACATTCAGGATCAGCACCCGCAAAGATGGTCAAGTCAATCTTGTTACTACCAATCTTCATCTTCACAGGGATATTGAGAGACCAAAGTCCGGTAGAGTCAATTGCACCACCGCCATCAGTCACGTTGTAGTGGGCAATCACCTCGCTGTTATCCGAAATCAAGAAGATTTCGTTACCAATGCGGTCAACGTGCGCCTTGATTTCGGTACCGTTCGCCCAAATACGCGTAATGTAACCTTGTTCAGAAATATGAGCATAGCCCTTCACATACACTGTGCTGCTAGTCTGGTCAATCTGCACATAGGAATTGTTGGAGACATTGAACGGAGCATCCAAGGTTACATCCATTTCGTAATGAGCCTTCTTAGTGGTCATTTCCTGACGAGACGGGCTGTAGCCCCAAATGAATTCATTCTTACGGTAAACCGTAATGAACTGGTTGATAGGAATTTCTGTATCAAAGTCACCATAGTCCTTGCCTTCGACCGGCATACCACTATAATCAGCCCCATCCACCAGGAATTCATGCGGAGCCCAAGACCAGTCGCCCGTACTTGAACTCAATTGCTTTTTCTGGCGTTGGCGAAGTGTTTCGCATGTCTTGAAACCGTCATTAGATATACCGTAAGAGAAATCAAAGTCCAAACGGATTCTAGACGCAGACTTCATTTCAGCGGGGCCAAGAGGAACAGGGAAATAGTAAGAGTACTTGCCTGTTGCAGCATCGTAGGTATCATCTAAACGTTGCGGCCTTGCATTTCTCATAAGCATGCGAACCGTGTTACCGACATCATTTCCATCTTTGTCGAGAAGCGGATGGTTGAAGCCAGATTCATCGTAAGCTTGCAGAATGTCCGTATCCACAAGGAAGGCGCAATTATCCACTTCTTCAGGCGTAGCTGTAAAGTACAAGCGCAATTCAAGACTATCAAACGCCCTAGATTCGTTATTGTAAATATTGAGGTCCAGAGCATCGAGCCCATTATCTACGTACTGATAAGCTCGAACACTAAAGTCGTACCACATTACCGGCGTGGTGAACTTGAGCATGTCTCCCGTTTTGTCATCTACATTGGTGAATTGGCCATTGCTTTCGACCATGTAGTAGTAAGTCGTCTGTTCCTTAAGGCCACCTATTCTCACATAATGGAACTTGGTCGGAATGCCAGATACATCTGCATTGCCTGAACCACTGTTGAAGGCATATTCGGCGGCAGTCGTATGAGGAACCGTATCCCAATAAACCTTAGACTCATATTCACCATTCGGGGTGTACCACATGATTTCGGCGCTATCGCCAAACAGGTTACAGACCGTCACGTTGGTAATCTGTGCACTTTCCACCGAGTTGAGCGTAGTAAAGCTGAAAGGCGTCTTGGTGCTATCGACCATGTACTTGAGCGTAATGTTTTCCGGATTATAGGCATTTGCACCAGACACATAGAAGTAGTAGGTGGAACCGTTCTGGAGTCCACGCAATACAATTTCATGCTGCACGCCCGCCACATTGCTATCGGGGACAACAGTTTCGTTCATCGCGGTTTCGCTGGTACCATAATAAAGGTTCACCGTACCGCGATTAGAAAGCTTAACCATCACAATGGCAGAGTCCATGCTCACGTGGCGAATTTCAACGTTCACACCCGGAGCCACCGTACGGTCAAACTTGGCAGAAGCAAGCATGCCCGAACTCACGAGAGTAGCAGCAGCGTCGATACAGGTTTCAGAGATATACCAATATTCCCAGCTTGTTCCACTAGCAGAGCCAGACGGATCAATATGGTTTGTTGCACCGGGGGTAACGCCACCATAAAGAGCACCTACAGGCGGTCTGTACTTGTAAGAAGCACCCGGCATGTTCTTGCCTTCAGGGTTAGCAGCACGATGGTGGGGGTGGGCATCGTTCTTGTCACCAATACCCAAAATGTAAGACACATCCCACGGGTTCACACCCAACAGGTAGTTCAACTGGTTAATAGCCAGCTGACGCATTTCATCGGACTTCCAGTCCACAGCGCCCATATTCGGAAGGGTCAGGTTCTGCTTTTCGATATCTTTTGCCACATCGGCATAGGCCAAAACTTCAAAGATATTACCCGCCTGGTAACGGTTGTAAATCCATTCCTGGTCCGTCTTCATAGAATACCAGATCGGGTCATATTTCACATCATTCTGTTTCCAGCCAATTCCATTCCAGCCAGTGCTCTTAGGCAATGTAATCGTTGCAGTGCCTTGGCTTACATCACCCAGATTGAAAATCATATTCACGATACAGTCTTCAATCGCATTCAAGCGTTCATCTGCAGTGAGCCCATATTCGTTAATAGCCTTATTTTCGTCAGCAAGAATCAACTTATAAAGCGCATAAGTGGCATAGGCGTAAGAGTTTGCCCAGCTGGTATTCTTGCCATTTTTCAAGAAACCCTTGTCAGGCGACACGAACCAACCGCCCTTGAAATAACCAGGGCCATCCTGGTCAGGCAGCTGCTGACCGGTATACATATTGGGGTTGCGAATCATGTCATCGGCATATTCCTTTTCACCCGTCGCATAAAGGAGGGCTACAGAAGCCAAAGCCATGTCATCCACGAATTCATTGTTACCATTATAGGCCGGGCTAGACCATCCGGCAGCCTTCTTATTGTGCGTGAAGGTTTTTCCCTGAGCAAGATCCTTGGCGAACTGATACATTTCTCTTGCAACTTTCAAACAACTGTCCGCGAAAGGTTTGTCGTATTCGGCATACATCTTGCTCATAATAGCAAGGCCTGCAGCCGTTTCACCACCAATATTTGCTCCAATTTCGCCCAAGCGCACCGTTCTAGAAAGCGGGCCACCTCTGCGAAGTGCCGGGTCCCCCTTACTGGGGTCCAAAGGCAGCTTGTCCTGAGACTCCGGACGGCCCCACCAACCGTGGTCAGAACCGAAATCACCCACAGAAAGGGCCATATCGTCAATGACGCCCTTTGCACGTCTGTAAGAGCGCAACACGAAATCGGCACCATGCTTCGCTTCGCGCAACATGTCCGGGATACCATCCCTATTGACGGTTTCACCATGGTTAAAGGCATAGTGGTCTTCATCAGCATCCGCATTGGCAGCAGCCATCAAAGCGGCCACCATAAAGGCATACATCTGGGTCTGGGATTCCTTCAAATGGTCACCGCAGTCATAATAGCCACCTTCCAGCGTTCCAGCCAAAGACTGGTCAAAAGTATAGACACCGGAATCCGAAGATGCGCCGCCATCCAAGGTATGGCTTGGATCATGGAACCAGGAATCGCCATAGCCACTACGGTTAATGCCATAGAACTTCAAGGCGGCGTCCTTCACCATAGAATACACCTTATCGCTCACGATAAAGGTGCTCGAAATATCGTCACCAACCTTGATACGCAAACGGGTTTCCGTAGGGACATTGCCTGGAACACGGCCAATCTGGATTATACCGGACTGCCCCGTAATATCTACCTGGTAGCGTTTCTTGTCGTTGGTAGCCGCATTGGTACCCGCAACAATAGTCCAGTCAGAAGCCGTCTGCTGACCGCTACTGGCAAACGTCCCTGTCACTTTCGGACTGAGGGATTTTCCATTGACATCCACCACTTCAAAAGTACTTGCCGTACCCACGTAGTAGAACTGCTTTTCAGGGTCGCTTTCCAAATAACCGGCCTGATTGACACGGATCGGCGACACGCGGTAGTTAATCGCATCCAAATAAGCCTGGTTCAAGGTATCGGGAATAAGTGCGTTCGGTACGTAAGAGGCAGGAGTGCGGTTCTTGGGCACCATGTTGTGCTTTACCGTAACCGACGTGTCGTAATGGTCAAAGACCGTGCTATCCCAAGTCAGCGGATAGATCGGGCGAATCAGGTCGTAGGGAGTAGGTTGTTCTTGTTCGGCAGCAAACGCAACCGAAACAAACGCAGCCATGGTTAGTGCGGCAAACAGATTCTTTTTAATAGGCACAATAGCCTCCTTTATAATACAACCAACACGGGTACTGCTGATACCCGTTTCAAAGATCCCAAATACACAAATCTAAAAATAGATTTATAATGCTCAAAACGGACTACCTAAAAACAGAAAATGTTCCCTTTTTGCTCTCAAAAACGGCAAAAAACGATGATTTAAAGCACGCTATTTTACATAACAGATTTTAGTAAGAAACACACAGAATAAAGTTTAAAGAAGTTTACAAAACGAGCGGTATAAAGGAAAACAAAAAGGGTCGACGCCCGTAGGCATCGACCTCTAAAAATCTGTGGATTTCAAACCGCTAGATTAGTCCTTGCCGGTGAAGATGATCACGAGCACGGAGGCAACGAAGGCGGCAGACACGATCAGGAATTCCCAGGGGTTTTCCATGATAGTGCTCTTGGCAGAACCGGCAGAGCTATTTTCAAGAGCAGCCTGTTCTTCGGCCTTGGCCTTGGCAGCTTCTTCAGCAGCCTTCTTTTCTTCTTCGGCCTTGGCGAGAGCAGCGCTATCGACCGGAGCTTCTTCAGCCTTAGCTTCGAGCACTTCGGCAGCGGCAGTATCCTTGGCAGGTTCGGCAGCTACAGCGGCTTCGGCAGCAGGTGCAGCGGCAGCAGAGTCAGCCGGGGCTGCAACGGGAGCGGCAGCTTCAGCAGCAGGAGCAGCGGCTTCGGCAGGTGCAGCAGCTTCAGCGGCAGCAGGTGCTTCGGCAGGAGCGGCAGCGGCTTCAGCTTTCGGGGCTTCAGCAGGGGCAGCGGCAGCAGCAGGAGCGGCTTCGGCCTTCGGAGCTTCGGCGGCAGGCTGTGCAGCAGGGGCTGCGGCAGCGGGAGCAGCAGCTTCAGCCTTCGGGGCTTCGGCAGGAGCAGCGGCAGCAGCAGGAGCGGCCTTTTCAGCCGGGGCAGCAGCCTTGGCATCCTTAGCGGCGGGGGCTGCGAAAACAACAGCAGAGGCAAGCACGGTTGCCAACATGAGAGTCTTGATCTTCATAGTATCCTCTTCAGTTTAAACTTTTACGGTGTAAAAAATAGTACATATTTGGGGCTTTCGCCAACATTTTCATAAAAAAAGTTCAAATTGTCGCCTATTTTGTACCTTTTATCGCAAATTTGAGAAATATATCACACTCAAATCGGCAAGACCGCTCTATTTGGTCAAACATTTAGACGAAAGAACGGGCTCCGACCTACAGACGAGTGACGAAAGAAATTTTAAATTAAACGGCAAAAAAGATCAACCCCATCAACAGAGACACAATTATGGCATTCAAGTACGAAGCTACCGTGCAGCACGGTGAAGATACTACCGAATACGTAAACCTCGGCAAAGACGGCGTTACCGTTGCCGAATTCGAAGGCAAGAAGATCCTCAAGGTTTCCAAGGAGGCTTTGACCAAAATCGCCCAGGCCGCTTTCGAAGAAGTTGAATTCTGCCTGCGCCCGGCCCACACGGCCAAGGTCGCCAAGATTCTCCAAGATCCGGAAGCTTCGGACAACGACAAGTTTGTCGCCCTCACTATGCTCAAGAACGCCTGCGTTGCCGCCAAGGGCATCCTGCCGTTCTGCCAGGACACCGGTACTGCTATTTGCGTTGCCCACAAGGGCCAGCAGGTCTGGACTGGCTTTGACGATGCCGAAGCGATCTCTGAAGGTGTCTACAACGCCTACACTACCAAGAACCTTCGCTACAGCCAGATTGCACCCTTGACCATGTACGAAGAAAAGAACACCGGATGCAACCTCCCGGCTCAGATCGACATCCACGCCGAAGAAGGTGCCGAAATGAAGTTCTTGTTCGTCGCCAAGGGCGGTGGTTCTGCCAACAAGACTTATTACTGGCCGATGACCAAGGCACTCCTCAACCCGAAGTCCTTGGAAAAGTTCCTCGCCGAAAAGGTGAAGACCTTGGGTACTGCGGCTTGCCCTCCGTACCACCTCGCCATCGTGATTGGCGGTACCTCTGCCGAAATGAACACGCACATGGTGAAGCTCGCTAGCTGCGGCTACCTCGACGATATTCCGACGAGCGGTTCCGAAGGCGGCCGTATTTTCCGCGACCTCGAAATGGAAGAAAAGGTTCTGCACATTTGCCAGAAGACGGGCATTGGCGCTCAGTTCGGCGGCAAGTACCTGGTGCACGACGTTCGCGTGATTCGCGCTCCGCGTCATGCTGCAAGCTGCCCGGTTTCTATCGGCGTGAGCTGCTCTGCTGACCGCAACATCAAGGCGAAGATTGACGAAAACGGCCTCTGGCTCGAAAAGATGGAGCACCATCCGGAAAACTACATCCCGGCTGGCAACGCCGTGAACCTCGCTCCGGCAGTTGAAATCGATCTCGACCGCCCAATGAAGGAAGTTCTCGCCGACCTCACCAAGTATCCGGTGAAGACTCGCCTTAGCCTCAAGGGCACGATGATTGTGGCCCGCGACATGGCCCACGCCAAGATTGCAGAAATCTTCGACAAGCAGGAACGCGGCGAAGAACTCACGGACGAAGAAAAGACCGTGCTCAAGGTCGTTTCTGACCACCCGATTTACTACGCCGGTCCGGCCAAGACTCCGGCAGGTATGCCGACGGGTAGCTTCGGCCCGACGACGGCAAACCGCATGGACCCGTACGTGATGCGCTTCCAGAGCAAGGGAGCTTCGATGATCATGGTCGCTAAGGGCAACCGTAGCCAGGATGTCACCGACGCCTGCAAGAAGTACGGTGGATTCTTCCTCGGCTCTATCGGCGGTCCGGCAGCAATCCTCGCTGAACAGAACATCCTCAGCAACGATATCGTGGCCTTCCCGGAACTCGGCATGGAAGCCATCCGCAAGATCACCATCAAGGACTTCCCCGCCTTCATCCTCGTCGATGACAAGGGCAACAACTTCTTCGAAGGCTTGATTTAGTCCCCAGCAATGTCATCCTGAGCGAAGAACCGCAGGTTCGTAGTCGAAGGATCTAGATAATCCCGCCGATTTTCACCGGCGGGATTTTTCTATTGAATTTTTATCAAAAGTAATTCCCCCTATTTTCGCCTTTTGGAACAAGAAAAGGTTATTTTATTTTCATGCTCAACATTAACGAAATCAGTGATTACAGGGATTTGCTCAAGAATTACTATACCCAGCGCAAGCTGGATATGCCTCTGTATTCCTATAAGCTTATGGGGCAAAAGCTGGGACTAGAAACGAGCCAGATTTTCCGCGTGTTGAACAAGGAACTTCATTTACCCAACCACAGTATTCCTTTGGCAAAGAACTTGCTGGATTTAAAGGGGCGTAACGGAGAAATCTTCGAAATTCTGGTTGCCGCAGCCAAGGCAAAGTCCCAGGCGAAAAAAGAAAAGCTCTACAAGATGGCCCTTTCGCTCCAAGATGTGGACCTGCGGAAATTCAGTGCCAGCGAATACCTGTTCTTAAGCAAATGGTGGATTCCCGTGGTGCGCGCCCTCATCGAAATGAACGGAGGTCACGCCGAAGTTTCTCGCCTAGTCAAGCAGATTTCACCGACAGTATCCGAAGACCAAGTCCGCGAGGCCATTACCGTCCTTAAAGATCTAAAGTTGATTACGCCGCTAGCCTCGGAGCGTTACGCCGCGACAACGGCCAACTTTACCTCGGCAGGGTCCGCTACAAAGACCGCCGCCATTCGCAGCTACCAGAATCAGCTCTTGGCGCTGGCACAAAACGCACTGATTGCCGTAGAGCCTGCAAAGCGAAATATTTCTTCGCTGCTAGTGGGCGTCGATGACGACTGCTTTACCGACCTGAACGAAATGACCATTGAATTTAGACGCCAGGTACAAAAGAGAGTAGCCGAAGTAAAAGACGCAAACCGCGCCATGCAATTCGTATTCGCCTTTTACCCAGTGGCCGAAGTATCCAAGGACACACTGCCTAAAAAAGAGGGGGCAAAAAGATGAGACGATTACCGTTACTCCTCGTACCCCTCGCCTTCTGGGCCTGTTCTAATGAAAAAGATGTGGCAGGCATCAGTACCGTCGAGACCGAGAATGCTTTCTTGATTCAGATTGTCCGCGAAGATTCCGTGCCTGCGGTGGGCGTTGTCGCCCGCATGCGCTCCGTGGACTTTGTCCGCGACATCGAAGACAATTCCTCAAAGGCCAATTTTTCAACCGAATTCTTCGAAAAATTCACGACCGATTCCCTCGGTCAAATCCGCATCGATAGCCTTACCATAAAGGAGGCTACGATTGAAATTGTCGATGCAGATGAAGGCCTGTTCACCAAGATTTCCGCCAAAGATATCAAGAGCGGAGACTCCGTACAGTACGCCCTCGAAAAAACGGGAAGCCTCCGCGGCAAGGTCTACTTGCCCGACAGCGTCGATTACGCCTGGGTTCAAGTGTACGGCACCGACCGACTTGTGAAAACAGACAACGAAGGCTTTTACAAAATGGATTCCTTGCCGCCATTTGAATACGACTTGCGCGTGATTATTGGCGACAGAGTTGTCGAACAAACCGCAAAGATCGAAGCCGGCGAAGAAGCTTCGGCCAACGTGCGCACCTTCGAGCCCGATTCGGTCAAGGTGTTGGACTTTGAATCCACCGAAGCCCAATTTATAATCAAGGAACTTGGCATCAGCGAAACGGGTTACATGTCTTCTACCGACACGAGCGTACAGACGACACCCTCCGTCGAAACTATCCCCGAAACCCGCAAGGACCTCACGGAATTCATCGGCAATGCAGGCGCAGGTCGTGAAGGAAACGCCATTCACTGGCTGTCTTCGGCAAAATATGGCAACTGGTCTTTCTACGGTATCTGGATTTGCAAAGAAGAATCACCCTGCGACTTGTCCGCGACGGATTCCATCGTTTACTACGCCCGCGGCAAGGGAGTCATCTCGATCGCCTTGGAAACCTTGGGTTCTTCGAACACCGAAGGCAAGACCCTGGCCTACGATACGCTCAAGACCATCGACGAATGGCAACGCCGTGTCATAAAGCCCGAAAACTTCAAGCCACGCGATAACTTGTACGGCAACCTCGGCTGGGAAGTTATCAGCCAAACTGTGACGACGATTTCAATCGCCGCCTACGACAGCACTGAATTCTGGATTGACGATGTCGTATTCTACGGCATCAAGCCCAGCGATTTTATTGACCGCTAAATTAACCGCCCGCTAGGGCAATCCGACGTGGCG
>Ga0256406_1006695_pt1 | contig 11390 bp, 8 predicted proteins | sample RumenRJG_03DNA_FD_185986 | JGI IMG/M metagenome (GOLD analysis project Ga0256406, IMG submission 185986) | Bovine rumen microbial communities from Lethbridge, Alberta, Canada - RJG_03 | ecosystem: Host-associated > Mammals > Digestive system > Stomach > Rumen | place: Canada: Alberta | collected...
ATTATGAGATTTTACCGTGTGAATTAATCATGATTACCAGTGGTTATCGCCACCGCAGAAACATCATGCTAATCCACACGGTCTTGCTCTATTCGAGCAGTGCGCATGACAGGATTCGGACCTGCGACGCAGAGCTTAGAAGGCTCTCGCTCTATCCACTGAGCTACATGCGCATTAAATGCTACTAACCAGTTAACTAAAATTGTTAACATTTGTTAGCATTCGTACTTCCGATGGGACTCGAACCCACACGCCCGAAGGCAACCGCTTTTGAGGCGGTCGTGTCTACCAATTCCAACCACGGAAGCATTCTTATCATTCTTCACTTATCTTATATGATTACAATTGCTATCAAATGCCAGCAGCACTTGCTAGTAATTGATTACAAGAGCTTATCACTCTTATAGTGCTGGAGACGGGACTCGAACCCGCATGCTTGATAGCGGCTGATTTTAAGTCAGCTGCGTATACCAATTCCGCCACTCCAGCATAAATTTATGAGCATATACTCATAAATAGTGCCCCCCGTGGGATTCGAACCCACAACCCACGACTTAAAAGGACGCTGCTCTAACCGTTGAGCTAGAGGGGCTTAACTATTTTCAATTATATCATATCAATTCTAATCATGCAAATTCTTTTTTTTTGCTGATTTTTTTTGCTGGTTTAGTGAGAATTACTATATTATAGCTTGGGTCTCGCTTAATAATAAGTAATTCTCACATCCAACATTTTCAATTATAGCATAACCATTACTAAATAGCAAGTTTAACAATGAATTATTGTTGACAATTTGCTAGCACTGTTAGCACTGGTTAATGCTCGTGCGCATGACAGGATTTGAACCTGCGACATCAACTTTAGGAGAGTTGCGTTCTATCCAACTGAACTACATGCGCATAATTCTCAATCTGACTAGTGTTTTAAAAACACTGAATCAGATTGATGATACGCTCTTTGCTTGGATGACCAGTTCCTGACTCATTAAGAGCCAGACCCCTCACCCGCAAGGTGGTGTATCTTGCCTTGGTAATTACTATAATAGCATATGATTAGTAATGTGTCAAATTCTAATTATCATAAATTATAAAATCGTTGGAATTACTGGGTTCTCTCGGCGTGTCGTTTTTTATATTGTAGTAATTTTGTATACAATATGCATACAAAATTGTATACAAAAATTGCAGTAAAATGCTAGCATGTTAACATATAAGTCAGCATGTTAGCAGTGAACTAGCATTTGTTTTACATTTGTTAGCATTGCTTATTTGCATCATATGAAGTCATTACTAAAACTGACTCAGTCTTTAGTTTGTAAACAATTGCAAACAGCAACCTGTGCTCACTTGATAGGATGTAATGCTAATAATATATAAGTGTCAGATTAAGCATTATTTCATTTTATAATTAACCATGCAAGTATGATTGCATATGATTACAATTGTGAACAATAATGTATAAATATATAGTTAGTGAATTATAATAAACTAACTATGGATGCACGGATTTGCTCTATAGAAATTATTAGTTAGTAAGCAAGTCATTGAAATTCATAATCAACAAAAGCTAACATATAGTTTTATAATGCCTACATTAGCTGGCAGTTATGGTAAACCACTCAGTATGATTGACTAGCTTATGTGAATTGTTAACAATTGCTAGCATAATACATAGTTAGTGCTGATTTGTATTACATTATGTGTATTAGCTGCATTCTGTATACAGTGCTTACAGTGAAATCATTCATAGTCTTAATATGTAGTACCAGGTTCACTATTTAGGTAGGATTCACACTTTTATTAAATATAAAGCTAGTGATGGTTTACCACTCTATTATTAACCAATTTGTGGTAGTTAGACTATTAGTTATTTAGTGATAATATTGTTTTTTTATATTTTATAATCATATATAATGTTAAGACTTATTAATTTAGATAAAATTCTATTGAAAATAAATGGTTCCGCTAACTGGATTCGGACCAATACTAAAGGTTCCAAAGACCCATGTGCTGCCAATTACACCATAGCGGAATAAAATTACTACTTTGCAAGCTGCTAACAATTGCTTACAGCTAGCATGTTTACTACTAATAGTAGTAAGTGTAGTAATCGCTCCTCTGGCAAGAATCGAACTTACATTAAGCGATTAACAGTCGCCTGTTCTGCCTTTGAACTACAGGGGAATAAATTTCACTAACATATATTATTATATCAGTGAATAGTGGATGATGAAGGAATTGAACCTCCGACCTCTTCGGTGTAAACGAAGCACTCTAACCAAACTAAGCTAATCATCCTTCACTTACCTATTAACTTATTAAGTATTGCTAACAATCATGTTAACAATTGTAAGCAATAATACTTGTTGTGTGAACTGTTAACAATAATATCACAGTATTAGCAATTTAGCAACTTTTTAGTTTTAAAATTTTAGCTTCGCTGCGTGGATTCGAACCACGATTAACAGAACCAGAATCTGCTGTCATGCCAGTTAGACCACAGCGAAATACTCAATATACACCACGCAAGCATAATGAACCCACGCATGTGTACAATGTTATCATGAAGTTATGATTGATAACAATATGAGTTCATACTGCTAACTTAATAGTGGTTAGCATGTACTCATATAATGTTATCAGTCAAACTAGTCGCTACTTAAGGTGTCGAACCTTACTAGGAATGATTATGATTCATTCTGAAACGCCGGTCTCATAGCAGCGTTAGCATCTTATGCTCGCATTAATGCTAACATGCATAATAATGTTTACAATAATGCTTACATTAACTTAAGGATAAGCTAAAATTAACTAATAATATACGCATTAACTAGTAGCTGTGTTTATTGTTAGCAATTGTTAACAATAGCTTATCATCGTCGGAATGGTGAGATGTGAACTCACGATCTCCTGCTCCGTTGCAGATTAGTTGATTATTCTTAATTATAAAATTAATTACTAACTAACCTGCATGCACTGATTGCTCAGTGCAGCTCCAAGACTCACAGTCATCGACCTGCTTGGTTCGCGTCTCATCGAGAACGGCGGGGGCTAGATTACCCAGCTCCTGACTTACATCCCCTCCACGCGCGTTTACCGTCTCTGGGGCACTCCCAGCGACCATAATATTAATCGCGGCATTCAAGTCACGATCCATAATAAGACCACAATGCTCGCACTCATACACCCTATCACTGAGGGACAGCTTGGTTTTCACCATCCCACAATTAGAGCACCGCTTACTACTAGGTTCCCACCTACTAATAATATGCAGTATAGTATCAGTACGAGCAGTCTTATACTCTAACTGCCTACGAAACTCACTAAAATTAGCATCAAGTATACTAGCCGCTAGATTATGATTATGAGTCATACCACTAGTGTTCAAATCCTCAATACTAATTTCATCATAATGATTAGCTAGGTAAGTGGTTATCTTATTCGTATAATCAGCGCGTAATGCAGCAATACGCGCATTCACACGCCTTAACCGTTCTAAAGCTCTCTGATAACCCTTAGAACCATGACCATCATTAGCATCTTTATCACGGCGACTAAGGGTTTTCTGAGCTTGCTTTAACTTACTCTTATACTTCTTATAAGTATGCGGGTTCTCAAATACTGTACCATCAGATAATGTGGCTAATGTTTTAACACCAAGGTCAACACCAACAATCCGATGCGGTTTACTACTCGCACGCTTAACCTTAAACTTATTCGAGTGCGCATCATCCTGCACTAAAGTGAGCGCAGCATACCATTTACCAGCCTTATAAGTAATAGTGACCCTAGTGATATGCCTACCATCAACCATTGCAGTAATATTCTCCATGCAATGCACCCTACCAATGCAACCAATGCATGGTAACCAGATGGCTTTAGGGTCATCCTTAATCAACTTATGACCTGTAGTGTAAGCGAACCTAGGCGTGCTGGAACGCTTGGATTTTGGCTTAGGAAAACCTACTCTAGCGCCCTTACGCTTACCATTACGGGACTCATACATGTTCTTAAGACCTAATGCGAGGGCTTCAAAAGCGCTATTATAGGCTTCCTTGCTATTCTCATCCCACCATGGTGCTAATTCATCACGCCACTCATACCACCATTCTCTCATTTCTCGCATGCTCCAGTCAACATGCTTCTCGTGCATTATTATCTGGTGCTTGACATGCCTGAGTAGGAGGTTGAAAGCGTAACGGTTAGCACCAGCGTTTGACCGCATTAATTTTTCTTGTCTTGGTGTTGGGTCTAATGCTGTCTTAACAGCGGTATAAGCTACCATTAGCCTTTTAGCCTCCTTCCTTAATTCTAGTATGAGTTAGTGAGTTGGTAAGTTTGTTTAAGAACCTTACTAATCTAATATCATGCAAACACATGTTCACAGTTAAGAAATTGCTATTATTAAGAATAACCAAGTAAAATGTTAGCTTCTTTTAACAAAGAAAAAGGCAGGCGGATTAACCAAACTTTCCTACATTCCGAAATTATTCTTAAAATAAGAGAAGCCCCGGAGTTTCATTTAACCATCTTACATAACTCCGGGGCTTCTATTTTCTCATCCTGACTTTGTTCTCACTCTGCCAACATGATTGCATCCTTACTCTATCATCATTGGATGCATTTACCTCGGAACCACTTATTGGGCTTAATTTGCATTCTTTTCTGTTCATCCATCATACTAAAGCCCATGTAATTGGGTTTATTCTGATAATTTGCATTCTGAATACCAATTAGCATGATACGATAAACCGCATTAAGCACCTGCTCATTAGCGGTGATGGCTTTATCATCAATCCTAATAGCCATTTTCACTATCCTTTCGTATCATGCGCTGGGGTTAATTTATACTCAACTGTTGTTTCTATAAGCACAATCCAAAATTTCTTCTTATCAATCCTCATGGATTGTGCTTACATTATCTATCATGATTACATTCTCACTTTTAATGAGTTCATACTTCAACTTAACCAGCCTACGCATGAATGTAATCATTGGAAGCGATTTTTGCTTTCACTTATCGCTTCCAAGTACTATAATACCATAGACAATCAGGATTTGTCAAATTAATTGTGCATGTTTACACAATGTTCACAATAATCACTATTTAATGCTTAATTTACACATGCATAGTTTGATTAAAACCTATGGCTTACACCAACTATGCGGCATATTACACCATCTATATAGAATCGATAAGTTAATGCAAACAATGCAAGTAATGCAAGCATAATTGTAAACAACAATGCAAGCAATAGGCTACAAGCAATTACAATAAAAATAGTGGCATGGTTATAATTCCATGCCACTAATCTAAATTGCTAGCAATAAATAAATGTTAACAATTGCTAATCATGCATACATCATACATTCACATTACTATGCCTAGATAGAAAATGCTATCGTATCTTTTAGAACTCACATTTTATCATGCAAGCCTTTAGCTACTAATAGAACAATTGCTACTGGGATAGCAAAAACAATAAGCAGTATAATCAGTGATAGTAGGATGCCTAGTATACCTCCTACTATGCTGAGAATAGAACCAAACAATCCAATAACAAACTTAATCGTTGCAATTGCACACAATATTGCTGCAATTATTGAAGCCCATTCGATGTTCTTCTCTTTGAAGTACGCTCCAATTGCAAACAAAGCATATGCAATCAAACCTGTTATTATAAGCTCAGTCATATTTTAACCTAATCCTCCGAATCCTTATTTATTAACCATTAATATATCTTGCAGTAAAATTTATAATAATAAACCTTATTGCATACAATTGTATACAATTCATTCAATACCAGCAAGTAAGCATGTTAGTTTACACATACTGTTCTTTCTCAGCTTTAATTAACCTATTGAATGTTTTAGCATATTCAGTATCAAAATCATCAAGCATAAGATTAGCATTCTCTATACTGAATAATCGCATTTCATCAACCACTATCACATCAAACGGTGATAATCCTGATAAAAGGTGATTCACCACTGTTCTAATATAAACAGTGAGCACATCTGGCAGCATGTTCTCAGTCGCACCATTATTCAAACCAGTTTCATCAATAATGCGAGCCATGATGATTGATTCTTCAGCACAACCAATTGCTGCCAGTGCGCAGCATGTTGACATAATGTACTCATTCAGTTTTCTCAATGGTATGCTATCACCATCAATGATAATGTTCTCAAAGATTAGTATGCTTGATGATAATGCTTTTACTGATTTTGTGATTGCTTCTTGCTTATCATCACTGATTACATCTGTTATGCTTGCCATGTTCTCAATGTTAGCATAATTAGCACTTATTTATAATATTTTATCATTATTTATTTTTGCTTAAAATCGATGCCGTCCAGTAAAGCTGATTTATCAGGGCTGCTGGATGACCAAATTCTTGAAAAATGGTAAAAACCGAGTTTATGAGTAGTCAGCCATAAAACAGGTAAAATCGCTCTCAGAATCGAAATTAGAGTTTTCTTTATACTAACAAAATAATGCTGCATATCTACTACTATTTTAGTCAGAGCCATATAACCAGGTTTTATTTGCATATAACAAAATATATATGTATGGTAAAAAATCGGATAAGTAATTGCATAGCATGTTAACACTATTGCTAGCATATATTGCTTTAGTATTCTTATTATTAGTTTAGTTTAATTAGAATTATTTTTTGTATTAAGATTGAACTTCATATATTTAACCTATCATCATAAATAAGCAATTGATAATTAGCAAATGTATATAAATAATGTTTAGATGCATAGATACTATAATTTTATACATTTTTATTGAGTATGATTTTTGCTTAAAATCGATGCCATCCAGTAAAGCTGATTTATCAATGCTGCTGGATGGCTCATTTCTTGAAAAATGGTAAAAATCGCGTTTATGAGTAGTCAGTCATAAAACAGGTAAAATTGCTCTCAGAATCGAAATTAGCGATTTCTTACCATTCACTAAAAACCACCAATACCAACAAGTCTATACTAACAATTTCTTACCAGCATGTAAATTAATTCCTACTGATTTTTGTTTTGAGAATTGCTTACAATTGTAAACAATAAACAAATAAAAGAAATTCACATTGCATTTTAGTTATTGATATGAATCATTCGCACTATATATTACTGACAATCATGTTTACAAGTGTGAACAAATACTATAAAATAATCATAGAGTACCAGAGCCTAACTATGTATTTACCAAATGAACAACCGCTTACATGCTTCACATGTAAACACATGCATGCTTACATGGCTTATCACTACTAACTGCAATCAATCACTTACAATTGCTAACAAATTGCTAACAATATGTATAACAGTTCACTGCATAGTGGTTATACAACCAGGTTTCATAGTTATGCATAATATGCAATTTACTAAATAATATGCTACTGTTTACCACTTGTTCACAATTGTGCGGGCTTAAGTCAAAAAATGACTAATGTTAGCATTGTATGCACTTGCATGAACAGTGATGGTATACAAGTAAAGTTAACAAGTGAAAACAAGTAAAAATAAAAAGAATGATAAGCTTAATAGTTATTCTATTACTAGTAGCTTATCATTCTTAATTATATATTTATTTTTTATTGTGAATTGTGAATCATTATGAGTCTATTTATGTGCTATGCACGGAACTGATTATCACTTAACAAGACTTAAATGAGTCTGAATCTCAGAATCCTGAATCGAAACCACCGCCGCCGAATCCTGAATCGAAACCACCTCCATTATCACCACCGAAGCCTGAATCAAAACCACCAAAGATTGAATTATCACTATCAAACCCAGAATCAAAACCATTATCAGAATCAAAATCTGAGTCGAAACCACCATGATGATGTGAATCTGATGAACCAAGTGCATAACCTACAAGACCACCTATAGCAGCACTAGCAAGTGATGATGAATCACTACTATGATTATTATCAAGCCTCCTAGCACGCTCAGCTTCATCATCACGATGCTTCTTTTCAATAGCAGCATCCTCATTCAACTTAGCCATCATATTCTTAGCATAATCATCCAAGAACGCCATATTACCAGCAAGAACACTACTAGCATTAGAAGCACCATACTCACTCACACTACGAATGAACTTATCATCATCAAACAATGGTTCCTTCCTATGCGCATTATCATGCAAGAACCTGCTAGCAAATGCACGCACCTTGTTCTTAACAACAGCATTCTCAATAATACTATTAATCGCACTAGTATCAGGCTTACGCTCACCCTTAGTACCACCTAATAATAATTCACTCATGTTATCATCAATAGCACTATTAATAGCATCCTTATCAGAATCAGTCAGAGTAGTCCGAGCATGCATAATACTCATAATATTATCAATGGCATCATGCAAGCGTTTATTATCAGCCATTGATGCCTTACGAGCCTTATTCACACGGTCAACAACTGCTTGCAAGTTAAATGACCCCATGAGAATTTCAGAATCCCTGATACCAGTAGTATAATCAATAGAAGCATCATAATACTCACAATTCTGAATGTCATTCTTATAACCTGTACTCATGTAAACATTGCGACCAGCATCATAACATGCCTTCAAAGCAGTCTTATCAGATGTTATATTATTCAATTCACCAGTTTCATTCAGATTCCTGATAAGAGCAGCAGCCCACCCATCATCAGTATACCTACTATTAAACGCAGCTGAACCAAACCTATTATCATTAGCATGCTTCTTAATAAGAGCCACAGCCATACGGTTATTCTTAGAACGCCCGATTGAAGCAAAACCCATTAACAATCCAAATAATGATGCTATCACGCCTACAATACCAAGCAATACAATGATAACAGACTTAGAATCAACATGAACGGGTTCTTTAATACTACTTGTATTTGAACCTGTGTCAGTGTCAGTGCTTGAAGAATCTAGTGTAATATAATTAGCTGTATTGTGTGCAGCTGTAAGCATGCCAGCATTATAATCACCATTCTTCAAATCATACAAAGCATTACCATAAATATTAGCATCAGTTAACCTGCTAGTGATACTACTTGGAACATCACTGCCATATCTCAATCCTTTACTACGGGTTTTAGTGTATAAGAACAGCATTATACTATAATCAGGATTAGCAGTATTATGCTTAATAATATAATCATTAGCTATACTAACATCACCACCATTAGGACTGTCAGCAGTGTACACATATAATTCAGGTAGTTTATTCTCTCTGAACTGCTTGTTCATATTATTGATTTCACTTACAGTGCTTTCATTGAGAACACCTGCATTATCCTGAACATACTCATTACTCGCAGCATTAGCAGTTGGTACTAGTATGAATGATACTAATACCAGTGCTATCATACTGATGATTACTGATAATATTGGTTTCTTTTGTTTTGTTTTTAGCATTTTTTAGACTCGATTCACTCATGTTTACAAATTCACTCTGTATTCACTCTGTTTACAATAGTACCATATGATAATAAAATATATCTAGCTTATGCTACTAGGTTATCTGTCCCAAGCTTGGATTTAAGATACTCAGTGGTTTTATCAACATCAAGTGTTATATTAGAGACAATGTGATTCTGAACCTTGTTAATAGTGTCATCAATTGCTGTCAATTGTTCATCAATCTTCTGCAAGTTCTCTTTACTATCCTTAACAGTGTCAGCATCATCCATTGTTAGGAATCTGACATTACTGTTAATGGCATCTGGTATTTCACTGAATCGACTAGAGGTCATGCTAGTGCCGTTGATAAGTGTTTTTATTAGATTACGGTCATCCTCATAAGCATTATCTTCATACTCAGGTAATGTCAGCAACCTGCGAAGCCTAGCCACAGTGTTAATATAATGACTAGCAGTGCTATTAGATTTATTATCCAGCTTGTTAACATATGAATCCAATAGGTTCAACTGCTCCTGGATAGTCCCATTAACCTTGAAAGCTGGTGATTCAGTAGGGATACTAATCTTAGAATCATGAATACCAATCATACTTGTAATTAGTGTTCCAGCACTGATAGTTAGTATAATCCCACCTAATACTGGTGAACCCATTGCTAGCAGTATGCCTCCAATGGCTACTGATGTAGCACCTAATACTGCTGATGTAGTGCCAGCATTGCGTGCATTATCATTAATAATAATATTATCATTACTCATGTTAACAATAATAGCATGCTAGCAAATTCAGTGCGTAAAAGTGAGATTTGAGTTATGAATTACTAGTATTCTTGCGTAAAAATTGTGCTAATGATTTAAAAAAATAGTGCTAATGATTTTATCAATCAACCATTAGCACTTAATAAGAATATGAGAACAATTGCATTACCAGATTAGCACTTGCATTATGTATGACTTATAAGACCACTCAACTATGTGCTAACAACATATGCATACATAATGCTAACATTACATACATCTGTTAGCATTATATACATACATACTGTTAGCATTATGTGAAATCAGCAAGATAATAGGATGCGCACTTTTATATAGCTTACACACCAGCACCTGCTTACATAAACCAGCGATGCTGTATGTATTGCTAATGAAACCAGTGCCTGTCTACATATGTTAATATGAAATCATGATTTCATTAGCATGCTCTCACTATCAGTAGTCCAGCTAACAATGAGTAAAGCAAGTAAATCTGCCAGCAATATGAACACAGTAATAAGCAGGATTGTAGTGCTTTTCATTGTCAGTGAACCAACTGATTGCAATGCCAGTATGCTAACAAGTGGTAGTATTATCAGTAAACCAAGACCTGATGCAGCCATTGAACTGTTAACACGCTGTGATATGAAGCACATGATTGCAATTGAGAATATTGTGATTAAAGGACTAGTAATCAGAATAGCTGCCAACCATTGACCATTGGGGAAAATAATCGTATGAAATAAACCAATACCACCAATATTAACTATCAGACCATAAATGATTGCTGTTATCAAACTGACTATCATTGCTGGTATTAATGAGGCTAGGCTTTTTGCTATTACTAGTTCAAATGCTGTCATTTTTGTTGACAATATGCCTTCAATAGTCCTATTCTCTTTCTCACCAACGAATGATGATGCAGCGGTCACATTACTGATTAGGCTTGGTATGATTAGGTACATTGGAATGTAGAACATCATGAGAATCATATAAGCCAGAACACCAGAGCCTGTTATGTTAGATGGTATTGCATTCACAGTGCTTGATGGTAGCATTTTCATTAACTGCTCAGTGTCAATACTATTATTATTCATGCTATAGAATACCATTAGTATTATTATTGGTACAATAACAAACATTATTATTGGTATTATCAGCATTGGATAAGTTGATTGTTTATTTCTAAGTATTTCATTAACATCCTTTCTTGTTATAGCTCTGATACCA
>Ga0256406_1006696_pt1 | contig 11389 bp, 7 predicted proteins | sample RumenRJG_03DNA_FD_185986 | JGI IMG/M metagenome (GOLD analysis project Ga0256406, IMG submission 185986) | Bovine rumen microbial communities from Lethbridge, Alberta, Canada - RJG_03 | ecosystem: Host-associated > Mammals > Digestive system > Stomach > Rumen | place: Canada: Alberta | collected...
ACAAAGTTAATAAATAATAAAAATCATCCAATTATTTGGATTGCAACATAGAAGAAAAAGATCGTTCACTAAGCAGCGAATGATAAAAAGCTACGTAGCGAACAATCGTTTGCCAGGCTGCATAATCAAGTTGATAATCAACGGCACCAGTTTGACAGTACATAAAGTAACGAAGTTAGAAGATGAAGGCTGTAAAGGAAGGCCACGACACCCTCTTTTTGACTTTCATCATCAAGAAATCAAGAGTTGAAAGGCCTAACATGGGAAATAATGACTAACTTTGTAGGACAGGGGTAGGTGGCTGCCCAAATTGCGATTACAGCCCTCCCGACACGAAACCAAAGTATATGGAATCAAGAAGACGAGCTATCATCATGGGGGCCTCATCGGGTATGGGGCACGAGGTGGCCAAAAGACTGCTGGCCGACGGCTGGCTGCTCGGACTGGCTGCCCGACGCACGGCACCGTTCAAAGCCCTGCAGGAACAGTATCCGGAACAGGTGAAGACCGCCGAGATCGACATCACGCACGAGGACGCTCCGCAACGCCTCACCCAACTCATCGATGCCGTGGGCGGCATGGACCTCTACTTTCATGCAGCCGGCATAGGCTATCAAAACCTCAAGCTGGAAGAAGGACACGAACTGAGCACCGTGGAAACCAATGCGACGGGCTTCACCCGTCTCATCGGAGCTGCTTATCGCTGGATGAGTCACCACGGCGGAGGTCACATCGCCGCCATCAGCTCCATTGCCGGAGTGAGGGGACTGGGAGTGGCTCCGGCCTACTCGGCTACGAAAGCTTTTCAGAACGTCTATCTGCAAGCGCTCGAACAGCAAGCCCGCATGCGCCATCTGTCCATCCGCTTCACCGATATCCGACCGGGATTCGTCGATACGGCTCTCCTCGGCGACGGCAGCCACTACCCCATGCTCATGAAGGCCGAGACCGTAGCCAACAACATCGTGGAAGCCCTCTACGCCCACCGCCACAAGGTGATTATCGACTGGCGCTACCGACTGCTCGTGAAGCTCTGGCGCTGCGTTCCCGCATGGATGTGGCGAAGGTTGAACATCCATACTTAAGAAAAGAACAGGAAAAGAACGGACGGAGCTTGCAGATATCGGCAAAGATAGCTACCTTTGCAGCATTCAAGACACATTAAACTAAATCGTAAAGTGACAATGAGAAAGTACCTAATCCTAATGGCTGTCCTGCTCACGGCAATGACTACTGAAGCGCAGGAAAGCGACTTCTTCGAACCCTATCAGACCACGGAGCTGCGGCTGCCGTCGGTTCCCATCTTCGTCAATGATCCCTATTTCTCCATATGGTCGCCCTTCGACGTGCTGAACACCGGCACCACCCGCCACTGGGATGATGCCGAGAAGCCCATCGACGGACTGCTGCGCGTGGACGGCGCCGTCTACCGCTTCATGGGCAAAAAAAACGAGATGCTGCTCTCGAACGCGCTGTTGCCGATGTCGGAGAAAGCCTGGGAAGCCCCGACTTTCATGGGCAAAATGAGCGACTCGAAATGGACCGGTGAGCAATACGACGACTCGCAATGGAGCATGATGACCGGAGCCTTCGGAAAGAACGTCCAGGAGTATCCCAACATCCGCACGATATGGAGCGGGGAGACCGACATCTACGTGAGGCGCCACCTGAAGCTCACGGCCGACGACCTGAAGAAAGACCTCTACCTCGTGTACTCCCACGACGACGAATGCTGGATTTACATCAACGGCCACCAAGTGGTCTACACGGGCAACACCTGGGTGCAGGGCGAGAACCTCCATCTCATCGACAGCTACAAGCGCTTCCTCCATGAGGGCGACAACATCATTGCCGCACGCTGCCACAACAACATGGGAGGCACCTATCTGGACTACGGCATCTACGAGAACAGCGCCTCCAAGAGCTACTCCGAGCAGCAGGCGCTGCAGACGGGCCGAAGCTGCATGGCCACCAGCTCCTACTACAGCTTCAAGTGCGGGCCCGTCGACCTCACCCTGGTCTTCACCGCCCCGATGCTCATCGACGACCTCGACGTGCTGTCGACACCGGTGAACTACTACTCCTACCGTGTGCAGTCGAATGACGGCAAGACCCACAGCGTGCAGTTCTATCTCGGCACCACTCCGCAGCTGGCCACCAACGACCCCTCACAGGCCACGGTGTCGACGCTTGAGACCAGCAACGGACTCACCTACGTCAAGAGCGGCACCAAGGAGCAACCCATACTGCAGAAAAGCGGCGACAACATCTGCATCGACTGGGGCTACCTCTATCTGCCGGCTGTGAATGGCAGCGTGAGCATAGCCACGCAGAACGACATGCTGAACACCTTCGCCAACAGGGGCACACTGCCCGACTCGGCAAAGAAGGCCGAAGCCGAGAACCGCTACCGGCAACCTACCTTGGGCTATGTTCACGACTTCGGCTCCACCACACAAGCCAGCAGCTTCGGAATGATAGCCTACGACGAGGTGTACGACATCCAATACATGCAGAAGAACTATAAAGGCTACTGGGCCCGCAACGGCAAGACGATAGTGGAAGCCATGAACGACTTCAAAGCTCACTACAACGACTACATGGAGCGCAGCAAGGCCCTCGACAAGCGCATCTACGACGACGGTCGGAAGTCGGGCGACAAGAAATACGCCGAACTGCTCTCGGCATCCTACCGTCAGGTGATAGCAGCCCACAAGCTGTTCGAAGACTCCGACGGACGGCTGATGTTCTTCTCAAAGGAAAACAACTCCAACGGCTGCGTCAATACCGTAGACCTCACCTATCCCTCGGCCCCCCTCTTCCTGATGTATAATCCCGAACTGGAAAAGGGCATGATGAACAGCATCTTCGAATACTGCCGCACGGGAAAGTGGACCAAGGACTTTGCGCCCCATGACCTGGGCACCTATCCGCTGGCCAACGGACAGGTGTACGGTGGCGATATGCCCATAGAAGAATCGGGCAACATGCTGACCCTGGCTGCCACCATCTGCATGAAGGAGAAGTCCACGCAATGGGTGGAGCCCTACTGGAACCTGCTCACCAAATGGACCAACTACCTGGTTCTCCACGGGCAGCATCCCGAGAACCAGCTCTGCACCGACGACTTTGCCGGGCCCTCGGAGAACAACGCCAACCTGTCGCTGAAGGCCATCATGGGCATTTCCGGCATGGCTCAGATGGCACTCATCAAGGGCGACACCGCACTCTACCGCCGCTACAGCCACTATCTGCCAACCATGGCCGCCACGTGGGAGAAGGAAGCCCTCGATGCCTCCAAGGACCACTACACCCTCTCGCTCAAGAGCTCGGGCACCTGGAGCATGAAGTACAACCTCGTTTGGGACCAGCTCTGGGGACTGAACCTCTTCTCCGACGACGTATATAATAAGGAGATGGACTACTATCAGACCAAGTTCAACTCCTACGGCACTCCGCTCGACAGCCGCAAAGACTATACGAAGAGCGACTGGCTGATGTGGGTGGCCGCGCTGGCTGCCGACAACAGCACCTTCTGCAAGTTTGCCGACCTGCTGTGGAAATACATCAATGAGACTCCATCAAGAGTGCCCATCAGCGACTGGTACGACACGAAGACCGGATCCTGGGTGGGTTTCCGCGCCCGCTCGGTGATTGGAGGCCACTGGATGAAGGTGCTGATGGACAACTTCGTGCCCATGAAACAGCCCACGGGCATCGAAGAGATGAGAACCACTAAGGGGAATGCTGCCATCTACGACCTCAACGGCATGAGGCTCAACCAACTCCGCCACGGAGTGAACATTCTGAGAACAGAGGATGGAACAGTGAAGAAGGTGCTATTCTCCGGCTCACAGCAATAGCAAACGGATGCCGGCAACGGCCCCCATGACAGCAGCACCCGCCGCCTCTGCAAGAGAGACGGCGGGTGACTTGTTTGTGAAGGAACCCGTGGGGGCGGTTTACTTCAGATTCTCTACGAAGAAGTTGGCTATCTGCCGAAGCAGATGATTGCGCGTATTGCCACCATAGATGCTGTGGTTGCGGTTGGTGTAATAATTCTCCTTGAAGTCCTTATCGGCCTGCACCAGGGCCTCAGCATACTCGAAGGTGTTCTGCGGGTGCACATTGTCGTCGGCCATACCGTGACAGATGAGCAGCGCTCCATGCAGCTTCGGAGCCCGCACGATGGGGTTGAGGGCATAGCCGTCGGGATTCTCCTTCGGCGTGCGCATGTAGCGCTCCGTATAAATGGTGTCGTAGAACTTCCAGTTGGTCGGCGGTGCTACAGCCACACCGGCCTTGAACACGGGCCGGCCCTCGCTCATGCTCATCAGCGTGTTGAAACCGCCGAAGCTCCAGCCCCAGATGCCGATGCGATTCTTGTCGACATACGATTGCTGGCCCAGCCACAGCGCCGTCTCCACCTGGTCCTTTGACTCGAGGTCGCCCATCTTGAGGTAGATGCACTTCTCGAAGTCGCTGCCGCGGAATCCGGTGCCCCGGCCATCGACACAAGCTACGATGAATCCCTGTTCGGCCAGATAATAGTCGAAGGCGCCACCGTTGCCCATGGAGCCCACAGCCCATGAATTCTTCACCTGCTGACTGCCGGGACCACTGTACTGGAAGAGGATTACGGGATATTTCTTCGAGGGGTCGAAGTCGGCCGGTTTTATCATCCATCCGTCGAGCTTCACGCCCTCGGAGGTAGTGAAGCTGAAGGTCTCCTTCTTGGTCCATCCGCAGTCGGTCACCTTCTGCCGCAATTCCTTGTTGTCCTCCAGGGTGGATATCTCCTTGCCCTTGTTGTCGCAGAGCGCGAAGACGTATGGAGTGTCGTAGTCGCTCCAGCAGCGCACAAAGTACTTGAAATCGGCCGAGAAGAAGGCTGAATTGGTTCCGGCCTTGTCGCTCAGCTGCTCCACTTTTCCGTTACGGCGCCCCACAAAGAGCTGACGCTCATGGGGATTGGGGGCAGCAGCCTGGAAGTAGACGTCGCCGGTGGCTTCGTCATAGCCATAGACATCGGTTACGTCGTGGGCTCCCACACCGACGGTGCGCTGGAGTTGTCCGTTCATGTTGTAGACGTAGAGCTTCATGAAGCCGTCCCTGTCGCTGGGCAGGATGACGGCATCCTTGGCGATGATAGCCTCCTCATAAGCCTCCTCCTTCACATATTTGGGCACGCTCTCCTTGATGAGCAGTGTGGCCAAGGCGCTGCGCGGATTCACCGTGTAGAGGTTGAGATTGTCCTCATGCCGGTTCAGCGTGTACACCACCACGCGGTTAGGGTCGGCTGTGGGCAGGATGCGCGGCATATAGCCATCGGCATCGAGGGGCACCCTGAGCCTCAGAATCTTGTGCGACTGGATGTCGTAGCTCCAGGCCGAGACGATGGAGTTGTCCTGTCCGGCCTTAGGATATTTGTAGGAATACAGTCCGGGGTAATCGGCATACTCCTCATGCTCGGGGTGGCTTCCGCGGAAGAGCTGCAGCGAATAGGTCTTCACCCTCGACTCGTCGTAGCGCAGCCAGCAGAGCATGGAGCCGTCGGCGGTGAAGGTGAGGGCGCAATTGAATCCGAACTCCTCTTCGTTCACCCAGTCGGGGATGCCATTGATGACGTGGTTGAACTTGCCGTCGGTGGTCACCTGGCACTCGGCATTGTCGTAGAGCAGCTTCACGAGGAAGATGTTGTTATCGCGCACGAAGGCCACCTGCCGGCTGTCGGGCGACCACACCGGGACCTGCTGCGGGCCGCCGTCGGAGAGGCGCTGGAGCATGTGGCTGGCGATGTTGTAAATATAATAGACTGCTTTGAAGGAGCGGCGATAGACATACTCCGTCTGAGTCTGGATGAGCATGCGGGTACCGTCGGGCGAGAGGATATAGCCGTCGAAACTGTCAATCTTGTTTCCCACGGTGTGATTGACGTCGAAGAGCACGGCCACCTGCTTGCCGGTCTTGAACGAGTGCTCTGTCACCTGCTTCTTGTCGGCACTGATACGTGTGTAGAGGTCGGTGCCCTTGACGGGTGTGAGCCCGGTGATGGTGCGGGCTGCAAAATCGCCCGATGTAATCGCTTTCAGATTCATTTTCTCAGCTCCATTCATTGACGGCCACACTCCGAGGAGGAGTGCTGCCAGCATAAAGATATACTTCATCAGCAATTCATTTTATCCGTTGTTAATGCGCAAAGTTAGTCATTTTTGCGTACTTTTGCAAAGAGAATGAAGGCTGATTTCAGCCGTTAACACTGATTAATTCATTTCCGACCGTCAAGATATGTCCACACTCCCCTACAACGACTATGGCTCCTGGATGCGTTCCAGGATGGCTTTCAAGGTACAGAAGATTTCCATCGATGCCGGTTTCACCTGTCCCAACCGCGACGGCACCATTGGCACCGGCGGCTGCATCTATTGCAACAATGCCACCTTCAGTCCCTCCTACTGCCGTGGCAGGAAAAGCGTGGCCGAGCAGATAAGAGCGGGAAAAGAGTTCTTCGCACGCAAATATCCCGAGATGAAGTATCTGGCTTACTTCCAGTCGTTCACCAATACCTACGCGCCCCTGCCCCGTCTGAAGCAGCTCTATGAAGAGGCACTCGAAGAGGAGGATGTCGTGGGCATCGTCATCGGCACGCGCCCCGACTGCGTGAGTGAGGAGCTGCTCGACTATCTGGCCGAGCTCAACCGCCGCACCATGGTCATCGTGGAATATGGCATCGAGAGTGCCAGCGACGCCACGCTCCGCCGCATCCGCCGGGGACACGACTTCGACTGCGGGTGCAGGGCCATTGAGCAGACGCACAGCAGGGGCATTCTCACGGGGGCCCACTTCATCCTGGGACTCCCGGGTGAGGAAGAGGCGGAGAGCCTGCGCCAGGCCAGCGTGGTGTCGGAGCTCGACATCGACATTCTGAAGCTGCACCAGCTGCAGGTGATTCGCGGAACGGCTCTGGCCAAAAGCTACGGGCTGCAGCCTTTCAAGCTCTACACTGTGGAGGAATACATCCGGCTGGTGGCGGAATATCTGAGGCGACTGAAGCCGACGATGGTGGTGGAGCGATTCGTGAGCCAGTCGCCAGGCAGCCTGCTCATAGCTCCGAAATGGGGACTGAAGAACCATGAGTTCACCGACCGACTCGTCAATTACATGAAGCAGAACGGATTCTACCAAGGACAGTTGGCTGCAACGAAGGACGCAACCGTGACGCGGTTACCGGGATGACAGCCCGAAGCTGAAGGAGCAAAAACAGAAAAGGAAGGCAGGGGGGGCGCGCGGGAGGGAGGAGGTTAATCGAATTGGCGGTAATCGTCGCTCTCCAAAAGCTCTTTCACCGTGACACCGGGATGGGTGTGCATGTAGTGCTTCACTGATGCGATAAAGCGGCTCTTGAAGAATTCCTTGCCGATGACCGTGTTCACCGTCCACATAATCTTGCCCATGTGCAGATCCTTCTCGCGCTGCGGCCGTGAATCGTAGTTGTCCATGGGATAGAGGCTCACGAGATAGAAGTTCAGACAGTCGGGCACAATGTAGCTCCGCTGCATGGAACTGCGCTGCTGCTGGCTGTAGAACCGCTTGTAGGCGGGATAGTTGGCTCCGAGATACTTGTCGAGGCAGATGCCGATGGCCTTGTCGCCGATGACGATGCTCTGGTCGAGAGCCCCTATCTGCGAATAGATGAGCGGCACCTCGGTGTTGGGCAGCAACTTCTCCAGATTGTCGAAAGCCTTGCTCAACTCCTGATTGATGTCGTCCATGTCGGCATACTGCGACTCCACATCCACGATGATGGTCTGCAGCAAGGTATCCTGATAGAAGTTGAGGAATGTCGTATTGATTTCGGGGTCGTTGACCTCACCGAGCTGGAGCACGTCTTCAACGAGTGTGCGCGTCTCCATGGGATAATTGGTGTTCATCTGCTGCAGCGCCGAGAAGTCGCCCGTGGTGAGATAGCGGGCCTGAAGCCGGTCGTAGCGCTTCACTTCCACACCATTGGCAGTGTCGTCTTCCATCGGCTTAATCTTGAAGTTGCAGCTCGAAAAAGCAACAACGCAGAGAAGAAGGATATAGTATATTCTGTTCAATATTTATCTCAATAGCGGTTTCCAATTGCAAAAGTACTAAATTATATTTCAAAGACCAAACTTTAAGCTAAAAAAATGAAACGCAAAGGGCATTTTTCGGGCTATACGTTTAAATTTTCGAAAAAAGATGTCTTCCCTTAACATAATACTGCCACAAAATGGAATAAGGCTTGAGAATCTCACTGTCGGGAGTGCGGCGTGACTGCTGTATGCGGCGCCGCTCGTCGTCGAAGTCATGCTTCCAGCGTCGGAAAGCACGGCGTCCGCGAAGCACGGCCTTGAAATCACCGGGATGGCGCTCCAGGAGCAGCATCTGCAGGGCGGCTATCCAGTCGAGAACGCAGCGGAGGCGCATCACCGCCTGGAGCCTACTGTCGGGCAGGTTCTTGTAGAGCATGGTCAGATTGTTGCGGAAGTTGAGGAAGGTCTTCATGGGATTGTCCTTCGGGAGGGTGCCGCCACCGAGATGATAGACGCTGCTCTGGGGCACGCAGAAGAGCTTGCGCCCCATGATGCGGAGCCGCCAGCACATGTCGATTTCCTCACAATGGGCAAAGAAACGGCCGTCGAGAGCTCCCGACTGCCAGTAGTCCGACGAGCGCACCAGCAGACAGGCTCCCGTGGCCCACCCTATCTCGGCCACATCGTCGTACTGATGATGGTCGGCCTCCACACTGCCGAAAATGCGGCCGCGGCAGAAGGGATAGCCCAGGGAATCGAGATAGCCGCCACAGGCACCGGCATACTCAAAGTGCGAACGGTCGCGGAGCGACAGCACCTTGGGCTGGCATGCCGCACTCTCGGGGTGACAGTCCATGAACGCAAGCAGGGGTTCCAGCCAGTGGGGTGTGACCTCGACATCCGAATTGAGAAGCAGATAATACTCGGCTTCTATCTGACGGAGCGCGCGGTTGTAGCCCTCGGCAAAACCGTAGTTCTTGTCGAGCTGAAGGCGGGCGACCTGAGGGAAGTCGGCCCGGAGCATCTCCATGGAACCGTCGGTGGAGGCATTGTCGGCCACGATGACATCGGCTAAGTGGGCCGAATGGGCAAGCACCGAAGGCAGATAGCACGACATCATGGCCTTGCCGTTCCAGTTGAGTATCACGATTGCCACACGGTGGCGGCACTGCATCATTGCATCTTTCTTATCCTGCATGGCTCACATCTTCGAAGGGTTAGTCAGTATGGCCTTGAGCGCCGTGCCGTCGGCATTGAAGTCACCAAGGCGCACGCGGATAATCTCGTTATCGAACTCCTCGCGGGCTTCCCGGGCCGGCAGCTCCACGCGGATGTAGTTGGGCGTAAACCCATGCATGGCCTTGCCCCGTGACGCCTTTTCGAAGAGCACGTCGGCCTGCTGCCCGATGTGGCGGGCATAGAAGTCATGGGTCTTGCGGTCGCTCAGCTCCAGCAGCTTGTGGCTGCGGCGGTGCTTCTCGCGCTCGTCGACCACATAGGGGATGGCCAGGGCTGAGGTTCCGGGGCGTTCAGAATAGGGGAAGACGTGGAGCTGGGTGACATCGAGGCTGTCGATGAACCGGTAGCACTCGTCGAACAGCTCCGGGCGCTCGGCGCGGCAGCCCACCATGACGTCGACACCGATGAAGGCATCGGGCATCTTCTCCTTGATGAGCCTCACCTTGTGAGCGAAGAGCGCTGAGTCGTAGCGGCGGTGCATCAGCCGCAGCACCTCGTCGGAACCGCTCTGCAGGGGAATGTGGAAGTGGGGCATGAAAGCACGCGAGTGGGCACAATAGTCGATGAGCTCGTCGCTGAGCAGATCGGGCTCCAGACTGCTGATGCGATAGCGCCGGATGCCTTCCACCGCGTCCAAAGCCTTCACCAAGTCCAGGAAGCTCTCGTGCGTGGTCTCGCCAAAATCACCAATGTTCACTCCCGTGAGGACAATCTCCTTGCCGCCTTCCGAGGCAGCCTGCTCGGCCTGGGCTACAAGCGACTGGATGGAGGGATTGCGCGAGAAGCCGCGGGCATAGGGAATGGTGCAGTAGGTGCAGAAATAATTGCAGCCGTCCTGAACCTTGAGGAAGTAGCGCGTGCGATTGCCGCGCGAGCAGGAAGGCTGGAAACTGCGGATGTCGCGGGTCTTGACCGTATGGTATTCGTGCAGGCTCCCCCTCCCCCCCTGCTCATGGAGAGTCTCCTTGGCCACAAAAAGCTCTGAAAGCCGCTGGATGAGCGATGCCTTCTCATTGCTTCCCAGCACGAGGTCGACACCTTCGATGCGGCTCACGTTTTCGGGCTCCAGCTGTGCATAGCAGCCCGTCACAACGACGAAGGCACTGGGATTTTCTCTCACCATGCGGCGGATGGCCTGGCGGCACTTGCGGTCGGCTACCTCGGTCACCGAGCAGGTATTGATGAGGCAGATGTCGGCAGGCTCGCCCTGAGCGGCTGTCACCACGCCCATCTCCTGAAGCAGCTTGGCGAAAGTGGAAGTCTCCGAGAAATTGAGCTTGCAGCCTAATGTATAGTAAGCTACCTTCTTGCCTTGAAATACGCTTGAATCTATCATAATCTTTTCTTCTCACCGGCGGCTCCTCCAACCGGAAATTCTACATCCTTCTGTGCGGTAGGCTTCCTCAACCTACGGTTAGAACTACAAAGGTACATCAAAAAGGACGACTGACAAAGGAAAATGACCGTTTTTTGCCTTGCACGCCCTGCCACGGACACTTCACGGACTTCTCTTGGTTCTGATAAGATGAGGGAGTGCTCCCGGATGCTGTCAGCAAGGACAGCTCCGACGGGGCTGAAGCATGGGTAACACGGTCAAGCGACTGAAGGGAGCGCAAACCAGGGATAGCATCGCCTCTGTCCGCCACACCGCCACACCGCCACACCGCCACATTTATAGCTATCGCATGTCGGGAGGAATGCAATATATAAAATAAACAGAAAGAAAAGAATATAATCCAACATATTAATAATTAATATATTATATAATATTAATAATATAATAATATACTATATTTTTACTCTATGGTCTCATTTTCGTCCACTCGGCCGCCGGATGTCAGAATGCACCTTATGTGGCGGTGTGGCGGTGTGGCGTTGTGGCGCTTGTTCGTGAATCCGAGCCCGGCCACCCTCAAAGTCACTCAGCCCCTAACAGTCACGTGCGTCGAATAAATATTGTCCATGCGCGGTGTTGTTAACGTATTTTAACGGGGCTCGGCTCTCGGATTAGGTAGAATGCGAAAGATTTAGTAACTTTGCAAGTGGGAATGAAAAACAGCCTTGCGACAGGGCATCATGGGAATCACTTC
>Ga0256406_1006699_pt1 | contig 11387 bp, 6 predicted proteins | sample RumenRJG_03DNA_FD_185986 | JGI IMG/M metagenome (GOLD analysis project Ga0256406, IMG submission 185986) | Bovine rumen microbial communities from Lethbridge, Alberta, Canada - RJG_03 | ecosystem: Host-associated > Mammals > Digestive system > Stomach > Rumen | place: Canada: Alberta | collected...
CTCGCCCATGGCACGTGTGGCGGTGCCCTCCTGCCGTGGCGAGACGAAGGTGCCGTCGATGACTACCGGTGTGCCGTCGGGCACGTCCGAGCCGCCGTCGATGCTGTCGATGAACTTGTCGGAGCAGCCAGTAAGGAGCAGCACAAAGCTGAGCAGTATATAATAAGGTATGTTGCGCATAGTGGTGTTGTGTTAAGGTTCTGGATGATAGGAGTTCACGGCGCCGGGGGTAGCGCCCCAGTACCAGGTGTCGTAGGCAAAACGCATATAGGCGGTGCCATTGTCACTGAGGCCTGAGGCATAGACATAGCCACCGGAAACATACGAACTACCGCTTGTGCTTCTTATCACATGGTCTGCGTCGTAGAAAGCACCATCGAAGTACACCCTGCCGCTTGCCGCCCAATATGGAGCGCTGCTGCCAAACAACGTAGGGATAACGCCTTCCCTTTGTCTTGCTGTGATGAACATTATCTCTGCCTCGGTGGGCAGGCGCCAGCGTCCGGCACTATAGCTCGCCTCCTGGTAGGTGGCAGCCCGCTTCTGAGCATCGGCAAAAGAAAGAGACGTACTGCTGTTCCAACCCGAGGAGATGAAGAACTGCGGAGCGATGATGGTCTTGGTTTCCGAGGCTTTCTTGATTTTCGCAGCGTTGGTGCCCCAGGATTTTTGAGTGATGGTGTACCTATCACCATATAACCAAGAATGACTGACCAACTTCTGATTTGTCAAATATGCTTGCAAGTCATTGCTTGTGTATCCAGCGTTTTCCCGTGGATCCCCAATCTGATAGTAATACTTCGTGCCATTCGCCTCATAGAAGCCGTTGTTGCTGTTGAACGAGGTCACCGTGATTTCCGTGATAGAATTGTTCACAATGCCACCGCTTGTCTGAGTGAGGGCCTTAACCATGGAGCCATAAGGGACGGTGACATTCGTCCCATCTGTGTTGTAGTAGTAAAAAGAAGCATTACCATCGGGGAAATTTGTACTGTAGTTCACGCTGTTGTATGCCCCATACCCGTTGCTGATGGCATCACCTATCGACGATGCGGGGTCGGCCACATGCGAGAAGTATCCGTCTACGAAGACATTGTCGCCCATGAAGGTATGCATGTAGATGGCGGGATACTGTGTGATGGTGACGAGTTCGCTGAGTCCGTCGTCGTTTGCCACCTGTATGGTGATGGTCTTGGCGGAGTAGGTGCCGTCGTCGACATTATGTGTGAACTTGATCTGTCCGGGCGTGGAGGTGTAGTCGAGCTCATAGCGGTTCGTCGTCAGCTTGGCAAGGTCATCTGCCGTGAGGGTATGGTGTGTCACCTGTCCCGGTGTCTCATAGCTGTTATATTCCACCTTCGTAATCTTCGTGTCCTTGGTGAGTGCCGAGCTGCTCGAGTAGTGCAGCGTGGTGGTGGAGGTGTTGTTGAGCACCACGCTTGTGGGGTCCACCACGAGGTAGGTGTAGCGGTAGAGGTCGCCCGTCACGTCTTTGTGTGTGTTCACCTTCACCTCTCCCCATGGCTGTATGCGGTAGCCGCTCGGTGTGATGTCGACGGGCGTGGTGTTGTCAGTGCTTCCCACCGTCTCTATCTTCATGTACATGCGGTAGAAGTAGTTGCTCTGCAGCTTTCCCGTGAGCATGTTGGGGTGTACCTGGTAGTAGGTGATCTCCGGCGTGCCATAGGTATCGCTGCCAGTGCCCGGGTTGAGCTTGCTCCACGGCACGGCGATGATGAAGGTAGGCACGTGTGTGTCGGTCTCCTTCCAGCTGAAGGGGTAGCTGTAGAACGGCGTGTGCGAGTAGTCATAGTCAACGGTGTTCCTCGTCATGGTGGCATACTTATGCATATCCACCTGCATGGAGTTGTAGAAGCTGGAGTCCGGGTGGGAGGTGTCCTTGCCGTTGAGGGTGTAGTCCATGAGTCCGTTGTTGAACACGATGCTCATGTGACTTCTGTCCGACTTCCACACGGCGAAGCCGGAGCCGTCCTTGTTGTAGACGTGCAGCGTGTCGGGCACGTTGAGGTAGATCTGCAGCTTGGCGGCAACGCGTGTCATGGGTATGGAGCCCGTGGCGACGCCGTCCTTGAGGACTACGGTGGCGAGCTTCTCCGGGTTGCTCTGCATGATGAAGTGCCCTTGTGTGAGCTGGGCTCCGAAGTTATGGCGGAGCACGCGCAGTCGCAGAGAATCGAGGCATGTCGATGCCGATGGTGACTTCTGGCTGCTGTTGGCGACGGCGTACACCTCGCAGGAGCCGTTCTGTGTGGAGCCGAAGAGTTCGTTGAGCTTGGTGTCGCCCGTGCGCACCTTCACGAAGTAAGTGGTTCCTCCGCCGCTGGTGTCGAACTCCACGGCGTGGTTATCCTCCACGAGCACGGCATCCTCGTTGCTCTTGCCGTTGGGGAAGAAGTACAGGTCCACGAAGTTGATGTTGTTCTCGTTGAGCGTGTTGTCGCCGTGCTCGGTGGCGCGGGTCTCCTGCACGGCGGCTTGCGGCTGAGAGAAGCGCAGGGTGATATATCCCTTCTCGCCGTCGATGCCGTCGCCGTCGTAAAGGTCCTCGGAGCAGCTGCCCAGCAGCGTCGCCATCCACAGACCCACCATCACATATTTTATCAGTCGATATCTCATCATCTTAACTCACATAAATTTCTAACTCGTAACTCCAAATTCGTAATTCGTAATTCGTAACTTGAATAATTCGTAATTCCAAATTCGTAATTCGTAATTCGAATCACTCGTAACTCGTAATTCCAAATTCGTAACTTGAATAATTCGTAACTCGTAATTCGTAATTCGTAATTCTATTGGTTGATGCGTTGTACAATCTGGTACTCGGTGAACTTCCCATTGTTTTCCGGCACGAGGTTACGCACGATGGCCGTCTGTCCTCCTGCCGTCTTGACATAGAATCGCAACAGTGCGCGGTTCTCCACGGCCGTGGTGAGGTTGGCGGCTCGCAGGTAGATGCGTCCCATGTGGTCGTCGCCTGTGCCCACCTCACCGGAGGGCGTGGTGACGATGTTGCCTTGGTCGTCGGTGAAGACGAAGGCGTTGTCGTTGCCCTTGACGGGCACGAGGCTCGCCGTCCACGTAGCCCCCTCGGGAGCCGTGATCTGGAAGGTGGCCGTAGCGTGGTGGGAGTTGATGTACACCAGACCGCTGGCGAGCGAGTCACGGTCGTCGATGTCGTAGTTCTCTGTGTGTGGCCACGAGAGCTCTCCGTTGTTGGGCACGGTGATGGTGACGGGCTTGTTCACGTCGGTGAAGACCGTCTCGTTGAGTGTCCAGGGCTGCACCAGCAACGTGAGTTCGAGGTATTTAGCCATGATGTTCAGGTTGACGCGGTAGGAGTGTCCTCCGAGCAGGTCCTGTCCGTCGGCCAGCGTCGCCGTACGCTTGATCTCGTCGCCCCGTCGGAGAACCTTTTCGCCCGTGGTATAGTTGGTCCATAGGGTGACGCGCTGCGACACCACGGTGACGGTGGTGTGCTTCATGTCGGTGTCGCCACTGCCGAGGTCGGTTCGGACCTTGGGGATGACGAGCACCCCGCGGTTGTTCGTCAGCAGGTTCGTGGTGTCGTTGGTCACGCCGGTATGGGTGCCCCAGTCGTTGGCGAGGTTGTCGTCGTTGCCGTTGACGGCAGTGTTAAGGTGGTCTGTGAGGTCGAAGGCGAGCCAGTTGCCTTTGGTGCCATCGATGCCCGTCTTGTTGACCCACCGTGGGCGGAATTGCTCCGTGTTGTTCAGCACGAGGGTGCCCTGGCCGTACTGGTTGCCTATCGTGACGCTCTTGACGAGGAGTCGCGTCTCATAGTCATATTTCTCATGCTGCCATCCGTCGGGCACGGTTCCCACGGCGTTGCTCTTGTAGTCCTCGGTGGAGGTGATGTAGAGCTGCAGGCGTGCCAGTGCGTGGCACATCTGGAAATAGATGTAGCCGTTGGGGTATTTGGCGATGTCGGCGTTGGCGAAGGGCTCGCCACGGTCGTCGGTGCCCCATAGCAGGTCGTTCTGGTCGGCGAGCGTGGCGGTGGCGTAGTAGTTGATGGCGGGGTAATAGACGCCGTTGTCGACATAGCTCGTCAGCTCCATCTTGTTGCCGTTGTTGCCGTCGGCGGAGTAGGTGCCACTGGGCACCGCACCGTCCTTCACCGTTGCCTCGCCCATGTAGGGAGCGTAGGCGAAGAACGAGAGCTTGTTGCCCGCCGAGGGCCAGAAACGCTCGGGGGCGTATTGCCAGTTCGCGGTGGAGCCGTCGGGACGACTCACCTTGACGTTGTTCATCACCACACTCTCTGCTGCGGGTGCCGTGGCGGATGAGTAGTTGCTGGCACCGGAATAGTAGCAGAACACGCCGAAGCCCGACTTGTTGAGGGTGTTGATGTCGTTGCCGGCGTAGGTGATGCCTGCGCGTGTGGGCGCATCGCCTACCTTGGGCGCGAAGGCGATTGCCGTCGGCCGGGACTCGGGCTGGGAGGCGTCGCCGTTGTCACTGCTGCAAGCCCCGAGCGTGAGCAGGAGCATCAGCAGGGGAAAGTGTGTGAGGATATGTCTGGACAGTATGTGCATGACGGGTTATTTGTTTTCATTGAGGTCGGTCTCCATCGTGCCCGTGGTCCACTGGCGGACGGAGGGCGTGAAGTTGATGCCGGTGAGGTTGACGATGACGTTATAGTTGTATCGCAGTCCGGGTCTCCATGCGGCGACGGCGGTGGTGCCGGAGGTCTTGCCCAGGTCGAAGGTGGCGACATTGTTGCGGTAGCTGTACGACACATAGTCCTCCCCGTTGACGGTCTCGTGGAACTCGATGTCGTACTTGATGGTGAGCTTTGCCGTGGTGAGCGGCTGCGGAATCATGACGAGGGCGCGCTCCACCGCCTCTGTGGTGTTGTCGGCGGTGAACGTGGCGTCGGTGGTGAGGCCGTCCCATACGAACGTCATGCGACCCTTGCTGTCCACGGTGGGATGGCAGGTGCCCTGCGAGCGCACGCCGGTCATCTCAAACCTGACGTTGGCTATCTTTCCTCCGGCATCGATGAGGTCCTGTGCGCTGGTCACCGAGGCGGTGACCGCCGCCAGAGCATGGTGGAACGTGAGACGTACGCGGTCGCCGACTTTTGGCTTGGTCTGGTCGACGATGGAGTCGGAGACCATGAAGTCGAGTTGGTCCTTGCTGTTTGCCGCCACCTTGAAGCGGAAGGCTCCGATGCCGCCGCCCTTGGTGAAGCGAGGCTGTATGTAGGTGTCGAGGGTAGCGAGCTTGTCGTCAGCGGGGGCCTCCATCCAGGGGTAGTAGGCGATGAAGGCGAGCTTGTCGCCCGGCGTGTTGGGCCAGTATTTCTGGTTGGCGTCGTTGTCGTAGCTGAGTGCGCATCTCACCACGGTGGTGTCGGTCTTGCCGTCGGCCCCCTTCTCCGTCACGTCAGTGGCCTCGCCCGCCACGAGGGGCTGGTTGTACATGAAGTCGGCAGTGAACGTCTTCGGTGTCCATTTGTCCTGCCCCTGGTAGAAGCCGAAGATGCCGACGCTCTGTCCCTCGGGGATGGTGCGGTTGGTCGAGCCGTCGACGACTGTCTCCTTTTGTGCCCGAGTGGCGACCCCATCCTGCTGCCCCTCAGTAGCCCGTGTGGTTGCGGTGCGTGCAGCATAGTAGCCAAAGGTCACGGGCAGGCGCTCCGACTGGGAGGTCGTCCCGTCGAAGACCGTGTCTTGGCTGCATGCCGTGAAGAGCAGGGCGGCAAGCACAAGCAGGAGTGCTATCGGTTGACGTCGCATGAATGGTTTATCTTTTAATCAGTTACCTGTTTGCAGCGCACTGCCCGAGTCCGTGTCTTTGTATGGACGCATGGGAAGGAGGCTGGAGCAATATGTTTGCGTATTAAAGTTATTGGTTTCTGAGACGCTGTAGCCATACCAAGACGAAGCTTCGTCGCTGTTGTTGGCGCGGCTGGTCCAATAGTATTTCGTCGTAGAATGGGGCGATACCGAATAATAGTCCAAGCTGTAATACCCCATGTTGGGCAGCGTAGTGAATATATCGAATGTTTTCTTTCCCCTCGGTGCGCGGAAGCCGTAGGGACTTGGGTCGTAGACCGACTTCTCAACGGGCGTGTTGACCTGCTGCGTCGAATAACGGGCGTTCCATAGTACATTGTAGTGGTCGCTGGTCCAGTCGTAGAGGTCGGATCTACCTCCCTCCCACCAGCTTGGAGTGTAGTAGTACAGCATGGGCTGAGAGGGATTCTTGATGGCGTTTTGGAGTGGAGCCCCACCATATGTAGTAATCAGCGTGCTGTTGTCTTCGATGTCGCTGCCGCGGAACGGGTCCTTTCGTCCCCACTGGTAGTAGAGGCAGGAGCCGGCAGAGGGATCGATGTCGACATTGCCCTCGGTCTGGTTGACGGTGATGAAGACGGGCTCGGCATCCGACAGCTCATTGGTTTGCTGGATGCGGAGCAGCACGGTGCGGGCAGGGTAGTGGTTGTAGCTGTCGCTGCTGCTCACCCATCCGAGGTTCTGCGTGAGGAAGTCGTTGTAGGGTGACGTCAAGGTGGCGTCGGTAATCCATAGGTGCCAGCTCCACATCACGGTGCCGGAGGCGTCGCGGGCCGCGATGACGGCATTGCCCTGCTGGAGGTTCGTCTTGTTGACGGTGAAGGTGATGTAGCTCATGCCGTCGCTGCCCGTGGCAACGGCGGCATTGGTGATGACACCACTCGTGCTCTGCCACACCACGTCGGCGGAGGCGGGTGTGAACTTATAGTTGCTCTCGTGGATGCGTGTGCCGCTGTAGTCGACGAATGCCTTGCCCTGACCTGACTCGTTGTTAGCGTCCACGGCATAGCCATTGTAAGTGCCGAACTTCAGCGTGTTGCCATAGACACAGGGGATGCGGTAGGTGCCCGGGCCGTGGATGACATAACAGTTGGCGGTGCTTGCCCCTCCGATGATCTCCTCTCCGTTGACATTGTAGAGCGAGAGGTCGTAGTCCTTCACGGCAGCCTTGCCTTGCAGGTTAGCCTTGTGTGAAGAGGTCACGGCGGTCTGTGCGCTCGTCGTGATGCTCGTCTCGTTGCTCAGCTGGTTGGGGTTGTACGACGGCACGCCGGTGAGCCAGTCCGGTGCGTTGTCCGACCAGGAGTTGCCACCGTCCTCAGAGTAGCTGATGGTGTAGGGCACGGCTTCCTGTGTGTTGGCCGAGCCGTCGTTGTTGGCAGAGGTGCGCCAGCTGTTCACGGTGATTGCCGCCGTTCCGCCGCCGTAGGGCGTGTTGACGGTTTTCTGCGACACGTTGAGCGTATAACGCCAGTTGACGGCACGTGTGGAGAGGATGAGCCAATAGACCACGCCGCGCTCAAACTTCGTGCCGGCGATGGAGGCGGTGAGCTTCCGCTCGCTCTTGTTGGGCAGTTCGATGGTCACGGTGATGGTGGCGCCGTCGGGGGCTGTCTGTGGGATGACCATCAGCTCGTCGCTGCCGGTAGGTGTGATGACGGTCGGGTTACGGCCCACCGAGGTGTAGTTCTTCGTGATGGTAAAGTCTTTCGTGGCGGTATTTTCCACCGTCCACTTGAGGTCCTTGAGGTCGCAGGAGCCCTTGCTGTATAGGCCCTTGATTTCCACTGTCTTGACCTTGAGTCCGCTGACCATGCTGCCTTCCGACAGGGCGATGCCGGCGAGCAGGTGGCGATAGTTCATCGTGATGACATGCGACGCCTCGGGGTCGCAGGGGTCGCTGACGGCATAGACGAGGTCGGACTGCTCTGCGCTGTCGGGGGTCTCGTAGCTGAGGACGGGCGGTGTGTTGAAATCTATACTACTCACATTGGTCACGCTGCCATGTTTGGTGAAGGTCTCGTCGAAGGGACTGATGGAATAGACCTTGAACTTCTGGCGTGAGCCGTGAGGCCACTCGGTGGTGGTCATCCAGTTGTCGGCCTTTGTCGTCAGGCCCTTTTCCACGAGGGGCTTGCCGGGTGTGCCGTTCTCCTGGAAGATGGAGTAATAGAGTTTCGAGATGGTGTTGTTGGTGATGTATGCGGCTCGTGTGCCGTTGGTCTGTCGCGCGCCGCCTTCCATCTCGAGCTCCGGCTCGATGTGCAGGTAGAGCTGTGGAGTGCCCTCCGTGCGGCTGAGCCTGATGACGTGCTTCGTAGCCATGGCGCGTGTTGCCGCTGAGGGCTGCAGGTCGTTCATCTCGCTGATGGCCGGCGCAAAGCGCACGACATCGCCGTCCGCGGCTCCGTTGTCGATGCCGAGACGGTCGGTGCAACTAACCAAGAGCATGATGGCGAGTTGCATGACTAAGATGAGACTGATGAAGGTTCTGTTGTTCATTTGTCTGCGCTATTGGTCTATATGGTCGAAGTTGATTTCGCCACCGGTGTTGCCCCAGTCCTCCACGATCGGTGCGAAGGTGATGGGGTCGCGCCAGTTCTGCACCTGCACGGTGAACTTCACCGAGGTCATGCCGATGAGCATGTTGATGGCGTAGGCCTTGCCGCGCTCGAAGCGGAAGCCGGAGAGCGTGTTCGAGACGGTGCTCTTGACACGCGTGCGCCCGCCGGAGAGCACGAGGCGTGGGTCGTCGCTCGTGGTGTAGTACACGATGGTGACCTTGAGCTTCGGGGCAGCGGTGGTGAGGCTGCTGTTCGGCAGCAGCGTGAGATAGCCGTTGCCGGCGTTGCGCCATGTGTTGTCGACGCCGGGGATGACTTTTTTGTTGGCGTCGAGCATCTGATAGACGCGCTTGTCACCTTGGTCGCGCACGTCGGTGCCGATGGCATTGCCGCTGAGGACAATCTTCGGCGTCCCGTCAGAGCTGTTGGGGGCTTTGGTCCAGAGGCCGGTGCGTAGGTTGAGCGTGCCCGAGGTGAAGAACAGGGGCGTGGTGGCGACGCTGCCCTCGGTCTCCAGGGTGATGCTCTCCACGGTGATGCGTGTGCTGTCGGCCTTGGCGTTGCTGCCCTCCGCTATCTCATCGAAGGCGGCACGCACGTTGAAGTTCAGGCGCGACATGGTGTGGTGGAAGGAGAACGTGACGCTGTCGCCGACGTTCTGCTTGGTGAGGTCGGTGTAGGGTGACGTGCCGTCGGGCTTGGTGGCATAGAGCACGTCGAGGCATTGTCCGAGGTCGTTGGGGGTGGTGTAGGTGACGGTGGGGTCGCCCTTGGCGTTGTTGGCGGAGAAGTTGAGGCGAGGGTCGCCTTTCAGGTAGGGGGCGTAGGCGAAGAAGCTGAGGTGGTCGGTGCGTCCGTCGCTCTCGCCCGTGCCGGTCTCGTTGGGCCAGTATTTCAAGGGGGAGTAGGTCCAGGCTTTGTCGCCGGTGCTCCACACCACCTGTTGGTTGTACATAAAGTTAGGCGTGTCGGCACTGCTGTCGTAAGTCTTGTTGTCGTCGTAGTAGCCGAACACACCAAAACCGGCAGCGCGCAGGGACGCGATGTCGGTGATGTTGCTGAGCGGTTGTGTGGCCGCCCGTGTTGTTGCGCTTTGCGCGATGTAAGTGCTGAACCTGACGGGCACAGCCTCTCCCTCCGGCGTGTCTACGCCGGTGTCAGCCGCCCCGCAGCTCCATAGGAGCTGGGGGAGGAGGAGAAGGAAGAGGCGGTGCTGTCTAGGCATAATTTTGAGTTACTGAACGTTGATGGGCACGTGGACGTCGTAGTCGGGGTCGGTGGTGTCTGGTATGCCGTCGCCGTCAGAGTCTTCAGTGCCGATGCCGCCAGCAGGAGTGCTGTCAAGATCCCAGTTGGAGACGGTGGCCTCGAACTTCACGCTGGTAAGGCCGAGGTGGATGAGCAGGTTATACTTCTTGTTCAGCTCCACGGCATCCTTGAAGGCGACGTTGTGTGTGATCTTCTGCACAGCCTCAGTGTAACCCTTGGCTAAGTGGGCATCCTTGGTGCGCACCACATACTCCACCGTGATCTTGAAGCTGGGCTTGGTGCCGGGGATGAAGACCAACGGATTGGACTCTTCCTTATAGACATTCTGGGCAGTGGTAGTCACGCCAGCAGGCAGGGCATCCCAGCCCGCGGTGCCGGTTGCCACTGTGCCCGGCTCTGCGAGGTTGTCTGCGATGGTAGCGTTGCTGCGGGCAGTCTCGCTGCCTTCGCCTTTGGTGCTACCCGGCGAGGTGATGGTGTGGTCGATGTCGATGTATTCGGTGAGCGGTGCCCACTTACCCGTGGCGAGGTCAAAAGTACCGCCGGAGACAATCTTGTCGTTTTCGTCGGCAGTGCCGTCGCCGTTAAGGTCCTCAACGGAGCCTGTGGCGTTGGTGTTCTTGATCTCGATGGTCTTGATGGTCACCTTGGTGGCAGCGTCCTTGTCGCCGCCGGTGATGGCTCCGTCCTTGTCGATGTCAAGCTTCACCTGCAAGCCATTGGTCGTGGTGACGGGCTCGGTGGAGCCGTCGGGCTTAGTCTTCGTGGTCTCGTTGGAGCCACCGAACTTTGCCAGGGCGTGCTTGAAGAGGAATGCCACCTTGCCACCCGTCTTCAGCTTCTGGATGTTGATGTTAGTGGGTGCGAGGGCGTCGGTTACCTTGCCGACGGTCACGTTGGAGCCGGTGACGGTCTCGTAGCTCTTGCCCTCAGGCGCGGTACCCCAGAGCAGGTCGACCTCCTTACCGTCCTTACTCAGCTTGTAGGTGACGGTGGGGTGACCGGCTGCATTGTTGGCAGAGAAGGCGGTGATGCCCGATGTCTCACCAGTCGGGAGGGCGCCGGTCGTCTCGTCACCCGTGAACGGGGCGTAGGCAAAGAAGCTCACCTTGCTGGTCGTGGTGCCGGTGGCACCCTTGTCGTCAGCCGTGCCGTTGTCGTTTGGCCAATACTTCAGCGGTGAATACATCCAGTCGCTTTTAGTTTTGTCCCATGCAACCTTCTGGTTGTACATCCAGTTCGGTGTCTGGCTTTCGCCCGCGGCATCGTAGTCCTTGTCCTGCGTGTAGTAGGCGAACACACCGAAGCCTGCCGAAGCCTTCAGCGCGTCGGTGGTGTTGATTGAGCCGGTGGCACCGGCGCGTGTGTTAGTGCCATTGCTCAGGTAAGTGCCAAAGGCGATGGGAGCAGCATTAGGGGATGTCTGTGAGTCGGGCGAGACGGGGCTCACCGAGTCGGACTCAGACGAGCAGCTGGCTAAGAGAGCCAGTGCCGATGCGGTGATGAATAATAACTTTTTCATTGTAGTCGAGTGATGAATAAATGATATTATATAAGAGGCTTGCACGAAGTTTCCGTCATACGGGCTTGCACGGCGGGACGCCGTGCCTCCTACTCTACGTTGATAGGCAGGTCGACCTGTGTGGTGGAGCTGTCGTCGGTCCAGCCAGCCACGGTGGCGGTCACCTTCACGCTGGTCATGCCGAGCACG
>Ga0256406_1006702_pt1 | contig 11385 bp, 7 predicted proteins | sample RumenRJG_03DNA_FD_185986 | JGI IMG/M metagenome (GOLD analysis project Ga0256406, IMG submission 185986) | Bovine rumen microbial communities from Lethbridge, Alberta, Canada - RJG_03 | ecosystem: Host-associated > Mammals > Digestive system > Stomach > Rumen | place: Canada: Alberta | collected...
TTGTCCTTTTGGTGAAATGAACCTCATTGAAGTGCTGAATAAGAAGGATGGAGTATATAGAAAGAATATTCTGAGTGCCTCATCTTTTAACTCTTGGATTACTCTGGCTCTAATTCAGAAGAAACACTGCGGGACAGAGGAAATTCAACTGAAAGACTTGCTGTTGACTCCAGAAAGCATTGGGAAGGCTTTTAATCTTGATTCTATAACATTGCTTGAAATTTTACGAAATCTTGAAAAACTGGGCGAAGCGAAGATTATTAGAACGGCAGGGTTGGATGTTGTAAGGGTTAAGCACCCAGAACTACAATACATTGATTGCGTTCAAAAGTATTACGAATCCATTGCAAATGAAAGGGCTTAATGTTATGAGCAAAATGATTCAAACTGCAAGTGGTTTCCAGTATTCTGTAAATATTGAATATGATTTGCATAATACAGAGAAATTGGGAAATTTTATCCCAACGAGATCGTCGTTGTCTTTGTTAGAAGATATCCTTGAAAGTACTCAGAATAGTGCAACTAATCGAGCTAGAATTCTAATTGGGGCTTACGGAAAAGGCAAAAGCCATATTGTACTTACGATTCTGTCCCTGTTGATGAAAAAGAATCGTGACTTATTCGTTCATTTAAATGAAAAAATCCAAGAAAACAATCGCCTATCTGCGCTACTGAAAAATTATTATAGCGGAAAGGTCAAGTTGTTGCCTATTGTTATTTCTGGCAATAGCACGAGTTTGCATCAGGCCTTTATATTCTCCTTGCAGAAAACCTTGAGCGATAATAACCTGATGGATGTTATGCCGGAAACCAATTATGCGGCGGCAATAAAAACGATTCAAAAATGGGAAAAAGATTATCCTCAAACATTTAAAGCATTTGCAAAAGAGATAAACGGAACTACCAAAGCATTCATCGAAAAATTACAGGATTTTGACGTGAATGCGTATCGCCAATTTGAACAGATTTATCCTGAATTGACAGCCGGAAGCGTTTTTAATCCTTTTGTAGGTTTTGATGTTGTTGACCTATATGAAAGTGTTGCTAAAGCTTTAAAAAGGACTTCAAAATGGACCGGTCTCTATGTTGTGTACGACGAGTTTAGCAAGTATCTTGAAGCCAATATATCTACAGCAAGCATTAGTGACACAAAAATGTTGCAAGATTTTGCGGAAAAGTGCTCAAGAAGCGGTGATACGCAGATGCACCTTATGCTTATTTCGCATAAAGAGATTGCAAATTATATTGACCAACTTCCGAAACAGAAAACAGATGGATGGCGAGGCATCTCAGAACGATTTGAGCATGTCTTGCTCAACAATAATTTTTCACAAGTATATGAGATAATATCATCGGTCATTAAGAAGAAACCCGCTGATTGGAATCGTTTTAAGAAAAGTCAAAGCCGAAAATTTGACGACTTGTTTGCGTTATATAGTAAGCACCCATTGTTTAATGAAATGAAACCCGATGAAGTGCAAAAACTTCTACTTAATTGCTACCCGCTTCATCCGGTCAGTATTTTTGTTCTTCCCCGGCTTTCAGAGCAGATTGCACAAAATGAAAGAACCCTTTTTACGTTTTTGTCGGCACAAGGGCATTCAACACTTTCTGCATTCTTAAGTGGGTATGACGATTCTAATTTCAAGTTAGTAACTCCAGATTTGTTGTTTGATTATTTTGAGCAACTTTTCAAGAAGGAAATCTACAATAATGAAATTCGCGATGTCTATTTATTGGCAAGTCGCGCTCTGGATAAAATTGGGAAGAAAAAAATTCTTGAATGTAAGATCATAAAAACATTGTGCTTGCTTTATATCCTGCAACAGTTTGAAAAAATCAAACCAGTTAAAGAAGAAATATTCCGCATTTACAAAAATGAATACACAGAAGAAGATATTCTTTTAGCTATTGACAACCTTGTAGAAAAAGAATTCGTTGTTTATTTGCGACAGAGTAATTCTTATTTAAAATTGAAGGAATCTTCTGGTGTTGATATTGAAAAAACGATAAATGATGAAATTGAACGACAGTGCGGTAAATTTGACTTGTGTGATGTTTTAAATGAGTTTAATACCAGTGCGTATTTATATCCTTCGAGATATAACGACAAATATGAGATGACACGATGGTTTGATTTCATATTCGTTTCAGATAATGAGTTCTTAGAAGATCCTGACTGGCAAAGCAAATATGCCGATAGTGATTCTGATGGTCGAGTTATTGCGGTTGTTTTAAGTGAAAAAAATTCAGCAAAAAAGATTCGCACTTTGGTCGAACAAGTTTCTGCCGCACAGAGACAAATTTTGTTTGTTGTTCCCACGCAGTTTAACGAGATCAAAAGTACTGCAAAAAAATATAGCGCAGTTTATGCCCTACGCGAGAAATCTCATGGCGACAGTGCTCTAGAAGACGAATATCAAGTCGTGATAGATGATTTAAGCGAGGTATTACACGGATTTATTGCCGATTATACCAGAGCCGAAAGAAACGCTTCGTCATATATTTATTGTGGAGAGGACGCTTGTATTGGTAGAAAATCGGAACTCTCTGAAAAACTTTCTGAAATCTGTGAAAATATTTATTCAAAAGCTCCGATTATCAAGAACGAGGCTATCAACAAAAACTCTCCAACAACAGTAATGGAGAACGCCCGAGATAAGGTTATTTCTGCTCTACTAAGAAATGAACTTGAATATAATCTTGGTTTGACCGGAACGGGCCCTGATGTGTTCATTATGCGTAGTGTTTTGATAAATACTGGTCTGTTGATTAATGAAAAGAATGACGTAAGATTAAATTTTGATTTCCAGAAAAAGGATGATGTTGCCGTTGTAAAACCTATTATCGACGCTCTGCAATGGTTTGTCAATAATGCTGCTGAGAAGAATAAGGTTTCCTTTGATGCACTTTATCGAAAATTGACATCACCTAGTGGAAGAATCGGCATGAGAAAAGGAATCATTCCGATATTTATTGCCGCCTTCTTGCATTGCCATAAAAAGTCTATTTCTATTCATAATGAAAATGGTTCTGTAGAAATTTCTGCGCAGACCTTAAACCAGATAAATAAAAATCCTGATTCATATACTCTGACATACATATCTTGGGATGCGACTAAGGAAAAATACATCCGTGATATGAAAATTTTGTATGGTCAGTGGCTCACTCCTTACGAGATGAAATCGCTTGAAATTGATGGATTGGTTTCTGCGATGAATCGTTGGTATTTCGATTTACCTAAGTACACGAAAGAAATTTATTCAAAGGCAAATTCCAAAAAGACCAACCAAACTCTTGTTGATTTTCTGAATTTATTTACGCAAAATGTAAGCAGTGAAGAACTCCTTTTTGAACGAATTCCGATGGTGTTTACGGGAAAACCATCATATGGGAAAAATGTCCTTACGAAGCTATCCGATGCCAAAAAAGACATCGATGATTCAATAATTAGACTAAAGCGATTGCTTTTAGATATAACAAGAAATGTTTTTGTCAATCAGCAAGTAAAAAAAGCCTCTGTGCCTTCTACGTGCAAAGAGTGGACGAAAAAGCTTGATAAGAATGTGTCTAGTAATGTGTTTGATGATGGTATAACGGATAGAATGCTGAATCTTTTCTATCAAAACTTAGTAGACGAAACAAGATTTATTGAAGGCCTTGCTGAAAATTTAACCGGATTGAGAATTGCTGATTGGAATTATAATACAATTGATTCCTTTAAAGTGAAGTTGAAGGAATGCAAAAATACCGCAGAAAATTATAAAGATTCTGATAAACGGAATCACGATAATAGCTATAGGCTTTCGTTTACCGATGAAGAAGGCCGTGAATCTACAAAGACGTTTAATAAAGTCAATCTGTCGCCTCGTTCGCGGTTGCTCTTCAATAAAATGGAAGATGCCCTTAATACAATGGGACAAGCTTTGACTGCTGCGGAAAAAAGACAGGTTGTTGTGGACATCCTTCAAAAAATGTGCGGAGAGAACAACTGATGGCTTATTTCGACAATGCTGCAACAACTTTCCCTAAGCCCGAATGTGTTTATGATTTCATGAATACGTTCTATAGGGAATGTGGTGGAAATGCAGGCCGCGGAAGCCACAAGCTTTCGATGGGCGCTGGCAAGATGGTTTCTGAAACAAGAAAACGTCTTAAACAGTTGCTGCATTGCGAGAATAAACAAATCGTATTTACTCCGTCGGCAACGATTGCGTTAAATATGATTTTACAGGGTGTTCTGAATGGGAAAACAACCCAAAGAAAAAATGTTTACATATCTCCATTTGAGCATAATGCAGTAACAAGGACTCTTCATCATTATGAAAAAAATGGAATAATCAACGTCGTAACGCTTGATATTGATGATAATCTCCATTATGATTTTTCGAAAATAAAGAAGTCTTTTGATAAAGACGCCCCTTATTTGATGGTTGTTAGCCATGCAAGCAATGTTATTGGCTTGATTTCTCCAGTAGAAGAATTGTGTTTAATGGCTAAAAAGTATGGCGCGGTTACCGTAATTGATATGGCGCAGACTGCAGGACTTGTAGATTTAAATGTTGGCCTGGAAACAATTGATTTTGCGGTATTCGCCGGGCATAAAACACTTTATGGACCAACAGGAATCGGTGGCTTTGCAATGAAATCGGATTTTGATTTAAGTCCCGTTTTGTTTGGTGGAACCGGTTTTGAAAGCGCCAATCAGGATATGCCCAAAGATATTCCCCAACGTTATGAAATGGGAACTCTCAATATTGTCGGTATCGCAGGACTCTATGCTTCTTCGGGCTGGATTTTGGACGAGGGAATGGATTGTTTGTGGGAACACGAACAATCAAAACGAAAAGAATTGTTGAAAATTCTTCGTTCTTATGATTTTGTAAAAATCATTGGTGATAATGAGAATAACCAATATGTTGGAATCGTTTCTTGCATAATTGATGGCATGCCGAGTGATACCGCGGCAAGCGTGTTTGCCGAAAAAAACATTGCAGTCCGAAGTGGATTGCAGTGTGCTCCGCTCGCTCATAAGACCTTAGGAACGTTTCCTTCGGGAATAATACGGTTTAGTTGTAGTGCGTTTACCAGTGATGCGGACTTTGCCGACTTAGAACAGGCTTTAGAATGGATTAAGGGAAATATATAACAGGTTCGCTTATGAGTTTACGGAATATACAAATTGAGTCGGAATATAGAAATTTGCACGGAAATATAATTCGTAATTTCTACAATCCCCTTTTAAGCGAAGCGATTGCGTATAATCGATCTGTTGGATTCTTTTCATCAACAGCTTTATCCTGTTTCTCTGTCGGATTGTGCAATTTTTTGAAGAATGGGGGTAAGATAAGATTAGTGGCTACTCCATATCTCTCAACTGAAGACATTCAGGCTATGAGAGATGGATATAAAGCTCGAAATGAAATCATTGAAAGAGCTTTGATGAGAAACTTATTTGAACCCGAAAATGGCAAAGAAATTGAACGCTTAAATATGCTGGCAAATCTTATTGCTGAATGCCGAATGGATATAAAAATTGCGCTTACGAAAGCTGGTATGTATCATGAAAAGCTAGGAATAATCGAAGATTCTGAAGGAAATTTTGTAGCATTTTCTGGTTCTTCAAATGAATCAGAAAATGCATTTTTAAACAATTATGAGTCAACAGATGTTTTCTGTTCATGGAAGGAATTTGAAAAAGATAGGGCTCTGAAGAAAAAAAGATCCTTTGAAAGAATCTGGAATGGAGCTGACGGCGCTCTTGAGATTCTTGATTTTCCGAAATTGAAGGATGAAATTATACGTCGATACAAAAAAAGCGCTCCAAAGTTTGACATGGATGAAGACGTTTCGTACGAACCACCTAAATTAGGTGAAATGAATCTTGGCGAAACAACTGCAAACTATTCTCCGTTGATAGAAAAGAATATACCAACGATGCCTAAATGGTTCGAAGAGAACATATTCGATTATCAGAAAGAGGCTATTGATAATTGGGCGAAACATAATTATTGTGGAATTTTTGATATGGCTACGGGTACTGGGAAAACGCTTACTGGTTTAGGAGCTATAACGAGATGCTATAAGTCCAATAAAAAAATTGCGGTTTTTATTGTTGTTCCTTATCAACATCTTGTAGAACAATGGGTTGAAGATGTTGTCAAATTCAATATTAGGCCCGTTATTGCGTACTCGACATCGTCTCAAGTTGATTGGAAAGATCGGTTGAAGAGAGCTGTTCGTGATCAAAAAATTCGGCCGAGTGAAAAAGGATTTTTTTGCGTGGTCACGACTAATGCGACTTTTAAAAGTAATTTTATTCAAGACCAACTAAAAAATGTTAAAGCGGATTGTTTGCTGGTTGTAGATGAGGCTCATAATGCTGGAGCGGGGGGCTTTAAGAAGATTCTTGATTCGAAGTTTAACTATAGACTAGCTTTGTCTGCGACGATTGATCGGCATGGTGACGACGAGGGAACTCGGTTTTTGTATGATTACTTTGGCAATGTTTGTATTTCCTATGGTCTGGAAAAAGCTATTGACGAAAAAAAACTTACTCCGTATAAATATTATCCAGTTGTTGTTCATTTGACAGATGATGAATTTTCTGAGTATAAACGGTTGACCAAAGAAATTCTTCAGCATACAAGGGTTTCGAAGAGTGGAAGTGTCGAATTGGATTCTTATGGTGAACTTCTTGCTATAAAACGCTCAAGAATTGTTGCTGGTGCACAAAATAAATTGCCTGCATTCAGAAAATGTATTGAACCATATAAGAAAAAAGCAAACATCTTGGTGTATTGTGGTGCTACAACAGTTGCGTACGATTCAGATTCGAGTGATGGGGAATATGACTTTGACAAGTCTGAAATTGGTGAAAGGCAAATTATAGCTGTGACCAAAATATTGGGAAATGAGATGGGTATGTCTGTATCTCGGTTTACATCGGAAGAAGATATTGCTTCTCGTAAAGTAATAACTGAAAAATTTAAGAACGAAAATTTGCAGGCTATAGTTGCAATAAAATGTTTAGATGAGGGAGTGAACATTCCTTCAATTAAAACAGCTTTCATTTTAGCTAGCACAACGAATCCAAAGGAATATATTCAACGAAGAGGTCGTGTTTTGAGGACGTGGCCGGGAAAAGAATTTGCAGAAATATATGATTTTGTGACTTTGCCGCAAAATATTGATACGGTGCGGTATTTGACGGATGAAGAAAAAGCTGGTGGTAGGGCTCTAGTGAAAAATGAATTGCTGCGTTTGAAAGAATTTTCTGCTGTTGCGTTGAATCGGATTGATAGTCTATGTTTAATAGATGAAATCCAGAATGTCTACCAAATATCAGACAAGGAATTAAACAGTAAAAAAAAGGACGATTACTATGAGTAAGGAAATTGAAATTGACAAATCAAAAGGTGAGGCGTTGTTGAAAAAAATCGTCGCACTTGAAAAAATTAATTTAAAAACGCAGCAAAAAAGTGATGCGCAAATGATTCTTGATATTCAAAAGGAAATTGAGGAGGTTGTACAATGCTACTCGAATCCATAAAACTCCATAATTTCAGACAATATAAGGATGCGTTTTTAGATTTTGCCCAGGATGTTCATGGAAAAAATGTGACTATCATTATTGGTGAAAATGGTAGTGGAAAAACGACTTTTTTGCAAAGTTTTTTTTGGTGCTTGTATGGTGTTACGAACTTCAAAGATTCTATTGTTTTGAATAAAACTGTAGCAAGTGAAATGACACCTTCATTTCCTGTTAATACTTCTGTTGAAATAAACTTACAACATGGAGACGTTCATTATAAAATTACTAGAACTCAACGATTTAAAAAAGATCTTGGCAATAATGTGAAGGTAGATGGTAGTTCTTTTTGTGAAATCGAAAAGAAAGATAAAACAGGAAATAAAAGCTTTGTTGATGCGTCAAAAAGAGAATCTACAATTAATTTCATTCTGAGAAAAGAATTGTCGCGTTATTTTTTCTTTGATGGCGAACGCATTGAAACTATGGGTAAAGAAATTTCCAGCTATAAAAAATCAGAAGAATTTGCTGAGGCGGTGGAGGGATTGCTCGGATTGAAAGGCATGCAGAAAGCTTTGGAGCATCTAAATGGTGGACCGAAAAATTCCGTAATAGGGAAATACAATCAGCGGTATGATTCTGCAAGTGATTCTGAAGTTAGGGATCTTACAAATATTATTAACGAATGTGATGAAGAAATTGAAAAAAAAGAAAAGCGTATTGAAGAAATAGATAAGGAAGATGGTAAAGCGGATGAAGAAAAACGAGCGAAGCAAGAAGAGTTAAAAGGTTATAAATCGAGTAAGGATTTGCAAGAACGGAAAGAATCTTTGGAAAAAAACATAAAGCAGTATTCCGTCAATAAGGCTGATGCTCAGAAAGATATTTGCCGTGAATTTAATAATCAAGCGACATCTTTCTTGTCTCTGGGACTTATTAAGCCCGCATTTGATATGCTTGTCAAGTTAAATTTGTCTGGTAGTGACATTCCGAATATTACGGATAAGACAATACAGTATTTACTAGATCATCATAAATGCTTATGTGGAACGTGTCTTTCTGAAAATTCTTCTGAGGTGGAGGAATTAAAAAAATGGTTTGACGTGCTTCCTCCAAAGTCAATTGGAAGTATGGTGAATGATTTTAAAATGATGGCAAGAAACAGGTTAAATTCTAGCATTGATTTTATTTCGTTTAAAGATGATAAAAATAGACAAATAAGTGTTCTTGATGACCAAATTACTGATGCGGAAGATGTTATTGCAAATGAAATAAATCCACAATTGAATGGCAAAGATGTAGAAGAAATTGTCCAAGAAATCTCTGCGACCATAGCTGAATGTGAACGGATTATTCGCAAACACAATGATGAGCGAAATTCCTTGAATCAAGAAATTGGCGCTGCGAGAGCCAAACGTGAAGAAGCAAATACAAAGCGTAAAGATAGAGCTCTTGCGAGTGAAAGTAATCGAAAAATTGAAGTTTACAAGGCTTATGCTCAATATCTTTACGACTCTTTATTTGAAAAGTATTCAACTAGCGAGGCAGAGGTTCGTACTCGTCTAGAAAATAATATGAATGAAATTTTTTCAACTATTAATAATGGCGATTTTTCGGTCAAAATTAATCAAAAATATCAAATAGATGTGATTGCGAATAATGTTAATGATAAGGTTGAGTTGTCCGAAGGTCAAAGCATTTCTGTTATTTTCTCGTTTATTACCAGTATGATAAAAATGTCTAGAGAAAATAGGCTTTCTCCTATGGATCATGATTTATCATCTGACATATATCCTCTTGTGATGGACGCTCCTCTATCTAAATTTGACAAAAAACATATTAAATCAGTTTGCGAAACAATTCCTCACTTAACAGAGCAGGTTATTATCTTCATTAAAGATACCGATGGTGATTTGGCTCGTGAGTATATGAGTGAAAAAATTGGCAAGTCACATAGAATTAGAAAAGTAAACGAAACAGAAACGATTTTAGAGTAAGAGAGGTGAATAATGTTTGATAAAGAAGTCCGAATAACAGGCAAACATGCTCATTATATGGTCTTGCTTGCAAATAATTTTGGAGAGACAAACGCTAAATTGTTCAATCGCAATATAGATGTCTACATTCAAGCTCCAATAGTTGGTTTTTTGTATAAGAAGAAATCGATCAAAGATGTTGAAATGAAAGATCCTAATGGGAAAGTGTATGATGCCCATATTTTGAAAGACCAAATGATAAATGCGAAGGATAATCTCGTATTTAATATGCAATTGATTTTGCTTTTGGATTCGGAATATGAACAAAATGAAGAAAATCGAATTAATCGAGCTTTTCGTAATTTCGGAAAAGATGAAAAGGATTTTACACTCTTCGAATCCTATTTGTTAGGGGGAATTGAGGTGTTGTACGATCATTTAATCGCGAACGCTTCTAATGCAGACGATTTTATTGCCAATTTGTCTGACTTTACGGATCAGATAAATGTTCTATATAACAAATCTGTTGATAAGAATGAACTATTAGATTATTTAAGCTGATGGCAGATGGCGGGATAAAACACGCTTTAGATTTTTTGATAAAAAAATCTAGTTCGCAAGGGTATGTCACTCTTGATGACATTCTTGCCTGTGGAGATTTATTTTATCTTGATGTTGATGATATTGAACGGCTAACTGATATAGTACTTGAAAATAACATCATAATTAATAATCGCCCAAAGGTTGAAATTCCGATTGAGAAAGAGGCTGATAGCAAGGATTATTCATCAATCTATGACGCAATCGTTGCTGCCGAACCAACATTGAATGATTTTATAGAATATGTTCGAAAAATTAGACCAGCAGACAAAAAAGAAATGGTTCGGATACGATATCAGATTTTAGAGGGAAACAAATATGCTAGAAAACGTGCCGTGGAAGGGAATTTGCGCATTGCAATTGTTTTGGCGTATAGGGAATCTGTTGCTTATAACAAAAATATTGCTGATTGTATTAGCGATGCATGTTTTGCTTTGGTTTCCGCCTGTAATTCATATAAGCCAGATGAACATCAGACTTTTGCGAGTTATATAAGTATTGCCATAATTGATTATTTTGCTAGAACGATAAATGTTCCTCTATTTGTAATTCCCGTAAATATTGTTAATCTTTGTCGGAAATTGTATAAAGATTTTAAATATAATACTTTAGAACGAAAACAGGCTTTGTTGTATGTAAGTGAAAAATATGGCCTTGAGGAAAGTTGGTCGGACATTATATATAACATTCTACATTTAGTTTTGTTAGGACAAAGAGTCTTAGACCATGATTCTGAAAGAGTTTATTCAGAAAGTTGCTTTGAGATATTTAATACAGAAGCAGAAAATAATATAGAACGTGATGTTGTACACAATATTGTTATTCAGGCTTTAGACGAATGTTTGACAGATAGAGAAAGAGATGTCCTTGAAAAACGTTTTGGTTTAAATGGAGAGAAATCTTTTTCTTTAGAAGAGTTGGCTGTGGCTCAAAATGTGACGAGAGAAAGAATTCGACAAATAGAAAGAAAGGGGCTAGCTAAATTGAAATCAAAAAAAGGGTGGTTTAAAGAAAAATTGTCTCTTTGTTTTAAAGAAAGTGCTCCAAATTTCAACGATGATACTGATTCTGTTTGTGAGACCTGATTTTCATTATACGTTAGGGATAGTGACCCTTGGGGCGGAGACTTGCGTTAGCGAGGCTCCGTGAGCGAAGCGAGTATAGCCCGACCCGGCGAGGGTAAACAAGCCGGGGAACGCCCATTTTTTGTCGCTTTTTACCCCGACATTTACACCGACAAATACCCCGACAAACATGTTTTTATCATGACATTTATCA
>Ga0256406_1006703_pt1 | contig 11385 bp, 7 predicted proteins | sample RumenRJG_03DNA_FD_185986 | JGI IMG/M metagenome (GOLD analysis project Ga0256406, IMG submission 185986) | Bovine rumen microbial communities from Lethbridge, Alberta, Canada - RJG_03 | ecosystem: Host-associated > Mammals > Digestive system > Stomach > Rumen | place: Canada: Alberta | collected...
GTGATTTGAATTCTCGTACTCATAGGTCTCCATGTACGCAGCCTGCTCCTTTTCCCAGCGTACATTCCGTATGTGATAATCAACGGCCAGGTAAGTCACCACGGCAATAAAGACAAGGAGTACGGCAAGAAGCTTTTTATTAATCCTGATCTTTTTCATTTCCCCCTCGATTCAGAAGTACGTCTCTCTTATGTATTTATTATAGCACAATAGCGGCGGATAAGACAGGGGCTGCCTGCGGCAGACCGGCGCTGAAAAGCCGGAAAACCGGCATTTGTGACAAAAAAGAAGCGGCGTCCGGAAATTTATTGAGAATAGTGTTCATTTGAAAAATATTATATGTGCGTTATAATAAAGTAAATTGTCGCAGGCTGTCGTGAGTTTATCTTCTGAGGGAATCGAATGATTGAGAATATGGACCGGCTTCTGATTGAAGCGGATAAGATTGCAGAAAAAGCCCACAGAGGGCAGGTGGATAAGTGCGGACGGCCGTATATCGAGCATCCGCGCGCAGTGGCGGACATGGTAGATACCAAGCATGACAAGATTGTCGCGCTTCTGCATGATGTTATAGAGGATACGGCGATGACGGAGTACGATCTCCGTCCTGTTTTCGGTGAGGATATCACGAGTACGCTGGTTCTGCTCACGCATAAAAAGGGCGTACCGTATCTGCATTATATTAAAGGACTTTGTGCCAACGAGACAGCTGTCCGTGTCAAGATCGCGGATCTGCGTCACAATATGGACCCACGGCGTGTTCCTTCTGATCACGAGTGGTATTACAGACGACTGAAAAATAAATATGAGCCGGCATTTCAGCTGCTGACGGATTATCTTGAAATGAAGAAGGGTACGTGATCTGCGTACCTTTTTTTGCACCGACAGTGCGCTGCGGCCGGCTTTCTGAATAAGAGACAGGAAGTGCCATGGCAGAGAAATATACAGGCCTGACGGAAGAGGAAGTCCGCAGACGGACGGCGGCCGGCCAGGTCAATACAACGGATACCGGGATCTCCCGTACAACCTCGGAGATCTGCAGGACCCATATATTCACATTCTTTAACTTCCTGAATGTTGTGCTGGCGGTGCTGGTCGTGATGACCGGCCAGCTTCGAAATCTTGCCTTTCTGCTGACGGCTGTGGCCAATACGGCGATCGGCATCATTCAGGAGATGCGTGTGAAGCAGCAGATTGATCAGCTCTCCGTGATCACCGCCTCGAAGGCGAAGGTGATTCGTGACGGGAAGCGGCGGGAGATCCCGCTGGATCAGATCGTGCTGGGCGATATCATGATTCTCGAGAGCGGCGACCAGGTAGGCTCCGACTGCCGGATCCTCGAGAGCAGCGGCGTGGAAGCCAACGAATCCATGATCACCGGCGAATCGGTCTCCATACGCAAGAATAACGGCGACAGCCTCTATTCCGGCAGTTTTCTTTCCGCCGGCAGCTGCGTCGCCGAGGTTGTCAATATCGGTAAGGACAATTACGCGACGATTCTGGCCGCCAAGGCGAAGAACAAGAAGCGTGCCTCCTCCGAGATGCAGAATGCAATCGGCAAGATCATCCGGGTTGTCGGTTTTCTGATCGTGCCGGTCGGCATCATGCTCTATATATCGCAGACATCCGTGCCGGGTACGTCCTGGGGCGATGCGGTCAACAATACGGTAGCCGGCGTCATCGGCATGATTCCGGAAGGCCTTGTCCTGCTGACCAGCGTTTCCTTTATCGCCGGCGTCGGTAAGCTCGCCATGAAGGGCGCGCTTGTGCAGGAGATGGAATCGATCGAGGCACTGGCGCGTGTCAATGTGCTCTGCACAGATAAGACAGGCACCATCACGACCGGCGAACTGGAGGTAATCAAGGCAGAGCCATGCGGCAGCATGGACGAGGAAGAGATCGCGGCGGCGATGAGTTCGCTGGCGTGGGCATTTGACGATGTCAACGCAACGCAGACGGCGCTGCGCAATTTCTATTCCATGCATACGAGCTGGCAGGCGCAGACGCTGATTCCATTTTCTTCGGCCCGCAAATACAGAGCGGCTTCCTTTAAGGATCACGGCAGTTTCGTGCTGGGCGCGCCGGAATTTATCCTGGAGAAGGACGATCCGGTGCTGGATAAGGTGGAAAGGTATGCCGGCGAGGGCAATCGTGTTCTGCTTCTGGCTTCCTGCAGCGCACTCAGCGAGCAGGACGGCAGCATCACCGGCCCGCAGCCGCAGGCGCTGATTGTCATTTCCGACTGCGTGCGGGAGGACGCGGCAGATACGTTCGCCTTCTTTGATTCACAGCATGTTGCCGTCAAGGTCATTTCCGGCGATAATCCGGCGACGGTTTCCAACATCGCCGTCAAGGCCGGGCTGAAAAACGGAGATAAATACATTGATGCCAGGGAACTGCCGGAGGATGAGGAAGAGATGAAGCAGGCCGTGGCGAAATACACGGTATTCGGGCGCGTGACGCCGGAACAGAAGCAGCGTATCATCCACGCCTATCAGTCGGCGGGCAATGTCGTCGGCATGGTCGGCGACGGCGTCAACGACGTGCTGGCCCTGAAGGACGCCGACTGCGGTATCGCGATGGCGGACGGCAGTGACGCGGCGCGGCAGGTTGCCCATATCGTGCTGATGGATTCGGATTTTGCCCACATGAAAGAGATTTTCCGCGAGGGCAGCACGATCATTTCGAATATTCAGCGAGTCAGCTCGCTGTATCTGACCAAGACGATCTACTCGGTTATTCTGTCCGTGCTGTTCATCCTGATCGGAAAATCGTATCCGTTTGTGCCGATCCAGCTGACGCTGATCAGTACGTTTGCGATCGGCATCCCGAGTTTCTTCCTTGCACTTGAGCAGACGGATTCGCCGATTCAGTCGGGCTTCATGAAAAATGTCCTGTCCGTTGCCGTCCCGGGCGCGGCGGCCATGGTGATCAACATGCTGCTGATTCAGCTGATGTCGGCGGTGTTCGGCTTCAGCACCGGCGTGACAGCCACTTACAACCTGATCGTGGCGACGGTTGTCAGCATGCTTGTGCTCGACCGGGTATCGCAGCCTCTGAACCGGATGCGGCGGTACGTGATCAATACGATGCTGGTGCTTTTTGCAATATCGATCATTTTCTTCCCGGACTTTTTCGGCATCGAAAAAGTCTTCGTGTGGAGAATGGTTTTCATCATACCTTTTGTGATTTTCACCTGGTACAGCATGGCATTTTTCGAATGGCTGATCCACGCGATCTTCAGAAAACGTCTGAAATGATATTGCATTGAATATTAATTTGTGTTATACTTTCAACAATGTACGAAAATGCATAAACGATGTATAAACACCGCATTTATTGCATATTTATACATACAATTGCATGCTAAGACACAAAGAACGAAGGGAGGTTCATGAAAATTCACTTTTCATGGGCCTTCCTTTTTCTGATACTTAGAAAAACTGATGAAACTTATCAGGACAGCTAATAAAGGAGGCAGACTCTTGGAAGCTTATCTTATTCTGGAAGACGGTACCGTGTTCAGGGGAAGACATATTGGTGCCGAGCGGGACTCGATCAGTGAAATTGTTTTCAACACATCGATGACCGGTTATCTCGAGATCCTCACAGACCCTTCCTATTGCGGACAGAGCGTAGTCATGACATATCCGCTGATCGGCAACTACGGTGTATGCTACGACGATATGGAAGATGAAAACAGCTACGTAGAGGGCTATATCACCGGTGAAATGTGCGGATATCCGAGCAATTTCCGAAGCCAGGATCCGTTGGAGAAATTCCTGATCGACCGGAACATCCCCGGCATCACGAATGTCGATACGCGTGCGCTCACGAAAAAGCTCCGCAGCGAAGGCACGATGAACGGTATGATTACCTGCCGGCCGGATTTCAATCTGGAAGAGATTCTGCCGAAGATCAAAGAATACAGGATAGTCAATCCGGTGGATACCGTTACCTGCAGCGAGATCACGAAGATCCCGGGCGACGGATTCAAGGTTGCCCTGATGGATCTGGGAACGAAGAAAGACATTCCGCTCTGCCTCGCGCGAAGAGGCTGCGAAGTCACGATCTATCCTGCCCATACGCCGGCAGAGGGAATCATCGCGGCCGCACCGGACGGCATCGTCCTGTCCAACGGCCCCGGCGACCCGAAGGACTGCGTGGAGATTATTCAGGAAATCAAAAAGCTCTATGATTCGTCCATTCCGATTTTTGCCGTCTGTCTCGGCCATCAGCTGATGGCGCTGGCCAACGGTGCGGATACCCGGAAGATGAAATGGGGACACCGCGGCGCCAACCATCCGGTCAAGGATCTCAGAACCGGGCGCGTCTATATTTCATCGCAGAATCATGGATATGTAATCAAGAACAAATCCGTTCCGGAAGATGTGGCCGAGATCTGTTTTGTGAATGCGAACGACGGCAGCGTGGAAGGCCTGCATTATCTCGGCAAGAACGTGTTCACGGTGCAGTTCCATCCGGAAGCCTGCCCGGGACCGCAGGATACCGCGTTTCTTTTCGATGAATTCATTCACATGATGGAGGTGAGCAAGAATGCCTAAGGATATAAGCATCAAGAAAGTACTTGTTATCGGATCCGGTCCGATTGTCATCGGCCAGGCAGCCGAATTTGACTATGCCGGTACACAGGCATGCCGCTCTCTCAAAGAAGAAGGCATGGAGGTCTGCCTCGTCAATTCCAACCCGGCGACCATCATGACAGATAAACAGATCGCGGATGAGGTTTACATCGAACCGCTGACAGCACAGGTCCTGGAGAAGATCATCCTCAAGGAGGAGCCGGACTGCATCCTGCCGACACTTGGCGGACAGGCGGCGCTGAACCTCGCGATGGAGCTCAATGATAACGGATTTCTGGAAGAAAATCATGTCCGCATGATCGGCACCAGTGCCGATACGATCAAGCGTGCCGAGGACCGTCTTGCTTTTAAGGAGACGATGGAGAAGATCAACGAGCCGGTCGCGCGCAGTGAGGTCTGTACGAGCCTTGTGCAGGTATTTGAGACGGCCGATGAGATCGGCTATCCGGTTGTTGTCCGCCCGGCCTATACACTCGGCGGCAGCGGCGGCGGCATCGCGCATAATAAGGAAGAGCTGCAGGAGATCGCCAGCAACGGCCTGCGTCTCAGCCGTGTCGGTCAGGTCCTGATCGAGCAGTACATCGGCGGCTGGAAGGAAATCGAGTACGAGGTGATGCGTGATAACATCGGTACCTGCATCACCGTCTGCAACATGGAAAATCTCGACCCGGTCGGCGTGCATACCGGCGACAGCATCGTCGTGGCGCCGTCTCAGACGCTTTCCGATAAAGAATACCAGATGCTCCGTACGTCAGCGCTGAATATTATCAGCGAGCTCAACATTCACGGCGGCTGCAACGTGCAGTTTGCCCTGAATCCGGACAGTTTTCAGTACTGCGTCATCGAGGTCAATCCGCGTGTATCCAGATCTTCGGCGCTGGCTTCCAAGGCAACCGGCTATCCGATCGCCAAGGTCGCTGCCAAGATCGCACTCGGCTACAATCTCGACGAGATCAAGAATGCGGTAACCGGCAAGACCTTCGCAAGCTTCGAGCCGGCCCTCGACTACTGCGTAGTCAAGATTCCGAAATGGCCTTTTGATAAATTCATCACCGCAAAGCGTACGCTGACGACTCAAATGAAGGCGACCGGCGAGGTCATGAGTATCTGCAACAATTTCGAAGGTGCTCTGATGAAAGCAATCCGGTCTCTTGAACAGAATATTTACAGCCTCGATTACGGCAAATATCAGGAACTGACGGATGAAGAGCTCGAAAAGCAGCTCTACAGCGTCGATGACCGCCGTCTGTTCTGCGTTGCCGAGGCAATCCGCCGCGGCTATTCCCTCGAGCGGATTCATGAAATCAATAAAATCGATCTCTGGTTCCTCGACCGGATCCGTCATCTGGTGGAAGTGGAGCAGAAGATCAAGACAGAGCCGATGACGCCGGAACTGATGGCCGAGGCCAAATATCTGCAGTTCCCGGACAAGGCGATTGCCGACTACACCGGTATGACCGAGGATGAGGTCAAAGATTACAGAAATGAGCACGGCATCGTATCTTCGTTCCGTATGGTTGATACCTGTGCGGCCGAGTTTGAATCCGAGACGCCGTACTACTATTCCAGCTATGGCTGCTACAACGAGGTTGTGCCGGCAGAGAAGACCAAGAAGAAGGTGCTCGTGCTGGGATCCGGCCCGATCCGTATCGGCCAGGGCATCGAGTTCGACTACTGCAGCGTGCACAGCGTATGGTCGTTCCGCGACTGCGGCTATGAGACCATCATCGTCAACAACAATCCGGAGACGGTCAGCACGGACTTCGATATCGCCGATAAGCTTTATTTTGAGCCGCTGACGGCAGAGGATGTCGAGAACATCGTCAATCTCGAGCATCCGGACGGAGCGGTTGTGCAGTTCGGCGGCCAGACGGCGATCAAGCTGACGGCGGCGATTCAGAAGATGGGTCTGCCGATTTTCGGTACGCAGCCGGCCGATGTCGATGCGGCAGAAGACCGTGAACTTTTTGATGAGATTCTGGAGAAAAACAGCATCAAGCGTGCAGCCGGCGAGACTGTTTTCACGACAGACGAGGCACTGGCGGCGGCCAACCGTCTCGGCTATCCGGTTCTTGTCCGCCCGTCCTACGTTCTGGGCGGCCAGGGCATGCAGATTGCCGTCAATGACGGCGATATCGTCGAATTCATGAGTATTATCAACCAGCAGGTGCAGGAGCACCCGATCCTGATTGATAAGTACCTGATGGGCCGCGAGGTTGAGGTCGACGGCGTATGCGACGGCACAGATGTGCTGATTCCGGGTATCATGGAGCATATCGAGCGCGCCGGCATCCACAGCGGCGACAGCATTTCCGTCTATCCGGCGCAGGATCTGGAACAGCATATTATCGATAAAATTGTTGATTATACGAAGAAACTGGCTATGGGCCTGCATATCAGAGGTCTGCTGAACATCCAGTTCATCGTTTACCAGGACGACGTCTATGTCATCGAGGTCAATCCGCGTTCGAGCCGTACGGTGCCTTACATCAGCAAGGTAACCGGCATCCCGATCGTCGACATCGCGTCCAAATGCATCATCGGCATGTCCATCCGCGATCAGGGCTACGAGCCGGGTCTGCAGAAGGAGTCCGGCTACGTCGCAATCAAACAGCCGGTATTCTCATTTGAGAAGCTCCGCGGCGCTGAGACGAGCCTTGGCCCGGAGATGAAGTCAACCGGCGAGGTGCTCGGCATCTCGAAGTCCTTCGAGGAGGCGCTCTACAAGTCCTTCCTTGGCGCCGGCATCGATCTGCCGCGTACCAGGAACATGATCTGCACCGTGCGCAAGGCCGACCAGGATGAGCTGATTCCGATCGCGAGACGTTTCCAGCTTCTCGGCTACACGATTTACGCAACCGAGGGTACGGCGGACGCGCTGACCGAGGCATCTGTGATGTGCCACCGTATCAAGAAGGTTTCCGAGGGCTCACCGAACGCCGTGGAGATGATTCTCGACGGCAAGATCGACCTCGTTATCGATACGCCGACGAAGAGCCGTGACAAGAGCCGTGACGGCTTCCTGATCCGACGCAACGCGATTGAGACGGGCTGCACCTGCCTGACCTCCCTGGATACGGCAGAGGCGCTGCTGATCAGTCTCGAGAACGCGGACAAGAAGAATCTCTCCGTCATCGATATTGCGCATCTTGACTGAGTGAAGTATCATTAATATGAAATTCAGAGAAGGAACTCAGAAGGGTTCCTTCTTGTACTATAAGGAGACAGCTATGGAAGTCTATGATGATCAGTATATTATGCAGATGATCAAGGATGAAGATGTGGAATTCATCCGCATGCAGTTCACGGATATTTTCGGTACACTGAAGAATGTCGCGGTGACAGCGAGCCAGATCGACCGTGCGCTCGGCAACAAATGCATGTTTGACGGTTCGTCGATCAGCGGTTTTTCGGATGTGGAGGAGTCGGATATGTACCTGTATCCGGATAAAGAGACGTTTAATATATTCCCGTGGCGTCCGCAGAGGGGCAAGGTAGCCCGTATGATCTGCGACATCTACAATCCGGACGGGACGCCGTTTGCCGGTTCGCCGCGCTATATTCTGAAGAAAGTTCTCAAAGAGGCGGCCGACATGGGCTATGAGATCTATGTCGGACCGGAGCTGGAGTTTTTCCTGTTCCAGCTCGACGAGGACGGCATGCCGACGACGAAGACCAATGAGGAAGGCGGCTATTTCGATCTGGCGCCGGTCGACAAGGGTGAAAATGCCCGCCGTGACATGGTCCTGACGCTGGAGGAGATGGGCTATGAGATTGAGTCGACGCATCATGAGATGGCGCCTTCGCAGCACGAGATCGATTTCAAATATGACGAAGCCATGCACACGGCGGACGACATCATCACCTTCAAGCTCGTCGTCCGTTCGATTGCCAACCAGCACGGCCTGTTCGCCTCGTTTATGCCGAAACCGGTAGAGGGCGTGCAGGGATCAGGCATGCACATCAGCATTTCCATGCGCGGTGCTTCCGGTGCCAATCTGTTCTGCGATGAACACGATGCCAACGGACTCAGCCCGCTGGCCTATCAGTTCATGGCAGGCGTGCTGCATCACGCGTCCGGCATGATGGCGATTACGAACCCGCTTGTCAATTCTTATAAGAGGATTGTGCCGGGATTTGAGGCACCGGAATACATTTCCTGGTCGCCGGCAAACAGGAGCACCTACATCCGTATACCGGCGGCACACCGGGACGGACGCCGCCTGGAGCTGCGCTGCCCGGACCCGTCAGCCAATCCTTACCTGGTTCTGGCTGTCACGATCGCGGCCGGCCTCGAGGGCATCCGCCAGCACATGACACCGCCGGCGATGGTCAGCGGCAACCTTTTTAACATGTCGCAGGAAGAACTGAAGGCGGCCGGTATTGATACGCTGCCGACGACGCTCAGCGAAGCCATCGCGGCGATGGAGAAGGACCCGCTGGTGCGCGATGTTCTCGGCGAGGAGACTTACGGCAAATATCTGAATGCCAAGAAGAAGGAATGGGAAGCTTACCGCAGACAGGTTTCTCAGTGGGAGATAGACCGATACCTGAATATTATCTGATGACAGCCAAGAGGAGACAAGATGGTCAATATAATCATTCTGTTTTTCAATAGAAATGATGCGACGAAAATCCGCAATCTGCTTGTCAGGGACGGCCATAATGTCACGGATATCTGTACCAGCGGGGCGGCAGCCAGGCTATGCATCGACCGGATGGAGGGGTCAGATGGCATAGTCGTGGCGGGGTTCCGCTACAGAGATATGACGTACCGGGAATTTTATCAGGATCTGCCTGAGAATTACAGGCTTGTCGTGCTGACTTCAGCAGCAAACTGCGATAAAATAGTTGAAGATGATATAATTAAAATCAGTATGCCGGTTAAGACATACGAACTCAATGATACGATCTACGCACTGGAGGAAGATGTTGCGCAGAAACGCCGCAGACGGCATATGATGCCGCGCCGGCGCAGCCCGGAGGAAGAGAAGACGATCGGGGATGCGAAGGATATTCTGATGAAGACGCGGAATATTTCGGAACCGGAGGCACATGCGGCCATGCAGCGCAGCAGTATGAACAACAGCGTGGATCTTGCAAAGGTAGCACAGATCGTGATCGATCTGTTCAAGTGACGGGAGGAATTGCCATGGGTACAGATCAGTACATCAGTCCGCTGAGCGAACGCTATGCCAGCAAGGAGATGCAGTATATTTTTTCGGAAGACAACAAATTCAGAACCTGGCGCAGGCTCTGGATTGCACTGGCTGAGACCGAGAAGGAGCTCGGCCTTGATATTACGGATGAGCAGATCGCCGAGATGAAAGCGGCGCAGGATGACATCAATTACGATGTCGCAAGAGCACGGGAGAAGGTCGTGCGCCATGATGTCATGTCGCATGTCTATGCCTTCGGTCAGCAGTGCCCGCATGCCAAGGGCATCATTCACCTCGGCGCGACTTCCTGCTACGTCGGCGACAACACCGATGTGATCATCATGCGGGAAGCCATGCGTCTTGTGCGCACCAAGCTGATCAATGTCATCAGTGTCCTGAAGGATTTTGCTGTGCAGTATAAAGACCTGCCGACACTGGCATTTACGCACTATCAGCCGGCACAGCCGACGACAGTCGGCAAGAGGGCGACGCTCTGGATCAATGACCTGATGATGGATCTGTCAGATCTGGACTACATGCTTTCCCAGCTGAAGCTGCTTGGCTCCAAGGGTACGACCGGTACACAGGCCAGCTTCCTCGAGCTTTTCGACGGCGACCATGAGAAGTGCCGCAAGGCAGATAAGATGATTGCGCAGAAGATGGGATTCAAGGAATGTTTCCCGGTTTCCGGCCAGACCTATTCCAGAAAACTGGATGCGAGGGTGATGAATGTGATCGCCGGCATCGCCGCCAGCGCGCACAAGTTCTCCAACGATATCCGTCTGCTGCAGCATATGAAGGAGATCGAGGAGCCGTTTGAGAAGACGCAGATCGGCTCATCGGCCATGGCATACAAGAGAAATCCGATGCGCAGCGAGCGTATGGCCTCCCTTGCCCGCTACGTAATGATCGACCTGACGAATACCTACCAGACTGCAGCTGAGCAGTGGTTCGAGCGCACACTCGACGATTCGGCCAACAAGCGTCTTTCCATTCCGGAGGGCTTCCTGGCAATTGACGGTATTCTCGATCTGTATCTGAATATTGCGGACGGCCTTGTTGTTTACCCTAAGGTAATCGAGGCGCATCTGCGCAGCGAACTGCCGTTCATGGCAACCGAGAACATCATGATGGATGCCGTCAAAGCCGGCGGAGACCGCCAGGAGCTGCATGAGCGCATCCGTCAGCATTCGATGGCAGCCGGCCGTGTTGTCAAGGAAGAAGGTAAGCCGAACGACCTTCTGGAGCGGATTGCCGCAGACCCGGCTTTCGGCATGACACTCGAGCAGCTGGAAGCACATCTCGAGCCGTCGGCTTATGTCGGCCGTGCACCGCAGCAGGTAGAGGAATATATCAGCGAGGTTGTACAGCCGATGCTGGATGAGAACAGCGATGTCCTGGGCATGAAGTCGGAAATCAACGTCTGAGAAGGTTTCCGGACGGATGGTAGCACTGAAGATTGAACAGGTCGGTGACTTCATGAATAAATTCCTGCTCCGCAGCACATTCGACGGATTCGATTTTGTGCGGGGCGATGTGACCGGCTTTGCCGTCTTCACGATTGACGGCCGGCTGCAGAAGGATTTTTATTCCAGCGATGAGCAGGAAGAGATCGGAGACCG
>Ga0256406_1006704_pt1 | contig 11383 bp, 16 predicted proteins | sample RumenRJG_03DNA_FD_185986 | JGI IMG/M metagenome (GOLD analysis project Ga0256406, IMG submission 185986) | Bovine rumen microbial communities from Lethbridge, Alberta, Canada - RJG_03 | ecosystem: Host-associated > Mammals > Digestive system > Stomach > Rumen | place: Canada: Alberta | collected...
AAGCACAACTCAACAGAGCACAATATCAAATCAACGAAAGACCAAGGAAGAAATTAGGCTTTTCAACTCCCAAAATTGAGTTCTTCAGAAAGATTAGCTAATTTTGCACTTGCCACTTGACTCTACAGGCACTGGCAAACTGGGGGCAGACAGCGCAACAATTGGCCATTAAATTTGGAGACCGCTTCAAGATTATGTAACTTTACGCTGCCGCCGACCGAGGTTAATGCCTAACGGGAAAATGCCCCTGACACAGTTGAGTTGACTACCCCTTGAAAGTGCCAGTACATCATTTACACCTGGGCTTCCACCTTCTTTCTTGATTTGCACGCTCATACCTTTGGCAATGCCTTTGCTACCGCCAATGTTCTGTTTTGCTGTAACTCGAAATGCGTATATCATATATTTATGTTTTTTGATTCGCAGCAAAGTTATACCTGCAATCAGCAACATCCGTTCCGATTAGATTATAATCTGATTTGGGGATTTGAGAATCGTGTAATCAGCGTTCATAATCGCCCCATTGGAGTATATGACACCGTGTTGTTCCAAGATGGCGTGTTGGGCGTGGATATGACCGAAGAGATGGGCTTTAAGATGAAGGTCGGATAACTTCATCAATATCTCCTCAGATCCGTAGTTGATATTATCATCAAAGTCAAGTATGCCGTATGCCGGAGAATGAGTTATCAAAATGTCTGTGTCGCTTGGTATTTTAGAATAGTTCCGGCTCTGACGCTCGGTTATGCAATCTTCCATAAACATCGGAACACCATAAAACTTGACACCATCAATCTCAATTCCTGAGTTGGAGAGTTGATGCACGTTGTCAGGTAGTCCGTCAATGTTGGCGCCATAGAGGCAATCGTCGTGGTTGCCACAGATAAAGATTTTGTGTTTGTATGGCAAGTCACAAAACCAGTTGAGGAAATCAAGGGCCTCTTGTTCTGTGCCAACCATACAGAAGTCACCTGAATGTACTACCACATCGGCCTCGGGTAAATCCCAGAGCCGATGATGGCAGTTGTGAGTATCAGAAAGATGGAGTATTTTCATGTTCTTATTGTCTCAGGTCGCGATAAGGGAAGATATAAATTCTTTGAGCAGTGGTTTCAGAAGGCATTTCTCCTAATCCTGTGTCAATTTTAACAAGAGGCTTTACAACAACAGAATCCCAGTTCCAATCCCATAGTTGAGAAACGAGTTCGTCTATTTTTTCTTCTAAAGCTCCACGCTTGCGATACATTTCCTTGAAAAATTCTTTTGATACCGGTCCTACAAATATACATGGCATAAGTACTTCATTTTCAATAATAGCCAAGACTTTATCGCCCGAAGAAAACGCGCATTTTTCTTGATAATTATCGCCACCCGGTTCATGCTCGCCCTCTGAATATTCGGAGTACACAGTGAAGTCAGGGGTGTAAACTACATACAGGGATGGAGCCATATCATCATCTGTCTCAATAGAGTATGCAAGCAGACGATTTGGCGCATACACTACATGATGTAATGCAAACTCGGCATCCTTCCAGCATTGGAACTCGCCAAGGCTTCTTTCATCAAGAGACCAGTATTGTAGCCCTTCGGGATTATCTATGGTCTTATGATTTTTTTGAGGCTTATCGTAAGCATATATTTTAGCTTCAGTAATGTCAAACCACGGATCTCTTATAGCTGAGAAATATTCCCCGTCGTTAAGAAGAATCACAGGCCATTTATCGCAGAATAAATCTGCGAAGGCTCGTGGATTGTCGGTGTGGATAGGAATAATGGCTTTAGGATCCAGCTCTGTAATTAACTCATCGAGACTCTTCATGTCGCAGTGTCCGCTGGTGTGCATATACCTATAATCATCTCCGACAGATTTTGCAAGAGCAGGATTATAAGCTGCTTTCGACTCATCGAGATATCCGTTCCACATAGAGAGGTGTTTTACTCTGCCTTCATCCGGAAGTTGATTTAGCAAATTATCAAACCGCTCTCCCTGTCTTGCAACAAGCACATAACCATGTTCCGAAACGAAATCTATAAATTTATCATTGGCAATAAATTCAGTTCCACGTTGTATAAGCGTCTGAGGCTTCTTACCTTCGATGTAATTATACAGAGACGATTTCCCCCAGATTTTATCTCGTCCGGCTACTATATCCATAATACGCTTCTGATAGGCATCCACATAAAACGGACGGTTTGCCCTAATAGCCGCATGATACATACCAAACAGGCGGTCTATATTGGTTGACGATACATAGACGACATTATATTTGTTCTCGGTGAATGCTTTTTCAAACTCCTTCTGAAGTTCATGCTCCGACATGAGGGCAGTATCAGGTCTATTAACATTTGTAGCTTCACAGACAACATAATCCGCTCTCTCCACATATCTTTCAATAACCGTTGACAACTTTCCGCTACGGAAACCGTGTTTGCGAAAATCGCCTGAATGAAACACTTTCAGTCCTTTAGCCTCAATGCAGAACGCATACGCATCAAAAGCAGAATGGTCAACTACTATTGGTATAATATCAAATTCACCAAAAGTGAAATGTTTTCTGGGGACGAAGGTGTTGACTTTGTTAAGACGCTCGGCCATCTCACGATGCTCTTCACTTACGGTGCTTAAATGATTAGCAAGTTCTGATGCTATTTCTTTGGCCATCTTGCCCATATATATGGGAAGTTCTGCCGGTAGTTCGGTAATTTTACCGATATGATCGCCGTGATAGTGCGTGATTAACAAAGCACTTTTTCGTATGTCTCCACAAGTCAATCCATCTATCTCCAACTTTTTGTCAGACATAGGTGCGCCCGGTAACTGTTCGCCGTAATCAACAAACAGCTTCCACCCATTAGACTCGTATTCGGTCACGCAACCTCCTATCTGATTGGAGCCACGATGAACTGTGATTTTCATAAGTAAGTGTTATTTCTTTAAATTTCAACACTTTGCTGTTTTCAATTTGAAATCGTCTTCAATCAGCATCACTTGACTTAGAATCCGGCCATCCCGATACATCATTTCAACAGCATTGTCAAGTCTTCTGTCCGATGACGATTTGATAGCTTTCTCAAGGGCATCGGAAACAATTTTCTGGATTCTCATTTTCTGATAGTCAGGCGTATGGCCAGGAGTTTTCGCTTCTTTCTCAACCGTATAAGCAAAGCCGAAAATCGGGGCTTTGCTTTTGTCGACGTCAGGCAGCGGAGACAAATTGTTTCTGAATCTGTTTTGATTCAACTCCGCTATCATTTCAGACATCTCGTCCAAGAAGGATTTATAACGTATCGTTTCAGAAAAATCGCCGGTCTTTTCGGAGCCAATCATTGCAGCAAAGTCAGTGATATGCGTCTCGCAATTTTTAGTAGAATTCAAACCGGTCTTTAATTCAAAGACATAAATCTGGCCCTGCTTGTTGATTGCAATGATGTCAAATCGCGGATTTGGATAGCGTTTTTCATAGGTGCGGAATGTATTCTTATACTCCCTGTTGTAGCAAGGCGAGTTGGCCGAAACGGCAAATTCAATGTCCACTACCGCGAGATCCTCGTCATGAATAATATCAACGTTATTCAGAGCAATCTTGTGCTGGTCATCACGTTCCTGCTTCCTATGAATGTCGAACCAGATATCCATTATCTTTTTCGCATCATTGAAAAACTCTTTAGGGTTATTTTCGACACGTTTGCGGCTGGTCTTGTTGATATGCTTTAGCCATTCGTATTCCTCAGAGAGCTCCGGATTTCCGATATTAAGATATTTTTCGTCAAACGACAGTGTAAGTGTTTTGGGATTCTTTTTAATTCCAAGGATCTTTCCTCCTTTGTAATAGATATGAATTTCATTTGCTCTCAGGCAAAGGAGCAAAGCAGGATCTTGCTTTGCCTCATTGACAATGAGTTTTATTTGATCTTCAACATCAAATCCCGTTCGCATTACATACAAGGGTTTGTCGTTACTCATAGAAACTTGATTTTATGGATATATTACAAATTTAGTGATTTCCAGTGGGTTTACAAAACAGTTTGTTGTAATTCTCCATGCCGAGGATTGATTTTAGCTCGTCTTCGGTAATGAAGTTACCGGTGTCTCCGGCACAGGTGTTCCACCTTGAAGTGATTGAAACGATTTTGTTTTCAGGGCTGACCTCTACGGCGATGAGAGAATAACCAAAGCGGTCACGAGGAAAACCTGAGCCCGGAATGCAAGGCGTGTCCCACCACTCGCCGTTTCCACAGAAGTAGAAACGGTTGCCATTTGCTGTATAAGCATTGAAAGACTCTTCTGAGATAACGATACACCAAGATGTCATATCAATATATTGTCGAGCGTCAGCGTAACTCCCGATACGATCAACCATATAGTTAAATTTTATCTCCGGTTCTTCAACCGATGCCATTGGTGACATTCCCAAGATTTCGCACACAGTCTCAGGGTCACACTCATTGAAAGTGTTGTCGAAAAAGTCAAAACCGGGTGTCTGGTCGATGACCCTTAGAATAAGCCGTACACGACTTACATCATCGGGGTTGTTGATGTCGATAAGCATCGCAATGTTCCATTTCAATATGCCGATAGCAAATTTAGCCAGTCGGCTATTAAGTTCAGGAAACAATGCGAGATAGTTGTCAACCTCGTTCTCTGATCCAAGCTCGGCAAACCACCATGCAATTTCTTTTCTGTATTGTTCTTCCATAATCACGATACAAAGATAGCAATGTAGTGTCTCGAAAAATGGGACACCACATTGCTATCTTTGCATCGAAATATTAAAAACATCAGAATGTGAAGACAAATGAAGATTCGCGAATGGGATTGAAGCGCATGTCGGCTGAAAGCCGGTGCGCGGTGGCGAAGCCATCAATACCCATCGCAATAGAAGGACATGACGTAAAGATATTTACTGACAATATTGAGGAAAACGCCTTGAATCAAATCAAGGAACTGCTTTCGATTGACGTATTTTCCGACAAGAAGATACGCATCATGCCTGACGTACACGCCGGGGCTGGTTGCGTCATAGGGTTTACAGGAGACCTCGGCAACAAGGTCATTCCCAATATTGTTGGCGTTGACATCGGCTGCGGCATGCGCATCCTCAATCTCGGCAAACTCTCAGAAATTGATTTTCACGCATTCCACGAGCATATCCGTGGCAATGTGCCCTCGGGTATGATTGTGCGTGAAGACCGTTTCGGGTTCAGGCCCCTTGTCGGTGAGGAAATGGAGATCTACCGGGAGGCAAAGCAACTTGTGACCGAACTTCACTGCTACCGTGAACTTAAAGACACCGGGCGTATCAACAAGGCTATCGGTTCACTCGGCGGCGGCAACCATTTCATTGAGCTTGACAAGGACGATGAGGAGAATGTTTACCTTGTGATCCACACCGGCTCGCGCAATCTCGGCAAGCAGGTGGCTGACATCTATCAGGCAAAAGCGGTGAAGCACCTTACCGATGGTGCCGACGAGTTGGAGGAAACAATCAAACGCACCATTGAGGAATACAAAGCAGCAGGGCGTCGCTCGGAACTGCAGGGCATCATAAAGCAGATGCGTAAGGAGCATAAGGACTCGGAGCCGAATCTTCCCGCCGATTTATGCTATCTCGAAGGTGAAGGGCGAGAGCACTATCTCCACGATATGCGTCTCTGCCAGCGATGGGCTGTGCTCAACCGCAAACTCATATCGCTCTTGCTCATGCGGTTCTTTCCTGGGGTGGAGGTGAAAGATGAATTTGAATCCGTCCACAATTACATCAGCGATGAGAACATCATCCGCAAAGGCTCTATATCCGCGGGCGTGGGTGAACGTTGCATTATTCCCCTGAATATGCGTGACGGCTCCCTGCTCTGCACCGGCAAGGGCAATCCCGACTGGAACTGCTCTGCGCCTCATGGGGCAGGACGAGTTTTGAGCCGTACTCAGGCCTACGAGAAAATCACAATGGAAGACTTCGAGGCATCCATGAAGGGCATCTACTCGGAATCAGTCAACGACTTCACCCGTGACGAGTCTCCGATGGTCTATAAACCGGCAGAAGAAATCATTGCCAACATTGGGGACACCGTCAGCATAGACACCATCATACGTCCAATCTTTAATTTCAAGGCATCAAAATGAAAATCACTGATAGTCCCACAAAAATAAACCGACGTATAGACAACGTTGAGCCTTTTTATATTGGCAATTTCCATAATTGCATTAGCTCAATTGCAAAGGAACTAATGCCGGATGTTTCGTCCACACTAAAAGAGTTAGGATGGGACAAGGAGTTTATTATCTATTATTTTTCAGACAAACAATTTGTTCGTCTGTATTTGCGGGTAGCTTATGTGTCAACTTACTTTCTTGATGGTACCTGGGAAGAAATCAAGACTCGATTACCCAAAATCATTCCGTTATTGAAACCCGTCGTGGAACTTCGGAAAGAAAAGAACGGAGAACTATTATGGATAAAGAAAAACGTTAAAGATTTGCATTGGGTAAAGATAGATGCTCCTTGTATATTCTGCGAAACATATAGAACAAACAACAATTTACCATGAGTATGAAATCAATACAATCGCCGGATGGAGTTGCTCTCCTGATGGAAAATCTCTGGCTTCGCCATAAAGCCGGAATGAAGCAACGCCCTTGTAATGTATTCGTGGTAGAGTTGCCTCCACCGACAGAGGAAGAGTTGGCGGCAGCCCGCAGAAATACACAGGTGAATGTCCGTCAGGATGATGACCCCGAGGAACTATATGGCGCATGGATTTAACAGACTGTGACAAATGAAGAAATTTTGACTTCGATTCATGATTATACCCAATCCAGTATCACAAAATGTGACAGGATTGGATTAAATTTGCGGTGTAAAACTCAAACAGATATGAACCAACTGCAAAAATACACTTGGCTGATTGATACAATCTGCCGTGCCGGGAAGATTTCGCATAAGGATCTTTCCGACCGCTGGTCGCGAAACAAAAATTTCAGTGACGGACACGAACTTCACCGTGCCACATTCAACCGGTGGCGCGATGCAATCAATGAGCAGTTCGGAATTAAGATTGACTGCCAGAAGGTTGGCGGTTATCTTTATTATATCTCCAATCCGGAGGATATTGACGAAGATAAGCTCAAAAAGTGGATGCTCGACTCGTTCGCTGTCGGTAATATCATCGGAGAAAATCTCTCGTTGAAGGGTCGGATATTGGTTGACGAGATTCCTTCCGGGCGTGACCATCTGACCACCATCATGGAAGCTATGAAAGAGAATAGGGTCGTGAATATCACATACCGACCTTTCAAAAAGTCGCATAGTTACACCTTTCCGATAGAGCCATACTGTGTAAAACTGTTTGAGAATCGCTGGTATGTGTTGGCGCATAATGTTCACTATGATGACATAAGAATATATGGACTCGATCGAGTGGAAAGTGCAGAGATGACTGACCAGACTTATAAACTCCCCAAGGACTTTGATGCTGCTGAATATTTTTCAACAGCATACGGCATTGTATTGGATTATGATGTGAAGCCCGAAAGAATAGTGATTCGTGCCAACGAAGACCATAAATATTACCTGAAATCACTTCCACTTCATCATAGCCAGCGACTGATTGAGGACTATGGCGAGTATGCCGATTTTGAGTTGTATCTCTCGCCGACGTATGACTTCATAATGAAGTTACTCCATGTCGGCTCGATGATAGAAGTCGTAAGTCCGGTTTCTCTTCGCAAGACTATGAAAGACTGGATTTCAGATATGTACGAACTTTATAAGAACGATTGAGAATGATTGGAACTATTATAGGAGATATTGCCGGCTCAAACTACGAGTTTGACAATACGTCGGACTACAACTTCAAAATGTTTGGAGAAGATAGCAATTTCACAGATGACACAATCTGCACGATTGCCATAGCCGATGCCATTCTGAACAGCGTTGATTATCAGACATCCATGCGTCGGTGGTGTCGTAAATATCCTCATCCAAAAGGTGAATATGGCAGCTATTTCTTAAACTGGGTGTTGCGCCCCGATCCTTATCCGTACAATAGCTTTGGCAATGGCTCAGCGATGCGAGTCTCGCCTGTTGCATGGCTATTTGACTCGGAAGAACAAGTGAGAATTGAAGCTGAAAAGACAGCCGAGATTACACACAATCATCCCGAGGGTATAAAAGGAGCCATCGCAATTGCCGTTGCCATTTTTCGCATAAGAACGGCTAAAGAAAAATCCTCAGTAATTTTTGAGCATGTTGCTAAAGAGTTTTACGGAGATGATATTTTCAGCAATTTACCCCCAAAAGGATTCTTCGATGTAACCTGTCAGGGGTGTGTACCTCTTGCTTTATATCTTGCCTCCCTTGCGAGTGACTTTGAAGATGCGATTAGACTTGCCGTGTCTTATGGAGGAGATTCGGATACCGTTGCAGCTATTGTTGGCTCTCTGGCAGAGGCACAATACCCGGTAGCCGAGGATATGCAGCAAGTCGCCATAAGCTATCTTCCAACGGAAATGCAAGAAGTCTATAACCAATTTGAAATGAAAAGACGATGCAAGACTTTGTAGCAATAGACTTTGAAACAGCCAATGGCCGACGCTCCAGCGTGTGTAGCGTCGGTATTGTGATAGTGCGAGGCGGTAAGATTGTTGACAAATTCTATAGTCTGATTCAGCCTGCTCCCAATTATTATACATACTGGACTACTGAGGTTCACGGACTCACCCGTCGGGATACTGACGGGCAACCGACATTCCCAGAAGTATGGGCACAGGTTGCAGATAGAATCAAAGGGCTGCCGCTGGTAGCACACAATCGTCCCTTTGATGAGAGTTGCTTGAAGGCGGTATTCGAGGAATATGATATGGAATATCCCGGTTATGAATTTCATTGCACTCTTGCCTCATCCCGTCGCTGTCTTGACATACCGAGCCATCAGCTCCATTTATCGGCAGCCGCATGTGGTTACGATATGGAAAACCACCATCACGCCCTCTGCGATGCCGAGGCTTGCGCTGCTATCGCATTAAAAATACTTTAACCCCAATAAGAATATGAACGAAACAGTTATTGCTGTCGGGAACGGAGGATATAATCTTGCCACCGACTTAATCGCAGCCGGATTATTTACGGATGCTCAACTCATAGTTTGTGATACCAACCAGAAGGACTTAGAAAAGAACTCGGTCAATGCGTCTGAGACCTTCCTTCTTGAAAAGTTACACGGGAAAGTAAAATCCGGTGATACGACTTTTGTCAAGGAGATTGTCGCAAAAGCTTCGGAATCAGTGATAGTCTGCGCCACGCTCGGCGGAATGACCGGCAGCAAATATGCTCCGCTGATTGCTTTAGAGGCAATATTGAAGGGCAAATTTGTCTGCTCGTTCTTCTCGATGCCCTACGAATTTGAAGGAGAGCAAAAGACTAAACGTGCCAGGAATGCCCGGATGAAGTTGATAGTTTCATCATATTTTGCTGTTCAGCAAAACAATGACAGACTGAAAGAGGTGGCATCTCTCGGCCTAAACGACATAGATAAACCATTAGTCGGCACAATCAAATCAGCAATGAGTCATAAGTCGCTTGTAGAACTCGCCGATACAAAAAATAATGATTCTTTACAAGCATATATTCCCGAGGAATATCGCGTAAATGATATGCCATTGGTATGGATACGCAGTAACATCTATCACGGAATTTCGGATGATGAAAGAAAAAACATCTTCAATCTGTATTAAAAAGGATAAAATCAGATTCTGTCACCAAATCTGATACACGGCTGTTCTACCTTTGCAGAGTAACCATTAAAAATATCAGATATGGCAGTTTTCAAATTAACGACAAAGCGCCTCCTTCTTAGCGGAGGCAAGAGACTCGAAGCCGGCATGACCGCTGAGGTCCCATTCAACGGAAACACTCTTCCTTTCTCAAATTCAACAGTAAAGGCAGAGATTCAGCGTCAGTTCAAGATGAAATACAACGTGGATTTCCCCGTTTGTTTCATGAACGGCCACGATCTCAATGTAGAGAAACTCTAACTTTGCGAACCAATCTATGCAGTGATAGTCAGTCCTTGGCTATCACTGCATATTAAAAATCAGATTATGACTGTAAAGGAATTATTCACAACTGTAGGTTTTGACGCCATAGTAAAAGCCCTGCAAAACACCCATCGCAACGACAGTCTTTGCCTGAAAAAAGTTGACTCATAAACAGAGTCAAAGATGTATCAATTACACACAGAAAAGCAGAGGCTTTATTTCAACGAGGTCATCCGTCTTCATTATGAAGAAGGGATGGGTGAAGACAGAATTTCACGAATTCTTCCGATAGGACATACGACTGCAGCGAGATGGATTGCTATCTTTGCATGGGAAAAAGGAAGAATCTCTAAAGGAACAGTCATGAGAAAGCGAAAAGTAAAGCCGTAAGCCTAGCCGCAGAGCGAACAAGACAAAGTGCTCAAGAAGAGGGTCAAGGAACTGGAGGCCCGGCTGTTGCAGGCCGAGATCAAGGCCGAGGCCTATGATGAGATGATAAAAATAGCCGAGGCTCGATACAGGATCCCGATACGAAAAAAAACTGGCGCCAAACAGTGAGGGACCTGCGCGCAAAGGACTCCGGCGATACAACGTCTGGGGCCTGTGCGTGCTGTTTGGCAAGAGCAAGCAGGCGTATTACCAGTACGACGAGGACCTGGCCCTGGGCAAGGCCGCACGGGAGAAGTTCGCCCTCGAGTACATCAGGGGCATCCGGGTCAGGGACCCCGGCATAGGAGGCGTGAAGCTGTAGCACATGTACCGGAAGGAGTTCAGCTGCGACGGTCCGATAGGCCGCGACCGCTTCTGCCGGATCATCGACAAGAACCGCCTCAAGGTGCGCCAGCGGCGGCTATATGGAGATGCTCCGCCGCAGAGGGATACGCGCATGACCGAGTCAGGAGACCCGAAGGAGAACGCGCAGGCCGAGCGCATCAACAACACGATGAAGAACGAGCTGCTCAAGGGCAAGGTCTTCCATTCCCTGGAAGAGGTCATCGCGGCCACTGCTCTGGCGGCAGACTTCTACAACAACCGCCGACCGCACATGAGCATCGGCATGATGACTTCGGCAGAGGCTTCCGAGACATTCGGGGACAGGGATATGAGATGGAAGTGTCCTTTCCTGTTTTAGGTTGACTCTGGTTGATAAAATATTACTACTCCTATGTGCCAGAGCTTGAGGCTGTGAATTGCTTTCAAATTTGTATCTTTGTATCGGGTGACACAACATATCAAATATTTTTAATATCTTTATATGCAATATTCTAACCACATGATAATGTTAGTTTATGGATTATCGTTCGTTTATTAAGAAATTAGAAAATGACGGTATCGTTTATATCTATG
>Ga0256406_1006705_pt1 | contig 11383 bp, 9 predicted proteins | sample RumenRJG_03DNA_FD_185986 | JGI IMG/M metagenome (GOLD analysis project Ga0256406, IMG submission 185986) | Bovine rumen microbial communities from Lethbridge, Alberta, Canada - RJG_03 | ecosystem: Host-associated > Mammals > Digestive system > Stomach > Rumen | place: Canada: Alberta | collected...
CATGCGCACCGACGACGGCGTGGTCAGGCTCATTGACTATGATGCCGCCAAGACCTTCGATGAGAGACAGACGAGAGACACGGTGCTCATCGGGACAAGGGGGAGCGCCGCCCCGGAGCAGTACGGCTTTGGCAAGGTGGATGCCCGCACGGATGTCTACGGTCTCGGTATCCTGATGCGGGAACTGTTTCCGGGGGATTCCCGCCTTGGCCAGGTTGCGGATCGGGCGGCAGAGCTATCTCCCAGGGACCGCTACCAGAGCGCTGCCGAGCTTGGGCGCGCGGTGGAATGCGAGGGGGATGTGCCTGCAAAACAGTGGCGGTTTCGCGTCCCCTGGCTTCCCGGTTTCCGCTCCGGAAATCCGAAGAAGATGGTCCCTGCCGCCCTCTGGTATGGCGCCGCCCTTGCCCTCTCTTTCTCAGCGGGCGGCATCGAGCAGGGGGAGAAGATCGCATTCGTGTGGCGGGACCGGCTCACCTTTCTCCTGATCTTCTTCTCCATCACGGATCTCTACACGGACTGGACCGGCTTCTTTCGGGCCTTTCCCATCCTGCGGGTCAGAAACCGGGCCCTGCGGGTCCTCGCCTATGCCGCCTGCAGCGCAGGGGCGGTGCTGTTCTGGGTGGTTCTTCTGGTGGGAATCCTGCCGCAGTTCTTTTCCTGAAACTGTGTCCTGCCGGGACACCACTTTGCCCGTTTTTTCGTCTATGCTTTCTGCAGATCCGAGATGCAGCCGACATCCCGGATCTGCAGATTTTCTTTTATGGAGGTGGAAAGATGGGAAGAAGGGAAGTTCTTGGCGGTGTAGTCTGCGCGGCAGTCTGTGCGGGACTGCTCGCAGGGTGCGGGGCAGAGACAGGGAGCACCAAGGCAATCACCAAGGCGCAGACGCCTGCAACGGAAGAGACAGAGGCACCCATGCAGGCGGAAACAGCGGCGCAGGAAGCTGCGGCAGAGCCATCGACGGGCGATACCTCAATCGAAGAGCAGGTCCTGATGGACGCCGAGGGAGTGAAGATCACGGCCAGGGGGTACACGAAGGATACGATCTACGGGGACGGCATTCCGCTTCTGATCGAGAACAGCGGGAGCAAATCCGTCGGAATCGGCTGTGATGCCCTGATTGTCAATCACTACATGCTCACCAACCTCTTCTCCGCGGAGGTTGCGGCGGGGAAAAAGTCGAATGAGACGCTCTACCTCTCCTCGAGCGAGCGGGAGGCCTGCGGCATCGACAACGTGGGGGAGGTCGAGGCCTACTTTCATCTGTATGACCCGGACACCTACGAAACTACCTATACGGCAGAGAGGGCGGACATCAAGACGAACCACTACGAGGATATGGACACCAGCCCCAACGACGGCGGGACAGAACTTGTCAACGAGAATGGCATCCGGATTGTGGGCAAGTACGTGGATGAGAACAGCTTCTGGGGAAATGCGGTGGTGCTGTATCTGGAGAACAACACAGACAAAAACGTGGAGATCCAGTGCGACGACATGTCGGTGAACGGCTACATGATGACGCCCTACTTCTCCAGCACGGTCTATGCCCACCGGATGGCAGTCGACGACATCACCCTGATGCAGAGTGAGCTGGATGAGAATGGAATCTCCGGCGTGGAAGATGTGGAGCTCACCTTCCACGTGCTGGACGCGGACACCTTTGAGACGATCTTTGACACGGATCCCGTGTCCTTCCAGACAAAATGAAAGGAGCGAATCATGAACCGAAAATTTGACAGCGCCGCCCTGGACCGCATCGCCCAGTATCTCAGGGAGCAGGGCATTGCGGACCTGGAGCGGGACACCAACCCGGTCATTGCAAGGAGCCGGGGAAAGACCTTCTCCTTCTCCGATCACCTGCGGGCACTGGTGTATGCACTCCTGTCCAGCCAGCGAAGGTGGAGTGAGATCGCGCCAAAACTCCCGGAGGTCGACGCGCTCTTTTTTGACTACGATCCGGAGAAGATCCGGGAAAAGAACGCTGCGTATTTCGAGCAGGGAATCCGGGAGCTTCGCTGCGGCAACCGGAACATCGCGGGTCAGATGCGCTCGCTTGCCGGCAACATCTGCGTTCTGGAGCGCATACAGGCGGAATATGGCTCGCTGGATGCGTTTGTCACGTCAGAGCCGGCAGAGAAGATCGCAGGGCTCCTCTCCAAACCGGGCAGCCGGTACAAACTCCGGGGCGTCGGGACTGCCCTTGCCTGGGAGTATCTCCGGAATGTCGGGATCGACGGGGCAAAGCCCGACACGCACCTTCGGCGGTTCTTCGGATCGGAGCGGATCGGAATCTCAGAGCACAAGGAGGCGGGGGAGGAGGAAGTCCGAAGAGAGGTGGAACGCCTTGCGGGGGAGGGCAGGTACAACCGGTTTGAGACAGACTATCTCATCTGGGCCTACTGCGCAGACGGCATGGGGGAGATCTGCACCAAAAATCCCCACTGCGAGCGGTGCATCATTCGGGAGTGCTGCAGCCTCCCGGGAAAGGAGAACAAAACATGAAGGTGATTGGCATTCTGCTCATTGTTCTGGGAATTGTCGGGATCCTGATGGGGTGCGTGATGTTCGGTGACATCGGCATTGCGTGTCTGGTGGGGGCGTTTGCCGCGCTCCTGTCGGGGATCGGCTTTCTGCAGGCGGCAAAAAGACTATGAGAAAGAGCAGGACGGAACAAAAGGGCTCCCGGAGAATCTCCCGGGAGCTCTTGATTATGCATAGTCAAAGCGGTCAAGCACTGCTTCTGTGTTGGCGGCGGCGGTCAGAACATACCCCGGCTCCGGGAAGGAAAGCGCCCGGACAAAGGCGCTTTGGGGCGGGATGCCCGGACGGATATTGGTCACCGGGCAGATGGTATCCGCTCCTGAAAGAAAGGCAGGGGAGGTGCAGCCTGCAATCCCGTGAAAGATCCCCTCTCCGGTCAGCTTGAAATAGGCCTCCTTCATCGACCAGAGTCGGAAGAAGAGAAGCCGCCCCTCCTCTTCCGGCAGGGAAGCAATGGCCGCGGCCTCCTCTTTGGCAAAAAAGCGGCGGGCAAGGGCGAAGTACCTGGGGGAGGAAGCTGTCTTTTGAAGATCAATTCCCAGAGATGCTGTCCCCGCGGCGAGAACCAGAAAGGAACCGGAGTCCGAAAAGTTGAAGAAAAAGTGCGGGACATCGGGGAAATACGGCTTTCCCCCGGGAAAGTGGGAGAGCGCGGGAAGCTCCGGACAGGAGCGCCCGGTGACCCTTGGAAGGAGCGACAGGAGAAGCTCCTCCTGCTCCCTTTTCGCGATTGCCCTTCTGTCAGTCCCCTTTTGCTGCTCCGGGAGTCTTTTGCAGGAGAGCAGGATCATGGCTTATCCGCCTCCCCTCTGGGCTCCTGCACGCGGCTCTTCTCCCCCTTTTTGTCCTTGCCCTCTTCCTCCTTCTCCGGCAGGCGGATGAGGACGCGGACGATGCGGTTCTTTCGAAGACCCTTTGCCTGGAGGGTCGTGCCGTCGGAGAGCTTTACCGTCTCGTCGTTTCTCGGCAGGCGCTCGAGCGCCTCGATGATGAGGCCGCCGATGGAGTCGTAGTCCTCACTCTCAAAGTCCGTGCCGATCTCATCGTTTAGGTCTGCAAGCTTCATGGAACCATCCACGAGGAAGGTCCTGTCGTCGTACTTGCGGATCTGTTCCTTCTCGTCCTCATCGTACTCATCCCGTATGTCGCCGATGATCTCCTCCACGAGGTCCTCCACGGTGATCATGCCCACCGTGGAGCCGTACTCGTCCAGGACGAAGGTGATGCCGACAGAGTTCTGCTGCATCTCCCGCAGAAGATCCGCGGTCTTCTTGTACTCATAGGTGTAGTAGGACTGCCGGATGAAATCCTGGATGCGGAAGCGGTCCGCGTTCCGGATCGCGATGAAGTCCTTGATGTTCAGGTGTCCGATGATGTTGTCGGGATGGTCCTTTTCATAGACCGGGATCCTCGTGAACATCTCCCTGCGGAACACAGCCATGACGTCGCTGTAGGTTGCCTCTTCCGAGACGCAGGTCATGTCGATTCTGGGGACCATGATGTCCTTTGCCACGGTGTCGCCGAAGTCAAAGACGTTGTAGATGATCTTCTTCTCACCGCCCTCGATGGCGCCATCCTCGTGGCCTGCCTCCACGTAGGTCTTGAGCTCACTCTCTGTGATCGGGTGCTTCTCATCCGGGTCGATCCCCCGGAGCTTTAGGATGATCCCTGCCAGAAAGTCCGTCGCGATGATCAGCGGTGTCAGCACGGTCATGAGAAATTTAATGACGGCGGCATCCTTCTTTGCGGTCTCTTCAGAGCGGATTTTGGCGATATTCTTGGGCGTGATCTCGCCGAAGATGATGATGAGCACGGTAAGGATTGCCGTGCCGATGGAGACGGCACCCTCGCCGAACATGCGGATCACCAGGGAGGTCGCAAGGGCAGATGAGGAGAGGTTGACGATGTTGTTCATGATCAGAATCGCGGACAGCATCTTGGAGTACTGGGAGAGGACCCGGAGCACAAGGGCAGCTCTCTTGTCGCCCTCGTCGGCTTCCGCCTTTAACGCCACCTCGCTCACCGTCGTGAGAGCGGTCTCCGCACCGGAGAAATAGGAGGAGAGGGCGATCAGAATGATCAGGATGAGAAACTGAATGACAGCAGTCTGGTTCATACATTTCCTTTCGGGAAATTCAGAGGATACGGCCAGAATCGGCCGGCTGAAGAAAATTGTAGCGTTTCCAAATCGGTTTTACAAGTTGGCGCCCTGTGTTATAATGACAAAGTTACGGGGTAAGGGAAATTGTCTTTTTTTTGCCCTATTATCAGAAAGGAGGGAAATCCGTTTTCCGGTCTGACCGGAAGGCGGATTCCGCGAGCAATGAAAAAGAAGAAAAGAAATTCCGTGATCGGACTCATTCTGCTCCTCGCTGTCATGTGCTTTCTGCTGTACACCGCAGTATTTGGCATCGGGGAGGATCAGGACGGCTCCATGGAGAACATCCGCCTGGGCCTGGACCTGGCGGGCGGCGTGAGCATCACCTACCAGGCCGTCGGCGATGAGACCCCCTCAGACGAGGACATGGATGATACGGTCTACAAGCTGCAGCGCCGTGTTGAGCAGTACTCCACGGAGGCACAGGTCTACCGGGAGGGCACCGACCGCATCAACGTCGAGATCCCCGGTGTCACGGATGCCAATGCCATCCTGGAGCAGCTGGGCCGCCCCGGATCCCTGTACTTCATCCGCCAGAAGGATGCGGACGGAAACGACAACTACACGCTGAACAGTTCTACCTATCAGTATGAGCTCGCCAGCGGCAAGACGATCGCCTCTCTGGAGGAGAGCGGAGACATCGTACTGGAAGGTACGGATGTCGCCAGCGCCCAGGCGGGATACCAGACGGACTCCATGAACAACCAGCAGGTTGTCGTGGAGCTGACCTTCACCGATGCGGGCAAGGAGAAGTTTGCGGCAGCAACCAAGGAAGCCTACGCAAACGGCGAGTCCATCGGAATCTACTATGACGGCTCCTTTATCAGCGTTCCCACCGTGCAGGCAGAGATTACCAACGGACAGGCAGTCATCACCGGCGAGTCCACGATTGAGGATGCCGAGAACCTGGCCTCCACGATCCGCATCGGCGGTCTGAAGGTTGAGCTCGAGGAGCTGCGCTCCAACGTCGTCGGTGCCCAACTCGGCCAGAGTGCCATCACCACCTCGCTCCGCGCCGGTGCGATCGGTCTGGCCCTCGTCATTATCTTCATGATTGCGGTCTACTTCCTGCCGGGCGTTGCGGCAAGCTTTGCCCTTCTGACGTATGTGGGGCTTCTCGTTCTCGTTCTGGTTGGCTTTGATGTCACCTTAACGCTCCCGGGCATCGCCGGCATCCTCCTCTCCATCGGTATGGCTGTCGATGCGAACGTCATCGTCTTTGCGAGAATCCGTGAGGAGCTTGGAAACGGAAAAAGCGTGCGCCAGGCTGTTGACGCCGGCTACAGCAAGGCACTCTCTGCCATCATCGACGGCAACGTGACCACGCTGATTGCAGCGGTAGTCCTGGGCGTTCTGGGATCCGGCTCCGTCAAGGGCTTTGCCCAGACCCTGGCCATCGGTATTATTCTCTCGATGTTCACGGCCCTGTTTGTCACCAAGTGGTACATGAACTGCTTCTACAACCTGTTCGCACAGGACAAGAAGTGGTACGGCGTGGGAAAGAAGAAAAAGCCCGTGCACTTTGTGGAGCACCGCAGGATCTTCTTTGCTATCTCCATCTGCGCCATCGTCCTCGGCTGGGCGGTCATGGGCGTCAATGCCCACCGCGGGATCGGTGCCCTGAACTACAGCCTGGACTTCGTGGGAGGCACGTCCACGACCGTCACCTTTGACAAGAGCTACACCCTGGATGAGCTGGATGAGCAGGTTGTCCCGGTCTTTGAGAGTGTCACCGGTGATGCCAATGTTCAGGTGCAGAAGGTCGCCGGCGGCAACTCCGTCGTCTTCAAGACAAGAACCCTCACCGTGGACGAGAGGGAGACCCTGAACAAGGATCTGGAGGATCAGTTCGGCGTATCCGAGGACAACATCACGGCGGAGACGATCTCCGCAACGGTCTCGGATGAGATGAAGAACGACTGCATCCGCGCGGTCATCGTTGCCCTGATCCTGATGCTGATCTACATCTGGTTCCGCTTCAAGGACATGCGCTTTGGCGCATCTGCCATTCTGGCCCTTGCCCATGACTGCCTGGTGGTGCTCACGGTCTACGCGGTGCTTCGGATCTCCGTCGGATCCACGTTCATCGCCTGCATGCTGACCATCGTCGGCTACTCGATCAACGCGACCATCGTCATCTTCGACCGTGTCCGCGAGAACCTGGCGAAAAAGAAGAAGGAGACGGACCTTGTGGCGCTGGTGGACACCTCCATCACCGACACGCTGTCCCGCTCTATCTTCACCTCCCTGACCACCTTCATCATGGTGTTTGTGCTCTACATCCTGGGGGTATCCTCGATCCGTGAGTTTGCACTGCCCATCATGTCGGGTATCATCTGCGGTACCTATTCCTCCGTCTGCATCACCGGTTCCCTCTGGTTCGTGCTGCGCAAGAAGTTCCCGCCGAAGTACGATGACTCCGGCCGGTACCATCAGCAGAAGGCATCTGCGGACAAGGCAGAGAGAAAGAAGAAGTACGAGGACGAAGTAAAGAAGAAGACCGTCATCTGACGAAGGCGGCAAGAGAAGGTCAGAGGTTTGCCCTCTGGCCTTTTTTGATAAAGGAGTAAATCTTGGCGAAGTGGGTTGTGCTCAGAAAGAGCGGAAACTTTCAGGAGATCGGGGAGAAGCTCCATATCTCCCCGATCCTTGCGCGGATCGTGCGAAACCGCGGCGCCGTTGGAGAGGAGGAGACAAAAGCCTATCTCTGCGGAACGCTGAAGGATCTGCACGATCCCTACCTGCTCGATGGCATGGATGCGGCGGTGGAACTGCTCGGGGACAGGATTGCGGAAAAGAAGGCGATCCGCATCATCGGGGACTACGATGCGGATGGTGTCTGCTCCTCCTTCATCCTCTGGAAGATGATCACCTATCTCGGGGGAAATGTCACCGTGCGGCTCCCGGACCGCGTAAAGGACGGATACGGGCTGAACGAGCAGATGGTGGAGGAGGCCCTTGCCGACGGCGTGGATACCATTATCACCTGCGACAACGGCATTGCAGCAGCGGGTGCCCTGCAGCGGGCAAAGGATGCGGGCCTTACGGTCATGGTGACGGATCACCACGAGATCCCGTTCCGGACAGAGGGGGACACCCAGTACTACGTGCTCCCCCATGCGGACGTGATTCTCGAGCCAAAGCTTGCAAGGACGGATATCCGAAGAGAGGATGCCGGCCAGGAGGAGTTCTATTATCCCTTCCGGGACATCTGCGGTGCGGAGGTGACCTACAAGCTTGCCGCGGCGATGCTGGGAAATCCGGACCTTACGGATTCCGGGGAGAACAGCCCGGAAGCGGGGCTTCTGCGGGAGCTCCTCGGGTTTGCAGCGATCGCAACGGTCTGTGATGTGATGCCGCTGCAGGATGAGAACCGGGTCCTCGTGCGGGAGGGCCTGAAAGAGGCGTCCCGCACGGAGAACGTTGGCCTGAAAGCCCTCCTTCTTGCGACGGGACTCTACGGAAAACCCCTTTCCGGGTATCATGCGGGCTTTGTCATCGGTCCCTGCATCAATGCAAGCGGCAGGATGGAGAACGCGGAGAAGGCCCTGCGCCTGTTCATGGAGGAGAACCCGGTCCGGGCAGCGTCCATGGCAGAGGAGCTCAAGATCCTCAACGAGGAGCGAAAGAGCCTGACAGAGCAGGGGGTGCTGGAGGCAAGCGGCCAGGTGGAGAAACAGAAGAAGGAGCAGGGGGCCATCGACCCGGTGCTTCTTCTCTACCTCCCGGATACGAGGGAGTCGATCGCCGGCATCATCGCAGGCAAGGTCCGGGAGAAGTACGCCCATCCCACCTTTGTGCTGACGGATGCCGAGGGGCAGCCGGGGATGCTCAAGGGCTCCGGGCGCTCCATCGATGCTTATGACATGTTTTCGGAGATGAACACGGCAAAGGACCTGATGGAGAAGTTTGGAGGCCATAAGCTGGCAGCGGGACTCTCCGTGAAAAAGGAGAACCTGCCTGCCCTCAGGGAGAGGCTGAACAATCACTGCAATCTTCCGCCGGATGCCTTCCGGAACGTGATCTACGTGGACTGCATTCTCTCCCCGGGCTTTGTCACAGAGGCACTGGTGCAGCAGATGCGCCTTCTCGAGCCCTGCGGCCAGGGCAATGCAAAGCCCCTCTTTATTGCGGCGGGGCTGAGCGTCAGGAGCGGGCGCATCATCGGAAAGAACCAGAACGTCGTGCGCTTTGATGCAGCGGATGACCACGGTTCCGGATACCAGTTCATCCTGTTCTCCCCCGAGGGCGACGTGAACAGCCTCCTCACCCCAGGCACGAAGATCGACGCCGTGTACTACCCGGATCTCAATGCATACAACGGGAACGTGACGCTCCAGTTCGTGGTTCGGGACTGGCAGCTCTCAAAGCGCTGAGAAAGCGGCGAATTGTCTGCCCGCCGGGGAAAAACTCTGCTAAAATAGGAAACGTACCGATCTTTTGCAAAAGAGGAGAATGCCATGAACACAAACGAGACAGCATTGGAATCGGAAGACCAGATCCGGAGAATGGGGAAGCGGGCTCTGGCAGACTACTGCATCCGCCTGCAGGAGATGCAGGAGGCACAAAAGAAGGAACTCCTCTCTCAGAAGGAGGCTGCGCTGACTGCCCTCTCAAAGGACTGCGAGGAGAAAATCGAGCAGGAAAAGCAGCAGCACGAGAAGGAGATGCTCTCTCTGCAGAGTGCGTTCCAGGACAGGATGAGGGCCAGAGAGGAAGAGCTGTCGAAGCAGGAAGAGGAGACGGCGGCTGCCGGAAAGAAGGAAGCAGAGGAAGCCGCAGAAAAGGCAAAAGAGGAAACGCAGGAGCTGCAGAAGCAGCTCCAGGATCTGCAGTCCCAGAAGGAAGCGCTCAGCCAGGAACTTGCAGCGCTCAAGAAGGAGATGGCGGAGAAGGATGCCCAGCTTGCAGAGAGCAAAAAGGCGCTCTCTGACAGGGCGATCCGCCTCGAGAAGGCCGGCACCATCGCGGAGGCCGCCTTTGATCTCAACAACGTGCTGACCGACGCGCAGAACGCGGCAAAGCAGTACCTGGACAGCATTCAGGCCCTGGAGCAGAGGCGAAAGGACGAGCTCGCCCGTGTCAACGCCGAGGCGGAAGCGGAGCTGAACAACAAGCGGGAGGAGACGGAGAGCTACTGCGAGAACCTTCTGGAGAAGACGAAGGCAGCCTGTGCCCAGAAGGAGCAGGAGACGGAAGATGCCTGCCGTGCAAGGGAGGAGAAGGCGCAGAGGACCCTGGAGGAGCTTCGGCAGAAGGTGCAGGAGGTTCTGAACGCCAGGAGCGGTCTCGATTCCTTCTTAAGCGGCATCGATGGCGAAAACTGACTACGGGTTTAGAAATGCTTTAGACTTTTTTCGAAAAGGATTATCCGCAGGTCACGAATTCGAAAGAACAGGGGTGTACACTATAGAAGGATCAAGAAATTGATCCACTCTCTCCCCCTCATAAAAATGACAGACAAAGGGACTCCGCGAGAGCGGAGTCCTTTTGCCGTCTCTGTGAATTTTGGTTTTGGATTCTTTCAAATCAGCCTTTCCCCGAAGGAACCGCCTCAAAAACAGCTAAGACGCGCTCCGCCGTCTCATCGTTTACACAGGTGATGTGCAGCGCCTCCATGGCCTCCTGAATGCTGCGGACCTCGTCTGTGTCCAGGTAGAGATCCTCAGCCACCTCGGAAACAGACCTGTTTTCCAGGAGCTTGCAGATCCTGAGAGACCGGCTGCAGGGAAGATGAGAGGGATGAGTCCCGGAGCTCTGAAAGCCAGATGCCGGCCTGCCCGGATCGGACGGCCGGTTTGCGCCATGTTCAGACACCGGGTGGGAAATGGACATGACAGAGACGGCAAAAACCGCATTGCACTGCAGCGCAATCCGAAAAAGTTCCCGGGACGTTCACAAATCGTTTATGGAATTTCGAAATCTCTAAGATTCCTGACACAGTTTGATCACAAATCCTGCGCATAATATCTCAGATAGTTGCTACAGACTATCTCCCCCCTCATAAGAAAACAGGCAAAAGAGCTTCTCCCTCGGGAGAGGCTCTTTTGCCGTCCTGTGCTGTTTTCTCCCCGCTTGTTCCCCTTTCCATCGGTGCATCCTCCCCTGACAGCGCTTCTTTGGGATTCCAACACCACCCATCGGATGATATAATCCGGGATACGGGAACCTGAGACGCTCCCGGCGGAAAGGGGAAATGACATGATATTAAAGAGCCTCTTGGAGGGTCTGGAGTACGACCTGGTGGCAGAAGACGGATCGGTGATTTCCGATCCCGGCATTGTCACAGCGAAGGAGAGCATGGAAGTGACCGGGATTCAGAACGATTCCCGGAAGGTAAAGCCCGGAGATCTGTTCTTCTGCATCACCGGGGCGACGAGTGACGGCCATGCCTATGCGGGCAAGGCAGCGGATGCCGGTGCGGATGTTCTCGTCGTGGAGCATGCGGTGTCCATTCAGAATCCAAACGTGGTGCAGGTCCTTGTGGGGAGCTCCCGCCATGCGATGGCGGTCATCTCCGCCAACTGGTACGGAAATCCCGCCCGCCGCATGAAGATGATCGGCGTCACGGGCACCAAGGGAAAGACCACGACCACCTACCTTGTGAAGTCGATCCTCACGGCAGCAGGCCTTGACGTGGGCCTTGTGGGCACGATTGAGTCCACCTACCACGATGCC
>Ga0256406_1006706_pt1 | contig 11382 bp, 7 predicted proteins | sample RumenRJG_03DNA_FD_185986 | JGI IMG/M metagenome (GOLD analysis project Ga0256406, IMG submission 185986) | Bovine rumen microbial communities from Lethbridge, Alberta, Canada - RJG_03 | ecosystem: Host-associated > Mammals > Digestive system > Stomach > Rumen | place: Canada: Alberta | collected...
ACGAACTGGTGCGGGAATGCTACCAAATAAGCGCATCATTCAAGAGCAGAACCCGATATTAGGCTGGTTTCCCACCCACACTTTGGTAAATACTTCTATTAGTTTTTAACTGAATTTCGCTGAAATAACGCCAAGAAAGTAGTTGGGAAGCGGCGAACCAATAGCCATGGTTATTTGCTTTAGGAAAGAGATTTTTGGTGTTCCTTCAATTGAAATGCAATGCCTTTCTTTCTGCTTTTCTTTTTGAATTAACTGGGGCCTTTTTTCGTTTCTTTTTTCATGAGAAACAGGGTCTTTCGGGAATTAAGAAGTAAGCAGAAAAAGACCAATTGAAGGTCTTAAAGCCAATGAAAATGAGAGAGTTTCAAAGAAGAATCAGGCACAAGGAAAGCAAATTTAGAAGAAGTGTGAAGAGCGAGTCAAAAGATAAACCGATGATTTTTTTGACGGATAAATTTCTGCATTTGGAGTCAAGGATAAAATTTGTTAAATTGCAAAAAAATTTCAATGAAATAGAAAACATTTACCACTGGCGTTTCGATAAACAAATTATCCGTGAAAATAAAATTTCATATTTTAAATAAATTGAATAAATATCTATATTTTTTAGATTAAATGAAAATAGAAATAATACGTTTTATTAACTAAGAATCTATTGGTATTTGCCAAACATAATGAAAAAAATATTCAATAATAAAATTGCCGAAAACTAGGTGAATTATCCTTTTTAATATTGACGCTTTAAATTTAATTGAAAAAGCATCGGTTTTACTACGGGAAATTTCGCTAGGTTTCCTTTGCCTTTTCCTTTGCAAAGGTCATTTAATCCAATGCTTTTTAGAGATATTGGAACCTTAGAATCTCCGCGATGATTGTGAGTTTTTTCTTTCAAGACCCGAACATTTACTAAGGGTTAGATCTTGAACAAAAATCCCATGCAGTTTTTTGAAGAATATTTTTCAAATGGGAGCCACTAGTTTTTCCGCTTTTCTCTTTGGCTTAGCTTCGACATTTTTCTTTTCATTGCTTCTCAAAAATAGACACGAAAAAGAAAGCATTTAAGGAATCTTTTTAAAAAGTTTGAACAAGCTTAATTCGCTTGAAAAATAAACACGAAAAACTCGATTTTTGCCTCTTTGCTTTTCCTTTGGCGGCCATTGACTATCTTCTCCAAAGCTTGGACATTCTCTGGTATGTTTCTGGCCCCCTGCTTTGCCCTAGCCCTCCCCTCATTTCTCCTGCTTTTGCAATTTGTCGTTGCGTCCGCATGCCCGCCCGCGTATAATCACTCTCGCGTTCGCACTTGCGGCGCTCCTAAGCGTGGAAGGGTCTATGACGAAGACCCGCAGACCACTGCGTGGGAATCGAATCAATCGAAAGGAGATTCACATGAACAAGAAAATCGTCAAGGTCGTGAAGATGGAACTTCCCGGCGCGGATGCCCATCCTGGACCTAAACTCGCTTCTGCGGGTGTCAACATGGCCAAGTTCTGCACTGAGTTCAATGCAAAGACCAGCGACAGGAAAGGCGAAGTCGTTCCGGTGATCATCACCGCCTACGAAGACAAGTCGTTCAGCTTTGTGATCAAAACCAGCCCGGTTGCTGGCTTGATCCTGAAAGCCGCCGGCATCGAAAAGGGCTCCGGCAACCCGAAGAACATCGTCGGGCACATCAGCCAAGCCCAACTCGAGGAGATTGCGAAGTACAAGCTTCCCGATCTCAACTGCGAGGATGTTGAAGCCGCGAAGAAAATCGTGGCTGGCAGCGCCCGCCAGATGGGCGTCGCCATCGATGCTTGATAGGAGGCCTGATCACCATGCATAAGTTTGGAAAGAAGTACCAAGCCGCCGCCAAGAAAGTCGATGCGGCCAAGGTTTACGAGCTGAAGGACGCCGTCGCCCTTCTCCGCGAAACCGCCATCACGAAGTTCCCGTCCTCTGTGGACGTCAGCTTCCACCTCAACGTCGATCCGACCCTCGCCGATCAATTGATCCGCGGCACCATCACCCTTCCCCATGGGACCGGTAAGAGCAAGACCGTTCTCGCCTTGACCCGCACCAAGAAGGACGAGGCCAAGGCCGCCGGCGCCGACTTTGTCGGTGACGTCGACATGCTCGAGAAGATCAAGACCGAGAACTGGTTTGGCTTCGACATCATCGTCGCCACTCCGGATATGATGGGCGAACTCGGAAAGATGGGCCGTATCCTTGGCCCGAAAGGCCTCATGCCTAACCCCAAGACCGGCACGGTCACCATGGAAATCGGCAAGGCCATCACCGAGATCAAGCGCGGTAAGATCGCTTACCGCGTCGACAAGGACGGCAACCTCAACGTCTCCGTCGGGAACATCAACTTCTCCGACGCCGACCTCGTGGACAACATCGCCGCCTTCGCCGATCACATCGCTAAGAGCCGCCCGGCGTCCGTGAAGGGCATCTTCATCGCCAAATCCGTGGTCTCCACGACCATGGGCCCTGGGATCCACTTCACCTTCCCTGGCCGTAACTAATCGTCGATTCTAGCCGTCACTTACATTGGTGAATCGCTTCATATACCTAAGATAGCCGGGGACGAAGCAGTCTCAAAAATCCACCCTGCTGAGGTACGTTCACACTCACTAGTTATACGAAGCCTCACATAGTCGTCAGAAAGGAGGTAGAAACATGAATCAGCAAGCATTGGAAGCCAAGAAAGCGGCTGTTGCTGAGGTCAGCGATGGCCTTAAAAACTACGCTTCCTTGACGGTCGTCTCCTATCAGGGATTGACCGTCGCCGAAGTCCAAGAGCTCCGTCGCACCCTGGAAAAGGACAACGCCACGTTCGGTGTTTACAAGAACACCCTCGTCCGCCGCGCCCTCAAGGACTGCGACCAGCCCGATCTCGGCGAAATCCTGAATGGGCCGAACGCCTTCGTCTTCTCGAAAGACATCTCGAAGGGCCCGAAAGACCTGTTCAAGTTTGCCCGTTTCCACCAAAAGCTCGTCATCAAGGGCGGCCTCGTTGAAGGCCAAGTCTGCGATGCAGCCAAGGTCAAGGAAGTGAGCAAGCTGCCGGACAAGAACGGCATGATCAGCATGTTCCTATCGTGCTTGAATGCACCCCTCAGCCAGTTCGCCGCGACGATCCAAGCGATCGCCGACAGCAAGAGTGGGGACGCCCCGGCGCCCTCTGCCAACTAATAGGAGGAAACCAAAATGGCAAAAGTTACCAACGAAGACATCATCGAGACCATTGGTTCGATGACCGTTCTTGAGCTCAATGAGCTCGTCAAGGCGATCGAAGAGAAGTTCGGCGTTAAGGCCGCTGCCGCTACCGCGGCTGCTCCGGCCGCCGAGGAAGAGGCCCCCGTGGCCGCCGGCCCGACCGAGGTCAGCGTGTTCCTCAAGGGGCTCGGCACTGCTTCCAAGGTCGCTATCATCAAGGCTGTCCAGGCCATCACTGGCCTTGGCCTGATGGATGCCAAGAAGCTCGTCGACAAGGCTCCTGTCGCCATCAAAGAGAAAATCAGCCCCGTCGAGGCGGAAGGCTACAAGAAGACCCTCTCCGACGCCGGCGCCGAAGTCGAAGTCAAGTAAGTCTAACCCCAGCAACTCCCATCCCTCTTTTTCGGAGGGGTGGGGGTTTTGCGCCTTTTGGAGGGAAGCGTTTGAGCCATTATTTCCAGAACGATGAAGCGTTGGAACACGAGGACATCTCGGTCCGCTTCACCCTGTTTGGCGAGTCGTTTCTCTTCCAAAGCGATCGCGGGGTCTTCTCGAAAGATGGCCTTGACGATGGGACGAGACTATTGCTTGAAACCATCGCCAAGACCGATCTTGGAACCGAGATCCTCGATCTAGGGACCGGCATCGGTCCCATCGGCGTCCTCCTTGCCTACTATGACAAGGGGCGCCACCTCACCATGGTCGACGTCAACGAGAGAGCCCTCGCCTGCGCGAAGAAGAATGCCGAACGATACGGCGTCTTATCCCGCACCGAGATCCTCCCTAGCGACGTCTACCAATCCCTAGAGGGCAGAACATACGACGCCATCGTCACCAATCCCCCGATACGCGCGGGGAAGAAGGTTACGTACGCGATGTACGCGGGGGCGAGCGGCCACCTTAATCAAGGGGGTCGCCTGATCCTGGTCATCAGAAAACAGCAGGGAGCGGAATCCTGTGAGGCTTACCTGAAGACGCTATATCCAGACGTCCAGGTGGCGGCCTCCCATAAGGGTTACCGCGTCCTAATCGCGACAAAGCAAGGAGCAATCTAATGGCCAAAGAAAGCAATCAGCAAGCGTCCGCCAAAGAGGAAATCCTCGGCGCAGAGGGGCTACAGACCCACTATCCGCGCGAGGATGGCACCGACTATCCCGTCGGCCTCAACGGGCGTATCAATTTCTCCAAGATCTCCGGCGGCACGCCTCTTCCTTATCTGGCGGCCGTCCAGACCGAATCTTACCAATGGTTCCTCGACAAGGGACTAGACGAAGTGTTCAAAGAGGTGTTCCCGATCGAATCCTACTCGGGCAACGCCCGCCTCGACTACGTCTCCCACAAGCTTGAGGAGCCCGATTTCGACATCTTCGAATGCAAGGCGCGCGACCTCAACTATTCAAGCAAGCTGAGGGTCACCCTCCGCCTCGAGTCGAAAGACACTGGCGAAATCAAGGAAGACGAAGTCTTCATGGGCGAACTCTACAAGATGACCGATTCCGGCACCTTCATCGTCAACGGCGCGGAACGCGTCATCGTCTCCCAGATCGTCCGTTCCCCGGGCGCCTATTTCGGCGATGAGCTCGATAAGGGAACCAACACTCACACCTACACCGGCGAAATCATCCCGACCCGCGGCACTTGGCTGCAGTTTGAAACCGACAGCAACGGCGTCCTTTACGTCCGCATCGACCGTCAGAAGAGGATGCCCGCCACCTTGATCTTCCAAGCCCTCGGGCTCGATGACTGCAAGGTTCTTTACGACCTCTTCGGCGACAGCGACGCGATGAAGCTCACCCTGCAAAAGGAAGAGGATGAGAAGCACGCCCGCATGGCCGGCGATAAAGCCGTCCCGTTAAGCGCCAAAGAGCTCAGCCGCCAGAAGAAGAGCAAATATCCCGACAACAAGAACAAGAAGGACTTCGATATCCGCAGCAAGGAATTCGCCCTCGCCGAGATCTTCACCAAGCTGAAGCCGGGCGAGCCGGTCAACCCCGAGGGAATCCGCAAGTTCCTCGTCGACAAGTTCTTCGACTGGAAGAAGTACGACCTCGGCCGCGCCGGGCGCTTTAAGTACGCGGCGAAGCTGGGCGTCTATGACCGTCTGCCCGGCCGCATCCTCGCCGAGGATTTGGTGAACCATGACGGAGAGATCTTCTCCTACAAGCCCACCGGATCCGAGGAGGAGCGTTATCTCTCCAAAGGCACCAAGCTTTCCAAAGAAGACGTGGAAGCCCTGCGCGAGAAGGAGTTCTTCGAAGAGAACATGACCCACGAGCTTAAGAGCGTGGATCCCTGCTTCATCAACTCCGCCGGCACCCCCGACTTCAAGAATCCGCAGACCGTCGCCCCGCGCGTGAACATCGTCCACGTCTACGCCAACGACAGGACGGATGGACCCGTGCGCGCCATCGTCGGCACCGATCTCAACCTCAACGCCGCCCACTGCGTCACCGTGAGCGACATGGTCGCCTGCTTCTCTTACTTCTGCAACATCCAGGATGGCATCGGCCACACGGATGATATCGACCACTTGGGCAACCGTCGCCTCCGCTGCGTGGGCGAACTCCTTCAGAACGCCTTCCGCATCGGCTTGGCCAAGATGACCCGCACCGTCCAGCAGAAGATGTCCACTTCGGATCTGGCCCTCGCCACCCCGAAGAACTTGGTCAACATTCGTCCCCTCGCGATGCAGCTAAGGGAGTTCTTCTCTTCCAGCCAGCTCTCGCAGTACATGGATCAGACCAACCCGCTGGCCGAACTTGCCAATAAGCGCCGTATCTCGGCCCTCGGCCAAGGCGGCCTTACCAGGGACCGCGCCTCCATGGAGGTCCGCGACGTCCACTACACGCACTACGGCCGCATCTGCCCGGTCGAGACCCCAGAAGGTCAGAACATCGGTCTGATCAACAACCTCTCGACCTACGCCAAAATCAACCAATACGGCTTCATCGAGACCCCTTACCGCGTCGTTATCCACAAGACGGATGCCGACGGCAAGGAGCGCTCCTACGTCTCCGATAAGGCGGATTACCTTTCCGCCGACGACGAGCGCGGTCTTTACATCGCCGGCGCCAACGTCAAGCTCGCTGAGGAGCCCGTCTTAGTCGACGGCGAGGAAGTCCGCGAGATGCTGGACGAGGAAGTCACCGCCCGTCACGACGATGACAACGTCCTTGTCCCGCCAAGCGAAATCTCCTACGTCGACGTCGCCCCGAGGCAGATCGTTTCGATCGCCGCGGCTTGCATCCCCTTCTTGGAGAACGACGACTCCACCCGCGCTTTGATGGGCGCCAACATGCAGCGTCAGGCTCTGCCGCTGCTCCGTCCGTCCATCCCTTACGTTGGGACGGGCATGGAAGGCGTCATCGCTCGCGACTCCGGCTTGGCCGTGGTAGCGGTGGAGGATGGCAAAGTCACCTACGTCGACGCCAACGAAATCATCGTCAAGAGCGGCAAGGAATCCCGCACCTATAAGTTACAGAAGTTCCAGCGCTCCAATAGCGGCACCTGCATCAACCAGACCCCGAACGTGAAGCTTGGCCAATCCGTGAAGAAGGGCCAAGTCATCGCCGATGGCCCGGCCATGAAGCAAGGCGAGCTTTCCCTTGGCCAAAACATCTTGGTCGCCTACATGACTTGGCACGGCTACAACTACGAGGACGCCATCGTCATGAGCGAGCGCATGGTCAAGAACGACACGTTCACGACCATCCACATCCAGGTCTATAACCTCGAATGCCGCGACACCAAGACCGGCCCCGAGACCATCACCCGCGACATCCCGAACGTCTCCGAGGAGGCCAAGGCCTTCTTGGACGACGACGGCATCATCATCAAGGGCGCCGAAGTCAAAGAGGGCGATATCCTCGTCGGCAAGGTCACCCCGAAGGTGCAGACCGACCCCACGCCCGAAGAGAAGCTTCTCATGGCGATTTTCGCCGAGAAGACGAGGGATGGGAAGGATTCTTCCCTCCGCGTCCCCCACGGCGGCGCCGGCATCGTCCACGACGTGAAGGTGTTCTCCCGCGAGAAGGGCGATCCGCTCCCCGCTGGCGTGAACATGAGCGTCCGCGTCTACATCATCCAGAAGCGTAAGATCAGCGAAGGCGACAAGATGTCTGGCCGCCACGGCAACAAAGGCGTCATCTCCAAGATCCTTCCGGTCGAGGACATGCCCTTCTTGGCCGATGGCACCCCGATCGACATCATGCTCTCCCCGATGGGCGTTCCTTCCCGTATGAACATCGGGCAGGTTCTTGAGGTCCACTTGGGCCTAGCCTGCTCCAAGCTCCACATGCGCGTGGCCACCCCTTCCTTCGACGGCGTCTCCAGCGAAGAACTGGCGGACCTCATGAAGAAGGCCGGCATCAGCGACGACGGCAAGACCATCCTCTACGATGGCCAGACCGGCGAGCGCTTCCCCGAGAGGATCTCCGTCGGCATCCAGTACATGATTAAGCTGGTCCACATGGTCGACGACAAGATCCACGCCCGCGCGATTGGCCCCTACAGCCTCGTCACCCAGCAGCCGCTTGGCGGCAAGGCCCAAAACGGCGGCCAGCGCTTCGGCGAGATGGAGGTCTGGGCCCTCGAAGCCTATGGCGCGGCCCACATCCTTCAGGAGATGATGACGATCAAGAGCGACGACCGCGTCGGACGCCGCAAGACCTACGAAGCCATCATCAAGGGGCAGGACATCCCCAACCCCGGCATGCCCGAGGCATTCAAGGTGTTCTGCAAGGAGCTCAAGGGCCTTTCCCTCAAGGTCGATCTCTACAACCAAGAGGGCGAGATCATCGACACCGACGCCTTGGCCAAGGAAGCCTTGGTCGAGGAGCGCCGCACCAATTCGTCGATCCGCAACCTGACCAACCCGCGCGAGGACGAGCATGAGCCCAGCGACACCATCGAGGTCAACGGCGCCGATAACGCCGCCAACCAAGAGGAAATCGCGGCCGAGGAGGGACTCACCATCTCTTCCGGCTATTCCGGCGGCTCCAACTCCGCGGATGGAAGCGAAGAGTGAGCGAGGGAGGATAGAACAACATGTTTGACATCAAGAGTTTGGCCGCGGTCCAAATCGGCCTCGCCTCCCCGGACGAGATCCGTTCGTGGTCCCATGGCGAAGTAACCAAATCCGAAACGCTCAACTACCGGTCGCAGAAACCGGAGATGGGCGGCCTCCTTTGCGAGCGCATCTTCGGCCCCGCGAAGGACTATGAGTGCCACTGCGGCAAGTACAAGAAGATCCGTTACCAAGGCATCAAGTGCGAAAAGTGCGGCGTCGAGGTCATCTCGAAGGAATTCCGCCGCGAGAGGATGGGCCACATCGAGCTCGTCTCCCCGTGCACGCACATTTGGTATTTGAAGGGAACCCCCTCGCGCATGGCGTTGATCCTCGAGATCCCCGCCAAGCAGCTGGAGGAAATCGTCTACTTCGCCGCCCACATCTGCCTCAACCCGGGCCAATCCCACGTCCTTTACTACAAGGAATACCTCGACGAGAGGACGGCCCGCACCGTCTTCATCGACGCGATCAATGAGTTCAAGGGCAACTTGGAGGAGAACTCCTCCGACGCCCTGAAGGCTCAGCACTTCATCGAGCAGATGCAGAACCCGGCCGAGGCCTTCCAATTCGACCAATACGCCGCCTTCATCTCGAAGTACACCGGCGCGGAGTTCGGCCAAGGCGCCGCCGCGGTCAAGCAGCTCCTCCAAGAGATCAACCTCAGGGATGAGCGCGCCGACCTCGAGCACCGCATGGCCGCCGCCAAACCCGCCGACCGCGCGAAGCTCGCCAAGAAACTGGAAGTGGTGGAGGCCTTCATCGAAAGCAACCAGAAGCCCGAATGGATGGTCCTCGACGTGATCCCCGTGATCCCGCCGGATCTCCGTCCTTTGATGATGCTCGACGGCGGCCGCAGCGCCAACAGCGACCTCAACGAGCTCTACCGCCGCGTCATCTCCCGCAACAACCGTCTCAAGAAGCTCATCGAGATGAGCGCCCCCGGCCCGATCCTGACCAACGAAAAGCGCATGCTTCAGGAAGCCGTCGACGCTTTGATCAACAACGGCCGCCGCACCAAGCCGGTCACCGGTCCTTCCGGGCGCGCCCTCAAGTCCTTAAGCGATGTGCTAAAAGGCAAGCAGGGCCGCTTCCGTCAGAACCTCCTCGGCAAGCGTGTCGACTACTCCGGCCGTTCCGTCATCGCCGTCGGACCGGATCTCCGCATGTATCAATGCGGCATTCCGCGCGAGATGGCCATCGCCCTTCTCCGCCCCTTCATCGCGGCCATTTTGATCCGCGATGGCTATTGCAACGCCCACCGTGCCGCCGATAAGCTGATCGACCGCCGCGACCCGATCGTCTCCGACATCGTCGAGAAGATCATCTCGCAGCACCCGGTCCTCCTCAACCGCGCCCCGACGCTGCACCGCCTCTCCGTCCAAGCCTTCCAGCCCAAGCTGGTCGAGGGCCGCGCCATCCGTCTCCACCCGCTCGTCTGCCCTGGCTTCAACGCCGACTTCGACGGCGACCAGATGGCCGTCCACGTGCCGCTTGGGAAAGCCGCCCAGTACGAGGCGCTTGAGCTCATGCTCGCCTCGAACAACATCTTGGGCCCGAAGGATGGCAAGCCGGTCTGCATCCCCTCGCAGGACATGGTGCTCGGCAACTACTACCTCACCGTCGAAGAGTCCAAGCAGGACTTCCTCGACCGCGCTGAGGAGAATGAGGCCGTCGCCAAGTTCGACGGGGTCAACGCCGAAGCCGATCTGGCCCAGGCCGCCCAAGACCGCCATTACGCCGAGATGGAGGGCAAAGTCTTCAGCTCCGTCAACGAGGTCATCAAGGCCTACGAGACGAAGACCATCGCCCTGCATAACCGCATCGCTTTGCCCGCCGAGCGCATCAACAAGATCTTCGGCGAAGGCATCCCCGAGGATGCCCGCGGCAAGTACCTCATCACCACCGTCGGCAAGGTCATCTTCAACCAGATCTTCCCGGACGACTTCCCCTGGATCAACGAGATCAACGCGGAGAACCGCGACGACTTCGCCAAGGGGCTGGAGCAATACTTCGTCCCGCGCGGAACCGATATTCCCGCCTACATCGCGAAGCAGCCGCTCCACCAGCCGGTGAAGAAGAACGACCTCACCCCGATCATCGCCCAGGTGTTCCGCAAATACGGAACGCAGAAGACCTCCGCGGTCCTCGATAAGCTCAAGGACCAGGGCTTCCAATACTCCATGGTCTCCTCCGTCACGATCGCCATCTCGGACATCAAGCCGATCCCCGGCAAGTACGAGAAGGTCGCCGAGAGCCAGAAGAAGGTCGACGAGATCAACAAGATCTACCGCAAGGGCTACCTCTCCAACGACGAGCGTCACCAGAAGGTCGTCGCCGTCTGGATGAACTGCACCGCCGACGTCAAGAAGGACATTCAAAGCTCCCTGCAGAAGGATAAGCGCAACCCGATCGTCATCATGTCGGATTCCGGCGCCCGCGGTTCCTTGTCCAACATCGCCCAGCTGATTGGCATGAAGGGTCTCGTCGCCAACCCGAAGAACGAGACCATCGAGCTCCCGATCGTCTCCTCCTACCGCGAAGGTATGAAGGTCTCGGAGTTCTTCATCAACACCCACGGCGCCCGTAAGGGCTCCGCCGACACGGCCCTTAAGACCGCCGACTCTGGCTACCTCACCCGCCGTCTCGTCGACGTCTCGCAAGACGTCATCGTCCGCGAGGAGGACTGCCACTGCGACCACGGCTTCAAGGTCCGCGAGATCCGCAACACCGCCCAGAACGCCGTCGTCGTGCCGCTCAAGGATAGGCTTTACGGCCGCTTTGCCATGCACGACGTCGTCAACCCCGCCACCGGCGAGGTGATCGTCCCGGGCAACACGATGATCAGCGAGGCCCAGGCCCAAGCCATCGTCGACGCGGGCATCAAGGAAGTGGAGATCCGCTCCCTCTTCACCTGCCAGACGAAGGACGGCGTCTGCCAGCACTGCTATGGCCTATGCATGGCCACCGGCAAGCTCATCAACGTCGGCGACGCGGTCGGCATCATGGCCGCCCAGTCGATCGGCGAGCCGGGCACCCAGCTCACCCTCCGTGTCTTCCACACCGGTGGCACCGCCGGAAGCGATATTACGACCGGTCTTCCCCGTGTCGTC
>Ga0256406_1006708_pt1 | contig 11380 bp, 14 predicted proteins | sample RumenRJG_03DNA_FD_185986 | JGI IMG/M metagenome (GOLD analysis project Ga0256406, IMG submission 185986) | Bovine rumen microbial communities from Lethbridge, Alberta, Canada - RJG_03 | ecosystem: Host-associated > Mammals > Digestive system > Stomach > Rumen | place: Canada: Alberta | collected...
TGATCTCCTGGATTTTGAAACGGATCTTGAGAACGCCTGGTTTGGGGTGACGGTTACCAGAAGATCAGAACTCTGGCGCATTGAAGCATTGAGGAATCATGTAAGGGCAAAGCATTATCATGTGACCTTTGAGCCGCTTTTTGATGATCCTGGAGAGGTCGATCTTTCTGGTATTGATTGGATCGTTGTAGGAACCATGACAGGCGCTCAGAGCAGAAAAATCCGTACTGAGCCGGAATGGGCATGGTCGCTTACGGATCAGGCGCATCAAAGGAATATACCTGTTTTTATGAAGGAAGATCTTGAAGTGATCATAGGCGATGAAAATATGGTGCAGGAATTTCCTGAAGCATTTGAGAAGGTATTGGAGGTACAGCGGGCATGGAAGAAGTGAGAACGGAAGATATCCTGATAAGGGATGTGGAAACCAAAAATATCATGACAAAGTCAAACTTGCCGGTGGGAGGGTATTCTGTGAATCCGTATGTCGGATGCACGCACGCCTGCAAGTATTGTTACGCTTCTTTCATGAAAAGGTTTACAGGACATAAGGAAGAGTGGGGAACATTTCTTGATATCAAGCACTGGCCTGAAATCAAGCACCCTGAGAAATATGCCGGACAGCGCGTTGTGATCGGCTCCGTGACAGACGGGTATAATCCGCAGGAAAAAGAGTTCGGAAACACAAGGAAACTGCTTGAACAGCTGCGGGGTAGCGGAGCAGATATTCTGATCTGCACAAAATCCGACCTTGTTGTGAGAGATATTGACCTGCTAAAAGAGCTCGGACAGGTAACAGTATCGTGGTCGATCAATACGCTGGACGAGAAGTTCAAGGACGATATGGATGCAGCGGTTTCCATTGAACGAAGGATTGCTGCGATGAAGCAGATATATGACGCCGGTATCAGGACAGTATGCTTTGTATCCCCGGTATTTCCGGGCATTACGGATTTTGAGGCTATCTTTGAACGTGTAAAAGACCAATGTGATCTGTTTTGGCTGGAGAATCTTAATCTGAGAGGCGGATTTAAGAATACCGTTATGGACTATATCGCTGAAGAGTATCCTGATTTAGTGCCGCTCTATGATGAGATTTATAACAAGCATAACAGAAGCTATTTCGAGGCTCTGGAAAACAAAGCCGAGAAACTTGCCGAGAAGTATGATTGCCCGTTTGTGGATAATGAAATGCCTTATGGAAGGGTTCCGCAGGGGCATCCGGTAATCGTGGATTATTTTTATCATGAAGAAATCCGCGGATCCGATAATACAGGAAAAAGAAAGCGCAAATAGCGCGTATAAACAAAGTGAAATGTTTTTGAGAAGAATCGGGAGACCGGTTCTTTTCTTTTCTCACCCCAGAAGACGATGTTGAACTTACAGACTATCATTGGCCAATCGTTCGAGAGATAATAAAGACTGCTATTGAGAATGAGCAGAACCTTATTGTTGAAGGCTGCTATATACCTTTTGATTGGAGGAATAGTTTTGGGGAGCAGTATCTTCAGTCGATAAGATTCATCTGCCTTGCTATGTCAGATGAATATATAGATTCGCATTTTGAAGAAATAAAATCACATGGCTCTGATATCGAAACAAGGCTTGATGATTCTAATTGTTCAGCTGAGCAACTGAAACAAGATAACCACCAAATCATAGATGGGTACCAATCTAACGGAGAACAGATCACTCTAATCACAGAAAGCTTCGATGATTCGATAAGGGGAGTATTGGATTAGCAAATTTTAATTTCTCAAAGCTGATTGCTAATCGCAAATACTCAGACATTTTTGTCGGACCGGTACCGCATAAAGCGATGAATATAGGTAACGCAAGCAGCGTAATTGAGTATTTACAGACGACTGATGAAATACTAGCAAAGGTTGCTGTGTTGAGAGATAATAGTGGTGAACTAAAAATAAGCAAGAAAACATTTAGGAAAGCTCTTGAGGAAAGCTTCTTCATAAATGCTGAATGACGGTTTTCTCCAAAAGATTACTGTTGTATTGATTATAATTTGTAAAAAAAGCTTTGCAACATGAAAGAAAATGTGATCATCGTAAAGTGCGAGGTGCCCAGTGAAGCCTATCAGATACTGACAACTCTGCGGATGAAACAGGTATGTGATGGTCTTTGACGAATTCAATATCCATGCCCAGAAGGAAGAGGAACTGAACATTGTAGATTGGGACAGGACTTATTTCCTGACAAAATATTACGTGCTCTGACAGGATAAACAGCTTTAGATTATTTCAGCTTTCCCTGACTCCGGCGGGAGGACGGGTAACATCAAAAAATAGAAAGGAGAATAATAAAATGGGTGCTGAGAATAATGCTGCAGGTATTACTAATGACGAGAACATAGTGAGGGAGGCAGCAGAGAGAGTACAGGCGCTGTATGGCGAGAACAAAAAGATCACGGACGGAAATTATGACAAGTCGCTGGCGGTAAAGTGCGTGAACGGCACCTTCATCGGCAGGAAGTCGGAAGGTGTCATTGCTTACAAGGGCATTCCCTTCGTTGGGAAACAGCCCGTGGGTGAGCTTCGCTGGAAAGCACCGGTGGACTGCGTGAGCGATGACGGCGTGTATGAGGCGTATTACTTTGGAAAGATCCCCCGTCAGGAGGGAAGCATCGGCCAGGTGGGGTCGTTTTACCCTCAGAGTGAAGCGTGTCTGTATCTGAACGTATGGAAGGCAGAGAATGCGGGGACAGAGAAAAAGCCTGTCATGGTATGGATCCACGGCGGTGCTTTTGAGATCGGGTCGACTGCTGAACCGCGGGAGGAGGGGACCAATTTCGTCAAAGAGAATCCGGATGTCATTCTGGTTTCCGTCGAGTACCGCCTGGGTGTCTTTGGCTTCTTCCATCTCTCCCACCTTCCGGACGGAGGGGACTATCCGGATGCCCAGAATCTGGGGCTCTTAGATCAGGTAATGGCATTGAAGTGGGTTCATGAGAATATTGCTGCCTTTGGCGGCGATCCCGATAATGTGACGATCTTTGGTGAATCCGCCGGCGGCGCAAGCGTGACATCGCTTCCGCTGATCGATGGCGCCCAGAAATATTTCCGCCGCGTCATTGCCGAGAGCGGCACTCCCGGTTTCACGCGGTCTACGGAGGAATCCATTGCCTGTACGAATGAAGTGATGGAGATCCTCGGATGCAAAACCGTTGCTGATCTGCAGAAGGTTGAAGTAGAAAAGTTCTTACATGAAGCGGGAATCGCACTCAACCTTCGTACCTGGGCGGAGCGTGACGGAAGGATTATACCCCTTAATCCCTATAAAGCTTACGAGGACGGGGCTGCGAAGAATGTGGACATACTCCAGGGCTTCAACAAGGATGAAATGGGTTATTTCGTATGGGGTTTTGGGGTGGAAGCCTACGATGCGTTCGCCAGTGACCGAAGAGAAAAGAAGCTGGCACAAATGACAGAGGATGAGAAGGCACTGGCGGAGAGCTATCTCAAGAACGCGAAGGATGTAAGTCCGGAATACAGCAGCGACAGCCGGTTTTTTGACCAGATTTGTTTTATAGCGCCGGTGTTTAAGATGTCTGAAGGTCAGACAAAAGCGGGGGGAAGACACTTTACCTATTACTTTACGCCGGAATCCGGTACACCTTTGATCCGCAGCGGACACGGTATCGAGCTTGCGGTCGTATTCAATCATCCGGAGGAAACTCTCGTTACCGGAAGGGCGCTTGATGAAACCTTCTGCAAGACCCTGCGCAGGATGTGGGTCCAGTTCGCAAAGACCGGCAACCCGTCCCTTACGGCGGACATTTCTCCCGATGGCAAAGCGCATGAGTGGCCAATATACGACCTGAAGGACAGGTATGTGATGGTCTTCGATGAGTTCGACATTCATGCGGAGAAGGAAGCCGTGAGAAAGATCCTTGACTGGGAGAGAACCTATGACCTGACCAAATACTACACCATCTGATATCAGGGCGTGGCATCAGTTGGGGCGAAATTATGATTCCGTGGAAAACAGGGCAATACAGAAAGGAAGTATTGCAATGGCAAAAAAAGTCAAAGAACAAAAACCAATCGAACAGACCTTGCGGGATGCGGCAAACGGTATTTATGAGGACAATTATGAAAACTGTGTTATGCGAGAATACAGAATGGCTGCTGTCAGAAGAAGCATTCTCAATCTATGCTTCTTGCATGTATCATCCAACATACGAGGAATACAAAGTGCAGATGGAAGACTATCTACACGACTCATCGGTGAAAGTATTTGTATGTGAGAATCGCGGTAAGAGAATAGGCATGATGGTTCTGAAGAGTTCAGGAGTTGCTGCAGAGATTATCGGAATCGCAGTATCTGACAATGCTCGCCATAAAGGAATTGGAAAAGAACTGATCCAAAGCGTGATAAAGTCAGAGGAAATAGAAAGAATCAAAGCACAGACGGATGATGGTTCGATTGGTTTCTATCGCAAATGCGGATTTTCTGAAGAGAAAACTGTGGTTGAGTATTCTGACGGGTCAGCTGTTCGATATAACTGCGTTCTGTATAAATAGAAAAAATTCTGTTTCCCGATTCGTCAGACTGCAGGGAGGAACCATGGTTTATTACAATGATAACGAATTGATAATTCGTAATATGGAAGAAGCAGATGCCCGGGTCTTTACCGATGAAGAGATCGCACAAGGTTGGCATACGGATATCTCCAAATATTTGGCAAGACTCCAGGATCAGTCTGCGGGAAAATGTGTTTCACTGACAGCCGTATATCAAGGACAGCTTGCCGGGTATGTGAGTGTATACATAACAGGGCTCAGCGGTGCGTTCAGCGGAAAAGGATTGCCCGAGATTGTTGATTTCGGTGTATTGGAAAAATACCAGAGAAAAGGAATCGGCGGCAGACTGATGGATACTGCGGAAGAGATTGCCGGGAAATATGCAGACACTGTATGGCTTGGCGTCGGACTTCACAGTGGATATGGAAGTGCTCAGCGAATATATGTCAAACGAGGCTATATCCCGGATGGGACGGGTGTCTGGTATCAGAATAAACCTTGTGCGCAATACGAAACGGAAATTGCAAATGATGATAATCTCGTGCTTTTCCTATCTAAGAAATTAAAACGGCAAGACGAAAACTAATCTTACAAATTCCGGTTTTTGGAGGAGAACATGCACATAGAATTCAATGAGATTGCATCCATGACGTTTCCAGGCATGGATAACGGCACCGGTATGATGAGTGCCCGTATGTATAACGATGATTCCTACAGGATCATTCCGACAGCGATCCACCCGGGAGGAAGCATTGGCAATCATAAGCAGAATTCCGGCGATGATATGAACTATATAATAAGCGGAACAGGCAAAGCGTTCTGTGACGGAGTGGAGGAAGATCTGAAACCAGGGGTTATGCATATTTGTCCCCAGGGGTCTGAGCACTCAATCGTCAACACAGGAGAAGAAGATCTGGTCATGTTGACTATCGTGGTGAAGAAATGAGCACATATGTTTTAAGAAACCTCTTATCAGAGGAACGATGCTAAAAAGGAAAAGTCAGTTCACTGCTTTGGTGGATATAGACGGAGAAGAATTGATCGCTCACATCTCGACGACGAACCGTATCGGCGATGTGGAGAATAAAAATCTGCCATGCCTCCTGTCCTATCATGATGATCCGAAGCGCAAGCTGAAATATGATATCGAGGCAGTGCTTCTTTCCGATGATGAAAACTGGATAGGGATCAATCAGATCCTTTCCAACAGACTGGTAGAGTTCTTTTTCAACGAGCACGAACTGGACGAGATCGTTTCTGATTTCGACAGCGTTCAGAGAGAGGTGAATCTGGGAATCTCCAAGCTGGATTTCAAAGTCGGAGATACCTATCTGGAAGTAAAGACTCCGCTGACAACGATCAATGTGAAATACGGGAAGGACATAAAGACGCTTCCACCCAAGCCGTTTTCATCAACCGACAGGATGGTTAAGCACCTAAAGGAGCTTGCCGGATCGCTTAAGGATCATGAGAAGGCAGTTTTCCTGCAGGTGTATCAGTACCGCATAACAGAGAGGAAGGAACGGCTCCGATCAACTCACTATGAAGAGGTGTCACAAACCTTCAAGGATGCGGCAGAGGCAGGCGTTGAGTTTTGGGAAATCCAGATGGATTTCAGACCGGAAGGAGCAACTCTTTACAGCGTTACGAGAAGTTCAGACTTATAAATTCCGGTTGTTGAGGAAAAAGATGAATAGCGATTATGAAATTGCAAAAGAAAAAGATATAAGGGAATTGTTTGATCTTCAATTGCGTGCATTTGAAAGTGAAGCTGAAATGATAGGCAGCAGGAATGTGCCCGCTCTGATGGAATCATTTGAAGAGAACTGTGCAGATTTTAAAAACTGGGCGGTCCTGATCAAGCGGGATGAGTCCGGCAGGATCATAGGTGCGGTCAGATACAGAGAAGACGGCGATCATGTTGAGATTGGGCGTGTCATGGTAGCACAGGAACACAGAAATCGCGGTGAAGCGATTGGACTGATGACAGCTGTCGAGGAACTCACACAGGCGAAGGTATTCGAGCTGTACACCTGCACTAAAAGCTATATCAATATAAACCTGTATGAAAAGCTCGGTTACCGAACATACAAGGAAGAGCGGGGAGACAGAGATTTGTCATTTGCATATATGAGAAAAACTATTGATTAGACAAATTCAAGTTTGTAGAGATGACTACATGGGCTTCGGAAGTACGGCCGGAGCTTTTTAAATTACAAGAAAGTGAGGTATGAATATGACGGATAATGAAAGAGATAAGATCCGAGTGATTGTCTGCAGGGTGGATGAGCGAGCGGAGGTGATTGAGATAGAAGATAAGCTCGAAGCTATGCAGGAGGTAGTAGGCGGTCTTATACAGAAGTATATGCCGTGGGAGGATTCCTTTTTACTTTGGCCTTAATCTTTGGTATGATGCATAAATAAGATGCAGGGAATAAAGAAAGGGAACATAGACATGAACGCTATGGCTGTTATATCCGTTATTATAACCATTATCATTCTCGGAATCCTGTATTGGAGAATGGTCAAAAGAGAGATTCCGAAGCCTGTCGATTGGAAGCAGGCGCTGATACCTATCGCTATAGGTATGTTGTCTTTCCCGATAACAGTCCCTGTTTCCATGGGCCTTATGAAGGCTATGGGAAAAGACCCTAATGCGCTTAAACTGACCGAGCTAAACTTTTTTCAGGCTCTGTGGAGAGATTTGATACTTGCGGGTGGTTTAGAAGAGATTGCCAAGCTACTGATGATCCTTGTGGTACTGTTCATATTCCGTAATAAGGTGAAAAACGTTTATGAACTCATATTGATCGGCGCTTGTGTAGGAATCGGATTTACCATTGCAGAGGAATATTTCTATGGTAGTGATGAAGACGCAACCACACTTTCCATCACCTTAAGAACGATCGCGGTACCGGCTCACATGACCTTTAATATGGTCATGGCTGAGTTCCTTGGAAGGGCCAAGGTCAGCAAGCTGAGCGGGAAAGGATCACCTGTCATTTATTACCTGCTGGCAATTCTTGTTCCGATTACCGTTCACACTCTGTACGATGTCACTACGGCTTTCAATTCAAGCCTGATGAGAGGTGAGCTGAAGGGCATGATTCTGGCGGCGATTGGATATGTATGCCTGTTAGTCTATGAGTTTGTTGTACTGATCCGCTGCAAGAAGAAGACCGCGGTATTCTGCGGTATGAGGACTTTGTAAAAAATGAGGAATATCGGCACTGCAGCTCCAGTGACCTCCGCCAGAGACGACTGTTTAAATATACAGTCGTTTTATTTTCATCGCAATTTGGTGAGCTGATTGTTTAAAGGAAAAGCTATACAAATTCAAATTTGTAGGGGTGCTGTATGAATCTATCCGAATACGATGGAAAGTATGTACGAGTCACGGATACGGACGGGAATAACTTTTCGGGCCGTGCAAAATATGGATATTCTGAATTACTTGAGTGCGAATAGGGACTAGATGAGGATGGCGTTTTTATCGAAGACGTTATCATCTGCAATTCTCAAATCAAATCAATCGAGGTAATAGTCCCGCATGGCTCCGCCGAACTTTGGATGGATCATCTTATACTTAGACGATATCGTTTGGATGATGCCGAGCAGCTTTATAATAGTCTTGGGACAGATTCGGAGATGAATAAGTACTCAGGGTGGAATCCGTATGCATCTCTTGAAATGGCACAAGAAACGGTGCGGCAATTTATCGACAGCTATAATGATGAGCGCTCATATTCATGGGTTATGGATGCATATGGTGACGATGTCGTTGCCGGCACGATTGGGGCCTATGACTATGATAACAATCAGATAGAAGTAGGATTCAGCGTTGCAAAAGCTTGGCAAGGACGAGGATTTGCGACAGAAGTACTGAAGACGGTACTTGAATACCTGACAGAAAATGAAGGCATCTCTCGTGTAACGGCATGGTGTGCAGCAGATAATATCGGCTCTCGCAAAGTTCTGGAAAAATCGGGAATGCAACTTGTTGGTATAGAGAGGGGTGGCCTTGTCGTAGAAGACAGGATATATGACAAAATGATTTACGAATACCGAGCGGATGGACTCTAAGAAGAAACTAAAAATTTTTTGCAGCAAATAATAGATTTCTAGGGTGCATCATGTCTGAATCAACTCAGTAAAGTGCTGAAAGAGGCGATGGGAGGATAAGCGGTATTAAAGCTTATGTAAAATACAAGATTAATGCGGGATATCAGAAAAAGTGCTATAATTATCAAAGAAAAGTGGAGAGAAAAATGTTTGTAGAAGATACCCGAGAGAACAGACAAATTAAGAAGGTTGTATCAACTATGGCCATAGAAGATATGTATTTCAGCAAGGATTTCATAGCTGAGATGATTAAGGTGTCTAAAGGCGAAAAAACCTCGGAGGAGTTAAGACAGGAAATAATAAAAAAGTATGTCAGATAACATTTATTGCTATCCTGAATCAGAAGTTTTAATCAATAAACTTAACATAACAGACAGGGATGAGTTGTTCGAGGTGGAAAAGCAACTCACCTTTGTTCGTTTGCAGGAATTACAACAAAATCCAATTGAAGGAAAATTCGATTTCGAACATCTAAAGTCTATTCATAGATATATATTTCAGGACCTTTATGATTGGGCGGGTAGAGAACGTACAGTTGAGATTGGTAAAGGCAATCTGTTTTGCACAACTACATACATTCAAGAGTATGCAAGAGTGGTGTTTTCAAAGTATTTTTCGCAATGCTATTCCGTAAAAGATAATTTTGAGGAGTTTGTAAAAGTATTTGCTGAAAACTACGGAGACTTGAATGCACTTCATCCATTTAGAGAAGGAAATGGGAGAACCCAACGAGAATTTGCGAGACTAATTTGCAGGGAGTGTGGCTACGATTTTGATCTCTCGTGCACGACTCACAAGGAGATGCTAGAGGCTAGCAAGCTGTCTTTCAATCAAGGCGATTGCTCATTGTTTATAGAAATTTTTTCGAAAGCACTCACCGAATATAAAACTGATACTGATTATAATGCCGATAGAATAAGCATCCTAACAGCTGATGATCTTGATATAGGGCCGGTCGAAGGATACGAATACTACGAATACTATGATAGTAGCGAGAATGATAGCTATAACGAGATATATAAAGTTAAGATTGAAAAAATGAGCTTGCAATAACCGTGCGGCTTGGATTAAGTGGTGTGAATAGTGGTGCGAGCGTGTTGAGCAAGCTGGAGACCCAGTAAAATCAAGGGCGTGAAGGGCCACGAATCCCGTGTCCTCCGCCAAATGCACCGGGGTAACCTATACGAACCCTCAAGTTCGTGAGGACCCCGGTTTTTATGTACATTCACTTAATGTGATATCATAGAGATGTAAACAAATCGATGTTTGTAGGGGATTAATACTATGGCATCAACTAAAGAATACTTAATTAATACACTGGATCTTTTGTCGGGCTTGGACGATATTTCTTATCGCGCCATGATGGGAGAATATATACTGTACTTTAAAGATAAAGTCTTTGGTGGCGTTTACGATGACCGCTTTTTAATCAAGAAAACCAAGGTGGTCCTTGATATGATGCCGGATGCAGAGCTTGACCTTTCGTATGAAGGCGGAAGTGAAATGGTGCTTGTGGACACAGACGATAGAGACTTTATCAGAGAAGTAGTTCTGGCGATGTATGATGAGATACCCGCACCAAAAAAGAGGAAGAAATAGAGATTTCTAAAGGGCTTGCACCAGAATCCATGAAAGACTATGAGCAACAGCGGGTTGCGTGTCAAATAGGGCTCTTCGCTTTAGAATAATCCTGAACGAGATACAAGGAGGTGGCGTGTGAAGATGAATACGAAGGACATATTGTACGAACTCAGAACGAAGAAGGGTTTATCACAGGATGAACTGGCGGAGAAGGTCTTTGTAACACGGCAGGCGGTGTCGCGTTGGGAGAAGGGTGAGACCGTGCCGAATACAGAAACATTGAAGTTGCTCTCGGAATATTTCGGAGTTTCAATCAATACGCTTTTGGGGTCGCCGAGGCAGCTGGTTTGTCAGTGTTGCGGGATGCCGATGGATGATGATATTCTCAGCAGAAACGAGGACGGAAGTCTTAATGAGGATTATTGTAAATGGTGTTATGCCGATGGGACTTATACTTATAGCGATATGGATGAGCTAATCGATGTCTGCGTGATGCACATGGTAAATGAGAACTATACCGAAGAGCAGGCGCGTGCTTATATGAAGCAAAAGCTTCCTACGCTGGATTATTGGAAGAGATTCGAGGAACTCAGTGACGAGGGACAGTTCGATGAGTTCAAACAGCAATTGATGGATGAAATCAATGACTTACATATCGAGGGCATGCCCAAGCTTGATAAGCTGAATGCACTTGTTGGTAAATACGTGAATCTTGAATACAGGCTTCCCAGTGGGGCGCATGTGAAATTTTTGGATGAACAGACGACATATTTGGGAAACCAGTTGGAATCAGAGCTTGGTGATAGTCGGTGCTTCGGAGTGTTGGCAAATATGGATTTCATTCTGATTTGCACTTATGAAGCGGAAGGCGCTAATCCGGAACTTATATTGTATAAAAAGAGGTAAATTATGCAGTGCCGCAGTACACAGCGGCAACTTCCAGTTTGCAGGGAGGATTACGTGAAAATAGAAAAAGATGAAATAACAATCCGAGATTTTACGGAAACAGATATTCCACTCATGTTTAAATGGTTGACAGATAAGAGAGTGCTGGAGTATTACGAAGGTCGTGACGTCAGGTTTACGATGGATACTTTGTCTGCACATTTTTTGGAAGAAATTCCAGATGGATTCAGAAT
>Ga0256406_1006710_pt1 | contig 11377 bp, 11 predicted proteins | sample RumenRJG_03DNA_FD_185986 | JGI IMG/M metagenome (GOLD analysis project Ga0256406, IMG submission 185986) | Bovine rumen microbial communities from Lethbridge, Alberta, Canada - RJG_03 | ecosystem: Host-associated > Mammals > Digestive system > Stomach > Rumen | place: Canada: Alberta | collected...
ATTGCTTTGCACATATCAACCACCTCATTTCCTTCATCATATTTTAAATTAGAATTTGTAACCACATTAATCAGTTCTGCAGATTTCCGGTCAAGATGCCTGAACCTTTCATTTTGATTCATTACTTCTTCGAGTATTGAAATATTCTTGGAATATTTCACATACTGCAATACTTCTGATCATGATGTATGCAATTTTCCAAAATCATCATTTTCTATTTCTTCAGGTGCAACAATGTTTAATTTGTAATCGGATACATACGCAAGATATTCCGTATCTGAAATATCCAGCATATCATGGAGCGTTCTTGGTTCGTCCCATTTATCTGGTGACCAGAATATTACAAGCGTGATCACAGGATGCAGCTTATCGTCCTTCTTAAAGCCGCTTAAAAATTCGTCACTAGAATTAACATTCTTGTTCTTTCGATGACTTGCTGCTATCTCCTCAACTTGTTTTGTATAGGACATAGCATCATACAGCATATTTCGAACTGGCATAGCATAATGAACATTCGCCTGATTTTCTATTCCCAAAAGAATATATGTAGCCTTTTTGTTCTTCATCAGAATTAAGAATAAGATTTAACGGAAACATCTTCTGCTCAAACTCATTCTCCCTTGTAGAAAGATCTTTTTCAATCTTTCTTCCGAAATCTGAAGTGATTTGCTTTGTCTCTGGGAGAGAGATTACCACTTCATCATCATCACTGTTTGGATCAAGTGCCTTCTCAATATCAAGATAATAATATCTATATATTTCTTTTCCTTTATCGGTTCTTGTATGTACCGGTTTATTACTATAAAGGGCATTATAAAGTGACGTCAGTCGCTGCTGTCCATCTAGAATCAGTTCATCAGGCTCAACATCAGATGCTACATTTGCTCCTTCAATTGGTTTGTACTTAAAATGAACGCTTTCATTTCCATATTCAAGAAACATTGCTGCACCAACCGGGAAATTATGAATCACACTTATGATAAGTGCTTTTATTCGGCCATCATCCCATACCCATCCTCTTTGAAAATCTGGAAGCTGGGCAGTTCCGGTATTTACGGCTTTCATTAAATCTGTAAGTGGTCTGTCATTTGTTTTCATTTATTCTACCCTCACAAAATATTTTTCTTATGATTTTCGAGACAGTGTCTCGGAAATTTTTCATTATTAGTAAACAAAAAGAATCTCATATTGTCAAAATTATCAATAATTCATTTCAGCATTTTACACAATAGAAAAATTCTAAGTTATTATCATACCTTCGCTTTCCTCAGACTCTCATAAATATCCTCAGCAAACACACCCAGCACCTCATGCTTGATTTCACTATTGTTGAGAAGTAAGGAGAAGAAATCCTGATTCTGGTCGAGGCCAGAAATCAGTGCATCATCAATATTATCAAAATATGTAAATTCAAAATCCTTCTCAGTGTTATTTCGAGCGCTTACCTTGAGCTTGTCAGACTTCAGCATAATGTCACGAATCTGAAGCATTGCCTTTACTGCCACATCATTATCATATGCCTTTCCCATGCGTGAATTGATGTCTTCAATGATTTTTGAAAGGCGTTCTTCCTTTGCTTTTGTAAGAGAGAAGGTGTCAGCAGTCGGAAGCTTGACAACCGGTTTTGCTACAAGGTCAGGCGTCTTGTGCTCTTCCTTCTTTTTCTGAACAAAATTCGTTGCCTTGATCTTGCCATCCAGATTATAGCCACCGCCCGGATGCTTTACATCAATATAGGATAATGCGAAGCTTACAAATTTGTACTTCTTATGGAGTTCCACATCTTCAAAGCATGTGGCCTGAAGCAGAAATTCATAGAACCTCACAAAGTGCCTCATCGTTTGCACGATTTCTGCCTGCTTTTCAGGAGCGAACTGGCTGACAAGTTTTGCAGTCTTATTAAAATAATAATTCAATTTCTTCTTATCTGCTGCCGTTACCTTTGGCTTGTAGATAAGTTCATTTGCCTTTTCAATGTCATCTGGATCAAATACATAATACGAATCAAGCTGTGCCTCGATATCATAGATTGCCTTTGGCGTGACAGAATTCGAAAGCAGTGTCGTAGTATAATACGGCGCAAAAGCTGCCTTGATATCTTCATAGGAATTCACAAAATCAAGCACAAAGGTATGTTTCTCAAATGGAGGGCAGATTCGATTCAGTCTTGAAAGTGTCTGAACTGCAGCTACTCCTTTCAGCTTCTTTAATACATACATTGCGCAGAGCTTTGGCTGGTCAAAACCTGTCTGATACTTGTTCGCAACTAAAAGAACATTGTATGACACTGTATCAAATTCATGAGGAAGCTTGTCCTCAGAGAAACCATTCATCAGGCTTTCAGTATATTCCTTGTCTTCATTCGGAAGCTTCACCTTCCCAGAAAATGCGACAAGGGCATGAATGTCGCTATAGCCCTTTTTGTGTATATATTTCTCAAGAGCAATCCTGTATTTTACTGCACTCTGACGGGATGGCAGAATCACCATCGCCTTTGCCATGCCGCCCAATTCTGACATGACAGAAAGCCTGAAATGCTCTACTATTACCTCAATCCTCTGGGAAATATTTGTATCGTGAAGTTCAATAAATCTTGCAATCTGCCGCTTGGCATCAACAGTCTTACACTGCGGGTCTTCTGCAATATCTTTATTCAGATGATAAAAAGTATCGTATGTCGTGTAATTCGAAAGCACATCAAGAATAAAGCCTTCCTCAATAGCCTGCTTCATTGAATAGATGTGAAATGCCTCATGCTGTCCGGCTTTATTCACTCGTCCGAAAAGCTGGAGAGTGGTTGGCTTCGGAGTCGCAGTAAAAGCAAACATCGAAACATTCGGCTGCTTTCCATTTTTGTGAATCTCGTTGGTAATTGCATCCTCTACATCATCTGCATCGTTTTCTGAATCAGCATTTTCAGAATCAGTATCTTTATCAAAATCCTCCGAACCGAGCGATTTCGTGACAGCTGCCATATCCCTGCCTGCCGTAGAGGAATGCGCCTCATCAATTATGACAGCAAAATTCTTCTGACTGAGTTCCCTGACAGAATCCACGATATATGGAAATTTCTGAATCGTCGTGACAGTAATCTTTGTATTTCCCTGAAGTGCCTTTGCCAGATCTGCTGAAGTGCATTTGTCATCCATGACGCGTATGAGGCCGGCCTTGTGCTCAAGTCCCATTACCGCCTGCTGCAGCTGCCTGTCAACAACGACACGGTCGGTAACAATGACAATATTGTCAAAAATAATTTTATTGTTTTCATCATGAAGCGAAGCAAGCCTGTGCGAAAGCCAGGCAATAGAATTTGTCTTGCCGCTTCCAGCCGAATGCTGGATGAGATAATTCTGGCTCGTCCGATTCACACGGACATCGGCTAAGATTTTTCTGATGCAGTCAAGCTGATGATATCTCGGGAAAATAATATTTTCAGATTTCACAGTCTTTCCTGTTAACTCGTCAGTTTTTTCTTTTGTTTCGATAAACATAAACTTTGAAATAAGCTCAATGATCGTGTCCTTTGTAAGGATGTCCTCCCACATATAAGAAACGCTGTAGCGGTCAGAAAATATCGGATTTCCCTTTCCAGCATCAATGCCCGTGCCACTACCCATATTAAATGGCAGGAAATATGTGCTCTCTCCTGAAAGCCTTGTCGCCATATAGACCTCGTTTAAGTCCATGGCAAAGTTTACAAGCACACCGGCTTTGAACAGAAAAAGCCTGGTCTTTGGATCTCTGGTCTTCCGGTACTGCTCTATTGCATCCTCATAATTTTGTCCTGCCGCATTGCACTTTAATTCAAAGGACATAATAGCGATGCCATTAAGAAAAATAACGAGATCAATTCTCTCATTGTCGCTTGCCCATACTTCCTCCATCACAGAGAAAATATTTTTGCTGTACTTCTCAATTAGTTTCTGATTAAAGTCCGTGGCAGGCTTCGTATACATTAGTTTCAGAGAAACATTTGAAATCTCAATGCCATGCTTTAATACATATAGCCTACTTCCCCTTGCCTTTGTCTCCTCAGCATTAATGAGACTCACAATCGTATCTTCCAGATCATCCTTGTAAATCTTTCGAAGTGCCTCCATCTCATCAGGCTGGGTCGCATTCAAAAATGAAAAAAGCAGCTCACGGTCAATCGCATAATAGCGGTCGTAGTCTAGAGCATCACGGATTACAAAGCCATTTTCTTTCTCAAGGTAATCCATGATAAAATGCTGGTATTCCTTTTCAGAAATAATACTCGTCTGATCAGCCAGCCTTCCAGCATAAGAATCCATTCTGCCTTTCACACTGCCTGATGAGGTCTTGTCATTTTCAAAATTCATCCGGCACCTCCTTCTTACCTGTGACATATTCGAAAATTAAGGATTTTTTGTAGTCCTTAATCAAATCAATTTGCTTTTTCTTATCATCGATTATGGTATCAATTGAAGTACATTTGTCGTCAAGATAATCAGCTATTTCTCTTTGTTCATCAAGTGGTGGAAATGAAAAAGAAAAATTATAAAATTTTTCCTGTGTTAAATGCATTATTGTACTATTACCTGCATTCGATAAAGTAAACCAATTTTTAAACTCTGCAGATTGAAACAAATAGTACATAAATCTACTATAATACTGATACTTGCCAGTATTTCTAATAATAAATACTCCGCTATTTAATGAGACTTTTTCAGGACATCCTATTGCAACTGCAACTTTACCAATAGTACCGTCTTTTGTGATAAGTAAATCATCTTCTTTAATATGAATAGCATAATCCTGCTCAAATCTTTCTTCAGAAATATGAGCACATGTATTCCAATCAATATGCCCATTTTGAAAATCTGTACCAGTAATTAAATATGGCAATGCAGGATCATCAACAAATTCATCTGATCGTAATCCCTGCCAACCTATTCTGCCTTTTAGCCAAGCAGTATTTTTCAACCTAATAACTTTCCAGTGAGCAGGCATCGTTCCAATCCATTGAACTCCACTATCCTTCATCTCCACATCATTCTTAAGACCTTTCGTGACTGTCTCTGTAATGAGTGATTTTTTGTACTGCTCAAGGGTGTCAAGCTGCGTCTGGATGTCGGAAGTCAAGGAGTCAATTTCAGAACACTTTAAATCTAGGAAAGATGAAATTATTTTAAAATCATCATTAAGAGGCCTAGGAATCATAAAGCGTTTAGCTTTAGAAATATTAATCCTTGATCTCGTTGAACCTTGAGCCTCAATCTCTGCTTGAACTGTCGCACATACATTTAAGGCATAAATTACATATTTTCTTTTATATAAATTTGAAATGCTTGCTTTTATTACATCAGCACTTACAACATATCTTGGATAATCATTAGGAATTTCACAAGCTTTACCTGCAGGCATCATTTTTGCAATAGCAATATCTCCTGGTTTTGCATTATGCCTAATCAAATCATCAGCTTTTTCATTTGTTACATAATGCATTTTTGAAAAATCCATTTGGTATTCTTTAATTGAACCAAGTTGGATTACGGGCACGCCATCATCGACATACTCCTCATTCTTCATATCTGAGCCAAACGGACCATCTACAATTGAATTATTAGCGTTATCCAAATATGAATAAAAGGGAACCACATCCCAATCTCTCGGAATCTCCCCAATCCATTTGATCCCGCTCTCTTTCATTTTCCTCATATCTCATCCTCCTCACTGAAAGAGCTTTGCCACACGATCAGTTACAGACTTCTCAAGGTCTAGGAATTTTGCCTCAAGTTCTTCACTCGGCTCTGGCTTCTGATACTTATAGAAATAGCGTGTGAACGGAATCTCTGCACCGGTCTTTATTACAGGCTTCTTCTTGCTAAGATCTTCTTCGAAAAATGCCTTTGCATCGGGAATATGCGGCAGCACCTCCCTTGCCATATAGTCATCGATATCTTCATCCCACTTTATGATTTCAGTGTCCTTGGTTTCCTTGTCGTATATGATATTACCTTTTTTATCTTTCTGAATTTCCGCTTCCTTATCCATCGTAGAGAGTCCGTCTGCGATTATATCAAGAAGTTTCTTATCAGAAGTAATTTTACCAAGTACATTTAAAAGTACAGGCTCAAATTCTTCAGGAGACAGGTATTTCTTTTCAGATTCATTACTTCGCAAAGCAAGAAGTATCTGATCATACACTGGCTTATTATTTAGAAAATCATCAAGTTTCTTCTGATCCTTGCCTGAAAGCTCTTCTGCATTCTCAAATTCATTCACCTTTGCCTCATCATAAATCGAAGACAGTGCGCACTTTGAAATCATGTTTTCGATTCTCTCATCCGTGATGGCGTAGCTTCTCTGAAGTGGCTGCATTACAGCATATTCACGGTAAATGAAGTCAGTATTTGGATAGATTTTTGAGAATTCATTCTCTTCAAAATCAGCATAGAGTTTTGTGACTTTTTTCCTGTCTTCCGGAGTGATTTCATTTTTCTTATTGCCTAAAGCCTTACGAAGTTTGTGGCAGAAAGACGCGGCATCGATAAGCTGAATCTTTCCCTTTCGCTTTGGACTCTTGTTCTTTGAAAGCACCCAGATATAGGTGGCAATTCCTGTATTATAAAAAAGATCTGTAGGGAGTGCGATGATTGCTTCTATAAGGTCTCTTTCAAGAAATGACCTTCGGATCTGACTCTCGCCTGATGCCGTACCGCCAGAAAATAAAGGTGAGCCATTTTCAATAATAGCCGCCCTGCCATTATTTTCATCCATCTTGTCTACAGCAGACTGAAGGAAGAGCATCTGCATATCACCCGAGCCTGGAAGGCCTGCACCGAATCGACCATTGGGTCTTTTCGCATATTCATCATTTACTGCTTTTTCCACGCCTTCGGCTGCGTCTTTGCCTCCCCATGCTGTTCCAAATGGCGGATTTTCAAGCACAAAGCGCATCTTCGTATCAGTGAAGCAGTCCTTCTTCATCGTATCCTGATAACAGATATTTTCTGCATTCTGTCCCTTAATCAGCATCTCTGCGAGACACATTGCATAGGACTCCGGATTTACCTCCTGACCAAAAAGCCTGACATCCGCTGTTGGATTGTATCGCTTTATGAAATTGTAGCCTGTAGAAAGCATGCCGCCTGTACCGCAGGCCTGATCCAGAATGGTGATTACCTTTCCATCATCAAAGATATCATCGCAGCCTTCAGCGAGTAGAATATTTACCATGAGTTTAATAACATCACGACCTGTGTAGTGATCACCAGCCTCGGCATTTTCAGAAAATTTCCTGATAAGTTCCTCGAAGATATATCCCATCTTGACATTATCTATTGTCTTTGGATTCAAGTCGAGTTCAGAAAAGGCTTTTACGACAGAATAAAGCCTATTGTTCTTGTCCATCTTGTCAATCTGCTTATTGAAATCGAGACCTTTCTCAGCAGAGAGAAGAATCTCCTGCACATTTGGTGAAAAGCTCTGTAGGTAAGTCTTGAAATTTTCAGCGAGATTGTCAGGATCATTTATCAGTTCTTTCAACGTGTATTCGCTCGTATTATAGAACTGAAAGCCTGAAACCCGATACATTGCCTTTGCAGGGAATTTCGGATTCTCTTTATATTTTGAAACAACAGCCTGCTTTGTAGGCTCAAGTGCACATTCAAAACGTCTGATGATTGTCATAGGAATAATGACATCCTTATATTTGTCGCTCTGGTAAGTGCCGCGGAGCTTGTTTGCAATCGACCAGATGAAGTTCACTTCATTTGAAACATCGACCGGTGAATCATCCCACATTGCATCTATAATCTGCTTTTCTGCCATATTTCCCCTCTTCTTATGTCCTAAAAATTATGCCTGCATACACTATGCAGTTCGTATATTTGTAAATGTTGCTATGCAACTCTATGATTTTATGTTCCACGTAACGCTGTTAAAATTATCTTCTTTTATTTGCTCGCTGTCAAATTTTTTCAGGTCATTTAAATGCACTATTTTCATGTATTTTCCCAATCCTTAAAATCTCTTCCTGTAATCCTGCACCCTGAACCCCTCCCTCTCCGCAATTTTGATGAGCTCGTCCGGGCTTGAACGTCTTATTACATCTGTTTCCACAAGCATCCCTGGAAATCCCATGCCGACTGCCATCCCGAAGCTATCTGCGATTAGGTCCTCCCTCAGTCGCTCTATGTCAATATCATTAATATCCATACATCCTCCTGCAATTTCACTCATTCACAAATCCAACTGGTATTACCTGATTCTAATTATACTTCATTATTCACTGCTTTGTGTATGCCGGGAGCACACAAATATGGAATTATTTTTTCTCTTCTCGCAGCCGTATTATTGTTTTAGAAAATTATCGTCCAAGCTTATGACAATGGAACATAAAAATCGGCAGCCCTGATTATCCCAGGACTGCCATCGTTTCTAGAAAACATGCAGATTAAGTCTATTTCAAATCTTGCTTCCATGTAATGCTTTTCTACGGTTCTCAATATACTGATCATCTTTTCCAGATGCAGTAATAATCTGTTGAGTAGAAAAATTTGCCTTAAGCATATTGTCGATAATCTTGTTGGTAACATTCTCTGTTACTTGTTCTGTTACTTGCTCTGTTACTTGCTCTGTTACTTTTTCAGTTGTTTCTTCAACTAATAAATCGCCAAAACTTCCCATATGATTCACCTCTTCCATTACTTCCTCTGTCATCGGAATATGATACTCATCTTCAATAAAGCGTTCCTTTTCCTGAGCAGACGTCTTGCTGTCAAGAACCTTATTCATAAATCTGAGCAGCTTGTTTTCAACTGTATCATCACCAGTATTCAGATTTACAAATATCCCAGTCATCAAATTGTAACTTCCCTCATTATACTCCGATTTGCCAAATATGTCATCTTTCACGATTCTGAATCTGGCTATGGTATTGCGATTCACTGCCTTTGGTGATGATACCAGCCATATGCTATATACCTCTGCGAAACACAACGATGGCTGCCACCGCCTGCCCAATTACAGTTGCGATACCTGCTCCGGCAATGCCCATCTCAGGAAGCCCAAAGTGACCAAAAATAAGAATCGGATCCAGGGCTATATTTGTAAGAGCACCGAGAATCTGTCCTATCATCGGAGTATTCATGTCCCCGTTTGCCTGGCAGACTTTGGTCCACATACTCTCAAGAAAAAGTCCTGGAGCCAGTACCGTCACAATTCTCCCATAAGATACTGCTTCCCGAACGACTTCTGACGAACTGGTCTGCATGGCTGCATAAGACGGCAGAATAAACCAAATAATCAGAGAAAATGCAACCCACAGAAATATCGCCAGTGGTGCCCCTGTTCCGGCTGTTTTTTCTGCATCCTTATAGCGTCGTGCTCCATTGCAGTACGCAACCCTTGTATTAATCCCGACCCCGGTTCCGACCGCAATTGCAATCATCAATAACTGCACCGGATAGATGATCGAAAGCGCTGTCAGTCCCCTGACCGAATAACTCCCAATAAAAAAACTGTCAACAATATTATAGAGAGCCTGTATAAGCTGCGCCAGCATCACCGGTGGAGCCATGTGAACCAGGATACTGGTGATTTTTTCATTTCTGAAGCTGTCCCTGTCCAATGCCATACTCATATTTACGCACCTTTTCTCGTTCTTCCATACTGCCATAAATATTTATTACTCGTACATTCCCATTAGACACTTTTCTTCTTAAACTCCTCGATTTCCTCCGCAATCGTATTATAATCCCGCTCGAAGAGTTCGTCTGAAACCTCACGCCACAGTGTCTCCGGCGGAACTCTTGTGATGAGCACATCCTGTACGAAGGCCTTGCTTTTCGCCTTGTATTTCGGCAGGTGGTTTTCTTCCTGGATATGTGCAAGCTCCGGGCGCCAGAGGATGGAAATCTTCTTTTCTGGCTTGACCTTCGGATTATTCTGTGGTTCCCTTACTACATAGAAGTCCGGCTTTCCGTCGATCTCTTCGACACTGATGATACCCCACCAGTCTGAAACATGCTCGGCGACGTGCATCGCATGCGTGCTTCCGACCACCACGATATTGTAGTCATAATATGCATTATAATTGCGCACCTGCTTTTTCAGCCGCTCGTAGGTGTCGTTATCGCTTTTTATTTCAATCCCGGCAAGTGCCTGTGGCAGCACCATCACGACATCCGCCCTCGCGCGGCCGGTCTTCTTTTCTTCCAGTATTCTGATTTTTCCGTATTTCTCCTCGAGGAAATCAAAGAGCGGCTCCCTGATGTCCCTGTCGTGAGAAGCTAATGTAGTTGACATGACTTATTATCATTCCTGCGTTTCTCTCATGATTTGATTATTGATCATCCATATATTTTGTAAAGAGCAATAAAAATTATTGGAAATTAAAAATCCTGCAACTCTTTTACAAGAAACTGCAGGATATATGGTGTGTGCGTGAAAGGATTCGAACCCTCGACACCTTGGTCCGTAGCCAAGTGCTCTATCCAGACTGAGCTACACGCACATAATAATATGAAGTTTGAGTGCCGGCGACCGGGGTCGAACCGGTACGATGTTGCCACCATGGGATTTTAAGTCCCACGCGTCTGCCAATTCCGCCACGCCGGCGAATGACATATACAAATAGTGTCACTTCCATTTTTCAGTATTCGCTATGCGAATCTGCTGAGGACTCATAGAATGCTACGCATTCTATTTCATCACAGCAGGTTTTCTAGTGGACATAGACGCAATTACGTGTGAGCACGTTTGCGTCATGTCCACTGAAAACACTGAAAAATGGAAGTTACAGGGTTCGAACCTGTGACCCTCTGCTTGTAAGGCAGATGCTCTCCCAGCTGAGCTAAACTTCCATGTTCCTCTGAAGTCCACCGCTAAAAGAACAGCAAAAAATGGACCTTCAGGGACTCGAACCCCGGACAAGCCGGTTATGAGCCGGCTGCTCTAACCAACTGAGCTAAAGGTCCGAATTCATAAATGACCCCGACGGGATTTGAACCCATGATACCGCCGTGAAAGGGCGATGTCTTAACCGCTTGACCACGGGGCCATACAAAATATAAGGAATAAAAATAAGCTGATGATAGGAGTCGAACCTACAACCTGCTGATTACAAATCAGCTGCTCTGCCATTGAGCCACATCAGCATAACTCCCCGAGTAGGGCTCGAACCTACAACATCTCGGTTAACAGCCGAGCGCTCTACCATTGAGCTATCGAGGAAGATTACGTACCCTCAAAACTTCATACAGCAAGCGAACCTTATCCGCTTTCGATCAACCCCTCGGTCTATTAGTGACAGTCAGCTCAGGAGCTCGCACTCCTTGCACCCCTGCCCTATCTACCATGTACTCTTCATGGGACCTTACTTACTCGAGGTAAGGGATATCTCATCTCGGGG
>Ga0256406_1006714_pt1 | contig 11376 bp, 13 predicted proteins | sample RumenRJG_03DNA_FD_185986 | JGI IMG/M metagenome (GOLD analysis project Ga0256406, IMG submission 185986) | Bovine rumen microbial communities from Lethbridge, Alberta, Canada - RJG_03 | ecosystem: Host-associated > Mammals > Digestive system > Stomach > Rumen | place: Canada: Alberta | collected...
TGCATGTGAGGAATGGCTCCATGTGGCATAGTAAGGAGACATGATATGACAATTGACACATGCCGCCGGATCGTCGCCGACGATATAAGTATGCATTCTTAAGAGATATAGGAACAGGACCCCGAGCCCGACAATAACACCGCAAATGGTAACAATTGAAATCTTCTGTCCATAGCTCATCATGGCAAGGAACGCCTGCCATTTTGTCTTGATTCTATTCCAGATGTCTTCCTGCGGCATACGAGTTTTGGTTTTAATTACGCTGTAAAGTTAGCAACTTGTTTAGAAAATCATGTAAAGAAAACAGAAAAAATTGCCATTGTCATATATTGGTGTCCGCTAAAACCTGAACAGTGTGACCAAAATTAAGGCTGAATTCCTCGCTTGGAATCCAGCCTTTTTGTGTTACTTTGGGATAAATTCCGGAAAGCAGAAAGCTCTGTCAATAAAAAAATAGGCAGCTATCAAATCGAAACCTGATAGCTGCCTAATTTATGATAGGCTAGGCCAGAATCTGACTTTTGACACAGCCCCATTGACTTGCCAAGCAGGATGAAGGCCTTTAGTGGTCTAATCCAGGGGACTACACCCTGTGATAAGTCTCGCTGAACGGCTGCCGGTAACGGTCGCCCCTCACGCCGTCAGGCAGACGGACGCCGCAGGTGATAATCATATTGATCTCCACCTTGTGGGGCAGACCGAGCGCCTTCTTCACGAGCAAGCTGTCGAAGCCTTCCAGGGGACAAGTGTCGTAGCCGGCCTCACTCATGGCCAACATAAACGTCTGTACGGCCAGGGCACAACTCTTGTGCACCACGACGCGGACATCACCCTCCGATACCTGCCGCACGATAGGACGGCGGAGGCCGATCAGCTGGACCAGGAGTTTACGCACCAAGCCCCACAGGCCGAAGCAGCGCGAGTAGAGAAAAGGCATCAACTTGCCATAGTAATTGTCTATCTTCTTGATACGCTTCTCCTGCTTCTGCTTCGGGCTGTTGCGCCGCTGGTTGTCCTCCTCAAACAGGCGAGCCGCCTCAGCGTGCTGCTTGTAGAGGTCCTGACGCGTGACAAAGACCACCATCTCCTGCGCCGTGCGCGCAGAGAGCTGGTCGAGACAAGCATGGGCAAGGGCCTTGAGTACCGCCTTGTCTGTCACGTGGTAGGCTTCCCACAGCTGCATGTTGGAACTCGTGGGCGCCAGCGTGGCCATCTTGATACAGTCTTTCACCCGCTCCGGGTCGAGCGGCTGGCGCGGGTCATAGTGCCGCACAGCACGCCGGTGGTCAAGTATGTCTTGTAGACTCATTGTCAAAATCGTATTGTGGTTGAGGGTGCAAAGGTACGATAAAAAAACGTCACAAGCGATCATCCCTTCATGCTATTTCATCCGTTCGTCCATCCTAAGCATGCGGTAAGCCGGCGTCGGCTTACCGCCTGGCATCGTAGCCGCATACATTTCGCAAGGACGGAGAGAAGCCTCGTTTCCACGCCGTCCCTGCGCCTCGCAGCCTGCTCCTCGCCTGCCCCGGGCCAAGGACATCCGGCGGGAGAGGCGATTTTCTCAACTTTTCTTATTATTTTTGCATGCCGTATAAAATGACGCATATTGAGAACTGTGATTTAAACAGACTAAAACTTGTTCTCATTGAGAAAAAAGCGTACAAAACAGAGCGTTGACAGAGCAACCAGAAAAAGATGAAGCCACCGTCTCTAAGTGGTGTACGAATACCAGTCAGCCGGATTTGGGTGCCTAATGCAAATAGCACAACTCTTAGATGTTGAACCGGCGGATTTGATGCGGGTTGAAAAGTTTAGACAAGACAGCGACTTTGGGAATAAATATTAATTAAACGAAATATGACAGTAGACAACGAAAGAGCCATACGCGCAGTGGTCAGATCGCACGTTGAGGCGTATGCATCGGGATTTTCCGATAGACATCTCTCGGAAGTAGATGACCCGGAGGGCACCATCAACATGAAGATCCACAACGTCTTCATCGCGGCTCTTGGTACAGACATACAATATTATTCTGCTCTTGCCCGGTCGCTTGACAGCAGCCTTGGCAATATGCTTGAGAAAATGGCTATCAACATTGCCATGCTTCACTTCGAGGTTAGCCAACATGTTGAAGGTGTCATATACCAGGAGCAAACTGATTATATTGCCGAACTCCTTGAAGCATACAAGAATACCCGAGGAGCGAACCATAAAAAGCCAACGCTGGCTGACTATGAAGGCATTATCAACAAACGAAAGGATGCAACCGCTCATAGCAAGCGCCACGAAAGCGACTACTATCTGAAAGACCCAGAGACAGGCATGCACTATCTCATTGAGTTGAAGATTGGTGGTGACTTAGATAATAAGAAGGCACGCTCTGAAAAAGAAGCTCTGCTTGAGCAATACTGCATACTTGCCAATACGCTTGGCTCAGAAGCCAATATCAAAATTTACTTTGCCACGGCCTATAACCGTTACGGTGAAGGAAACCCATGGAAACAAGGTCGAGTGCGTCAGTTCTTTGCTGATGACGAGTTGCTGATTAGTAGCAAATTCTGGAACCTTGTCTGCAAGTCGGACAATGGCTACGACATTGTACTTGATGAGTACAAAAAGAATGCGTATAAGCTGAGAGAGATTTTTAAATGGATGGCAAATAACGAGAGAAAAAAGATTTATTTGACATATTCTCATGACGAAAGTAGAAGCTATTGCAAAGGTAATGCAAGATAATGGAGGAACGGCAAGTCTCTCCGTTATCTATGATAACATCTGCAAGTATTATCCAACCGCTAAAGTGTCAAAAGATTGGGAAGCTGGCCTACGTGGTGTTTTATACCGAGAAATCAAGAATGGAAGGACTTTTAAAAAGATTGGACTTAGCATCTATTCACTTGCCGACTATCAGGAAGAAAAAATTAAATTCGAAAAAGATGCAGTTCGTATGCACTCTTATATTGAGGGATTATGCGTAGAGTTGGGTAATTTTAATAAATATCTAACCTACTGCGCAGACCCTACAGCCCTTTATCGCGACCATCTATCTGTAGGTGACTTTACTACAATAAAAAAGATTCCGGATTTCTCATATCCAGAGATAATAAACGAAGCAAAGAGAATAGATGTTGTTTGGTTGAATTCGAAAGGTCTAATTTTTCCACAGTATGTTTTTGAAATTGTTGACAGCATCGGAACACTTAATGGAGCTTTTAATCGGAGTCTTCAGCTGCGAAACTTTAGGACTCGCTTTTTTATTGTAGCTCCGGAAAAGCATAAAGATAAATACGAACATACCATCAATCTCGAAACTTATATAAAAGACAAGGATCGGTTTCGATTCGTCAATTATGATACAATAAGAGAATTATACGAAGATACCGAAAAAACTACGCGTTTAAATAAAGAATTATTTGGATAGTAGTCTTTATGGCCATGCCCGCAAAGGAGCATTATATTAACGACTTATCATCGGAATTAATAGAGTTATATCGTAATATAGCATCGTCAAACGAGACATTTTTTTTGTATGCCAACGCAATGGATGTTTCCTGGTCAAAAGCCGGGACCTTCTTCCAAGAGCATACAGAACTTGTGGATTTGTATCTCACTTATCGAAACGACGACATTTGCAAGGAAGAGCTTAAAGAAAGCATTAAGCAATTCTGTAAAGCGAATAAAAAGAACATAGAGGGAATACTCGGAGAGACGCTTAGTTCATTGCCTTCTGTCTTGCAAAAGGAAATGGAGACAAACCTCTTCCGCAAGATGAGCCGGATGAAGGTCTTAGAGCAGCAGAAACATCTTCTGCCTGACAAAGATTTAAGAGACAACATAGAGACCGCCATAAAGAGTGCCGTATATATGAACTATCGCTCACTCTATAATGATAAGAGCATTGACACAACATTGCATTGCGCCCTATTCCTCTTTGTGCGTAACTATGCTTATAGTGGAATGTTCCGATACAACGACAAGGGAGAGTTCAACGTCCCTTACGGCGGCATTGGCTATAATAGCAAGAGTCTGAAAAAGAAGCTGCAATACTATCATTCTCAGCCTTTGCTCAAACACTTCGCCTCTGCTCATATCTACAATAAGGATTTTGAGCAATTCCTTCGTGAAGTAGAACCAACAGAGCATGACTTCATTTTCCTTGACCCACCATACGACAGTGAGTTTAGCTCGTACGCTCAGAACGACTTTACTCATGCAGACCAAGCACGTTTGGCTGAGTACCTTACAACTGAATGTAAGGCAAAGTGGATGATGATTATCAAGAACACAGACTTTATTTATTCTCTCTATGATAAGGAGGGCGTAAACATTAGGACTTTCGACAAAGAATATCTTGTCAGTTTCATGAATCGTAACGACAAGAAAGTTACACACCTCTTGATTACCAACTATTGAAATCGTCAAGAACATCTCCATTAGATTTACGAGAGAATAAGCAACCGACTGATTTTAAGCGTATAGCCTAAGGTCAGTCGGTCGCTTTGTTACCAGGACGAGCAGCCGCAGCAGACGATTCAGAGCAAGACTTTGAAGTTTTAGTCTGTTGTCGTTTGATGTTTGCGGTGCAAAATTAACCACTATTTCCCGTATCGTAGTTGTCCGGACAATTCTGATAGTGGTCCATTTCCATTCGGATTAAAAAATATACCTCTCTTATGCCCTTACAGGACATCCAGAGTCGCCTCCGTCCCGCGACATCTACGCCCTCGACTTGCCATTGGTCCTATCATCAGCAGCCCCGCCTCTCCTACGCCTCTCCCCTGCGCCGCAACAAGGCTCGCGTGCAACAGACTCTCGTACTTGCCGCATTCCATCACGGCAAACACCCCCCACTACCCCCACATCAGCCGTCCGCACCGACCATTTTGCCCGCAAATACCGCAACAACACCCGCTACTTTGACTACGGCAGCCGCACAAAGCGCACCACCGACCGCCTCTCTGACAAGGACAGAAATATCTACCTCACCGACAGCTACCCTACGGCAACAAGGCCGACACCCCCGGCGCCTCCTACCCGTCCACCATCAACAGCGCCATACCCAAGCCGTTCTGACCCATCGCCGACCGCTCATGACCCAGAGCCGGATGAAAGAAGCAGGAATAATGGGCCCATCTGCAGGAGCAGGGCGAAGCGGAACAAAGAGGGCGAATGAGGCGGCAGAAGCGATCTGGTAGCGCCTCACATCTCAAAAGTCATAGAGGCACACCCGCTCCCGTAGCGAAGGGTAAAGGCATGCAATATCCGCCCCTTTCCGACCAGCACCCGTATATTCTCCCTCACCCTAAGACACTTCGGACCAAACTAAAACAAGGTCGGAGCTAATAAAAAATACAAGGCACCTTGTTGAAACTACATGCTTTGTAGTTTTCCCCCTTCGCAATGCCCATCAACAAAGGGCTGCCAGCCCCCCTCCTTCGGTCGTACCCGTAGCAGAGAAATAGGCTACCAATACTTTCTGTTCTATTCTTGTCTCTGTTTTCTTTTGTGAGCATGCACTCAGGCTGATGGCCAGTAGTACCGAGAGCATCATGATTATTTTCTTCATGGTCTCTCTTTATTTTAATGTTTCGCCGTATGCTTTACCCATCTTCACGCAGTCGCCGATGATGTCGCCGGTGCGCAGATACTTATAGGTAGGCATTTCGAAGAGTACTGGCTTCAGCTTTGAATAGTCAGGCTTGCCCTTCTCGTCAAGCATATCCTCTTCGACATAGGTATTGAGGATGTTGCAAATGTAGTTTTTGAAGCCGTCTATCTCATAGGTATCCACGACCTCACACTCCATCACCAGCGGAGACTGCTCGATGACGGGCATGCCAGCCTCGCCAATATGATATGGGAAGATGTCCGACTTGTCCACTTTTGCCCCGCTGACCGTACCTGTGTAGTCGGCTGCGGCAACGAATGTCTCGTCGATGATATTGACAGACAACTTGTGCTGCTCATCAATTGCTTTCACACTGTGGTGCGACGAGTGGACACTTAACAGTAGTTTCGAGTGACTGACAATGCCGATGTGTGCTATAAGCATCCAGTTTACCTTCCCATCTTCCCCGACAGTTCCTACGACTGTGGCTGGCGTAGGATAGAGTGCCAGTTTCTTTCCAATGTTCTGTTTCACATTGATGCTATTTCATGATTTTCTTTCCGTCCTTGATGACGATGCCTTTGTGGCCGGCAGAGGCGGGTGTACCGTTCAGCGTGTATGCACGCGAATCAGTACCTGTGGTGTTCCGGCTCTCGTTGCTTATATTGCTGATGCCTGTCGCATCTGACGCGAGGGAGAGGGTGACGGTGATGTTGCTCTCTCCTGCTTTCAGGAATGTGCGTAACTGGCTTTCCGACAAACCGTCTATCTTGCCCAGGCGGGTGTAACTCCATGAGTTTGAACCATAGAAAAGGCAGATGTTGCTGCCATTATAGAGAACGACATCTCCCGGCTGTGCCGTCATCTGCTGGTTGCTCGTAGGGAGCGAGAAACCAAGCGGTCCCCATATCTCGAAGCCGCCACTGGAGTTGAGCGTAACTGTGACACTACCGTTCTGTAGCCGTTCCACGAGTTCCTTCGTTGCCGCATTATTGGCAAGGGTTATGTTCTTAGTCTGTCCTGCGATGGTAATATACATTGTCATATCGTTTTCTGTCTGCAATGTCTCCGCCTGCATCCCGCCGTCGGACGAGCAACAGACGAAGAACATGGTCATAATTGTCAGCAGATATTTTCTCATACTCGATTATTTTAGATTCTCCCGGAAAAATCGTTCTATCTTGTCGTAGGGGATGACACCTGCCACATCGTCGTAAAGGTCAACGTGTGATGCTCCGGGGATGATGTAGAGTTCCTTGTTCCCTACCTTGGTACTCTTCCCCTCGACATGCTTGCCCGTCATCTTCTCGAAGGCATACTCGGAGAAATAGCGTGAGTGAGCCTTCTCGCCGTGGATAAGCAACACGGGATTCTCAATCTCTGCGGCAAAGGCCAGCAGCGGCTGATTGAGGAATGACTGACATCTTGTGACGTTCCAGCCGTCGGTAGAGTTGCCTGAGCGCTCATGGTAGCCGCGCTTCGTCTTGTAATAGGCATGGTAGTCCTTCACAAACCAGGGAGCATCCTCTGGCAGCGGGTCGATGACGCCGCCTGCACGCTTGTATGTCCCCGTCTTGTAGTCTTCTGTGCGCTGCCGGGCCATGGCCTTGCGCTTCTCCATGCGCTGCTGCGGTGTATTCTCGCTCTGGAAGTAGCCCTCGATGTTCACCTTGCTCATGTCGTACATCGTGCTGGCGACAGTTGCCTTGATGCGCGGGTCGATGGCTGCGGCATTGACGGCCATACCTCCAAAGCCGCAAATGCCGATGATACCGATGCGCTCAGCATCTACATTATCCTGCACAGAGAGAAAATCGACGGCAGCGAGGAAGTCCTCGGTGTTGATGTCGGGCGAAGCCATGCGCCGCGGTTCGCCGCCACTCTCTCCTGTGAACGAGGGGTCGAAGGCAATGGTGAGGAATCCACGCTCTGCCAAATGTTGGGCATAGAGACCGCTCGACTGTTCTTTCACGGCTCCAAAAGGTCCGCTAACGGCAATGGCTGCCAGTCGGCCCTTAGCGTTCTTGGGTGTGTACATGTCGGCAGCGAGTTCGATGCCGTAACGATTGTGGAAGGAGACCTTCTTATGGTCGACCTTCTCACTCTTGGGGAAAACCTTGTCCCACTCTTGTGTCATCTTCAGCTGTGTCATCTCATTTGTGCTTTGCGCCCCAGCAACGATAAATATCATCAGAAATGCTAAGGCTGTGATTATTCTTCTCATCTGTTGTTATCTTTGTTTCCGGTTGCAAAGTTACGAGTTTCCTGTCAACAGGCTTTTACCCCGATTAAGGCAGCTATAACCCTTTTTGCTGAAGTTGCAGCTTCCCTCTTGCATGAATAGAAAATTTCAACTAATTTCGTGCGAAGAAACGTAAAAGCAGAAAGATATGAGCGACACAACGATCATCCCCATTGACAGTATTGATAACTATAATAAGATGTATGGCTTCGAGACCCTGCATCCCTTAGTGAGCGTGGTAGACTTGGCGGAAGCCACGAAGATTCCCAACCACGTCACCTTCCGTTATGGCGTCTATGCGCTGTGGCTGAAAGACGGCATACAGTGTGCGCTGCATTATGGGCGCCAGCAATACGACTATCAGGACGGTACCATCGTGAGCTTCGCGCCGGGGCAGATGGCGCACGTGGATATGACAGAGGATCAGCTCCATACGCCGTCGCACACCTTAGGTCTGCTCTTCCATCCCGACCTGCTCTTCGGTACGCCCTTGGGGAAGACAATCGGCGGCTATCACTTCTTCGACTACGACTCGGCTGAGTCGCTCCATCTCAGCGAGCGCGAGCGGCGGATGTACACCGACACGCTCAACTCCATCCGCTTTGAGATGGAGCAGCCCGTGGACAAACATTCGCAGACCATTCTCACCGACCGCATCAAGCTCATCCTTGACTACTGCCAGCGCTTCTATGACCGGCAGTTCGTCATCCGCCACAAGGAAAACTCCGATATTCTCTCGGCCTTTGAGCGCAACATCAAGGACTATTTCGAGCAGGGCTCAGCCGTGCGCGGCGGACTGCCCTCCGTGGCTTATTTCGCTGATAAAGCCTGTCTGTCACCAGGCTATTTTGGCGACCTCATCCGTAAGGAGACGGGCATGACGGCACAGTACTATATTCAACAGCACATTCTCGCGCTTAGCAAGCAACTGCTCCTCGACCCCTCGCAGAGTATCTCGCAGATTGCCGACCGCCTCGGCTTCCAGTATCCCCAGCACTTCTCCCGCTTCTTCAAAAAGCTCGCGGGAATGACACCAAAAGAATATAGAGAAAAGTAAAATAAGAAGGAAATATTCATTAAAAGGCACCACTAATGACCATTATTGTTTACGAAATGTACACAAATACAATTAGTCGTGCCTCCCATTGGCGTTCTCATCTTACTTCCAACGTTGAAGAAAAGAATGTTTTAGCCATTTCAAAGAGTTGTTCAGATGTGATATTAGCAATACCGGTCTTTTCTATTTCAGCATACTCTTTTTTGTTCTTACCAATGACAAACTTACGTTTTTCACCATCAATATTGGCTAACAGATGATAGTTGCCTTTATACGTCTGTTCGATTTATATATCTGAAATTTTGTGGCCGTTGACCTCTGAGGAAACAGTGTCTGCTGGCTCGCCATATTCACCCCATGCTCTCAGATGGTCAAGGATAGTAGACTCCACCCGACCAATCCATTTTGTTCCTACACCGTTTTTCCCGGCGACCGGGCGAAACTGCCTCAAGGCATCAGCCACTTCTCTGATAATTGCATTGGGTCTCTGTATGCCGTTGTCATGTGCAAAAGCTACAGCGTCCTCCCGGCTGAAGTTACTGAGTTTGGCACGCATGAACAGGCAGTGGTCTGTGTTAGGGAGATTGCCTCCCAAGTCTAACACATATGTAAGGTCGTATGCCGGAGCAAGGCTCCATGTGCCGTCCTTACTCATGATAAATGAGAAATTCTTGTTATGGTCATCGGTATTGTTGGCAAGGATATTAAACACCATACGTCGGAATACCTCCTGGCAGTCTGTCTCGGGCAGATGGAGCTTTCTGCAAACAGTCAGCAGCTTCTCATAGCTGTCCGCGTCAGGGTACAAGGCAGCGAGTGTCTGTGTAAAAACCTTCTTGCCGTTTTTGCGGTCAAAGCGCTTGGTCATAAAATGTCTTTTGCCATTAACGGAAAACAGACATGATGGCATCATGTCAATGCCAGCTTTTGTGGCAAGCTCATAATAGGTCATCTCAAGTTCTGCTGAGCTGTATTCAGTATTGCCGAACTTCAACAGATAATAGTCGTAGTCCTCAAGCCCTGCTATCTGACCGCTACGTATCTCCCCGCTTTTCCGGTTGATTGCGATGATAGCCTTGGGTTGTCTTCCGCCTGCGGAGGTACCGACGGTGAGCAACGACTGCATAGTTATAGACTCATCGGGCATGATACGTGCGTTCTCTCTTTCTGAGAAGATGCGCTCGGCGAGATCGGTCAATGAGGCCATGTCAATTTTCTTTGGACTGCGTTCTCTGGATGCCTGCGGCTGGAATTCCAACGCCCCCATGCCGCGTTTGCCGATAAACGACAACTTGTCAAGCGGGGTTATGTCGGCGTTGGAGAAATGGTGCTGCTGCCGCCAAAGGTCAAAGAGCTGGTTGCCCCAGGAATCAGGCAGGGAATCGGCAATGAAGGCTGGGAGCCGCTGATATATTTTCGCTTCCTCTCCCCATACCGGCATGTTTGCGTACACCTTGAGTGGTGCAGCGAGCGGAGCGATGTCGAGGCCTTTTCTTATAAAGAGAGGATTATAGTTAAAGTATGAAAGTCTTCGCCGTGCGTCCCATACTAATCTACCTATCTCTTCGCCCCATAATATCACCTTAAGTATTGTAATCATAACGATGAGTCTTTTGGGTGTCGTATGCGTTGTGTCTGCTTGCCATTCCCTTGTATGAGATAAGGAGACGGCGGTAAGTCGGGTAGCAATTCCTCCAATGCATTGATACGACCGACGACCTTCAACAGCAACAGAAATGTTCCAAGAGAGATGTTGTTGGCATATCCGCTTTCAAATTTATGAATGGTGGTCATGCCGATACCGCTCTTCTCTGCTACTTCCCTCTGAGTGAGATTGCAACGCAGCCTGTATTCCCTGAACCTGCTTCCAAGTAGACGGACCAGTTCTGGTGTTGAATATTCATATAAATCATTCATAGTTTATAATCTTCATTTAGTTGATATTTGTCGTCTTTGTAATACACAAATATCATTATACTGATATTTACAAGGGCAAAGATAAACTAATATTTTGTAAGTACCAAACATTCTCTTGTTTTTTTGTATGCTGTTTATCAGCGATATTATCTGTTTTTTTTACAACTGCATATTCTGCCAGAGGTAGTAGTAGAGATGGCATAATCCATTTCAAAGGTTACACCGCAAAGCGAAGCTTTCACCAGTGCCACTGTTGTCAGTAAAGTGTAAATATTTTAAGCATTGCTGACAATGATGGCACGATTTGTCACCATTTGTTTATAGGCACGGATATTGCATTGAGATCAGTGAAGTTCGGCAGTCGGGCGAGGGCAACGAAAGGAACCTGAGGACGATGGAAGAACCGAGGATAAATAATAAAGAATTAACCTCAAATCCGCAACTACGCGCCTAATATGATACAGAAGCGAAAATAATCTGCATCGTTAGTAAAAAGGGGGCACAGTGCATCGAATGTCACCATAAAGACATATAAATGCCCCTTACCCC
>Ga0256406_1006715_pt1 | contig 11374 bp, 5 predicted proteins | sample RumenRJG_03DNA_FD_185986 | JGI IMG/M metagenome (GOLD analysis project Ga0256406, IMG submission 185986) | Bovine rumen microbial communities from Lethbridge, Alberta, Canada - RJG_03 | ecosystem: Host-associated > Mammals > Digestive system > Stomach > Rumen | place: Canada: Alberta | collected...
CTCCGGACATTTTCCATGTCCGGAGACCCCGTACAATGCTTTTTGGTGGTATGAATGCGGAAATCAGGCCGATTCCGCGCTTCTGGCTCAGTTTTTCATATGGTTAAACGCCGCGGAAGTTGTGGTGAACTAGGATAATAAGACTACAAAAAGAAAGGAGCCGGAATATTGGAACAGAAAACAATCAAAATCACCGGCGAAGGAAAGAAAACCTATAAGCCAGACCAAATCATCCTTCGAATCGATTACGAGGACGTGCTATCCACCTAGGATGATGCCCTATCTGCCTGCAGCCACCGCTTACACGAAAATCATCAAGGAAAAGGTTGTATCCGTTGGCATGAAGAGTCTGAAGTCACTACCCATTCCTTCTCCGTCTCTCCCAAGTGTTATTCGCATTAAAAGACCATAAGGAGGAAGTGCACATGATGCTTAACATGATCAGAGAAATCAGCAACATCGACTTAAGCGACGCCGATGTTCTGACCGTTGCCAAGGTTCTTTGGGCAATCATGCCTAAAAGCCTTAAAAAAGATGCTCGACCAATCCTCTTCTCCACTTTAGTGGACGGCAAAGACATGGACCTGCCAAAAGAGCTAATCGAGCCTCTAGTCGAAAACCTCGAAGCGTTCCGCCATGAAATTTGGTACGCTCAAAGCCAATCCGACAATAATGACAACCCGCTTTCCCGTTATACATTTCTTCGTTCTAGACTCCAATACAGCAAAACCGAGGCTCTGCCTCTGCTAGAAGAAGCAGTGCGCCAAGGCAATCCTGTTGCCGCCAGAATCTACTACGGCGAGAAGGTTGAAGATTCCAACCTTAAAGACTTCAATGCAAAAGTATCCGCTGCCGAAGAACTCATTAAAATTGTTGGTGAGAAGGAAGGAATCGACGTTCTTGCCAAAGCTTATGAATTCGCTGGCGAAGAAGAAACCTATTACCGACTAATCTTTAGAGGCGCCGATCTTGGCAACACATATTGCTGTTGGAAAGCTGCCATGAAATGCCAGAAAGAGCAGAAATACGAACAAGCCGCGAAATATTTTGAAATCGGAAGATTCGACCATGATCCCGATGCTGCCTTCGAATATGCTCTGACTTATTGGATCAAAGGATACGGCCGTGTCCAACCGGAATATGCGGAAGATCTGATGATGAGAGCAGCAATGGCGGGTTCGGCAGAAGCGGCGGCTCACCTCGGCAAATCTTGCCTATGGGCTTCAACATACCGTGAGGGCCGGGGCAAAGACATTGCCAAAGCCAAGTACTTCCTTGAGATGGCTGAGTCCAGAGGGCACTACGATGCAGGGTACTTCGTCGGCTGCATCTGCGACGGTCTTTACGAAAATGAGCCAGAAGAGTTCATTGATCATGAGGAAGCAATGCGGCACTGGGAAGCTCTGGCGAAACGGGATCACGGCGATTCTCTAACGCAGATAGGCTGTGCCTACTACAATGGCGATCATGGTTATGTGAAAAATCTTGATCTAGCCTGGATGTATTTTCGCGAAGCCGCAACACGTTATAGCTCCTTAGGCTGCGCTTATTTCGCAGACATGATTGCAGCGAAACAGGCTCCGGGAACCAAAGAACTCGCTGTCTACTTATTCGTCGAAGGCATGGCTAGCTATGTGCAAGACGACAGAGAAATCGCTAAGCAGTGTCTCTCTGACGCCTATACCTACGGAAAAAAATTCCCCAAGGATCCCGAGTGGTCTGAATTCATCAAATCCTTTCCGATCGAGTACCAAGGCTCGTTCGAAAAGACATTTCGGTGGATCTCAGAACAACTCATCGCAGCGCGAATCGAGCATATCAGACAGCATCCCGAATTGGACGATGGCGTCGATTGGCAAAAAACCTTGGCCGAATAACATCCGATAACAAAAATTTGCAAAAGCAAAAACAGTAAAACAAGAGAGGAAATTCTTATGAAATACACAGATATCAAATCCGTCGTTAATTCCATGGTCAAACAGCAGATGCGCCATGGCGCCACCCAAGGAGAAGCGGAAGCTCACGTTTTGAAAGCCGGTATTGCGATGATGAACGATCAAAAAATCGGTGTCATCGACTTGAAATTCATGTTCCAAATCCTCGGCTACAAGTTTAGTGAACAACTTGCCGATGACATGGCCAAGGTCAAGGAAGCCTTCCGTGAACAATACAGTTTGGATAAAGGCATCCAGTACTTTAAAAGCCAAGGCTTCACAGACGATTTGGCCGTAAAAGCAGTCATCCAGAGCCTTTACGATTCCTTCAACAAAGGTGAAATCGAAGAACCTGAACTCTTGGATGGCTTGCTCTGGTCCCTTGGATACAGACTTAAAGAACAATTCTTCATCGATTATTACAATGGCAAGAAGCCAAAGCTTGCCTATGAGGAAGACGAATAAAACTTATCTGTTAGTTTGCTTTCGCCGTTAACAACCATTCATGGATTCTGTGGAGTCAATCGTTCCTTCGCACTATAATAATTTCAAAAATACGCACGGATTGACCGGCTTATGCCTTGTCAATACGCATCGAAAGGAGGCAGCGACCAATGGTTCTGAATTCCAGTTTATTCGCCGGCCAAAATGTCGAATTCTTCGATAACATTGAGCTTATTGAACTGGCCAATCTCTTAAAAGACCGGATCAAAAACAAAAAAGATTGTTTTGAAATAACCAACATTGTTTTTCCCAGTGACAACATGGCTCAATGGTTTAAAACATATTGGCTCTCCACGGAATCCGACGTTTTGATGAATATCAAATTCTTGTCCCTGGAGGAATGTCTATATAGCTTATTGGACCTTGAAAAGAAATTTGAACTTGCGAAACGCCACGAAATAAGAACCGTAACTATTAAGGCCATCTTATTGCTCGACAAAGCAAGTTTGGAGAAAAAGATATCTGACTACATCTATGATGGTGATGTCATCAACAGCGTCCGTCTTTTCGATCTTGCCGACAGTGTTTCCAAACTCTTTTGCAACTATGAAAAGGAAGCTTTCGAATTCGAAGGCTGGCAAAAAACCTTATACGAAATGGTCATGAAAGAGTTGGAGAGCCATGGTGTTTCTTCTTTCTCCCGTGCTTACAAACAATCCAGAGGTTTCAAAACCTCCAACGAAACTTATTACTTCTTTGGATTCTCCGAAATCGACGATCTTTATGTCGAGCCTCTAAAACAACTATCCGAACAGAATAAAGTGGTGTTCTACGCAATTAAACAGGCCGCAACGAAAAAGATCGATATCTCCTTATTGGCTGCTCCATCGAAGATTAGGGAAATAGAGGCATTGCATACCGAGATATGCACATTGGTCAAAGACGAAAAAGCCAAATTCTCCGATTTCCTTGTTCTATCCCCGGACACCAGCGCCTACGAACGTGGTATTGCCCGCGTCTTTAATCAAGACAATGAATCATTCCCTAGCGTGCCCTTCAACATCAATAGCAAAAAAAGAAGAGAAACCGATGTTACGGAAGGGTTAAAGAAGTTATTTGAAATCAGCACCAAAAAATTCTTCACACGCCTTGATTTCGCCGAAATCATCAACAACAAAATCATTCAGAAAGCCCGTAGCATTAGCCCCGATAATATCGATGAATGGCAACAATCTATCATCGAAATGAATGTCTTTAGGAATGGCAAAAGAATCGACGATTGGGCTTATGCGAAAAAAAGGCTTGTGCTCTCCAAGGTTGCGGATATCAACTCGCTTGGTCATAACATTGTTGAATTAACCGACGACACCTATATGCCGTATACCAGGATTGCACTCGAGGATGATTCCATCATCAAAGCGATCAAAGTCATCGATGATTTGCAAGAATGGATCGCTGATTTCTCCGGAAACCCATTCCTCGACGTGAAAAGCCTCGATGCATTAAGGGATCAACTTGTTTCTTGGTTCTCGATCAAGGACCTCGATGGAATCGAGAATGACGGGATATTGTTTAAACTCTTAGCCGAGCTCAATTTCTGGAGAACCTTTGGCATGGACAATGGAACAATACCCCTTAATACCTTGTTCTATTCTTTGCTTGATCGAAGCCAGGAAACGAACATCAAAACATCAAGCTTGTTCGTGGAAGGCGTCACTTTTGCCGACTATGACGAAAGCTCTGTTTTGCCTGCTAAGTATCTCTTCTTCCTTGGAGCAAATTCCAAGGATTTCCCGCCTCTCGAAAGACGAAGTGAAATCGATCTGCGACCAGAAAGCGATCGTCTGCCTCTTCAATACCAGCATTTCGAGTCGCAATGTTATAACGCAGGTTCAAAGTTGTTCCTAAGCTACGTCAACCGTAACCTCAAGACGGACGAAGAGTATTTCCCATCCACCTTCTTGCTCAAATTATTCGAAGGACAGTCTTTCGACGCAAAGCGAGGGGCGCGAATTGGAATTGACGAAACCCGTGCATGGTCTGACCTCTTCACCAAAAAAGAATACAAAGAGAAGAAGTACTACATTGGGCTTTTCAACACCCAAGAAATTTCGGGAGCACCCCAAGAGGATACGACTCCGGAACCGATGAAAAAGGTTACGGTAAGTCAAATGAAAAATTTCCTTACCGAACCTTTGAAATACAAATTTGAGCATTTGTTTGGTCAAGCTGACGATACCGATGACTTGCTCCACGATCAGTATGAGCCTATTTTGCTTGATAAGTTGACGAAATCCATATTGGTGAAAAGTGCTCTTCTCTATTGGTTAAAGCATCCGGACGCTCCTCTTTTTGATGAATCAGGAAACGCCAATATTCCTTTAACAAGAGAAATCTTCCACCGTTTCCTCATCGAGCACAAGATTCCAAACATCGACGAAGAACTGACGGACATCCAAATCGCTATCGTCATGGAGGATGTAAGAGTCACGAAAGAAGATATTGATGAAGTTACAACGCCAGATAGCAACCCAGGCCATCCTATTTACGAAATCGTAAAAATCCCTGACTATCACTTCAAATTCGGCGAAGATGACGTCTTGCTGATGTTCAATGGCGAACTCTGCCTTAGCATTGATGGCAACACTCGCAAATACATCGAATTGAGTTCATGGCACATAAAGCCAACGTATAAGTGCGTCTTGCCTATGTATGTGTGCGCCTTAATGGACGTGGCTTCCTTCCAAAACGATGAAGAATACCAAATAGTCGTTCATCGTCGTGCAAGCCAAAAGTTCAGCATTACACCAGAACAAGCTAGACAGCTTATTTACAAAATCTATGAGAGCATGAACTCCTACGAGCTTAACGCTTATTTGCCTATCGATAACATCAATAGCAAAAAGATGACGAAGAGTTTCGAAAAAATGGTCGAGAATGCCATGTCCCCAAACGGTGAATGGTCATACTTCAAAGACAAAACCATGTTCAACCCAACGAAAGATCTTGGCTATACGAGATATACGTTCCAAGAACAGATCTCCGCTATCAAAGCGTTGATGCGTGAACTTGTTCTATTTGTTGGGCCTGAGCCAGAAGAGGAGGAAGAATAATGGAACACTTCTCATTGGATAACTTCAAACCAGAGACGAATTACGTCCTGGAGGCCTCTGCCGGCACGGGCAAGACCTACAACATCGTTGAAATCGTTAAACAACTCGTAAATAAGTACCACTACAAGTTGGACGAAATCCTAATTGTTACCTACACGGATAAAGCGGCAGGGGAGTTAAAAGACCGCATTCGCAAGGGCTTGAATGGCCAGAATGTAGATAACGCCCCGATCTACACCATCCATTCCTTCTGCCAAAACGCAATCCGATCTTATGGTATATCCGCTGCTCTTCCTCTTTCGTTAGACGTCATTGGAGACGAAGAGCTCGTAGATTTTGCGGCTCGATATGTTCGCGAAGGCAACATCTTGAAAGACATCATCGCCGTTCTCCGCGTCAAGCCAGATTTTAGTTTTGAACAATTAATGACTTTTTTGTGCGAAGCTATCAACAAATATTACCTAAGCAAATCCTTTGAAGAAGACCCTCAGGTAATCGAATTGGAACCTCTCGACAAAGACCTTGAAGAACTGTTGCCCTTCCTTCTAGACATAGAAAATGCAAAAAGAATCGAGGACCTATTCCCTCAGCATGAAGATATCCGCGACAACTATCTGATCTTCAAGAATTCAAGCGAGACGAAAGCTCAGGAATTCGCAAAAGAATTAGAAATTAAGTTTGCGCTGAACTTTGCCTACAACGGTCGGTCATACAGAACGGATACGAAATGGTCCAAAGATCCAACGATCGACCAAGAGCTAAAAGATGCCTTCCAGTTTTTTGCCGGCCTCAAGTGCTATTTGGCTTCCTTTTCCCATGAGGTTAATAAATTTCTCACCACCCGTTATCTCAAAGATTTCTACCAAAAATGGCAGCAAGAGAAAGAGATAAACAAAGCCCAAACGTTCAATGACATGATTCGTTTTGTCCGCGAAAGCGTTTTAGATGACGCAAGCCCTATGCTTTCTAACCTTCGCGCCCAGTACAAATACGCAATCATCGATGAATTCCAAGATACGAACCAAATCCAGTTTGATATCTTCAGCAAAGTATTCCTGTGCCCTGGCCACAACATCATCGTGGTCGGCGACCCCAAACAATCCATTTATTCGTTCCAAGGCGCGGATGTGACCGTCTACCACAAAGCCAAAACAATCATTGAAGAAAGCGGTGGCATCATTTGCGATTTGAATAAGAATTTCCGTTCTACCGCCAACATGGTGCAATCCTGCAATGGGCTCTTCCAGTTTTATGATTTCCAGGGAACACATTTTGAAGACTGCGGCTTCCTCTCCCAAAGGAATGGCGACAAGTCAGAGCATGAAGTCCTATTCGAAGGCAAACCGATTGAAGCTTTCTGGATTGCCACCGAAGAATTGGACGAAAAGCAATTTGCCAAAATTGCCGTAGAAACCATCATCGATTGCTGCAGAATAGATGCGACCGGCAAGACAAAACTTCAGATAAAAGGGAAGGATGATAAGACTTTCCGCAACGTATCCTTTAAAGATTTTGCCGTCCTGGCAAGGACCAGAAGCGAAATGACCCCAATCGAGAGCTTGCTCCGTGAAGTAGGCGTTCCTTTCATTCGCTATAAAGACACAAACCTTTACAAAGGAAAGGAATGTGCCGACTGGATTGCGTTGCTGTCCGCTTTGAATGCAACTGATTTCACCGGAAAAAACCGCAAAACATTCAAGAAAACCCTCTTCACCCAATTCTTTGGGGAAACAATCAAAACTGCTTCGGATGAGAAGTATTCCACCGATGACAACGATGCGATTCGCCTCGTCAAAAAATGGAAGTCGATTGCCGAGCAAAGACGTTGGGAAGACTTGTTTGATGACATCATTGTCGGGTCTGGCTTGCTAGAACGCATGACATCCTTAAGCCAAATGCAATCGCTAGGCATCTATAAGCAAATCGGCAACTCTTGCGTCGAGTATCTGAGCGATGGTCATTCCATGGAAGAACTCATCAAACGCCTGTCGTCGCTTGCGGCGGGAAACAGCGACGATGATGTTCAAAATGGATCAATCGTCGAGAAATCAACGAACTTCGACGCTGTCCAAATCATGACCATGCACGCCTCTAAGGGCCTTCAATTCCCAGTGGTAATCGCTGTCTCCGGCTTTAAAGATTCTGTTTCCGACGACGTTGTGACTTACCACGTTACCGAAGAAGGCCTCGAACGACATATGCTGGGTTTTTCTCCTAACAAGAATAAGGAATTGATCAACAATGAAAAGAACGAAGAGTTCAAAAGGCTCTTCTACGTTGGTTATACACGCGCTCAATTTGTATTGATGCTCCCGAATTATGGAGGCCATTTCAAAATTGACTTCCTGGCGGAAACATTGCAAAAATTTATTGGAGCCCATCCTGACAGAATTCGGGTACTGCAGGATTCCGGAAATGACATCAGCTTACTAAAACCCGAAGTAAAACAGATTCTGGAAAAAGCTAGCGCGGCAAGTGGTTCGGCCAATGATGAAGCGGATAGAATTCAGCAAGATAAAGCACTTCAAAACGTTATTCATCTCATTCCGCAACGGAGCACATATAAGCATTCATATTCTTCCTTCTCCCATTCTTCTAGCCAAACAGAGGAAGAAGCGGAAGAGAGGATCGAAGGGCTTGAAAAATATGACACCAACAGCATCCAAGCAATGTTGGAGATGGATTCAAACATAAATCGCGATCTCCTTTCCTCCGGTTATCCTCGTGGAGCAAGGGTCGGCACGGCCTTGCATGAGGTGTTTGAAAAAATAGACTTCAGCAACTTTTCCCGAGATCTTGAAGCCGTCATCTACCAAGCTTTCAAGAATCAGCACATGCGCTTAAGCGAAACGAACATGAAAGCAACGGTGGCCATGGTTCAAAACGTCCTCACAGCAAGACTGCCGGTTGTTCGCGGTGCCAAGCCAGTCGAAAGCGAATCCTTTGCATTATCTTCGATAACAAGCGCAGATAAACGGGCTGAAGTTGAGTTCAATTTCAATTATGAAAACGAGTTTCTGAAAAATTATTGCACCGGTTTTATCGACCTTCTTTTCAAGCGCGGCGAATATTATTGCTTACTCGATTGGAAAACAGATTCCTTGAACGAAGACTTCTTGTCTTACGCGGATAACGGTGAATTAAAGAAGCACATGGACGAATCGTATTCCATTCAAAGAGTTCTATATTCCTATTGCCTAATCAAATGGCTTAAAGGCTTCTATAAGACCTTAAGCGAACAGGAAATCTTTGAGTCACACTTCGGTGGCATCTATTACGTCTTCCTGCGAGGCTGCGCTACCGATAAATCCAATGGCATCTATTGCCAAACATGGGCCTCATGGGAGGAACTGAAGTCTTCCTATGATTTCATTGTATCCGACAAGATGGGAGGGAAGAAAAATGACTGATTATTTAGAGTTCTACCACGCCTTGGAGTCGTATCGGATGATTGACCCCATCTATTATTACGTTTTGGAGTTGGTGGAAGAGCAAATCGCCAAGTCGGAGACAAAAGACCGTTCGCTCGCTTTGTTCTGCATCTACTTTAGCCTGCTGAGCGACGGAAATGTTTGCATGTCCCTCGATTCAAAGATTCTAAAGGAAAAATGGGCAAAAAAGGTCCAATCCACCCGAATCCTTCTAGATGAAACCGCTGACTTTGACAAGGAAAAATTCAATGATATGGTAGCCTATTCCACTTCGGCTATTGCAAACGGCCTTAACCGCATCACGGAAAAGGATCTGCCCGAGATTATTGGCGAAAAGAAAATCTTTATGGTCGATGCCGGTTGGCTCTACATGATGAAATATGATATTGCCAGGCTTTCCATCATTGATTCTATCAAGAGAATCTTCTCCTATGAGGGTAATGCTTCATCGAGCTTCTCTTATAAATCGTGCGTCAAAGATGATTTCTCTTTATCCCCAGGACAGGAAAAAGCCATCGTCAGTGGCGTCAATAAAAACCTCATTATCACTGGCGGGCCAGGCACCGGGAAAACGACATCAATCTTATTCCTGCTGCTGAATTTGCTTTCGCAAAAACAGGATTATGACATCTACCTCGTCGCACCGAGCGGCAAGGCATCTAGCCGAATGAAGGAAAGCATTATTAACGGCTTGGAAAACATCAGCGAATCCTACAAAAATGCACACGTCGATATCATCGCTACCATCAACAACCTCCAGGAATCCACTATCCATCGTTTGCTAGGCAATGATCGAGAAACGAAGGGCTTCCTCTTTAACAAAGAGCATCAATTCGCCCAGAATTCCCTATTTGTCATCGATGAAGCTAGCATGATCGACATCTGCCTTTTCGATTCTCTCCTATCGGCGATACCTACCGGAGCGAGGTTATTCATGATGGGGGACAAGAATCAGCTTCCCTCTGTAGAATGTGGAGCCGTCTTCAATGACCTTTTACGGAAACCCGAACTAAAAGATAATGTAATCGAATTAGACGAATCCATCCGCTTTGGCAAGGAGACGAAAATCTATGAACTAGCCTCCGCAATCAATAACGGCGAGGCTTTGCCCGTCCATTCTTCTGATTGGAGAAGGGCAAGTCAATTCGAAATCATGCCAGAAGCGAAACAGAAACCCATTTTCTATTTCACTGTCGAGGATGATAAAAACGAAAGAGAGGAAATGGAGACAATCTTACAGCGGTGGGGCGGATCGTTTGTTTCCGCTTTGCAAGCGGAAGCTTCCGGATTAAGTGAAAATGACTTAAACAAATTGACGGAAGTCTTTGACCATGGGGAAGAATCTAAAGTCCTTTGTGCAGAAAACGAAGGCGCTCGCGGTATCAAAACCATCAATGACTATATGATTCGGCATTTCATCGATAAGACACAGTCAACGTCTGTGGATGGCTACTACGCCGGTGAGCTCATCATGGTGACAAAGAACAACCGAATGCTCGATCTCTACAATGGAGACTGCGGCCTTCTGGTCACCTTCGAAAATGACCCGACTTTATATTATATGGTCAAGAAGGCTTCGCAAATCGTTGAGAAGGAAGGAAAAGAAAAAGACAAAATCTTTAAACTGGGTTCATTTGTCTTCTACCCATTCCGCATGATCACTCAGAAGGAAATCGACTTTGCTTACGCCATCACCATTCATAAATCACAAGGGTCTGATTATAAAAACATCCTTGTCATTCTGCCGCGGAAAAAGGGTCACCCCCTCGTCAATCGTCAGATCGTTTATACCGCCATCACCAGAACAAAAGGAAACACCTACATCGTTGCTAGTCAGGAGATCCTTGAAGAAGCTAGAGACACATTAATCGTTCGAGATACGAACGTCGCCTAAACCTCTCCAGCAATCACGTTGTCCCAACAGATGGATTACAAAGTACAAGGCACAACGCTTCTTTTCTGTCCAAGTTCCCACACTCCAATTTCCGCTTACGAAAGACGGTGCGGTATGTGAAGGGCGGGAATCCGCAGCCGGTCAACGGAAGCGTCATCGGATACATCTTCGACGGAAAGTTCATCAGCAGGAGAAAGAAGGCGGAAGGAGTCGAGATCAAGTCCTTCGGAGGAAGCCAGCTGGTATGGATGCTTTCGAAGGATGTCTTCCATGACCTGTCAGCGGTCTATGATGTCGGCCAGGCTTCACAGATCTATGCAATTGCCGCACTGAGGGTTCTCAGGAAACACATTGCGGACAGACGGCTTGCCACTGCCTATTCCTCTTCCTGGATCAGCGAACTGCTGCCCAATGTGGCGCTGAGCGAATCGACCGTGTCCAAGCTCATCAAGGATCTTGGGAACAACTATTCCCGCATTGTAGGATTCATGCAAAGGCGAGTGAAGTGTCTCGAGAAGAACCATCATGTTGCCATCGACGGAACGCTGAAGCAGGACA
>Ga0256406_1006719_pt1 | contig 11371 bp, 11 predicted proteins | sample RumenRJG_03DNA_FD_185986 | JGI IMG/M metagenome (GOLD analysis project Ga0256406, IMG submission 185986) | Bovine rumen microbial communities from Lethbridge, Alberta, Canada - RJG_03 | ecosystem: Host-associated > Mammals > Digestive system > Stomach > Rumen | place: Canada: Alberta | collected...
GCTTCGTCAGTTGAATTTAGCGGTCGATAGGTACGTTTGACGACCATGGACGTGCGAACTGCGTGGCTTCTGTACCCTGTCGAAACCATTACATCCCCGATTCGTGAGAAATAGTATACCACTTCTCGCGCAAAGATGCAATTGTTACTTCGTTGCAGCCTTATCGGCGACCTTGACGTCGTAACCGTAGATCGTCTTCCAGTCGTCGCGCATCGAAACCGGCGTCCAGCCGTTCTTCTCGCAGTCAGCGCGCATCTTGTCGGCCTTCGACGTGCTGCCGAGATCGTCCTCGAGGTCGTCGCAGAGCAGCGAGAACGCCATAGACTTATACTTGTTCTTCGAAAGCGTGTAATTGAACATCGAAGCATCGCCCGAGGAATTGCCGAATGCGAGTACCGGCTGGCGGCCGATTTCACGCGCGATGTTCGAAACCTTGTTCATCTTCACGTCCTTCAGCACGAACTGGCCGCGCACGAGCGTGTCGGATTTCTGGTTGTAGACGTATTCGAGGCCGTCCGTGTCACCCTGCCCCGACGCGAGAATCCAGGCATCCGTGCCGATGAAGTGGTCGCGCGCAATCGGCAGCACGCCTTCCATGAGCACGCGCTGCGCCTCGCGGTCCGAGCCCGAGACGACCCAGACATCGAAATCATTCGCCTTAAGGTACGAGACGACCTCTGCCATCGGCAGATAGAACTCCTCGCCGCGCTTCAGATTCGTGAGGCCCTCGGCCGGCGTCTCCATGAACTGGCGGACATAATCGTCATACTCGGGAATCGTCATGCCAGCGAAGACAGCTGCCTGCGACTTGGCCTCCTTGCCCTCCATGTCGCCCGGGATGGCGTGCGCATAGATGGCGTCCTTGACGACCTGCGCATAGGCGCGGTCTTCCGGCGCCGGCGTGTACGTCGGGTCTTCAAGTGCACGATGCACGTACATCATCCACTCGAAATACGACGGCGTACGCTCGCCGAGCAGCGTGCCATCCATGTCAAAGACAGCGACGCGATCCTCGACGGGGATGAAGTTCGGGCTCTTCTTGTTCGTGACATCTTTGACGTAATTCGTCAGAGCCTGGAACGATGCCGAATCCTGGTTCCAGTACTGGAAGTTCGAGCCCTTCGCGTTGACCTGGATTTCCCCGATTTCCGAGCGCGAAGCAGCCTGCACATCCATGCCCGTGCCGACGCCGACCGCAAAGCTCATCGCAAGCAGAGCGGCGCAGAGTTTCTTCATCTTCATAAAAAATGTACCCCCTTGGTAAAGTAGAAAGAAAACGTATTCCCTCCTCTTTTATCCACATACAGGATACATTATATCGGATTTTGTTCGTTTTGTCTATTGAATTCTCGTTATTTCTTCCGCTTCGGGCACTCCGCGATGGCTTCGATCTCGCAGAGCGCACCGGCTGGGAGGTCTTTGACCGCCACGCAGCTGCGCGCGGGCTTGCTGACGAAATGCTTTGCATAGACCTCGTTGAATGCCTGGAAATCGCCGATGTCCGCAAGGAAGCACGTCGTCTTCACGACGTCCTTCATGCTTGCGCCCGCCTCGGCGAGCACGGCCTCGAGGTTCTTGCAGCACTGCTCGGCCTGCGCCGCGATGCCGACGGCGACAATCTTGCCGACGGACGGCTGGATGGCAATCTGCCCCGAGAGATAGATCATGTCGCCCGCAGCGACTGCCTGGCTGTACGGCCCGACCGCTGCCGGTGCCTTGTCCGTATGGAATACCTTCATGATGAAAAAATCCCCTTTCGTTTGCTAGACTGATTTCATTCTAGCACGAAAGGGGTGGATTTTACAAGGTTACAATTTCGGAATCTCTTCCTGCGCGAACTCGATGAATTTCGTCACGGCACGCGGATATGGCTGCTGACGGCGCCAGGCGAGGATGGCCGTCTCCGAGAGCTCGGGGAAAAGCGGACGCAGGACGATTTTCGCTGGATCGACATACGGCTGCGAACCCATGGCGATGATGGCGACGGCGAGGTGTTTCTCGACGAGCATCGAGGCATTCGTGCTCAGGTTGCTCGTGAACGGAACCTCGAACGGCTGCTTCGCGCGGCTCAGCCAGTTCGAGACCTCGCTGTGGACTTTGAGGCGCGACGGGATGCAGAGCGGCAGGCCTGCGAGGTCATCGACCGTCACGGCCTCCTTCGCCGCGAGCGGCGAATCTGCAGGCAGCATGACGCCATAGAGCTCCTTGCCGGGGAAGCGCACATAGTTGTACGGCTCCGACGCCACGGGCTCGATGAAGAGCGCGAGGTCGAGCAGCCCCTGATCGATGCGCTGCTGCACATCGTCGGCGTTGCCCGTGTGAATCTCGAAATGAACATGCGGATGACGCTCGCGGAAACGGCCGATGAGTACCGCGAGGTCCCGGAACGCGCGCAGGACGCCGCAGCCGATCGAGACCGTGCCCTCGATGAGCTCGTCCTGCTCCGTCATCTCCTCGCGCGTGCGGTCGACGAGGTCGAGAATCTCCATCGCACGGCGGCGGAACAAGATGCCTTCCTCCGTCAGGCGGATGCGCCGCCCCGTGCGGTCGAAGAGCTGCACGCCAAGCTCCTCCTCGAGCTCGGCAATCTGCCGCGACAGCGTCGGCTGCGTGATGTGCAGCACATCGGCCGCCCGCGTGATGCCCTGCTCCCGCGCGATGACGAGGAAATAGCGGAGAACGCGAAGTTCCATGAGAAAGCCACCCTTTCATGTCTGTGTTGCTTTCATCTTACCACATGCGAAAAAAATCTGCGAAGGATTTTTTACCTTCGCAGAATTTTTCTTATGTTTTGTCAGTCCCTGCCTTCGACACTGCCGACCTGCGGTCGGCATAGGCGACCACTAAGCGCTAAAGCGCTAAGTGTCTGCCTACCTCTCCGTCACGCTTCGGGGCCACCTCTCCCTGAGGGAGAGGCTGCAGGGTGCGTGAGCAGATGCAGCATGTAGTCGATCTGCCCGATGGCCTCTTCTTTCTCGTGAATCATGCGCAGGAGCATCTGGCGCTGGCGGAGCAGCATATGATACCGTGCCCGGTCATCCGAATGCTCAAACTTCCGCAGGAACTCGTCCCGCTTCGCCTTCTCTGCGCCACCGGCGCGCAGGCAGCAGCCGAGTGCAACAGCATCAATCTGCTCGTTCATCGTGTCCATGACGTCACGTCCTTCCCAAGGTTTTCAAGGGCGCTCCGCCTCACTTCGCCTCGTCCGCGTAGACTTCCTTCGCCATGCGGAATGCCGCCCATGCCTTCGGCCAGCCTGCGTAGAAGCCGAGCTGCGTGATCATCTCGACCATCTCGTCCTTCGTGACGCCGTTCTTCTTCGCCGTCGCGATGTGATACTTCAGAGAGCTGTCGATGACGCCTGCGCCGACGAGCGCCGAAATCGTCACGAGGCTGCGGTCATGGAGCGAAAGCTTGTCATTGCGCGACCAGACTTCGCCGAACAGGATGTCGTCATTATACCGCGCAAAATCCGGCGCGAAATCGCCGAGCGCATCGCTCCCTGCCGTCTGCACGATTTTCTGCGGGACCTTCTTTTCCGCATCCTTCGGCACCTCTGCTGCCGACGCGCGGCCGGCAAACGCAAACGTCGCGAACGTAAGGGCGATGGCTGCAAGAATCATGAGTTTCATGGTGGTTTCCTCCTTCGAATGGTAAGCGCTCGTGTCTTTTCTTGTCTTCCATTATACGAAGAAACCGCCTGCAAGGGAAATACTTCTTCTCCCCAGCAGTCTCATGCTTGCAAAGCATGCCAAATTTTTAATTGCAAAGGATTAAACTTGAAAGTATAATAATGATGAGTATAAAATATTTTTTTTGTAGAGGTGATACGATGTTCGGACGCACGCATGAATTATCGGTTCTTGAAGACGCCTATCAAAAAACATCCTTCCAATTTCTCGTCATGTATGGACGCCGGCGCGTCGGGAAGACAACGATTCTTCAGGCATTTGCCAAAAAGCATCCCTGCATCTTTTTCCCGGCACAGGAAAAAAACGACGCGCTCAATCTCCACGATTTTTCGGAATCCGTGCAGACCTTCTTTACGGGCGATTTTCTCGCACCTTTTCCGGATTGGGGAAAGGCGCTCGCCTACCTCGGCCGCCAGGCAGCAGCCGATCGCCGCGTCGTCTTGATCATCGATGAATTTCCGTTCCTCGCCGCGCAAAACGCCTCGATCAAGAGCACGTTGCAGCATGCGATCGACCACGATTGGAAAGACAAGAATATCTTCCTGATCCTCTGCGGCTCCAGCGTCAGTTTCATGGAGAATGAAATCATGGGCTACAAGAGCCCGCTCTATGGGCGCATCACAGGGCAGATGGAGATTCGGCCATTTGATTACCTGGATGCTGCCGCTTTCTTTCCAAATTATCGCACGGAGGAACAATTGCTCGCCTATGGCATTCTCGGCGGCATTCCGCGCTATCTCGCAGCATTTGACAGCACCCGTTCCATCGAGGAAAACCTGGCACGCGAAATCCTCCCCGAAAATACATTCCTGCATGACGAGCCGCAGATGCTCCTCAAGATGGAACTCCGCGAGCCGAATGTCTACAACAGCATCCTCGAAGCCATCGCCAGCGGTGCCAACAAAGTTACCGCCATCGCGGACCGCATTCATGAAGACCGAAGCAAATGCGGAAAGTACCTCCAGACACTCCAAAACATTCGCCTTGTACGTAAAGTGATTCCCTGCGGAGAACCCGCAACCAGCAAGAAAGGCATCTATGTCTTTACAGATTTCTATTACACGTTCTGGTACCGCTTTGTCTTTTCCCGAAAAAATTACTATTCTCTGCTCGGACCGGAAGATGCAGCACATGAAATCATGGAGAGCATCAACGACTATATGGGGCCGATCTTCGAGTTCATCTGTCAGGAATATCTCCTGCAGCAGGCAAAAGAAAAAACGCTTCCCTTCATCCCCGACAAGATTGGCAAATGGTGGGGGACGAATCCAGCACTCAAGGCACAAGATGATGTCGATCTTCTCGCCATCGACCGCACGGGAACGGAAGCGCTCTTCTGCGAATGCAACTACCAGAACCGTCCCATGCCAATGGAAGAATACGATGACCTCATGACCGCCACAGCAGCGTTTCCGAAAATCACGAAGCGTCATTTCCTCTTTTTCAGCAAAGGTGGATATACAAAGCCCGTAATAGAACGAGCTGCGCGTGACGGAGCAACGCTCCTGACGATTCCAGACCTTTATCGCACGATACACTGACACGGAAACGCCTGCGCCAGCATGGACTGCGACGCCTGCAGCAGGACGTTATTCTTCATGTAGCTCGTCATTTCTTTCGCCATGTCGGCATCACGGATCGTCGATTCACTGGATGTCGTCGTCTCGTTCATCGTTACGATGTTCGCATCCGTCGTGCGGAGACGCGAAATGTAAGCGCCGACCGTCGTTGCCTCGCCGAGGGCGTAGTCAAGTGCCCCGTCGACGACGCTCATAGCGTCGCCGGCATCCTTCTGCGTGCGGACGGAAGTTTCGTCGAGCGTCCTGCCGCCTTTTCTTTGAGCGCCGTCGTGCGCATGTTGTTGAGATAGAAATGAAGTTCCTCGTTCGACTTTGTGCCATGATGGATGACGAGGGGATGATTGACGTATTCCTCGTGCTCCGAAACCAGCGTCTGATCCGGTGTGCCGGGCGTGTACGTCATCGCTGGGGCAGGCGCGTCTACATGCGGCACTGTCGTATTGAAACGAACTGCGCCGCACGTACCGTTCTCGCCTTTGCCGATCGCATCGCCCGTCTTGCTCGTCACATTCGTGTAGTTGCAGTTGTTGAGCGTGATGTCCCCGATTGAGCCGTTCTTGCCCGAGCCGATGCCTGCGCCTGACTGGCATTGAATATTCAGATTAGAATTTTCAATCACGATATTGCTTGTGATTGTTCCTCCTTCCGAACTGCCAATACCGGCGGCAGCCTGATTCTTCACCGTAATATCCGAATTGGCGATGTAGATGCTGCCGCAACGCCCCGTCTCAAAGCCATTGCCGATTGCAGGATCGCAAGCTTTGTTCGGAGCGATGATGGTCGCATTCTTGACGACAATATCGCCGCAGGAACTTTGCAGAGACGCCCCCGCCGATGCTGACGAGCCGCTTCCCACGATGACATCCATTGAATCATAATCGGTAAACGTACCGCTGTTAATCGTCAGATTGCCGATTGAGCCATTCGAGCCTGATCCGATAAATGCACCTAATTTGCAAGGGCTGACCATGCTCGCGCCATGATTCTTATACGGAAAGTTGGAAGTGAACGTACCGCTGTTGACCGTCACCGACGCTGAAGATTGTTCCTGATCGTCCGTTCCGATCAAAGCCCCTTGCAGCGTGTTATCATTGTTGAAGATCAGCTTGCCCGTACCATACGCTCCACCTTCTACGGTCAATCCGCCTCCAACATGAATTACTGCATGATTGCTGACGGGAGGCTTCCACGTCGTTGTCGATGTCATCGGCGTCGAAATGGTATTCGTCCCTTTGAAATTGAAGACGTTATTCGTGCCCTGAAATCGCAAAAATGACATATCGTCGCCATTCGTTACGTCCAAGTCTTCAATCCACAAATTCGCATTCCCGTCTGACGGCCCCGTAATCTGGATGTTGCTGAGCGTCGCGCCCTTGGCTTGCACGAATTTGACATCATGGACGCCGGTCGCAATCGTGACCGTGCCCGCGCCGCTATCGAGTGCATAGACGCCTGCCTGCGTCACCGTATAATTGTTGCTGTTGATGGTGACAGGCGTGCCTGTCGGCTCGACAGCGCCAGAAAACGCAATCGCACCCGTCGGGCCGATGACGCCCGGGTCTACAAGCTTGCCCGCCGTATTCGGCGTTCCCGCGATGAACGTCGATGTTGTCACGATCACCGGCGTCTGGCTGTACCGTCCGTCAAGCAGCACTTTCCCATTGTATGTCGTCCTGCTCGCAATCGCATCGATCTGCGCCCGCCGCTGGTCAAACTCTTTCTGGATCGTCGCACGGTCGGCATCCATATTCGTATCATTCGCCGCATTGATGGCGAGCTCCTTGAGGCTGCGCAATTCGTCCGTGATGTCCGCGATGCCGCCCGCTGCGACTTTCAGCAAAGACACGCCATTCTGCACGTTCTGGTCGTCCTGCGCAAGAGCGCGGAAGCGCACGCGCATCCGCTCGCTAATCGCATACCCAGACGCATCATCGCCCGCACTGTTCAGCCGCATGCCCGACGAAACTTTCTTGAGGTCTTTTGCGGCCTTGCTGATGTTCTTGTTCAGCTCGCCGAGCGACATCATCGCCGCGCCGTTGTTCATGACCGTCATCGCCATGGAAATCCCCTCCACCGAATCGCTTTCTCTCTTTTTATTTATCGAATGTTTTTCAAAAAACTTAAGTGGAAAATGAAAAAATCGCCAAAACATGCTGGATGTCTTGGCGATTTTTGCAGATTCGGTATATTATTCCTTTCCCCACGCATGCACGCCGTCCGTGCTGCCGAGGAGGTCGGGGGTGAATTTCGGTTCGAGACCCTGCTTGCGCTCGGCGACGTAGTCATTCAGCGCGAGTTTCGCGTATTTCGCGAGGCGGGCGACGGCGTAGAGGTTCGTCAGGCACAGGAGACCCATGAAGAGATCGGCGAGGTTCCAGACGAGCGTGAGCTCGGCGAGGCAGCCGAAAAGCACCATGAGCACGACGCCCGTGCGGAAGATGTTCAGCACCTTGCGTCCCGTCGCTTCGTCATGCTCGAAGAACGCAATGTTGATCTCGCCATAGTAGTAGTTGCCGACGATGGAGCTGAACGCGAAGAGCAGGATCATGAACGAGACGGCCGCCGGTGCGAGCTGGCCGAAGATCGAGGCGAGCGATGCCTGCGCGAGCGCGATGCCCGTGAGCTTGCCGCCGATTTCGTACTGGCCCGTCAGGAGCACGATGAACGCCGTGGCCGAGCAGACGATCCACGTATCGACGTAGACGCCGAACGACTGCACGAGCCCCTGCTTCACGGGGTGCGAGACATCGGCCGTGGCCGCTGCGTTTGGCACGGAGCCTTCGCCTGCCTCGTTCGAGAACAGGCCACGCTTGATACCCGTGAGGATCGCCGTGCCGATGCCGCCGCCGACGGCCGCCTGCGGGCTGAAGGCATCGTGGAAGATCAGCGCGAACATCGCGGGCACCTGGTCGATGTGCAAGACCACGACGATGAGCGCAACGAGCAGGTAGATCCCTGCCATGACCGGCACGAGCACTTCCGTGAAGCGCGCGATACGCGTCATGCCGCCAAAGATGACGAGTGCCGTACAGACGCAGAGGAAGACGGCCGTCGCGATTGGCGGGATGGCGAATGCCGTCTGTGCTGAGAGCGCGATCGTGTTCGCCTGCACCGAGACGTAGATGAGACCGAACGTCACGGAAATCAGCACAGCGAAGAGCTTGGCAACGCCCGGCTGGTGCAGCGCGTTCTGGATGTAGTACGCCGGGCCGCCATGGAATTTGCCATTGCCGCGCGGCAGCTTATAGATCTGCGCGAGCGTGCTTTCAACAAAGCCCGTCGCACAGCCGAGGAATGCAATCGCCCACATCCAGAAGACGGCGCCCGGGCCGCCCGTGACGATGGCGATTGCGACGCCCGCGATGTTGCCGACGCCGACACGCGACGCCGTCGAAACGCAGAACGCCTGGAACGAGCTGATGGCTTCTTTGCCCGAGCCTTTCGAGCCGATGCCCTCCGTCAGCACGCGGAGCATCTCCGGCAGCAACCGGAGTTGGACGAATTTCGTCGAGAGCGTGAACCAGATGCCGCAGCCGACGAGCACGACGATGAGCACGTACGACCAGAGGATGTTGTTGACGGCATCGACAAGACTGCTGAAAACTTCCATAAGAAATCACTGCCTTTGCTGGAAAATTTTATGCATGAATGCTATTGTTATTATATGGGACGTGATATGGGTTGTCAACGCGAAATGTCAACCCGTTTCATGCCAAGAGACGTTTTCCGGCAGGAGGGATTTCATGAAAGCTGTGGTCGACAAAAGCCTCTGCGTGGCCTGCGGCGCTTGCGCAGGCACGTGCCCGTGGGTGTTCCGCATGGGGGCGGACGGGCTCGCAGAGGCTTACAGAGAAATTGATAAAACAGAACTCGATGCGGCACAAGACGCCGCACAGGATTGTCCGGTTGGAGCTATCAAGATTGAATAGCAAAACAGCACGGTCGTTGTCGATACGACCGTGCTGTTTGTTTGTACGTGCTTCCGACTACCCTCTCAGTCGCCTGTCGGCGCCAGCTCTCCCAGAGGGAGAGCCTGCTGAATCAGCCAATCATGCTCTTGATGTCGTCTTCAACGTTCGTGATTGTACCAATACCAAAATTCTTGACGAGGACATTCGCGACATTCTTCGAAAGGAAGGCCGGGAGCGTCGGGCCGAGATGGATGTTCTTGACGCCGAGGTGCAACAGGGCGAGCAGGACGATGACGGCTTTCTGCTCGTACCAGGCGATGTTGTAGGCAATCGGCAGCTCATTGACATCGTCGAGACCGAAGACCTCTTTGAGCTTCAGCGCAATCAGCGCGAGGCTGTAGCTGTCGTTGCACTGGCCGGCGTCGAGCACACGCGGGATGCCGCCGATGTCGCCGAGATCGAGCTTGATGTACTTGTACTTCGCGCAGCCTGCCGTCAGGATGACCGTATCCTTCGGCAGTGCCTTTGCGAACTCTGCATAGTAGTCGCGGCTCTTCATGCGGCCATCGCAGCCCGCCATGACGACGAACTTCTTGATGGCGCCGCTCTTGACGGCCTCGACGACCTTGTCTGCGAGCGCGAAGACCTGTTCATGCGCGAAGCCGCCGACGATTGTGCCCTGTTCGAGCTCTTTCGGCGACGGGCACTTCTTCGCCAGTTCGATGAGCGGGGTGAAGTCTTTCGTGCCATCGGCTTTCGCCTCGATGTGCGGGCAGCCGGGGAAGCCGACCGCGCCCGTCGTGAAGATGCGCGCCTTGTAGCTCTCCTTCGGCGGCACGAGGCAGTTCGTCGTCAAGAGCACCGGGCCGCCAAACGCCTCGAACTCTTCTTTCTGCTTCCACCAGGCATTGCCGTAGTTGCCTGCGAAGTTATCGTATTTCTTGAAGAACGGATAGTAATGCGCCGGCAGCATCTCGCCGTGCGTGTAGACATCGACGCCCGTGCCCTTCGTCTGCTCGAGCAGCATCTCGAGGTCTCTGAGGTCATGGCCGGAAATCAGGATGGCCGGATTCTTGCGGACGCCGAGATCGACTTTCGTGATCTCCGGATTGCCGTAATGCTCCGTGTTCGCCTTGTCAAGGAGCGCCATCGTCTGGACGCCCCACTTGCCCGTCTCGAGCGTCAGCGCCGTCAAGTCGTCGGCCGAAAGGCTGTCGTCAAGCAGCTTTGCCAGCGCGGACTGGAGGAATGCATCAATCGTCTCATCTTCTTCGTCGAGGGCATTTGCATGCTTGAGATATGCCGCGAGGCCCTTGAGGCCGTACGTGATGAGTTCGCGCAGGCTGCGCACGTCCTCGTTCTTCGTCGCAAGCACACCGACGTCATCGGACGCGGCCTTGGCATCAAACGATAAAGCATCCGCCGTCCAGAGCGCGGCAGCCGGGAGCTTCGAATCATCCTTGAGCTGGCCCTTGAGCTCGTCCTTCACGGCGAGCGTCTTCTCGATGCGGGCGATCAGCGCCTCGCGGTCGAAGTTCGCATTCGTGATCGTCGCAAAGAGGTTCACGGAAACGAGATGGTTCACGTCCTTCGCGACCGTGCCGCCCTCGGCACGCAGCTGCGTCGCGACGGCCGAGAGGCCCTTCGTCGCGTAAATCAGGAGATCCTGCATCGCAGCGACCTCCGGCTTCTTGCCGCAGACACCGACCTGCGTGCAGCCCTGGCAGCGGGCCGTCTCCTGGCACTGGAAGCAAAACATCTTGTTGTCCATGGAAAATCTCTCCTTTGCTTTTATAAAACACACATCGTGATTCGTTGCTTTCGATGGCTTTATCATAGCAGAAAGATTGCACCTTATCTGTAACAGATGTTACTTCAAATAAAAAGGCTCTCCCAGAGGGAGAGGCTTATTTTCATAACATCAATAGCGCGGATGTGCCTTGACGTAATCCACGGGGCGGCTCCAGTCAACGTGGACGTCGGTGTTCTCCCAAAGGCGCGTGAGAGCGAGCTGGAAGTTTTCCTTGCTCGACCACGGCTCGATGGTCTCTTCCGTGAAGTCCATGAGCGTCTCGTGCGGGACCTGGAGCGTCAGCGGCTTGCCGAGGAAATCCTCGGCCTTCTTCTTGCCCTCGTCGCTGCCGAGGGTCACGGTGATTTTCTTTGCGGCTTCGTCGTACTCGATCCA
>Ga0256406_1006722_pt1 | contig 11368 bp, 9 predicted proteins | sample RumenRJG_03DNA_FD_185986 | JGI IMG/M metagenome (GOLD analysis project Ga0256406, IMG submission 185986) | Bovine rumen microbial communities from Lethbridge, Alberta, Canada - RJG_03 | ecosystem: Host-associated > Mammals > Digestive system > Stomach > Rumen | place: Canada: Alberta | collected...
GTTGAGGGAGAGGTCGATCACCACGTTTTTGATCGCGGGATCCTCGTCCGCCTGATGGAGGTATTTGTAAAGGTAGAGGTAGGCGTCCTTCTCGTAGTTATCGAGTTGGATCTCGTCGCCGTTAGGCCCATAGACCTCCTCCATGGTGGCCCCATCGAAGGAGTCGAAACGGATGATGGCCGTGTCGCCGCTTTTCTCGTATTCGGGGAGGGAGTCTGCCTCGCCCTTATGCCCTTCCCGCGAGGAGCGGATTGAAAGGTAAGCGTCGCGGTAGGCGCGGTATTTGCTCCCATGGTCGTCCTCGCTGGGGGCGAGGGCGCGCGAAGCGGCGCCTTGGTAGAAGGAGGGGCGCCCCGAATACATCGAGGTGTGGAGGTCGTTCATCCCCTGGTCGAAGAAGCGATATAAGGCGGAGGCCTCCTCGGCGGGGTCGTTGCTCAAAAGCCCCTTCTCCAGGTTGTTCTTCCTCGCGTAATCGGCGTAGGATTCGACCCCCATCTCCTCCTTCAGGCCGTAGAAATAGTCGAATTGGAGCATCAGGCTATGGTAGAAGGCGTCGGCTTCCTCGCCCGTCCGATAGCCCCGCTTCGCATAGGGCGAATCGGCGTAGATCTCTTTGATTTCCGCGTCGCCCTCCCCTTTGCTGAAGTCCAAATCGCTCGTCCAGCTCGTGTATCCCCCGTAATAGGCGGAGCCGTTATAGGCCGCGTTGTAGTACTGCGGGGAGAAGAAGATGAGGTTCATCAAGGCGAAGGGGACCAGCACGTTTCCCCCGCGGGCCACGAGGTCAAAGCCATATTCCCCCACGGGGAGGACGACCTCCTTGGCCGCGCTGGTGGAATAGCCCGCGTAGCGAAGGCGGGCGCCGAAGCTATAAGAAACCCCGCCGGAGGCGAAGTCGAGGAGCCCCCCGACGAAGGCGTCATAGTCCTGGAAGGAGATCTTGTCGCTGGAGACGTCGAAGGTGCAGTAGGCCGAAGGGTTGTTCTGCGGGGCGATTCGAAGGGAATCCCCCGTGTAGAGATAGGTGTATTTGCCCCCGTTCACGAGGCCCTTCAGGTTTTTGAAGAAGGACTCGGGGGAGACGTAGGGAATTGAGCCATGCCCCACGAAATAAGTGGGGATGCTCGCCTCCTCCAAGGCGTATTCGCGGCTTAGATCGTAAAAGGCGACGTCTTGGCGGCGGATGGATTCGTATCCCTCGAGCAAAATCCCCTTTCCGCAGGAAGGGAGCAAAAGGGAGGGGAGGATGAGCAAAAGGGCGCGCTTGTTCTTCATGCGGCTATTTTAGCATCGCGGCAAAAAGGCAAAAAGGGCAATCACTTGCCCTCTTTTTTGGCTTTCTTGTAGGCGGCGAAGGCCTCGTCGAACTCGGCGACGAAGGAGGAGCGCATCGGCTCGGTGAGCTCGACGTATCCCACCATCCCCGTCGGCTTGAGGATCTGATAGGCCAACAGGAAGGGGTTTTCAGCGCCCCTTTCCTCGGGCACGTCGACTTGGTTGGGGGAGCCCAAGACGATCAATTTGCAGTTTTTTCCGATGCGGGTGACGAGCATCTGGAGCTCGTCCAAGGTGAAGTTCTGCGCCTCGTCCGCGAGGATGATCGCGTCCTCGAAGGAGCGCCCCCTCAAAAACTCGGGGGCCAGGGGAACGATGTCGCTGGGGAGCTTGGAGTAGGCGGAAGGGATCTCCCCGGCGTCCGGATCGGTTTTCTTGGGCCGGGTCGGCTTATAGGAATCGGCCTCGCCGCTTTTGGAGGCGAAGGACATGAGGCGCTGATAGTTGTCGAGCAAAGGGCCGAGGTAAGGCTCGTATTTGTCGGTTTCGTTGCCCTTCAAATAGCCGAGGCGGTGCCCCACTTCGACCGGCTCCCTCACGTAGAAAAGCGTTTTGTAGCGCGCCCTTTTCGCCCCGTGCGAGCGGATTTCGTTGAGGGCCCCGGCCAAGGCGGCGAACGTCTTCCCCGTCCCCGCGTCGCCCCGACAGAAAAGTAGGGGCATGCGCTCGGGCGAAATCTGAATCAGGCGGATGAGCTCCTTCTCCCCCGCGTTGGAGGAGAAGTCGACGCCGAAGAGGCGGTAATTCTCAGGGCTCGCGAGCTTCATCGCTTGTCGTCGGCCTTTCCATTAGGCTCGGATTGGTCCAATTGCTTGCGAAGACGCGACATGGCGGTTTCTCGCTCCCTCTTCTCGAAGCGGCGATGATTGCGGTCGTTCTTCGAGGCGATCAAGGCGTCATCGGCCTTCTGGAGGGCGTCCCAATAGTCGCTGACGTTCTCCGAGAGGACGTAGGCGACGCCCATCTCGCAGGTGAGGGACATCTTCTTGCCGCGGATCTCCACGTTGGCGAGGTCGGCGTTGACCCGGTCGAGGTAAACCTGCGGGTTCTCCCCGGCCGAGCGCGGGATGAAGGCGACGAACTCATCGCCGCCGAAACGGTATTGCGTGTCGCCCGGGAACTCCTTGGACAAAGTCCGGGCGAAAAGCCGGAGCAATTCGTCCCCCACCAAATGGCCGTGGAGGTCGTTGTAGTGCTTGAAGTCGTCGATGTCGAGGATGGCCATGAAGCCCTCCTGGCGCGTGATCTTCTCCAAATCCTCGTGGAGGCCGACGCGGTTCTTTAGCCCCGTCAGCCCGTCGGTGATCGACTGCAGGTGGAGCCGATCGTTCATCTCGCGGATGCGCACCCTCTCCTCGGCCGCGTGGCAGGCGGAGGTGTGGCGGATCACGCTTAAGGCGTAGGCCATCAGGACGAAAATCCAGAAGTCCATCGACCAGAGGAAGGCGTCGGCCGGGGCGTCCAAGCGGAGGGCGTAAGGGTATAAGGAAGCCGAAACCCCGCCCAAGAGGACGAGGGAATAAACCGGGTTGAGGGAGATGACGTCGAAGGCGGCGACCGCGGTGATGGCGAAGAGGATGAGGCAGTGCCCGTCCCCGTTTTCCTTCAGCTCAATCAAGGTGAGCCCCGGGCCGCAGAGCATCAGGATGAGGGGGATGAGGTCCATGCTGACGATCCATTTGAGGCCATCGGGCGGGTTCTTCCGCTTCAGAAAGACGAGGTAGGCGGTTAGGCCCGCCATCGCCAAGAAAAGGAAGATGCTGGCGCACAAGGCGATGATCCAAGAGCGGAAGGCGGCGCTTCCCACGCCGGCCCCGCTTGGGTAGCGGATGGCGTGCGCGATGGCGAGGAGGAGGCCGAACAGCGCGGAGACGATGGTTAGTCCGATCCCCCCGCCGAGGTTATGGCGCTTCACGTCGTAGAAAACGTCCTTGGGGAGCCTCCCTAAGGCGAAGAAGTGGCAGAAGCGGCTCCACAGGGATGGGGTCGGCTTGCGCTTTCCGTTTTTGAACGAGGGATGAGCCATTACTAGGTATGTATTATAGGCGCGCGAAGGGCGCGGGCAAGCGCGGCGAAATTATTGTAGGCTCGCCGGCGTCTCGATGGCGGGGTCTTGCTTGGCGAGGGCGCGGAAGATCTTGCGCCCCTTCCTCTTGTCCTTCTTACGGGGGTAGAGGGTGAAGAGGTCCTTGCCCTCCTTCTCCTCTTGGACGGCCTCCGCGAACATCGCCTCGAAGGCGTCGACCTGGGCGGAGAGCAAAAAGCGCGAGCAGGAGGCGAGGTAGAGAGGCCTTAGCCTCTCCATCTCCTCGGGGTGCTCGTAGAAGTAATCGATCTTCTCGGCCAGGGATTTGGCCGAGCCATGATGGAAGAGGCACTTCTCGTCGTCGAGGGAGAAGTCGCTGGTCGCGGAGAAGCGGGCGTCGCTGATGACGGGGATGGCGCCGCAGCAGATGGCCTCGATCGCGGAGATGCCCTCGATCTCGTAGTCCGAGCAATGGACGTAAAGGTCGCAAGAGGAGAGGACGTCCCTTAAGGCCTCTTTGTCGCAGAAATGAATCTGAAGCTGGTCGGAGAGCCTGTTTTTCTTGGCCTGCGCCTCCAAGAAGGGCTTGTTGGGCCCCATGCCGCAGAGGACGATCTGGATGTCGGATTTGTGCTTGCTTTTGGCGACCGCGCGGATGAGCAAATCCTGCCTTTTCTCTGAAGCCAAACGGCCCGACATGACCACGACGAAGCGCTTGCCCCAGGCGGGGTCGCGCTTGGCTTCGACCCGGTGGAAGAAGGGGGAGACGCCGTTGGAGATGACGTGGCATTCGTTGCGGTCGTAATGGTTCCTCTTCAGCTCCCTGGCGATCATTGCGCTCGGGCAGTGGACGAGGTGGACTTGGTTATAGAGGTACTTTCGGAAGGAATGATAAAGCACCCAGTTCCCGAAGTGCCACTTGCCCAAGTGGATGGCGCAGGTGACGTTCTGGGGCTGGAGATGGAAGGCGCTCGTGACGGGGACGCCCAGGCTCTGGGCCATAATCCGGATTTGATTCGATAACTTAAAAGGGAGGAAAAGATGAACCAAATCGGCCCATTTGACCGCGTCGTAGAGGGTGTGGTACTGCCCCTTAAGACGGCAGAAGTTGAAGCCCTCCCTCTCGATGAGCCAGTTGAATAACGGGAAATGGTAATAAGGAAGGGGGATGTACCAAGAGGACGTGTCCCCTTCTTTTTGATAACGGCAGCCGATGATCCGGACCTCGTGGCCGCGCTTGCGGAGCTCTTCGGCAAAGCGAAGGCATGTGGCGGAGGTGCCGTTGGTCTCACGGTTCGCGCATTCCAGCACAAAGAGTATTTTCATTGGCGTAAGTATACCCGTCTCGGCCTTAAGAATCCACCGCGAGCCGCTTTGCGCCCTCTCCATTTTGGAGAGCGTCACCTCCCCTTCCTTGAGAGTAGGCCCCTCATCGGCTATAATCCCCACGAACAGCCAGCTAAGGAGGGCCTCGCGCATGATTCCCCTGCTCATCGCCGGAAACGAGAAAGTCGCGGACGGCCTACTGATCGATTTGATCTCCTACGCCCAATGCGCCAAAGAGCCGGCGGAGGTGTTCTTCCTCACGATGGACTACCGCGAGCTCGACCCCTCCTTCGCCCCCTTGGCGGAAAGGCAGGGCGAGTATTTGGACTCCTACCTCAAAGAGAAGGTCCCCGGCAGCGCCTTCCACCTCATCGACGCCAAGAAGGCGTTCGAGGAGAGGTTCGACGTGAAGGACTTCGCCAAGAGCATCTACACCCCCTACACCCTGCTCCGCCTCGCCGCCGACCGCGTGGAGGGCCTCCCCGACGCCCTCCTTTACGTCGACACGGACATCATGTTCCTCCAAGACGTCAAAGAGGCCTACGCGAAGGCGCTCTCGGAGCTGGGGGACAACGAGTATCTGGCCGTCAAAGACCGCGTCATCTCCCATTTCCATAAGGGCTACATCAACGCCGGGGTGATGCTCCTCAACCTCAAGGCGATCCGGGAGAGCGGACTCTTCGACGCCTGCTGCGACTATCTGGAGAAGAAGCGCCCCACGCTGATGGATCAGACGGCGTTAAACGCCTGCGCCAAGAAGAAGGGCTTCCTCGACCCCGCCTGGAACGTGCAGAAGGAGCAAAAAGGCACTCCGCTGATCCGCCATTTCGCCATCTGCTTGAAGATGCTCCCCTTCCCCCACAACCAAAAGGTGAAGCCCTGGCAGGTCGAGCGGGTGCGCTCCAAGCTCCATAACCCCGCCTATGAGCCGATCCTGACGGAGTATCTCTCACGCAAAGAAGAATTCGAGGCCCTCGGTCAATGAGCGTCCAGACGCAAGAAGTCGAAAAAGAACCCCTCCCCGAGGAGAAGGCTCCCAATAAACTTTCCCACCGCCGGATGATCGTCTACGTCATCCTCTTTTTGGCCATCGTCGCCCTGTTCCTTTACCTTTACCTCCACTTCAGCGACATCGGCGAGATCGGGAGCACCTTCGCCGAGGCCGTCAACGGCGACAACTGGAAGTACCTCTTGGCCGCGATCGGCGCCTCCCTCCTCTTCTTCTTGCTCTACCCGCTTCCCCTCATGACGATGGGGCGCGGCATGAAGATGAGGCCGACCCAGCGCGACCTATGGGAGACGGGAAACGCCGAACACTTCTATAACGGCGTCACCCCGGGCTCCACCGGGGGGCAGCCCTTCCAGCTCTACGCCCTCCACTTGGCGGGGGCCAAGGCGGCCAACGCGACGGCCCTCATCCTTTTGAACTACCTCAACATCGTCTTAGTCAGCAACATCTTCGGCTTGGTCTCCTTAATCTATTACCCCCGCTATATCGAGGGATTGAAGACCATCGCGGGGAACGGGGTCAACCTGATTTCCCTGCAATGGCTCGCCGTCATCGGCATCATCCTCAACGCGGTCAACCTCGCCTTCTGGGCCACCTTGGGCTTCTCGAAGAGGGCCAGACGCCTGCTGGAGAAGATCGGCCATTGGGTGTTCAGCTGGCCGATCATCCGGAAGCACAAAGACCGCCTGGAGCCCCTTTTCGTCCGTTATTTGGAGCAGACCCAGCAGGGGGCCAAGGAAGTCATCTCCCACTTCTGGCTCTTCCTCTTCTCCGTCTTGCTCCGCATCCTGATTTGCTGCATCCAGTTCTCCATCAACGTCTTCCTCTGCCTCGCCGTCGGGGCGAAGATCCCGCGCTCCGACCTCCCCGTGGTCTTCCTAGGCACCGCTTTCCAGTCGGTCTGCTGCTCTTGGTTCCCCACGCCCGGCGCGATTGGGGCCAGCGAGCTCACCGCGACGGCGGTCACCTCCTCCGTCGCCCATTTGAGCGCCAACGCCGCCTCGGCGGTCTCCATCCTTTGGCGCGCCCTTTCCTTCTACCTCATCCTCATCCTCTCCTTCATCGTCTCCACCGCCTTCCAGATGCGGATGAACCGCGAGCTCAAGATGGAGAGCGACTGGGACCGGAGAAAGTGGGAGATCCGCAAGCGCCGCGTCCATAGCGAATCCAAGGAAGTCACCGAGAACCGGCGCGCGGAGATGGTCCGGGAGGACGTCGACCGCGCCTTGAAGGAAAACGGGCTTTCCCTCGACTGGGAAAACGCCGACATGGAGATCCGTTACGGCCCCGACGAAAAGGCGCCCGGGGGCGAGCATCCATGATCCGCATCCTTCTGGCGGGCAACCGCGGGGTGGCCCGCGGCCTCCTCATCAACGTCATCTCCTACGGCATCCATAACGACGAGCCGGCCGAATACCTTTTCCTCACGATGGACCACTCGGAGGACGACCCCCGCTTTTTGCCCCTATGCCGGGCGCAGGCCGACTATCTGAACCATTACCTGCAATCGCGCAACCCGACCAGCTCCTTCCGCTTGGTGGACGTGAAGCCCTACTTCGACTCCTCCTTCCGAATGTCCCGCTTCGCCAAGACCCACTTCACGCCCTACGCCTTGCTCCGCCTCGTCGCCGATTTGGTGCCCGAGGTACCCGCGAAGACGCTTTACCTCGACACCGACACCCTGATTCAGGGCACTTTGTCCCCCCTATTCAACTTCGACATGGAGGATTACGAGTTCTTCGCCGCCCGCGATGAGCTGGGCCAGCACTGGATCGGCAAGGACTATCAAAACTCCGGGGTCATGCTCTTCAACATGGCCAAGGTGAGGGAGACCGGCTTATTCGGCAAATGCCGCGCTTTTTTGCAAGAGCATAACCCGACCCTGGTCGACCAGACGCCCCTCAATTACTTCGTGCGCAAAAAGGCCTACCTCGACCGCGTGTGGAACGCCCAGAAGGAGGGCATCGAGGGGACGAGGATCCGCCACTTCACGGGCCAGCTCGCCTGGTGGCCCTTCATCCACGAGAGGGTGGTCAAGCCCTGGGACGTCGAGCGGGTGCACAAAGTGCTGAAGACCAACGTCTATGACGACGTGTTGGACCGCTACCTCGCGATGCGGGACGAGTTCTTGGCGTTGGGCGAAAAGAATTAACGGTTGCCCTCGCCCCGGGCGATTTCCTCGTCCCAGCGCCTCGTCTCCTCCTCTTCGGGGACGTAGACGTAAGGGACGTAACGGACGTAGCCGCGGTAGTTGATGCCGTATCCGATCAAATAGACGTCGTCCTCGATCCGCTTGCCCACGTAGTCCAGGCGGACTTTTTCTTTCCGGTGGGCCGTCTTGTCGATGAGGGTGACGGCGATGACGCGCTTGGGATGGTATTTGCTTTCGAAGTGGCGGAGCAAGAAGGAGAGCGTCTCCCCCGTGTCGACGATGTCCTCGATGAGGACGATCGTCCGGCCCGAGGCGTCGTGGGAGAGGTCCTTTTCCAAGATTAGGGCGCCGTCTGGCCCCTTCGCGGGCTGGACGTAGTCGCAGATGATGTCGGACTCGATCCCCTTCATGAGGTCGGACATGAAGCAGAAGGCGCCCATCATGACGCAGCAGAAGATCGGCGTCTTCCCCTCGTGGGCGAGATCCTCGCTCAGGGAATGGGCGAATTCGGCGGCGATGGCGCGGAGGTTGTATTCCGAGAGTACCATTTGCTTCATGACGTCCCTCCTTATCCTTACTTATATGTCTTAGTCTCCCGGCTCGTCGGGGGAGGGTTCTTCTTTCGTTAGGGAGAGATAGCAGGCGTAGGCCAATAATTGGCCCGCAGCCGGGGGGACGAAGGGCGAGGAGGCCGGCGCGTGCCTTCCCCTGTTCCCCTCAACGGGGTTTTTCGGCGTCAAGGGCTCTTCTTCGCTCCAGACGACCAGGAGATGGGGGACGCCCAATTCCCTTAGCCCCTGCCGCATCCGCTTGGCCAAGGGGTCGTGCGAGGTTTTAAAAACGTCCACGAGCCGAAGCTTCGAGGGGTCCAAGCGGTTCCCGCAGCCGAGGGCGCTCACCAGGGGGACGCCCCGAATGTGGCATTCTTTCGCGATGGCTAACTTGGCGGAGAGGGTGTCCACCGCGTCGATCACGAAGTCGAAGGAATCCCAATCGAGGTCATTTTCTCGATTTGGTAGGAAGAACTCCTTGTGGGGGATGACGCGGCAATCTTTGCTCAAAGAGGCGGCTTTGGCGAGGGCCACCTCGACCTTGGGCTTCCCTACCGCATCCAAGGAGCTAAGGCTCTGCCGGTTGAGGTTGGAGGGCTCAAACGAGTCGGCGTCCACCACGTCGATTTTGCCAACGCCCATGCGGACGAGCGACTCGAAGCAAGAGCCGCCGACGCCGCCTAAGCCGAATAGGCAGACGCGGGAGGCGGATAGCCTGGCCAAGGGGGCCTCCCCCACCAAGGCGGAGAAACGGGATAGTTCTTCTTTCATGCTTAACATTTTACGCCGAAGCGTTCACTTCGCGAACCTCCCAATCAAAGATTGGCCTTTTCGGCGAGCGGCGCGGTTAAGGGCCTTTTAATCAGTATGTCGGTATTGTTTTATCGAAAATGCACTTTTCAGGAAAATATCAAGCAAATTTTCATCATTTAACTTGAAAACACCCTCAATTTGTCTAAAATGCAGTCGTTGCAATCCTATGCATGCAACGTGGAATGAAAGGAAGATAGTACACTAATGAATTCCAAGAAGATCGTTCTCATCCTCGCGGCCGCCTCCATGCTGGCTGCCTGCGGCGGATCCAAGAACCCTGCCAAAAACAGCAGCAAGACCCCGGATACTCCGGCGTCCAGCCAGGGCACCACGACCGGCGCCTCCCTCGGCATGTCCGTCAACTATGCGGGCGATGCCAACCTCCTCGGCGTCCAAGTCTTCGACAAGACCTATGGCGGCGCCTACGTCTACACCCCGCACGCGGGCAACACCGTGCTCGTCGTCCCCTCCTACAAGGGCGCGAAGCAGCTTAAGGACATCTACCTGACCGGCACCGACGGCAAGACCATCGGCGAGAAGATCAACGCCAAGGTCGGCACTGCGACTGACACCCTCAAGACCTATTCCGGTGAGCTTTCCCTCGAAGGCATCCGCTATGCCGAGTTCACCGTCCCCGCGGTTGAGGGCGGCAAGTCCTACATCCCCGCTTTCACCGTCAACTGCGAATCCGAGGACGTCGCCAACGCCGAGCTCGTCACCGTTACCCTAGCCGAGACCAACAACTCCAGAGGCTACGAGTACATCACCAAGGATGAGGCCGCTGGCACCTATGAGTACAAGACGGCCGCCACCGGCATCGATTCCGGCTTCAGCACCGACTTCTCCGCGAAGTCCGTCCAAGTCATCAAGGGATCCCTTGCCACTTGGTTCATCGGCGGCGCCAACCTCGAAGCCTTCCACTCGGGCATCTACTCCTACACCGCCTCGGTCGAAGGAGCGACGGTTTACCACAACACCCTCGAAGCCTCCATCAACGATTGGATGAAGACCACCGGCACCGTCAAGGCCGATAAGGACCTCACCGTCAACATCACCATCAACAGCTCCTACAAGAGCGGCGAAGGCTACTTCGCCTCCCACGGCGGAAGCTATGTGACCGGCGCCTTCGTTGACCTGGTCTCCTCGATGGACTACAGCACCCACAAGACGGTCGTCACCGTCCTCGGCGCCAACTTCCACGAAGTCTGCTTCCCCTCCGATGTCACCATCGCCGATGGCGAAAAGGCCAACTACAACGCCAACGACTATGTGACCGCCACGGTCACCAGCCACAACAAGGAGGTCAGCAAGAACTTCTTCAAGACCGTCGTGATCGGCGACAAGACTTGGACCTTCGATGCCACCGCCAAGGACTACAAGTCCGGCGACGACGTCTTCACCGCTTGGATCGCTGCCAGCGAAGACAACGCGAAGTCCTACTACACGGCCGTCATGAACAACGCCATCACCGTCAAGCTCACCGCTGGTGACAACACCACCCTCCTGAGCAAGGCCACCCTCAACAAGGAAGACAATGGCTACGGCGGAACCACGTACAATTGGGCCAAGAACCGCAACGCCACCTGCTACTTCCTCCAGAAGTATGGCATGGAAGCCCTCCTCGCCACCACGCACAACGAGAAGACCGCGGCCGAACTCCCGAACGCTTGGGTTTACACCAAGGATGGCACGACCATTGACACCGGCGCCACGGCAACCGACGTCAACTCCGACACCACCGGCAAGGCCTACAAGTCCTACGCGCAAATCCTCAAGATGGCGTACGACGCTGCCCTTACCCCTGCCACCAAGTAATCGCTCCTCTACCCATTAAGCCGCGGGAAACCGCGGCTTTTCTTATGCCTGGCCCACCTCTTTTCGATGTCCGTGGGCGGCATTAAGAAGTAAGGCGGTAGCCCGCCTGACGCAAAAAAGGAGGCCAGATTCGCCTACTGCCGCTTTAAGACCGGAAAAGGCGGCCGGTAAGAGAAGAAGGGGGTGGATCGGTCACAACTTAACCATCCCCCATAAAGAAATAGGATAAGTCCAGTCAACTGGTTTTTTCTCTTTTCGCGCTTTCTCTTTTCTTCGCATATCGAAAACGAGGCGTTCGAAAACGCCTTCCATAAATCCAGGGTTTTGCTAAACTACTT
>Ga0256406_1006723_pt1 | contig 11367 bp, 18 predicted proteins | sample RumenRJG_03DNA_FD_185986 | JGI IMG/M metagenome (GOLD analysis project Ga0256406, IMG submission 185986) | Bovine rumen microbial communities from Lethbridge, Alberta, Canada - RJG_03 | ecosystem: Host-associated > Mammals > Digestive system > Stomach > Rumen | place: Canada: Alberta | collected...
CTCAGTTCTTTCTGTTTCTATAGCAATGTCTGGAGTATTGGTTGATTCTGCAATATTCAGCCATTGCCTAGAAAAGTACTTTGATTCATTCTCCATTCCACTTTCAACCATCTGATTTTTGCGTTGTTTATCGTTGTACTCATCCAGAGACATGAGATCACCATTCAGCTCCAGAAAATTAGTCGCTGTTTCTGCTTCTTTCACTGCATTCAATAGATAATCAGCATTCTTCTGAATAGCTTCCTTCCAGCTCGCAACATAAGCCAGATGATTCTTTTCGTGTTCTTTGATGAAGCTGTCTGCGTCCTCATCTTTTCCAGCAAGATGGCAGCTCATCATAGCACTTGTAATTTCTGCCACAAGTTCCTCATAGGCATATCGCTCTGAGCCAAAACCATTAAACTTTGTAATGCCATCACGATTCAGTTTGTTGGCCGCACCGGATGCATGGCCTAGCTCATGGAGTGCTGTTGCGTTATATGCATAATCTGAGATAAACATCTTCGGATCTGGCATATTGATGGAATTGGTGACCGGAGAATAGGCACTTTCATTGCCGCCATTTCTGATCGGTACATTCATATTCTTTGATATTGTTGATACCAGCTCTGCCTGAGAAACATCGCTGTTTACAACTTCAACATCCTTCTCCTTTGGGATGCCTGTGCATTGTTCTGCATTAAACACGTAACTGTATCTGGCAAACAAGCGGAATGGGTTTTGATCTGGCTCCTGTAACTCTGGGTGCTTTTTGAGATATTCATGCATTTCTGAAATGCGGTAATACCGCTTTTCCTTTCCCTCTGCATCTGTTTTCAAAGCCATCCAATACTCAACCTGGGCGGCATGTTCACCTTTGTTAACATGTGCGCCTTTAATATCCGAAACCTGATTGAACGTGTACCAACGTTGATCGTGATATCCCTTTTGCATCGCAATCAAGCTCAGGAAAAACTGGTTAATGCCTCTGTATTCCCGATCTGTGGCACCGTTACGCATGGATGATGGAATATTTTTCCATCTTTGAACCCATTCCAAACTGTCTGTGCCATTCTTGCCATTCAGCAAATCTATAAACTGTTGGGCAATTTTCTGCTTGAACTCTTTCCTTTGCTCACTTTGCGATTTTGCTGGCTCACGCTTTTTACTTTTGTATTTCTTCTCTGTCTCTCTGACAGATGCGTTTAGAGCCTGCTTCTTTGGGTCAACGTTGATGAAGTTCTCCGGCAGATCAATCAATTGTCTGTAGTTTGCCTGAAAACTGTAATACGCCTCAGAATAGGGAGAAATGATAATGTGATCCTTCATGGGAATATTCATCATCTTTCCAGCCTCTGCGAACCTTACCGTTGTAATGCAATCCGCATTGCTTGGTGTAACATCGCCAGACGGATGGTTATGCATCAAAATAAAAGAGCTTGCATTGGCAAGTAATGCTGACTTCATCACGTTGTCAACCGGAGCTAGGCTGCTTCTTACATCGCCTATTGCTGCTATAGAATAATTGATCGGTCTTAGCTGTGAATCCAGATTGATTGACATGAGAGCTTCATAAGGAAGCTGCTGTAATACATCCTGTACGGCTCTAACCGCTGAGTAATCATCCGTAATTGGTTTTTCAGAAGTAATCGTATTCCCTTCTTCTGCTTTCAAGCGGATCACTGCTTCTTTTAATTCACCCATTTGCTTCTCCTTTCCGCATTGGAACAATCGTCACCGGGCAATCTGGATTCTTTTTCAGGAAATCAATTAACTGTTCCATTGTCATATCTGCCTCTAGCACTCCTGATTCCTTCTCTAATTCTTTTTCTGTAAGCATTTCCTCTGCATCCTGCATCTGTTCTGTGTCTGTCATTTCATTCCTCCTTTCGTGTCTGGATAATATCTGCTTTGCATTTCTTCCTCCTTCCTGTTCTGGGGGCGTTTCGCCCCCGCAAACGCAAAACACAAAAAAGGCATAAATCACATTGATCTATGCCTTTGTCATTTACATACCATTGCGAGGGGCGCAATGGCTTTTGTGTATAGCAATGATAGGTAATGGGGTGGGGGTTATCTATTGCCTAATTGCTACGGTAATATTTTATATCAGCATGTTTCCGATGTGAGTGTCTGATTTTTAGACACTCATGTGAGAATCAGCAAATATATCACAAGAAACTATTGTATTCTCTCCCATTCCCCGGTCAGATAATCACATGACCATCCCGGTTCCACATTATAAACATACACGCAATACTTTACGGTTTCTCCCTGATCTTCAATGCTCTCCGCTTCCATCAATACACCATGCGCTGTTTCTGAGCCTTTGATTCCATCGCTGGTATCAAAGATGGGTGTTACCCGGTAGCGCACATGCAGACCATCATCACAAGCCTGCATCACCTTCTTTTCCCAAGCCAGCATGTACTCCTGATTAAAAGTGGAGCTGCCTGTAATCAGATTTCTGGGATCATCAGAAACAGAACCAAGCAGCTTGTTGGCAATCAAGTGAGAACGATTGCAACCGTCTTTTACGCCTGTATCAGATGCTAAGTTTGCTTTACATGCGTACCAACCGGATGGAGTGATATCAGAAAGAGACCCCCTTTCTTCCGTTTGCATGGTTTCTTTGCCTACTACAGCATTAGACACTCCTGCTCTTCCATAATCATCCAGATCAGAAAATGAATACCATGTATCTATGCTGGATAAGTCCTCATCTGTAAAGAACGGCTCATTGTTATTAACAGCCGTTGATCCATCACCATCCAGGTCATAAGCTGGGATAGTGATTGTATTACCAAGAGTATCGGTAAACGTAATGGCAGTATTGGAGTAATTTACATCTGCACTGAAGCTTTCATTTGTGGGCGATGGCGATATTAGTGCTGTCGTGCTTGCTGTAGGCTGGGCAGAAGATTCCGTTCGCTGTGTATTGTTAATGCTAATTTGGTGCAGTAACACAATACAAGCAAAGAGAATCAGAGCCGCTATCTTAACCGCATAGTTCTCGTTCTTTCTTTGCTTCTTCATTCTTTTTCAGAATTCATCCTTGACGGATTATCATCTAAAATTCCAATTAGCAGCATCCTTCTGATCATATCGGCACTCACCATGGCGGCGACCAGCTTTTCCGGAGAACAGTCATGCTCCTTTCCCAGCTTCACTAAATCCTGATAGAGTGAATCCTGAATGCTAATTGTCAGCTTTTTCATATTATTTATCCCTTCCCATAACCATATCGGTTACATCACGATTCTCACACTCATTGGGTGAATCCTTATCCACATCAAATGTTCCTTCATCATCATTCCATGTGAGCCGTTGAAAGCTGACGCGTAAAGACGCTGCATCATCCCTTGCACCTATAAAATCCTTTGCTTTCGTCAAGCTGGGAAAGAGTCCCAATACTGCCTCTTGCCCATCCGAAGAAACAGACTTCACAACATATGACATAGGAACTGTTTTTAAATCGGATTCAACTTTATAGTCCAAAAGATTGACTAAATAGTCTGGTGCCTGTCTCCTATTGCTTGATTTCAATTCCCAATTCTCTAGTGAGCGCACAGTCAAACCGTATTTTGCTCCAAACGTTGGCCGACTCAGCCCGGTTTTTTCACGGATTTCCTTTATCGATCTCATATATATTCTTCCTCTTCTATTCCGGGGGCGTTTCGCCCCCCGCATCACACAAAATAATAATGCCACCTACTGAGTGGCATTACAATGCTGTACCTGCTTATTTACCGTTCATAGCCTAATAAGGATTGACCTCACAATCCTCATCATCCCAGCAATCAACCAAGCTTTCAAGCAGATCACTAACATCCTCAGCAGTAAGATTGTCTGCTTCAATTGCTCCAACCACTCTGTAACTGCCGTCAATGTTTCTGATCACATCAAGTGGTGATGTTTCAGAGTATCCCATGTCTGCTTTCTCTGTAAGCTCCAAACCAATCGCTTTGAATCCAACATGGCTAGCTGATCTTCTCGCTACGCTTGCGCTTTTCTCGTATCGCATATATCTCCTTTCATTCGGGGGCGAAACGCCCCCAAGAATCATTGTTGATATTCCCAATCCTCCCAATCAGTGACTTTTCTCTTTGCTACTCTGTAGGCAGTGTATTTCACACCTGGGCCGGACACCGTAATGCCGATATCGCCTCTCCAGCTTGTTGTTGACTCAAAATCAACAGAATTTTCTTTTGCCTGATCAATGATTGCCTTTGCCTCCTTCATGCTTCCAGCAAATTTGTGATGTGCAAACAGCCAAGTTAGGTTGTACCATTCGCCATCAAACTCTGCTTTTCCTTCTACAAGATATTCATCATGGAATTGTTTCTTCGTCATTGTCTATCATCCTTTCTCATTGCCTGTGCGTATGTTTCATACGGTTCAACGCCCTTCTGCCACGCTGTGAAAATCTTCTTTACTGCTCTCACCAATGCGCTCATTGCTTCGTTTCTTTGCACATACCTGATTCCTTCCAGATATTTCCAATCATCAGCAGGAACAACATTGGCTCTGATAAAATCTGCTGTGATCTTCTGATTCAGAAAGCCATTAGCCTCATAATCACCTTGCTCACCACAAGCAAAGTACATGCTGTATGCATGGATGATCATTTCGCCCGGATCATGAATATCGCACGTCCTCACAGCTTCTCACCATCCTTTACTCTTAATGCTGTGATATAAAGATCGCTGTACCATTTTTGCTGTGCATTCGCATCATCAAGGTATTTCAGCAAACTGTTTCTCCGTACTGGTTCTCCTTCCCAACAGTCAACCGCATGCTCGTCCGGGTAGAAGTTATCTACAACCTCTCTCAGTTTTGTTGTGATGATGGTTGCATTGTCATCAGCAGATCCCTTATCAAGTTTGATCTCAATGTTCATGATCTCCTCTAAAATTGGTGACCACTGTTCAAGTTCAAGCTGATCACTATCATCATTTACCATAGCTAGCCACCCGTGTTCCTCTGCTGCTTTACAAAATTCCTTAACGAATGTCATATTGTTTTCCTCCATTCTCTATCTACTAACTTGGGTTCCCCAGATTTCTTCTTCCAGTTCTTTTTCTTCCTTTTCTTCTTCCTTTAACTCTCTAAGGATTAATCTCATTCGCCAGTCAAAGCTTGCGATTGCTTCTTCATCATCATCGGTTACAATCAATCTGCCTTCGTCAATGGCTTTCAGCAACATTTCAATGTCCTCTACACACACTTCGATTGTTGATCTCATAGCCTTTCCTCCTTCTTTGCCTGATCGTACTCTTTGCTTCTGTACTCCCATTCCCAGCGGCTTCCATCAATTGACAGGCTGTCAACCACCGCATTAAATTTCTGGGATTCATAAACTTTGTAATCGGAGACAGCATAGCCATTGCAACGGATATCGCTGATGAAGTGTGCTTTCGTGTCATACTCCATTTCAATGATTTCTCTTTTTCCAGTTTCCTTATTCTTGACGCATGCTTTATACTTTCTCATGGCATCTATCTCCTTGCACATAAATAATACCACTCATTGAGTGGTATTACAACTATTTTCTATTGTTTTGAATTATTTCTTTCGCAAATAATATTTTGGGTGTGCCTGTGCCAAGTGTCTTCTATACATTATGGTGCTATAAGGCAGAATCTTTCCTTTTGCGTCTTTCTCCTGCCATCCGTAATAGTCCAGATTCAGCTGCATAATCATTTCATTTTGTGCCTTGTAAATCCACTTGTCATAATACTGCGACTTATGAATATCGGCCTTGCGCTGTACCCATTTACGGTGTTGTGGATACATATACTTGCTGGATAAGATCAGCATCCGTGTTCTTTCGTCCATATTGTTAAACTCTGGAACAACATATTGCAAAAACACCAATGCTCTTTCAGCTTTCACAATCTCAGACAGCATGAGATAATCTGCTGGTTTTTTGGTGTCATTGCCTGAAAACTTGATGATTGATGTACTTGTAGAGCCAAGCGTTTTAGAGATGGAAAAATGGTCATAGTTAAAATAGAAAGACCAGTCTGTTACATCATAGCCAGCCGCTTCACTGCCATAGGTAGTAAAGATGCCTTTCAGTGTTTCCAGAACTTGTGCTAAACGATCTGCTGGTGATTCATATACAGCGCTCATTCGCAAGAAACCCATTTCCCACTTTTCCATGTCTTCAATCTCCTTTTCTTATTTCTTTCCAGTTTCTTTTGAACTGTGCATCACCTTATAAAATGCGATACAAACTTCCGGTGGCAGTTCTTTTGCTTTTGCCATATCCAATATCTCCGGAATGGTGTAAGGAAGCTTTGGACTGATATTCAACAAAGCTCCCATATAATCTGAAAGCAGATCCATCGGCATTCTTGTCAGTGCCAACTGGATATCATTACATTCTTTTTCAAACAGCCAGTCTTTAAATTCAGAAATCTGAATGGTTTCACTTTGGTGTGATGCAAGATACTGCACTGTTTTCCAGTCATCGTAAGTACGTCCTGATGAAGCAATTTCCTCTGCAAATTGAATGAATGAATAGTCACTAACACTTTTATCTGTTTCGCTCATACTTGTCCCTTTCCGGGGGCGTTTCGCCCCCAAGTCAATTCAGCTTTCGTCTACTTTTTATTGCAGCCAGACGTGATCATCACAATATCTTTCCTCCAGTTCATCAACAGTTACATCTGGCTTCTTCGGAGGATTAGAACATCCTTTGTTTGCAACCCATCTGCCACAATCGGAATAGTACGCGTCCCATGCTGCATAGCACTTTCTTAACTCTTCCAGTCCATCAATGCCCATGACTTTCTTTGTATATTCATCATGCCGATGATTGATGTATTCAATGATCTCCTGTTTATGTTCAATAAGATACTTCTGATCATTCGGTGAGTTTCTGATCTCTCTATCTGCAATGATATGTTTTCTATCACTCAGAACTCTTACGTTGTACTTTGATACGATTGTCTGAATATTCATGTTTTCCTCTTTGGGGGCGTTTCGCCCCCAGAATGTTATTATTGGATCTGCATCATTTTCTTGTAGCAATATAGTGTGGCTTTGATATCCTCAAGGCTGTTGTGTGCCTGAAATTCATAGCCGTAATAATCTGCGCAGACAGAATCCCTTTGTAACAGTCATAATCTTGTCCTCTCAGGCAAAATAGCCAATTGCCAGAATTGCACCCCTTCTATGTGTTTCGTCCAGTCCACGGAAGATATTTGTTACTGTGTATTGACTGTCGTTATCGCTTCCGTTTTCTTCAATGTCTGGAGTACCGCATGTATATAGCTGGAATGCCAGCCGTGTGATACCGAGGCTTCCGGTTGTCTGCCAGCCAGCGCATAATGCCTCTGGCCTGATCACGCCAAGTCTCCACTACCATTCTTCATCCTCCTCATTGATGAATTCATCAATGGTTGTCTGTCCATCCGGTACTGCTGTGCTCTCATCAGATGATTTTTTCAAAAGCTCCAGCTTATTCAGCAGTAATTCAATCTGTTCATAAATCTTTTCCTGTACCTCTGGGTCGGCTCCTGCAAGAGCCGCATCACCAGCAGTAAGACAGGATTTGTTGGCAGCTTTCAATGTACTCAGCATCTTCCGTACAGCCTTTGTATCCTCATCAACCTCTTTTTTAGGGCGTGATGGTTTATCCGGTTTTGTCGGATCTTCTTCCGGTTCAGATACATCCTGCGGCCGATTGAGATTTGCAAGGGTATCCTTTACAAAGTGTTCTTTAATTCCGGTGATTTCAGAAATGACATGAGCCTTACGCTCTTTATCAGGCCATTTGTACTGCCCTTTTTTTACCTGATCATCAAGTGCTTTCTGTGTTGCCTTGATTACTCTGACCTTTTCATCTGCGTCCATATCTCTATGAGCATTAGCGGCGATCATGTCCAGAATCTTTCTATCACTCATCAGTTCTTTCTGGTAGCAGACTGGAGCTTTTCCAGTAATGTCAACGCCATTGTAGGTATAGTGTCTGCCCTCATCAGTGAGCTTTTTTAAGGCGCTGTAGCGTCTTTCACCAGACAGAAGGGTAATGATTGTTCCCTCCTTCTGAGCAATCAGATTCTGCTTCAATCCGTGACTCTCGATGTTCTCTGCAAGGTTGGCTACTGATTCATCATCAACGCTGTATGGATTGTCAACGGATGGCTCAATATTCTTGAGATCAACCAGATAAATCTTTAATGCTTGTCCTTTTTCATACTCTGCCAGTTCTTCCTGTGACTGTGAGAACATGTTCTTTACAAGTGCTGTCATGATCAGTTAGCCTCCTTTTCCAATTCATCAAACAATGCACGGTAATCATCCGCAACCCCATCTCGGTGATTGTTCACCAGTGACTTGCCGTTAAACTCTGCATCCTGCATTGGTCTTGCCTGATACCGTATAGTCGCAGTCAGAACTCGATCTCCAAACGCTTCTCTCAACTGCTGTTCACCTTCCTTGGTAATCTTGGTTCTACCCTTCATGACAATGAGAATCTTGAAATTCAGAGGGGTTTCCCAAGGCAGATTGTTCATTGCCTGTGTGCAGATGTTCATGGTTGTCATCAATCCTTTAAACGGCTTCTGTCCAATGGATACCGGGCAGATGATTTCATCGGCTGCATAGATGGAATTGAAAGTCATTTTGTTTACTGCCGGGTTGTTATCAATCACAACGAAGTCATAAGGTAGTTTTCTTAATGCATTGCCAAGAATGAAATCTGCCCCGCCTTTACCCTGAAGCTCATAAACGGTAGTGAACAAATCCAGATTGGAAGGAATCACATCAAGATTCTCTGTGCTGGTATGCCAGATACAATCTGTAATGTCCTTTTCACCTTTCAGGAATGCACTGATCGTTCTCTTTGAGCCTTCAAATTCATCATCATCGAAGTCCTGATCAGGCAGAAGCATGTTAGTCAGATTTCCCTGTCCATCTGCGTCAACTGCCAGCACTCTTGCGCCATTTGCGGCGTATTGTCTTGCAAGATACTCTGCGGTGGTTGTCTTTGCCTGTCCGCCTTTGATATTCTGGATACTGATAATTTTCATAGCTTTCCTTTCTTTACTGTACTTATATTATACCACTCAATGGGTGGTATTGCAAGCGTTATTAGCTTTTTTTGGTTCTGTATCAGGCAGCTTCAAACAATGGAGCCAGCCCGTCTTTTATGGATTGGATGAACTGTTCCCCAACAAGATCAAGATTAGTTTGCAGAGTTTCATTTGCTATGAGGGCATTAAACTCCAGTTTCCAGCTTCTGCCAGCCTGACGGTAAGAACCTCTCTGTATTGTCTCAATCATTCTTGTCCGGCAATCCCTGAATATTGAGAAGAATTTATGTAACTGGTCTTCAATGTTTAGTGCGTAAAAGCCTTCTGCATGTGTTTCAGCTTCTTTTTCCATGTGAGCCATGAACAGATTGACAGTCCGGCAAGCCTTATGTTTGCGTGAATCCGAACGGTAATAATCGTAAGCAAGCCTTGGCAGCATAAAGACAGTCCGCCCAAAACCATGCTCTTTGAAATAGGCAATCATTGCTCCACGAAGCCTCTTAAAGAAGGCATTCCATGCGCCTTTACCAGCAAAAGACAGTGCTCGTGTCTTAAGGGAGAAATTGACGGTTTCTTTTCCATAAACATCGCCTTTCTTATGCTTGAGAACAGCGCCTTCAACAGGAACAGAAGTTGTCTTACCAGTTTCAGGATTCCAGTAATAATCACGGTTATATGTCTTCTCAATCTCATGACCACCCGGATACCAGAAACGTTCTGTCGTACAAAGCCAAAGATAACGGATATCACATGTCTGTTGCTCAGAATTAGACACATCCTGTTTCGCACTAGTGGAAACCATATAGAAAAATGGGAGAATACCATCATCTGTAGTCAGAATCTTCTGAGCAATAGCCACAGCAAAAGCTTTGAACTGAGCTGGATCTGTCATCTGCTGAGGCAGACAAAACTTGAATGTATTGAGAATAATAGGATGGCACTCTTCTTGATGCGCATTCTGGTTAAAATTCTTCTTTTTATTGCGGGTTTCAAAGCGTTCAAGCTCATATGCAGACAGAGTATGAATAAACGTTCGTACAGAACGATTGGACTCTTTGCCATCAAGGAAAACGTGGGAAACCAGCTGCTTATGGCGGCGTAAGGTATGCCACTGAGCTTTACTGCGCACGCAATCCTGACGGACAAAGAGATGCATTCCTTGTGTGGGCAATTTATTCAGCTTACGGGCAGCAGATGTCAAACAAGACGGAATATCCAGTGAAAGAACATCCTTGCGCCAAGCCTCAAGCTGTTCAGGCGTAAGAGCCTTCCGGACAACAGCAGTTGAATGTGGAGATGCAAGCTGAACCATAGCAGTACCTCTCTTCCTTTAACCCAGAGGGCCGATCTGCGGCCCATTACATAAACGTGGGACTCCCCCCATAGGACAGGAATCTCAGCAGCACCTTCTGTGCTGTCAGGAAGCCCGTCCTTGAAAATCAAGAACTAAAACCATATATCTCTTGTGGCCTTGGTAAGCAGGCCGATCAGCCACTCTCTCGGCCTCAAGCCCTTTGTCTTTGCATACGCAAGGACAAACCGCATTGTGATGTCGTTATCGCTTTTGCCATCAAGCATCCGGTATACTTTTGATCTCAGTATTAGTACTGTTCATATGGATACCTCTCCTTCTGGCACCTATACACATTCATGGTTCCCATGAATGTATGCGCTTCGCTCCTTGTGAAATTTTTGAAGATGCTAACAAAAGGATATTTAATCCTTCTGATCGGTGTTGTTTCGTCCTTCAGTAAGCCAATAATTGATAGAAGTGTCTGTAGCCTTGGCATAGAACTTAAGGAATCTCAGTGTGATCTCTGTGCTGCTGTTCTCATTCATCATGTCGTATATCTTCTGCCGGGAATAACCAGTCTCCTTTGCCAGATAAGAGATAGACAGACTGCCACGCGATCTGCATTGCAAAAAGTGTGTATATATCCGTCTTTTTAAGACTTTTTCAGAACTATCCATGCTTTGCTCCATCTTTTTTTCATAAGGATTGAAAAGTATAAATTTGTATATATTTGTATATATTCCTCTGCGTGAAAAGCTTGAAATTTTTGGCGGGTATTGCTAACATAACAACGTGGAACAGCCCGTAACTGGCTCCTGGAACCATCGAGCTGGAACTGCTTTTGAATAGTCGGTATATTTAGCCGGCATTTGTATCTGACCTTGTGATATCGAGTCCCGCCAAGTTCTCTTAATCACAACGTCTTTTTTTATGCCTTGTTATGTTTGCTTCTTCTGCTTGCCCTTCTTATTACTGTCAATTTCATCTGCAATCATCCGAAATAGACGAGATGTTGAGAGTCCTACAAACTCTCCATAGTTCAATACAAAT
>Ga0256406_1006724_pt1 | contig 11366 bp, 11 predicted proteins | sample RumenRJG_03DNA_FD_185986 | JGI IMG/M metagenome (GOLD analysis project Ga0256406, IMG submission 185986) | Bovine rumen microbial communities from Lethbridge, Alberta, Canada - RJG_03 | ecosystem: Host-associated > Mammals > Digestive system > Stomach > Rumen | place: Canada: Alberta | collected...
CTGTCGGTACGGCTGTGGCGGCAGCGTATGCTGAAAGACATGAACTGCAGACTGAGAATATCTACTTTACCCCGGTAGAAGGCACCTTTCTTTTCATGCAGGAACACAGCGGCATCGCTTTCCATGGTACCGCAGACCCCTGGGCAGATAATGCCATGGTGGAAGAAAACTGCCGCAGATTCAGCATTCCGCTCTATGTGACAGAACATGGCAACCATTCGCTGGAAACAGGAGATGTCTTGAAGGATATTGACCAGCTGAAGCAGATCATGTCTGAAACAGAGGCATATATCACCAGGGAAGACGCATGAGCGTCTTTTACTTCGTCTGAATAAATTTGATTAAATATAATTGACATAAATATAACTAGCTGATATATTCAGATGCAGAAAGAAGGTTAGAGGATGAAAACAGCAGTAAGATATTATTCTCGTTCCGGCAATACAAAGGCACTGGCCGAGGCAATTGCCAGAAAGGCAGGCGTCAGGGCAGTCTCAGTGGATGAGAAGGATGCGCCGATCCAGGAAACAGCAGATCTGCTTTTCATCGGCGGCGGTCTGTATGCCTATGGTCTGGACAAACATCTGAAGGAATATATCAGCACGCTTGATCCTGCAAAAGTAAAAAAGGCAGCGGTATTCTCCACGTCCTGGCTTTCCCGCCATGGCTTGGATCTTCTGAAAACAGAACTGACAAAGAAAGGGATTGCTGTGGCAGAGGAAGTCATCTATGCCAAGAATCATCCCGATGATGCGGCGATTGCCCGGGCTGAAGAAATTACGGGCAGAGTGATGGAGGAAAAATAAGATGAATCTTTACGATTACAGTGTGCCGAAGACAGACGGCAGCGAGCTGTCCCTTGGAACTTACAGAGGAAAAGTCATCCTCATTGTCAATACGGCTACCGGATGCGGTTTTACCCCGCAGTATAAGGATCTTGAAAGCATGTATGAGAAGTATCATGAAAAGGGACTGGAGATTGTCGATATTCCCTGCAATCAGTTCATGGGCCAGACACCTGGTACGGATGAAGAGATTCATGAATTCTGCACGCTGAAATACAACACGAAGTTTGAACAGATGAAGAAGTCAGAGGTCAACGGTGACAATCAGCTGCCGCTGTATGCCTATCTCAAACAGCAGCAGGGGTTCAAGGGCTTCGGCAAAGGCGTCAAGGCACTTGCCATGTCAGCCATGCTGAAGAAGATCGACTCCGATTACAATAACAACCCGAACATCAAATGGAACTTCACCAAGTTCCTGGCTGATCGGGAAGGAAATGTTGTCACCCGCTTTGAACCGACAGAGGATATGAAGCAGGTAGAAGAAGCTGTTGTCAAACTGTTATAAGTTCAGGAATCTGTCTGATGCGCATCATTCTTCTTTTTAAGAAGGATGGTGCTTTTTTTCTTTCTGTTCCAACACGAAGAGAAACAGCCCGGCCATAAGATTTCTTAAGGTTGTCTTAGGAATAGATTCAGATGCGCTGGCTATCCTTGAACATGTACCTGAAAGGAGGCTGTGTGATGAGGCAGAAAAACGTACTGGAATGGCTGGAGAACAGTGCTGAAAAGTATCCTGATGCCGTGGCATTTCATGATCCGGATCAGGAAATAACGTATCGTGATTTATTGAGGGCAGCCCATAGGATCGGTTCTGTCCTTGCCGAAAGGATTCCTTCCAAAGAGAATCCTGGTATTTCCTTCTGTATGGAGAAAAGCGTACTGGCAGTGGAGGGCATGTTCGCCACCGTATATGCCAGGGGTTTCTATTCCTTTATGGATATGCATCAGCCGCTGATGCGGCAGAGACATATTCTGCGTGTTCTGAAGCCTGCACTGATCCTGTGTGATGATAAAAACAGGGAAGCGGCTGAAAAGCTTGGTGCAGAAACAGGTGTCGAAGTCATGGTACTGGAAGAGCTGCTGAAAGATGCTCAAGAGAACAACGGTCTGCTGAAGGACATCCGGCGTATGGCCATGGATACGGATCTTCTGTATGTGAACTTTACTTCCGGATCAACCGGTGTTCCCAAGGGTGTTGCGGTAACCCACCGCAGTGTCATTGACTTCATTGATGCTTTTGATGCTGAATTCGGCTTTAACAGAGATGATGTGTTTGCCAATCAGGCACCGTTTGATTTTGATGTATCGGTGAAAGATATCTATGGCGGCATCAGCTGCGGGGCAGAGGCTGTTCTGGTTCCCCGGGAATATTTCTCAAGGCCGGCTGTATTGATGGATTATCTATGTGATAACAGGGTGACGGTATTAGTCTGGGCGGTCTCAGCCATGTGCTTTGTTTCAATCATGAATGGTCTGGCCTATCGGGTGCCTGAAGCGGTACGGCTGGTGCTGTTTTCCGGGGAAGTCATGCCCCTCAGACAGCTGGCCAAGTGGCAGAAAGCTCTGCCGGAATGTCAGTTTGTCAATCTTTATGGGCCGACGGAAGTCACGTGCAACTGCACGTTCTACCGGCTGGATCAAAAAGAGTATGGCAGTGATGAAGTACTGCCGATCGGAAAGCCGTTTGATAATGAAGCGGTGTTTCTGTTAAGCAATGAAAATACACTGATAGATCAGCCGGGTGAAACGGGTGAGATCTGTGTGTGCGGCAGCTGTCTTGCGGCCGGGTATTATGGTGATCAGAAACGCACGGATGCGGTCTTTACAGATAATCCGCTGCAGAAGAATATCCATGAGCGTATGTATCATACCGGAGATCTCGGCCGGTATCTGCCGGATGGAAATCTGATATTCTGCGGCCGGAAGGATTTTCAGATCAAACTGCTTGGACACAGGATTGAGCCTGGTGAAATTGAGGCAGCCTGTCAGAAGATGCCTGAAGTAAACCGGGCATGTGTGCTGTTTGATGCCAAGAGAAAACGGCTTCTTCTGTTTTACAGCGGATCCAGGGATCCAAAGACAGTACAGGCTGGATTAAGAGAAACACTGCCGGCCTACATGATGCCGTCCAGGACAATTCATCTTGAAGAGATGCCCATGACTGCCAATGGGAAGATGGATCGAAAGAAAATGGCTGAAATAGGAGGAATTGCATGAATGCACAGGAACTGCGTCAGATTGCGGATCAGTACCATACCCCATGCTATGTGTTTGATCTGGAATCACTGAAGGCAAGAATGGATGCTGTGAAACAGCTGGCACAAGGGCATTACCGCCTCTGTTTTTCAATGAAGGCAAATCCGTTTCTGGCTGCCGATGCATCAGAAGGACTGGATCAGGTTGAAGTGTGTTCGCCTGGGGAGCTGGCGATCTGCCGGCGGCAGAAAATCGCACCGGAAAAGATTCTGTATTCAGGTGTGAATAAGGGAGAGGCTGATATAAAAGATGCGGTGCGCAGAGGAGCGGCCCTGCTTACGGCGGAATCGCTTTGGCAGGTGCAGATGATTGAAGCAGAAGGCAGAAAGCAGAATAAGGAGATTCCGATTCTGCTGCGGCTGACGTCCGGCAATCAGTTCGGCATGGATCTTTCGGATGTATATCAAGTTCTTTCTCATCGTGCGGATTATCCGCATCTTCGTATTGAAGGCCTGCATTACTTTGCCGGGACACAGCGGACTATGAAGAGCCAGAAGAAAGATCTTGAAATGCTGGCGGCACTTTATGCAAAGATCCGTACGCAGTACGGTACGGCATTCAGAAAACTGGAATACGGCCCGGGGCTGCAGGCCTATCTTTTTGCCAGGGAAGACCGCTCAGATACTTTAAAGCCGCTGAAAGACATTCATGCGTATTTATGTGATCTTGCCCAGATGAGCGAACTGACCGTAGAGTGCGGGCGGTTCATGAGTGCCTACTGCGGCTACTATCTGATCAGTGCGGCCGATTGCAAGACTTCAGAAGGGACATCGTACTGCATTGTGGATGGCGGCATGCACCAGGTGCATTATGACGGATCATTAATGGGCATGAATGCACCGGAGGTGATTTTCCTTGATGAAAGTGATGGCCAGGAGAGGGACTGGTGTGTCTGCGGTTCATTGTGCACGGTCAATGATGTGCTGATCCGCCGTCTTCATGCAAGGCTCAAGATCGGCGATCGTATGGCCTTTGCCAATGCCGGGGCATATGCCGTGACAGAGGGCATGAGTCTGTTTCTAAGCAGAGACCTGCCGTCTGTCATCCTGCGCAGGCAGGAAGGTGATTGGCAGCTGGTACGCAGCTCAGAAGATACAGGAATATGGAATACAGGAAAAGGAAGGTAAGAAAACATGGATGAATTAATTGCACTTTTAGAAGATATCAATGATGAAGCAGATTTCAGAAACAGTAAAGATCTGATCGATGGACATGAAGTGGATTCACTGACGGTTCTGGAGATCATTGCGGCTCTGGATGAGCATTATGATATTTCGATTCCGGCTTCTGAGATTGTGCCGGAAAACTTCAACTCGGCAGAAGCCATGCTGAAGATGATCAATCGTCTGCGCAGCGAATAAAGAACGTATTTTCCAGTCAGAAAGGAGTGACATATGGCATATACGGACATGCAGTATCTGGGGCTGTTTCTTCCTTTGACAATGCTGGTGTATCAGATCACGCCGAAGCAGTACAGGCAGCTGGTTCTTTTGGGATTCAGCCTGCTCTTTTTCTGGCTGTGTTCCCATTGGCTTTTACTGTTTGCACTTGCTGCAGTGATGGCAGCTTACTTCGGGGGAAGAGCGGTTGAATCCAGTCCGAAAGGCATGGTAAGAAACTTCTTCTTCTTTGCGGCACTAGCTGCCATCATCGGTATTCTGGCAGTGTTCAAGTATACGAATTTTGCGATTACGGTGATTGACCGTGTATTTTCCCAGTCGATTCCTTTTGTGACGATTATTGCACCGATCGGTATTTCCTATTATTCACTGGAAGCGATCGGGTATTTACTGGAAGTGAAATGGGAACGTATCCCGGCCGAAAAGAATCTGATCAGGCTGGCTTTGTTTCTGACGTTTTTTCCACAGATCATGGAAGGGCCGATTGCCCGTTATCAGGATACGGCGGATCAGCTGGTCAAAGGTGAATCCATCAATATGGGTGGGCTGAATGAAGGCCTGCTGCGGATTTTCTACGGCATGTTCAAGAAGCTTGTGATCGCGGATCGGCTGGCACCGATCGTGAAGTATCTGTATGGCAATGCGGATTCACTGCATGGAGTTCTGGTAGCGGCTGCGGCGGTTTCCTATACCATGCAGCTGTATATGGATTTTTCAGGTGAGATTGATATTGTCATCGGATCTGCACGGATTTTCAATATTGCTCTGCCGGAGAACTTCCGCCAGCCTTTCTTTTCACAATCTGCTTCCGAGTTCTGGCGGCGCTGGCATATTTCCCTTGGGACATGGCTCAAGACGTATATTTTCTATCCGATCTCAACAACCCCGAAAATGGCAGAGTGGGTGAATTTCTCCCGCAGGCATTTCGGCAGATATCTGACCAAGCTTTCCGTCATGGCCATGGCGCTGTTTCCGGTATGGATGCTCAATGGCTTATGGCATGGCGGCAGATTCAACTATCTGATGTACGGAATGTATTACTTTGTGATTCTGATGATCGGCATTGCGCTGGAGCCCGTGAAGAAGGGGTTCTACCGCAAAACGCATTTCAATAAGAACGGAGTGTTTTTCAAGGGATTCAGGATGGTATTGACATGGATCATTGTCTTTACCGGTGAGATGCTGTTCAATTCACCCAGTGTCGGTACATGGCTTCTGCTCTGCAGGCATCTGTTTGCCGGACGTGCTTTCTTCCATGTCGGAACATTGACACTGTCAGCCATGAGTACGGACAGTGCTGATCTGCTTGCGGCTGTGGTTGGAACGGTGCTGGTGCTGTCAGTGGATGATTATCAGGAAAAACATGGCAGCGTCATCAAGAAGATTCGTACGATGCGTCTGCCGGTACGCTGGGCACTGTACTATGCCCTGGTTTTTGCCATCATTATCTTCGGTGCCTATGGCACAGGATATCAGGCGGTGGATCCGATCTATGCCGGATTCTGACGGGAGGTCTGATGAAGAAGCGTTTTAAAGCAATTGTTTTTATCCTTGTGTTTGTCCTTCTGCTCACGGCTGTGTCAGATGTCTTTACGATGCAGGCAAAAGAAGGAAACAACATGAATGCCTTGAAGCGGGATTATATTGTGGCAGACCTTGTGAGACAGCCTGAGAACCAGGTGGATGTTCTGGTCCTTGGGGACAGTGAGAGCTACTGCAGCTTTTCACCTGCCCAGCTGTTTCATCAGACCGGTATCACATCCTATGTCGCCGGCCAGTCCTCGCAGAGAATGAATGAAGCAGTGAGCCTGTTGATGGAGGCTCTTGAAACACAGAAGCCGAAGGTGGTGCTGCTTGAAACAAATGAACTGTTCCGCTCTTCACAAAGTTCTGATTACTACACGAGTGTTCTGGGAAATTTCTTCCAGATGGTATTTCCCATATTCAGGTATCACATTCTGTGGAAAAAGAATTTCCTGCCGGTCAACGTATCAGCGGTGCGCTGGAAAGGATTTGATGCAAGACAGGCGGCTGTGGCATGCAGTGATCTTTCTGATTACATGAAAGCAGACGAAAGAAAAAAGAAGATGCCGCCGCAGAATCTGAAGGCATTGAAGCAGATTAAAGCGATCTGTGATGAAAAGGGGATTCAGCTGGTGCTGTATACATGTCCTTCACCAGAGAATGCCACCATGGCAAAGCATAACCGGGTGCAGGCATTTGCGGATACACATCACATTCCCTATGTTGATCTGAACCTGCATGAGGAGCTGCAGATGGACTGGTCCCAGGATACAGCGGATGGCGGGGACCATACCAATATCTATGGCGCGATGAAAGTAACAGAATGGCTGGGAAGCTATTTTGAAAAGATGGGATTGAGCGATCATCGCAATGATACGGCTTATGCATCATGGAATGATTTTACATCAGCTTTCTTTCAGTCACTGGGTACGGCGTATCTGAATAAAGTGGATACAGGCGGGGTGAAGTAATATGGAACAGAAGAAAATTCTGATTGTGGAAGATGCCAGAGACACCGCGAAGATTCTGAAGCTGTATCTTGAAAATGCAGGCTATACCGTTTTGATGGCGGATAATGGCATTGATGCATTGAAACTGCTGCAGAAGGAAAAGGTGGATCTTGGTATTTATGACATCATGATGCCCCGGATGGACGGATATGAACTGATCCGACAGACAAGAAAGATCAGCGAAATACCGATCCTTGTTCTTTCAGCAAAACACACAGACAGTGAAAAGATATCCGGCCTCAATCTGAATACAGATGATTATCTGAGCAGGCCGTTCAATCCGCTGGAAGTAACTGCCAGGGTGAATGCGGCATTGCGGCGGCAGGATACGGAAAAAGATGAAAGAAAGCATTTTCTGAGATCAGGGGATCTGTATCTGGATCTGGATGCGTGTGTGCTGTACCGCCGGAATGAAAGAGTGGAGCTGACTTCAACAGAGTACCGTATCCTGGCTCTTCTGATGGCGCATCCCGGCTGGGTGTATGCCAGGCATGAAATCCATGAAATGCTTTGGGGCGATTATGATGCGTGCAATGATAATTCGCTGATGGTACATATCTGTAATCTGCGCCGGAAAATAGAAGATGATCCCAGAAAGCCTGAATATCTGATTACGGTCAGAGGACTTGGCTATCGATTCAGAAAGGAAGGCTCATGAAAAGTACCGGCAGTCTTTATGCACGGATGATCCGTGACTTCATTGTTCTTCTGCTGGCGGGTGTGCTGAGCGGGTTTCTGTGTATCCTTGCGGCAGGCAGAATTGTTGAACATACAGACCAGTTTCCCGATCCATCTGTGCTGCTGGAGCAGAGTGAATATTATGAAACGGAACAGTATCAGCGCATCCGCATCGGCAGCAGTCTTGGTAAGAGCGGTTATTTTGAAGTGCTTGATGAAAAGGGAAAGGTGCTGTACTGTTCTGATCCTTCGATTGAAAATCACTATGATGAGCAGGACTTCGAGTATATTCCGGATGTAGATGAAGAGGCGGCCTTTTCCATTGAAAAGATGGTCAATGGTTCAGATGAAAATGAATATCTGATCCGCAAGTGGCAGGTGATGGAAGATGGTTCTGATCAGGTGAAAGAGATCGGTATTACGATTCTGAACAGCCGGAACAGAGTTGTGTATTCCAACATGGATGCGGACGGCAAGGCAATTTCAAAGCATACCGTCAATATGTTAATGAACAATAACAGCGACAGAGCTGATACATTTCTGCAGAAGCAGCGCTTTGAAACGGAAGACGGTGAAATCCGCTATCTGCTGATTCATACAGAAAACATCCAGACAGCTGAGAACCGTTCATACCGGCAGGCAGAAGCTGCGGCAGTGCTGATCTTTCTGCCGATTGTACTGGCTGCCATTGTTTTTACAGCTTTTGAGATTATGAAACACATTCAGCAGCCTCTGTCACAGCTGAATGAAGCGATGGACAGGCTGGGTGACGGCAGCCGTCAGCAGCTTCCTTCTGATCAGGTGCCATCGGAATTTGCCAGGGTGTTTGATGCATTCAATCAGATGAAAGTACGTCTGAAACAGAGTGAACAGGAACGCCTGCACCTTCTTGAAATGGAACAGGAGACCATGGCTGATATATCCCATGATCTTAAAACACCGGTGACGGTGGTAAGGGGCTATGTCTATGCCATGCGCGATGGTCTGATTACTGCAGAGCAGCAGCCTGAAATCTGGAATATTATCTTAACGAAAATAAACCGGATCGATGAACTGCTGGATCAGGCAGCTGACTACAGCCGGCTGAATCATCCCGACTTCCATCTGAATGCGTCGTGTTTGGATCTCTCAGCTTTCCTGAGGGATTATGCCGCTGGATTACAGAAAGAACTGGATCAGGCCGGCTATCCGCTTCATAAGAAGATTGAAGAGAAGGAAGTGCTGGTCAAGTTTGATCGGCTTCAGATGAAAAGGGTGCTGGAGAACATCATTGCCAATACCCTCAGATACACGCCGAAAGGAACAGAAGTTACGCTGCAGATGACGGCAGATAAAGATTCGGCGAGAATTCTGATCGGTGATAACGGACCGGGCATTCCGGCAAAGATCCGGGATCATGTCTTTGAGCCTTTTGTCATTGCGGATGAGGCAAGAACAGCTGGCAGCGGCTGCGGGCTTGGTCTGTCCATTGCCAGAAAGATCATTGAAGAGCATCACGGTACGATGAAGCTTTTAAAGCAAAGCGGTACGGTGTATGAGATTGTTCTGCCGCTGGCAGAAAAGGAAAGCACATGAGCCGGGAGGGTCCATGTGCTTTTTGCGGATCAGGGAAGGGAACAATTTTAAGAGGAAGGACGGCTTGCAAATTGTGAAATAAATGTCATAATACACTCGTTCAAAGAGACTGTGATCACCGCGACATGGATCTCTGCAGTTTGAACATTTCTGTTTGGATTCGCTGCATCCTCATACTGAAGGAGCGGCAGGAGGGTAAAAAATGTCAAAGAATAAACAGAAGATTCAGCGGCTTACTCTGGCAGCTTTTTTTGTTGCCATTGAAGCCGTCATGGCGTTTACGCCGATCGGCTACATTCCGGTAGGGGCTTTAAGCATTACGACGATGCATCTGCCGGTGATTCTGGCTGGTGTGCTGTGCGGTCCTGCTTTCGGTTCTGCCATGGGATTTGTATTCGGCCTGACATCTTTTCTGAGAGCTACCTTTGAGCCGAACATCACATCATTCGTGTTCTCACCGGTTGTTTCCGTAGGCGGCATTTCCGGCAATTTCTGGAGTCTTGTCATTGTCTTCGTGCCAAGAATCCTCTTAGGTTTTCTGAGCGGGGTGATGTTCCGTTTCTTCCATGGTCATATGAAGAATGAATCACTGGCGGCCGCCCTGAGTGCTGCCATCAATACCGTTCTGCATACCCTCGGCGTACTTGGCGGCATCTATGTGTTCTTTGCCCCTCAGTATGCAAGTGCACTTGGCACAAGTCTTTCCGGGGTGGCGGCGCTTCTGCTTGGCGTAGTTGCCAGCAATATGTTACTGGAAACAGCGCTGGCTGCGGTGGCTGTACCGGTGCTGTACAGGGCGCTTGCGCCCAGTGCCCAGCGTATGGGAATACTGTCGATTGCAAGGGCATAAAAAAGATATAAAGGAGATTTTATGCATGTACTGATGACAGTGGAAGCAGGAAATACGAATATCTGTTTTTCACTGATGAAGGAAAATGATCTGATCGGAAGCTTCCGGCTTTCTACCCGTTCACCCCGTACCAGTGATGAGTTTGTCATGTCTCTGACGTATTTCTTTTCCAGTATTTCATGTGATCCGGCGGAAGTTGATGATGTTATCATTTCTTCGGTTGTGCCGGAAGTCATGCATGCATTAAGATCTGCGGTGATGAAGCTGTGGCATAAAGAGGCCATTGTCGTAGGCCCGGGCATCCGTACGGGTATTTCCATCCGGGCGGATAATCCCAAGGCAATCGGAACGGACCGGATTGTCAATGCGGCTGCTGTACATGCCTTATATGGCGGTAGCTGTATCGTGGTGGACTTCGGTACCGCAACAACCTTTGATTATGTTGATCCGGAAGGCATCTTCCGCTATACCATCATTGAACCCGGCGTTGCCGTATGTGCCGATGCTCTGAAAAATGCTACGGCCAAACTGCCGGGCATTGAAATTGAAAAACCTTCCCGCATACTGGCCAGGGATACGGCCTCAGGAATGCAGGCAGGGGTAGTCTATGGCTACATCGGATCGGTGGAAAGAATTCTTTCACAGATGAAAAAAGAGCTGAAAAAGCCGGACTGCCATGTGATTGCCACAGGGGGACTAGGCCGGGTGATTGCCCCTGAAGTAAGGGCAATTGAAGCTTATGATCCGCATCTTGGTTCAAAGGGTCTGCGCATTATCTATGATCTCAATCGAAAAGACAGGAACTGATGCAGTTCCTGTCTTTTGCTTATACTGTAAGGATGTGCTTATTTTACCGCAGCTGATTTTCTGAGGAAGACTAAGCCCAGGATAAACAGAATGCCCAAGGTTGCGACTGCGATATTGACGGAATTGGTAATGGATACGGCAATACCGACAAGGGTAGTACCCATGAAGGCAGCCCCTTTGCCGCAGATATCATAGATGCCGAAATATTCACCGGACGCTTCTGCCGGAATGATCTGGCCGTAGTAGGATCTGGAAAGCGCCTGGATGGCACCCTGGAACATACCGACGCCGAACGCCATGATGCCAAACTGCCATAAGGCATGCATGAACAGGGCAAACACGGCAACGCCGGTATAACCGAGGATACATACGGTAATGAGGCTTGTGGATTTATGAGTCTGGGAGAGCCTGCCGAATAATG
>Ga0256406_1006725_pt1 | contig 11365 bp, 5 predicted proteins | sample RumenRJG_03DNA_FD_185986 | JGI IMG/M metagenome (GOLD analysis project Ga0256406, IMG submission 185986) | Bovine rumen microbial communities from Lethbridge, Alberta, Canada - RJG_03 | ecosystem: Host-associated > Mammals > Digestive system > Stomach > Rumen | place: Canada: Alberta | collected...
TATCCCTTGTGGGCTTCGTCCGGGATCGCAAATATATAAATGAGATTATATTGCGCAGTCCCCGCATATATCTGTTCACTCATCTCTGGTTACCTCCCACAAGCATCTTATACTGGATTGTCTCCTTGGATCTCCAATCTCTGATCTTACATAATTCCTGTCCTTTAGGATCAGATAGCGATGCAAAGTCATAATAGTCCGTATCCGACAAGAAATCAAAAATCGTCATTTGCTTTGGTTCATCTGGTTTTTCACAATATGGAATTGCATAATTAAAGCCATCCATCTGCCACAAGTTCCACGAAATAACCAAGGCAATCTGAAGAAGTTCCTTCAGATCCGGTTCCTCATTAAACTTAAACCGGTAATACTCCATGTACGAATACAGGATATTTTCCCGGGCAAGAAGCAGATTGTCACCCTGAAACTCATATCCATAAACACTTTCGACCGCCCTACGTGCCCAAACACTCCAGTCTTTCTTTGACTCTGTATTTTCACCAACGACTCGGAGTTTGCGATCCAGCAACCCTATTCGTTCAGGTACCGGAATGGTCTGACCGGAAACAGTGTCATACCGGCTCACAAGGTACGGCGCTTCGCCGCATGTGATTTCAAGACGTTTACAATCTACATATTTTTTCCACGTCTTGCTGCCCTTCTCATGGAATGGAATCGGCTCCTTTGTGGCATTCCATTCTGTTCCATTCGTTTCGTTAAAAGGCTGAGTCCCTTCGAACCACTGGTCATCAACGAGATTGTTCTGTTCATTACAGACCCATGAAGGAGTAAAAACTTCTGCTCTTGCCCTGGTTCGGTCTCTTTTCTGATCGTGAGCTTTAAGCACTCTTGGCTGTATGACTTTTGAATTTCTGCCAGTGATCAAATACTCAGTGATAGGGTTCCCGGCAGCGTAAGCATCCCCGAGATCCTTATAATCATCTGTTCCCCACAGAATATTCTTCCTCGTTGTCCTATCAAATAGAAGGGTCGACAGCAGGTCGCGGTTCAATTGATTGATGTCGTCCTCATTGACGTCAAGAACTATATTGTCCTGCACGTGCACCCCTCCTCAAAATTCATTGATATCTATCCCAGCAATGAGCAGTCTCTCATACCGTTCATTAGACATGAACACTAAGATCGCCTCCCGCGCAATCTGCTCCGGCGTCTTAGGCATGCACATCACCCCCGGTCTCTACGAGTTTTACTGACCCTTCCGCAATTCTCCGAAGAGTCTCCTGGTCGGCTTCGTGGTTATTCATCAAGGTTGTAAGAGCTCTTTCTACGGCAGCAGTTTTTGTGTACCCGGTTTCCTCGCAGAATTCCTCTAATCTCTGGTACACATTCATATCGATTTTTACATTCAAATACTGTCCGTTTTTCTTTTGGCGTGCCATAGATTTCACCTCATAGCGATAGCTAAACTTTTACTCAAATATCATACATCAAAAAGCTACCTTTTTCAACAAGAACTCGTTTCTACAAAGAAAAAAGGCCAGCGGACTCAATTGCCACTGGCCTATGCTCTCACTATGTACCAGAGATGCCGGAACCCGTCCCGGATCGTCCGTAGTTTCTCCTGCCGCTCGTTCTGCGCCCTTTTCAGCGGCACACTTACTTCTCCGATCCGCAGACCCTTCCGCGACGCCTCCGCGATCATCTCTGTCGCAAATTCCATGCCGTCAGTTTTTAGGTTCAATTTCTGAAGAGCATCCTTCCGAATTCCCCGAATGCCACAGTGCCAGTCATGGATCTTAACACCGAATTTAACGCGACCACACCACGACAGGAACGGCACGCCCAATCTGTGTGACCAGCTCATAGCTCCACCTTCCATCTGACCGCCAAAACGGTCACCGGTCATAAAGTCAACCTTGTTCTCTGCAAGAGGCCGGTAGATTGGATCAAGATTAGCGAAATCATATGTACTGTCGCAGTCACCGAAGATGATCACTTCACCATCCGCTGCTTCTAGTCCGGTACGGAGTGCGCGGCCATAACCGCGCCGATGTTCTTTAAGCACAGTAGCCCCATGTGTGGATGCTATCTCTGCTGACCGATCTGTGCTGTCATTATCTGCAACGAGAATTACTCCATGAAGTCCTCTGGTATTAATATAGGTCTGAGCCTGATCCACACAAAAAGCAATGTTCGATTCTTCATTCAGGCAAGGCATGAGAATGGTAATATCAGCCACTGTGAGTTACCACCTTTCGTGGATTGATTTCGACTAATTCACCAAGAATAAAGCAAAAGGCTACTATACTACTCGCTAAAGCTCTATGTGTAAAAAAGTAGTGAATGAAAGAGTGGTTGCGAAGTACTGCAAAACGAATAATAGGAATTACTGATAGCAGTACATACAATAGGATTGATTGAAAGTTTATGTTTACTCTCAAACGAAGCCTGTTTGTCAACGTTGGTAAAACAACAGCGACAAGAATAATGATTAGTACCAAAACTGATCCCCAGATACCATAGTGGTACGGAAACAGTGTTTTTACATTTTTTGCTATTGCTGCAAGCGCGTATTGACCAGATGACAGTCCTGAAACAGGCGCTCCCAGACGTTCATTAATATGACCTTTTACAAATGACATAACGTTTTTCTGCAAAATAAAGGAAGCAACAATCCACTTTGAAGCCCACATACCGAGGTAACCTATTCCCCACAACACACAGCTTTTGAAGGCCAAAGCAACTCCTGATCCTGTATATTTTATTCTTCTTTTTATAGCCAGAATTAATAATAGCGGGATTAGGAGCGAGAGCGTTTCAGTAGTCAGAAAATCAAAGTATACCGTGGCAATCCCTGTCACGAGGAACAAAGGGCCAATTAAATCATCTCTTCGATTAAATACAATACCGATGCCAGCCAAGGATGATATGAGCATACACAGAAGCGAATAAGTATATTCCAAGCATAAAGGAACATACCAAATATTTACGATGACCATTGCAATAATGAAGGACACCGCCTCCCACCTATATTTATTTCTTAGCAGTATCCGGATTAATACTACAGCCAAAGTAAAGATCAGAATTGCATTTAGCAGATATATCGAATCGATGCTCATCATGAGATGTAGATATCGCATAAGGGCTGCAGAACCGTGCCAATACCTTAGGTACTCATGATCTGCAGGTAGATCTTCCTTGATAGACTCCAGAAGATATTGATTCATTTGTTGATTCGGGATGCCATAAAAGGATGTCCACATTGAAGATATAAATGGATGATGTTCGTCAAGCTGATACGCAATGGATAGAGTAACACAATCTGTACATAAATCGATTTCACTCGAAGGATCGAAATTGAGAACCATATATTTTACTTCATGAGCGCACATATACTCAGCTGACTTGAGCATTTTAGATTTTATTTTCTCCTCTGGGATCATGGCAGAACCAACAATAAACATTGTCAGGGCAATGAGAGAAATCAGATATATGAGAATATACTTGCATAATTGGGGCAGCCAAGATTTCATGTTTTCACATCCTTCAAATGAACAAACGCTGCGTACCCATTATTGAGCACGCAGCGTTTGTATTACGCTTTACGCTTACTCAGAAGGATCTGAGCTTTATAATGTAATTTGTGGATTAGTTAGCGTTCATTCTTCTACGAGTTACCAGCAGGATGCCAGCGCCAAGTACAAGAATTGCACCGATTACGTAGAAGATTGTGGTACCGATGCCACCAGTGGAGGGAAGCTCTGTACCCTTCTGGTTAACTACTGTAGTTTCAAAAACATTCGTTGCCTCACCTGTAAGGCTTACTGCGGAATTATCGGAAGCGAACTTTTTCGTTTCGCTATTAAAGGTAATTCCAAAATTAATATCTGCAGCTTTATTGTAACCAGCAGGAACTACTGTCTCTGTAAGAGTATAGTTTCCAGCACCAAGACCGGTAAATTTCAATGTACCATCGGCTTTAACAAACGCCTTTACTTCTGTTCCGGCAACAGAACCATCAATAACGTCAGCATAGCTCTCAAGTTTATATTTCTTGGATGTGCTATCATATTTTGTGGTATCCATTCCAGGAGTATTCGGGTCATCTGTTGTATATGTACCATCATTCAGCAGCCAATGTGTTCCACCTTCTGTGGCAAGTACGAATCTCTGGCCTGTTACAATTGTTACGACAGTTGCATCACTAGAACTGAGTTTAAATTCTGCACCAGCAAGAGCAGCGCTTCCATCTGTTTTCTGAATATTAATCTCAGTATCATATGTCTCTGTGGTTTTCTTGGGAAGAGAACCACTCGGGGTTGTAGAATCGGGAGAATCGGTTCCTTTGAAATACTTAACCTCAGCCTCGTTCTTGTTCGGGGTTGCGCCAACCTTGATTTCATCCTTCTTAGCCGGATCGAGGAAGGCAGTATAAGTTACATTAATTTCATCATTAGCTTTGTAAAGATGTGTGCCATCCTTAGTTCCATCACTTGTCCAAGGAATAGTAATCTCAAAATACTCTGCCTTCGAAATATCTGTAGTGGCAGCACCATCTTTGTCCTTATAAGTAATCGTGTATTTTGCACCTGTTCCAGTTCCTGATACTTCAGTGCCCGCAATCTTTACTACTGGAGCGGCCTTCATTGTCCAGCCCTTCTCCATGGTATCATAAATAACATACTTGAAGATCTTGTCTTCACCGTCATAGTTTTTGGACTTTACTGTAATGTCAAAATCAACGTCTTCTTTCAGTCCAGCTTCGTTAATCTTTACAAGATCATCATCTTCTTTAATGTTCTTATCAAACTCAGGAACTTGGTTTTTATCAATTACATTCACATCAGGAATATTGCTATCAATAGTAACCGCTTTATTTCCAAGAGTAGATGTAATCAGATAATACCCATAGGCAAGACTTCCCCATACAATCTGCTGATTATCTGCCTCAGCAAGTGTAATAGGATCACCCACCTTTAAAAAGGCTTTATCTTTCACTGCTGCCTCAACCCACGTGAGTAGTGCAGCATCGTCCGTTGCTGTGGCTTTCCTTACAACACTATAGACACCAGTAGTAGCTGTTTCAGTAAGTGTAAAAGGTGAATCACTAGCAGTTAAAGCTGTGTAGAAGGCTTCATTTGCTGTAGTTTTAGTAAATGTGTAAGAAACCGCAGCCGATGCTCCAGTTCCCGAATATGTTGCATCGAAAATCTTGTAAAGCTGATAAGTTTCACCAGTGGTACCATTCTGTAATGTGATTGAACCTGTCCCAGTTCCTACATTAACTGTCTTTGCCGCAAATACCGGCAGACTCATAGCGAGTACCATTACCATGGCAAGCGCCAAAGCCATCATCTTTTTCATTGTCTTCATTCTTTCTCTTCCTTTCTTGTGTGTGAAAATGATTAGTCTCCAATACTCATTATTGCCAGCGCCCGTCCACAGCCCCTTCTATGGTCCGATGCGCGTATCGAAAGGTTTGATACTCACATAAGTTCCCCCTTTTTAAATGAGCATACAGTCAAATAATAGCCCAAATTTGAGTGATTGTCCATATTTTACTCATAAAAGGTTACTTATATGGTTACAAAACTAGCGGCTTTCCGCGGATTTCAGGTGGTTTTCCCCGAATCAGCGGTTGCTGCTTCTTTCGCTGAATCATAAGCGGGGATCACCTCCCTTCTTTCCTGCAGATCTACTTACTCCGATGGAAAATTCCTCGGCAAGCGTTCTGCGCCTTCCACCGATGCAGTAAAGCATCAGTGACATTAACACCAACATCATACCGCCAATTGTAAATGGCTTCGTTCCGAAGCCGCCGGTAGAAGGAAGTTCGTAGCCTGCTGAATTCTGAAGGCTCAACCTCCAAGCACCATTACTGATCTTTATCAGCTTATCCCCGCCAACAGCTTCCCCTGCTATCTCAGCAGTCATGTTAAGAGCGCCGGAATTTTCCGTAATTATTATCTTCACGGGACCCGAAAGTCGATTATATCCATCTGGAGCCTTGATCTCTACAAGGTAATATGTGCCGACCGTTAATTTTCCACTTCGGATTACAGCATATTCACCTTCCGGATTAACCGGCTTTTTCGACTGAAGATCTGCCTCAATCAGGCTTCCTGCATTTTCTTCAATTGTCTTGGTTGGATCATAGGAATCCCCATAGAGATTGAATATTGCGCCTTCGAGTGCTGCACCTGTCTGATCTGTCTTTACAATATCTGCTCTTGCTGATACCTGAATCACAGGGTGCGGGTATACCTTCTCTTCATTCTTTCCGTTGTGGTCATATGTTGCTTTTGCCTCGTCATTGGAACGGAACCCCTCTTTATCTACACTGGTAGCATTGGCAGGATTGGTTCCAAGGAAGTCAGTATCGGAATCGCCGGTTATGATCTTTCCCTGATTCTCACCAGAAGTATACTTATCATACCCCGTTTCGGCATAAGTGGTATATGCCTCGTCAGTCGTCTTCACATCGAACGAAAGCGTATATACAGCATTTTCCACCGCCTGATATTCAGGATCAAATACCGCCTGTACTGTTTTAGTGGACGCATCGTACCTCAGTGCTTTAATGATAGTCGCTGTTTCGCCGTTTGATTTCGTAAACTTAGCACTTTCACTGGTCGCAGGTGCACCATTTTCGTACAGAGTTATCAGTGTAGGCTCATCAGAACCAGGGATTGTCATAGTTACCTTGGCTTTCGCAGCTGCCATGATCGCTGCTGCGTCTGAATCTGTCTCTCCCAGTCCATACAGGTCGACATATTTGCTGAGGTTATCCTGGATCACAATATTATTGAATGTTTCATTCAGTCCCAGGATTGTACGCAAATCCTCCTTCAGCTTATTGGCTGCAGAAGGATCATTGTTGTTTTGTGCATCAGTAACAGTCATAAAATGACCTGTGTGGTCACTTGCTCCATAAGCAGAATCAAGCATACTGTTGAGCAGCTGAGCTCCGCTTTCTGTCTGCATAGATGCACCAAGGCCAATGGTGTAGAGTTCCATGTTGCCACCAAAGGTATAACCACCATTTGCTATGTCATTCACGAAGTACCCAAACTCAGTTAATGCCTTATCAGGGCATCCGCCGTATTCCTCTCGGTAGTAATTACTTCCTGCTGCTGTTCCTGCATTCTGCAAAGAGCTATCAAGATTACCGATATGAAGCGTGGGAACGCCATCGCTAATAAAGACGATAACTTTCTTTCGCCCATCTCCCTTTACTTCCTGCTTCAGCAAGAACTGTTCTGCGCGCCAGAACCCTGCCGTATAGTTAGACAGGATGGAAGCTCCTTCATTAGCTAAAGATACGGCTGTATTCTGCCTGGTAAATTCATATGAAGTTCCGCCAGATGATAAGACTTCACTTCCATTTTGTCCTGCATTATAGCGGGAAGCGTCTGTACTCGGGTTCCATGGATTTGTCAGCGCCCACTCATAATCACTCGCCCCGTCGGGTCCTTTAAATCCAACAGCAGCCCACTGATTTTTGTCGCTCTTCTTTAAGAACTCAGAAATGAGTCCATTTTCCCCATTCAAGGCGTTCATTACAGCCGCAGCACGGTACGGATTACCCGGCCACTCCGAGTTGTTCATGCTCCCTGAATGGTCGATTACGAACAACAAATCAACACCATCGGGTTCTTGCAGCGAATTGACCTTATAGTCAAGATACAGTCTATAGAGGTCTGTGAGATCCTCTCCGGTATGCGGAGAATCAGGATTTTTCACTTCATCTCGCAGAGCATCAATGCGCTTGTGAATCTCAGGGCTATTAGGTCTGCCGGTTGGATCAACCGGTTTTTCAAGAGGTGTATTCTCAAGCTCATACTGAATAATACTGCGTGTATATGTTGCAAGTCCTCTAGAGTATTCATCTTCGTTTAGTTGTTCGGCAGTATATTCTCCCGCCGGAACACGGTCAAAACGATGTGTATAGTTGTTTTCCGGTTTCAATTCATAGACTGAGGCTAACTCCGAATCTGCAGAGAAAACCGCCTCGCCATCATCACCGATACCCGCATAGTATTTTCCTTCAGAATTCCTAAGTACAACCCTTAAGACCTCGGTGTGTATACCATTACTATCCGGCCAGAGTTTCACTACATCTACATTGCAATAGTTGTAGGCTTCTGCGGTAATATCCCTAAGCCCTGTCAGTGTATAACCTTCGACATGTCCTTCATTGATATCATAGAATATGAACTTACCGTCCGGCGTATTCACCGGCAAATGCTCTATTTCATGGTGCCAGTCATTATCATTATTCAGTATGAATACTTTATCCGTTACCCCGTCAGATTCTTTCAGTTCTTCAACGGTATATGGTATACGTCCGCCATGACCGTCATCCACAGTAGCGCTTACAGTGAATGTGATGCTGTCCGGATGTGTCTGCTCACCTGCCCATTTCTTCTCTACTTCAAGATTCTTTTCCTTCAGGGTGTTCGTGAAGGTGACTTTTTCGGTGTCTTCGAGCTCATATGTAGGTGTGACCCAGTCATCAGTCGGATCATATACTGTCCGGCTGGGAGTAAGATGAATCTCTGCCTCATACAGCGAAGCATCGTGTTCCCGATAGTAGTAACGCTCAGCATTCGGCACTTCAAAATTCTCCATATTCGGAGTCTTAAGTTCCGCTACTGAGAATGTATCTGAACGGTCAAGATATGTGATAGTAAGTGTCTGTCCGTCTTTGAGCGTGAACCTGCCATTCGTAATAGTAAAGTTCTCAGGTGTAATATCCTCTCCGTCAGCGTTCCTGAGAATGGCCTTCTCATATCTGTTGTGCGAATTAGGATAGTTATAAGGCTGACCGTTTACAAGAATCTCATATACAAACTCTTCATCCCTATATTTTGCCTTTTCTTCCTCTGTAAGACCTGTCAGTTTCTTAGCAACATTAAGATCCTGAATAATAGGCAGATTAAAACGGATAGAGCAGTTAGAGTCGCAGCCGCCTCGTTCCAGATAGAAAACTTTCAGCGTGTAGGGTCTGTTAGGCTCCATGAATGCTGTATTCGACCCGCTCGTGAAGTTTATATCTCCATGGACCGGCTGATGCACACCGCCCAGGTCGAGCAGCAATTTGCTTTGCTTCTGGTCATTATCATCTACCCATTCTACAAAAACCCACAGGTCATCGTCTCCGGAGAAATCGAATATAATGTCATTTCCATCATCGTCTTTCTTGTCTCTGGGCAGCATGAATTCAAGTTCCATGCTCAAACCGACATGATGATTGAGTGCAGTATTCTGGTTTACATAGAGATCATTTGTAGAATCATAGTCGTGGAACGGGAAAAACCCGATTGGCTTGTCATTTGCAAGAGACCCTTTCGACGCACTTGAATTCTGAGTATATGTGTGTGCATATAGCTTCGAGGTACCGGTAGCAGTGTCATAATAGAAATAGTTTGTATTACTGTTGAAATAGTAATATCCATTATTGTCCTTCTGGAACATGCCTACCACATTCGGGTATGCAATCATTCCGTTGCCGCCACTGCCGCCATGCCAGCTCTGACTTGCCAGCGAAGTATCGAATAAATACTGCAGACTGGTATGATTACCATGATTAAGTACAGGATAACCTGCACTATTTAATGTGTTCTGGACAATCCCCGTATTAGGGGCGTCCTTTGTATAGTTGTTCCACGATTCAGAAGCATTATTGCCGCTTCCTGAGCTCAGGAAGTAAAGGTGATCGGATCCTCCCATCTGATTGACAGATTCATTCTTGAAATTATTGTTGTTTGCCAGGTTTTTATTCGTCTCACCATTGACCAAACCTTCGTCAAGCCGCCCGCCATTGTCATAATCAAACAGGTTCACCTTTATATTCGCGACCTTGTTGATAGTCTGCGGCTTATTGACAGGAGCTCCGTCAACAACGTGTACAGTGATCGTTTTCCCGTTCTTCGTATTTGTCAGAACATAGTCACCGGTTTGAGTTGCCTGTCCCTGAACTGCCCAGTAGTGGGTATCAAGCTGATCATCTTTTTTGACATAAGCAGTCCAGTGGAACCCTGCGGTTCCGCCAGTTCCGCCGTCGTCCCACGATTCCTTATGTGCGCCGTTAGCATCATTGATATTGATTCGATTCCAGTAATTGTTGTCCCTGCCTCCGATATTCCAGTGAGCGGTCTGAACGTTAACATTCCCTTCCTTCCATTCCCACTTGTTATACGGACGCAATGAAACAGTTTCGCCCACGTGGATAGTGATCTCATCGAAATCATCGTCGAAGTAAAGCAGCCAGTCTCCGGCACGGTCAGGAACTGTTTCGACTACCTGTATATAAAGCCATTCCTGATTAGGGCTGCCGTTCTTGCCTCCAGGGGCACTAAAATATCCATATCCCCAATCATTATTCGTACTGTATGACAATACATTACGATTATTATTTGCAGCACTAATTCTATAATCAGGATTTATTCCCGCCTGAATTTGCAATGGAGTGGCTACTGACCAGTTGTTTACCAACCCGACATCATTGCCGTTAATCGTAAGGTAGCGATTATCACTGGACTTCAAATAATAATTGTTGTCATGCCGTTCAACTGTCCAATGGGCTGCCTCGTTACCTTCTGCTTCCGATAATGGAATTGAATTAAAGCGGTAACGGTCCTCAAATGTATACCCATTCGATAACATTGCACGCTTCTCGCCATTATCGTAGATAATAACTTCTTTATCTATAAATATTGACGGATCCTGTGCGTCTGTCACTCTCACCACAAACTGATCCCCATTCTTCATGGTGATCGTCAGGGTCTCTTCGCTTATAAACGGCTTCACAGTGATCAGAGTCCAATCTCCGGCTTCCACCGTCTGTCCATTGATTTCTTCGAGCTGCTCTTCTGTCAGTTCGTCACTGTTCCAGCACTCCAGTCCGTTTGTCTCTTTCAACGCGCCAACAGTCGTGTCAGCCTCAATCTTGCCAACCCACAGAAGTTCAGGCTTTGAAAACTCTACGTTCTCCACATCAGCTACAAACTCTTTTGTCTTTTCGCTGATCTCAATATCTCTGAATGTCAGTATTCTTGTTATTTTTTCATTTGTCTCCAGTTCGTCTTCTCCCGATTCTCCTTCTTCGGGTGTCTCATCAGCAATACTTTCTATACCGTTGTCCTCATTTTCATCCTCATACCCGGCCTGTTCATCACTTTTACTTAAACCAAGTATTTCCACGAGGGTCGTTAAGCTGACACTCCCCCCGCCCGGTAGTGAAAACTCATAAACTTTGCCGTCTACTTCCCAATGGAAGTCCACCGTATACACGATGGCATAGACTGAAAAACCATCTGCAGAAAAACTGACGGTATCAGCCTCTGCCGAACTGTCCAATACCACCGGCATCTCATTCGCACCTTCAAAGTGCACAACCTGG
>Ga0256406_1006726_pt1 | contig 11365 bp, 10 predicted proteins | sample RumenRJG_03DNA_FD_185986 | JGI IMG/M metagenome (GOLD analysis project Ga0256406, IMG submission 185986) | Bovine rumen microbial communities from Lethbridge, Alberta, Canada - RJG_03 | ecosystem: Host-associated > Mammals > Digestive system > Stomach > Rumen | place: Canada: Alberta | collected...
TGAATTGTTCATATTAAAACCTCCCATTCATGAATAACCGGGCGGAGCCCAATCTGCTTTTGCTTGAAAGCAATTATTTCATAAATGGAAGGTCAAGAACAGGCATTAAGTCGTTGAGTGCTTACAATGCGGGAATAGATTTCAGATGAATTGACTCAAAAGTATCGCGGGGAGGCTTCCCCTCGGGGAAGCTGGCGCCGCAGGCGCCTGAAAGGGCAGGGGATGGGATTGGCAGCTTTGTCGTTGGATGGTAAGGGCCGTCGAGTGAATGGATTAAATAAAAGTCTCTCTTATGCAAGGGAGACTTTTTATGGCTGACTTTTGTTTCGGGGATGTCGGGATTATCGGGATTCATTTCGGGAATCTCGGGAAGGTGGCGCCCTTCGGGCGCAAGTTTTATATTTGCCTTCGGCGCACATTTTCGACAGAAATATTTTTCTTACCAGTGCAGTTCACCCTTGCCGGTTCTTCCATCAAAGCGGGTGAGCGGACGAACTGCACTTTCGAATGTAAAAGTACCTGCTGAAAATAAACGCCAAAGGCCGCGGCCGCAGGCCGCTATATAAGATTGGTCCGCACAGCGGACCATATCCTTCCCGATAACCCCGATATCCCCTGAGATCCCCGACATCCCCGACACAAAGGCCATCGAAGAAGAAAGTTTCCCAATAAAAAGACAGGCGCCTTTATCAATTCAAGGCGCCCACCTTCACGGGCCACGGATCACGGGCCACGATTCACGACTATTTCCGATACCTCGCCACCAGATTGCTCCGGTATTCGATCTTCCCGTCCAGTACGGACTGGTAGAAATCCTGTTTCTGATCGATATAGGCAAGGCTGTCTTCTATGATTTTCTGCTCTTTCTGAAGAGCTTTTTTCTTTTCCGCCAGCATTTCCATTCTCTTCTTGATGGTGGAAGGGCCTTCGAGGCAGAGGGCCAGGTATGCTTTCATTTCTTTGATGGAAAGACCGCACTTTTTGAGACAGGTGAGGTCTTTGATCCATCTGATATGGTATTCTTCAAAAACCCTCCGGTTCGCGCCGTCCCTTCCCACTTCCGGCACGAGGCCTTCGTTGCAGTAATATTTCAGCGCTTCATAGGTCATCCCGGTTTCCCGGCAGACCTGCAGCATGGTGTATCGTTTGTCGTCCATAGCTATCACTCCTTCTTTATGAAACTTCCCTGTAATCATGATAGCATACGGTTGTAAGAACCGGTCAATGGGTAAGAGTGCTTTATCCATGAAGGAAATATATGTCCGGTCACTTTTGTTTCGGGGATATCGGGGTTATCGGGGTTCATTTCGGGAATCTCGGGAAGATGGCGCCCTTCGGGCGCAAGTTTTATATTTTGCCTTCGGCGCCGAACTGCGACAAGAATATTTTCCCCCATCAGTGCAGATTCCCCATATAATCGTGCCGGGGAGCGGCACACCTTCCCGATAACCCCGAGACCCCCGAGATTCCCGACATCCCCGACACAAAGGTCATCGAAGAAGAAAGTTTCCAAATATAAAAGAGGCGCCCCAATGATTTCAAGGCGCCGCCTTCACTTACCACTTATCACTTTTACTAACCGCTAACGGCTAACCGCTAACTGCTAACGGCTCATCTCTCCCCCAGCTCCACCATCGTTTTTGCCAAAAGTGCCTCGGTAGTCAGCTTTCCGCCGGATTCGACGCCCAGGCGGAGGGCCCGGACTCCCATTTCGTAATGATCCATATATACGCCCCCGTAGGTGCACTGGGTGGTACAGATGAGACGGCAGCCACGATTTTTCGCATAGGTGAAAAGGGGAAGGAAATTATTTTCCGATTCCTGATCCGGAATGCCTCCTGTGCCATAGCCTTCGATGATGACTGCTCTATATCCGTCATCCACGAAATGTTTCAGGATGGACGGTGGAAGGCCGGGCACGATTTTAAAGACTCCCACCCGCCTATCCAGTCTGTCATGAAGCTGAAACGGTCCTTTCGGCAGGAAATCGTCGCCCTGCCAGATGAGCTGCCCATCAGAAAAACTTCCCGCCAGAGGACGGTTGATATTTCCAAAAGCGGACATATCCTGACTGGAGAGTTTCCTGGCATCGTTGCCATAGATGATCTGATTTCCAAAAGCGATGTAGACTCCCGGATGGCCCGAAAGGGCGGCCTGAAAGGCAAGGCGAAGATTATCCTCCGCATCCGACCCGGTTTCCCCGGCAGGTACCATGGAACCGGTCAGAATAACCGGTTTATCCATATTTTCCAGCATATAGTACAGGGCCGAAGCGCTGTAAGCCATGGTGTCCGTCCCGTGAGTAATGACGAATCCGTCGTATTTCTCCCGGTTTTCCGCCACCGCCCTGGCCATCAGAATCCAGTGACGTGGGGAGAGATTGGTGGAATCCAGCTGGAGAAGCTGGAAACATTCCACATCACAGAGGTCCCTGAGCCCGGGAAGCATGGCAAGCAAGTCTTCTCCCGAAAGGGCCGGCATGAGCCCGTCCGGCATGGGCCGGGAAGCGATGGTCCCACCTGTAGCGATGACGAGAATTTTTTTCTTTTCCATATTGCTCCTTTCCTGTAAGGCGGCACCCATCCGGGCCTGCCGGTCATTTTTATCATTTTCATACAGGAAACGGGCCTTTGTCAAGCCGGCATCCCGGGACCGGACTGAATTCCCTATTTCCTCTTTAAAACCGGAGGCTGCCCCGCATTTCAGAAAACATGTTAAAATAATGATATGGTCTTATCAAAGTGTAGGAAATATAAATTGACAGCGGGGGAGGAAAAATGGAAAAGGATGAAATCATCAGCCGTCCGGAAGAAATGGACAGCCGGGAGCTCAATGAATTTATCAGAAATATGATTCACCGAATCATTGTCCATCATGTCTTATGGTTTCGGGAAGTGCAGCACCAGCGGGGATTTGACCAGGCCATGAAAATCATGGATCAGGCCTGGGACAAGACCTGGGATATATCGCTCCGCCGGTTCGCCTCCATGGGACTTTCTGTCTCTAATCATATGCCGAAAATCATTGATGACCTGCCGAATGAAAAGAAACTGGCCATCATCGACGGACTTGCCAAAAACTGGCTCGCCCAGGACGGGGTATTTTTCCAGGAAGTGGAAAAATTATATGGAATGAACGATGCGAAACGGTGCAATGATTCCACCTGGAATTATTTCTCCCTCGTGGAAGCGCTGGAAATCAAGAAACTTCTGGGCCTTCCGGAACACCCGGGCCTCGAAGGTCTGGAAAAAGCGCTGAACTTCCGCCTCTATGGACGGCTGAATATCCAGTCCTGCCATTGGGAAGAGGGAGCCCTCATCTTTGAAATGAACCGCTGCCGGGTCCAGCATGCAAGAAAGGCAAAAGGACTTCCCGACTACCCCTGCAAGAGCGCAGGCCTCGTGGAATATGGGCGATTCGCTGAAGGCATCGATGACAGAATCAAGACCACCTGCATCGCCTGCCCGCCGGATGAGCATCCCGAAGAGTGGAGCTGTGCGTGGAAGTTCTTTATCTGAGACATTTGGATTGTTTATTGTCCTGAGTCAGTTGCGGTATTCGTGGGTCAGCCTCACCGCGGCGAGCCCCGGATTAGACATTTCCGAGATTTCGTGGTTCGTGATTCGGGAATATGCCGCCCCTGATGGGGCGGCAATTTTTTATGCCGAATCGGCTCAAAAGTTTCACAGAAAGACCCCAGGGGCAGGGAAGCGCGGTTTAGCCGGTGACATGAGAATCCGGTGCCCTGGGGAAAGATTGGTGGAATCGGGCTGAAGAAGCTCCCGGCATTCCACATCGCAGACTATCCTCAGCTCAGCGGGCAAACCAGGCAAATCTTCCCCCCGAAAGGGCCGGCATAAGCCCGTCCGGCATGAGCCGGAAAGCGATGGTCCCTCCCGATTATTATTTCATACAAAAAGCCCGCCTCACGATTGGAGGCAGGCTTTTCACTAACCGCTAACGGCCAAAGGCTCTCATCAGATCTTTATTTTCAGCAGTCTGATGGAGTAGAGGATACAGAGAAGGGTGACGCCGGTATCTGCAAAAACGGCGACCCACATATTGGCAAATCCTGCCAAACCCATGACCATGACCGCAATCTTGACGAAGAGGGCAAATCCCACATTTTCCCAGGCGGTACGGATGACTTTACGGGAAAGGCGGATGGCTTTCGGAATGGCTTGTACGTCGGAATTAAGGAATACGATATCTGCTGCTTCAATGGCTGCATCAGCGCCGCTTCCCATAGCTGCTCCGGCATCTGCTCCGGCCAAAACAGGAGCATCATTGATGCCATCGCCTACGAAAAGGACGGCTCCTTTCGATTCGCGGATTTCTTTCATAATGGATAATTTATCCTGCGGCAGGAGCTGGGCATAAACGTCTTTGATGCCTGCTTTTTCTGCAATGGCTTCGGCATTGTTTTTATTATCCCCGGTCAGCATGACGGGAGTGACCCCGATTTCCTTCAATTCGCGGATGGAATGGATGGCATCGGATTTCAGGGCGTCCGCAATGACGATGCAGCCCAGGAATTCCTGATTTCTGGCTACATAGACAAGGGTGCCTGTGCCCTGGCTCTGCGGCAGTTTGTCTTCGGAAATACCGGCTTTCTTCATGAGGCGGTCATTGCCCGCATAAATGGTATTTCCTTCCAGTTTCCCAATGACCCCGTGGCCTGCTTCTTCATGAAGGTCTTCGAGGGTGGGAACGGTGAGGTTTCTTTCCCCTGCTTCTTCCACAATGGATTTCGCAATGGGGTGGGTGGAATAAATTTCTGCACCTGCTGCCAGGGCAATTAATTCTTCTTCTTTCACGCCGGAAGCAGGAAGGACTTCGCGGACTTTGAATTTCCCTTCCGTAATGGTTCCTGTCTTATCCATGACCGCAGCCTTGATTTTGGAAAGGGTTTCGATGATGGTACCGCCCTTGAAAAGGATGCCTTCTTTGGAGGCCGTACCGATCCCTGCAAAGAATGCGAGAGGTACGGAAATAACGAGGGCGCAGGGGCAGGAAATAACGAGGAACGTGAGGGCTGTATAAATGGATTTTTCCCAGTCGCCGCCAAAAAGGAGGGGCGGGACAAAGGCTACAATCAAGGCAACTAAAACGACTAAAGGCGTATAAATACGGGAGAAACGGGTGATGAAGCGGTCAATTTTCGGCTTGCTGGCTACCGCATTTTCTACGGAATCAAGGATTCGGGTGACCATGGACTCAGCCAGGATTTTTGTCACCTGCATTTTGATGGTGCCTGTCATATTGACACAGCCGGAATCGATGGCGGAACCTGTTTCAGCAGAAACCGGTTTCGGTTCGCCGGTCAGGGCAGACGTATCGATCTGGGTGGTGCCTTCGGTAATGATGCCATCCAGCGGAATCCTGTCGCCCGGGCGAAGCAGAAGGATATCTCCCACTCTGGCTTCTTCTGCCGGAATGGTTTCCGTTTCACTTCCATTGACCCTGAGGACTACTTCCGGACGAAGATCCACGGCATCCATGATCTGTTTTCTGCTTCTGCCGGCAGCCAGATCCTGGAAATATTCGCCAATGCGATAGAAGAACATGACGCCCACCGCTTCCGGATATTCCTGAATGCCGAAAGCGCCCAGGGTAGCGATGGTCATGAGGAAGGTTTCATCAAAGAATTCACCATGGGTGATATTTTTGAGGGCTGCCCAGACGATGGGGCCGCCCAGGATGAGGTAGGAAATAAAGAAGAAAATATTTCCTGCCATTTCTCCCAGATTAAACATATCTCCCGGGTTATAATGGAGAATCATACCGATGACAAAGAGAATGCCACCGATAATGAGCTGTCCCTTTTCGTCTTTCAGCTTGTCAAAGAAGGATTCCTTCTTCTCCGGTGCGGCCGCTTTTCTCTTCGGGGGACGGACTTTTTTATGGATTTCCGTGGGCGATTCCACTTCATTGCACTTTTCCGTCAGCATGGGAATGAGGCTGTCCGGATCCTTCGCCGTGAGGCGCATCGTTTTCGTAGCATAGGAAATAGAAGCAGAGAGAACTCCCGGCTGGTGATTAATCAGTTTTTCCAGCTTCAGGGCGCAGGCTGCGCAGTCCAGGGTGGGAATTTCATAATTTTCCGTCTTATAATCGGATTTGTCAGCAGGAGGAATGATGCCGGCCGATTCATCCACGCTGCGGCAGACGGGAAGGATTTCCTGCAGGAGCGTTTCCGGATCTTCTTTGGAAATCACATACAATTCTTTCGTGGTGAAGGAAAGAGCTGCGAAAAATACGGAAGGCATTTCCCGGATTTTTCCTTCCATCTTGGCTGCGCATTCCTTGCAGTCCACATTTTCCAGATGGAAAACCGTTTCTTTATAGGTATTTCCTAAAAAATCACAATGGCAGCCAGCCAGCGGTTTCCCGCAAAGGTCGCAGTCTTCCCCGGCATTTCCTTCGGAATTGTGGAAATGACCAAAAGCCCGCCGTTCATCGGCCCGGATCTGCTCCCGGTTCTCCATGATATCCACTTCATTGGCCCGATACTTTTCCATCTCCGGGTCATTGGAGTGATCATGAGGTTTTATTTCCTCTTCTTCCTCATCATGGTCATGATGATGGTGGTCATGATCGTGATGATGTTCATGGTCATGATGGTGTTCATGGTCATGGTCGTGTTCATGTTCATGTTCGTATTCATGCTCATGTTCATGGTCATGCTCATGTCCACAATGGCAGTGACCGCATGCGCAGTGATCATCGTGATGGGCATTTTTAATTTCAGCCATATTTCATTCTCCTTTACAGAAAATTTTAATAGTTCTTATATTCGAATTTTAGCATCCTTAAGGACCGGGGTAAATGATTTTGAGAAACACTTTAATTTTTCAAGCAGGGAGGAGTTCTCCGCCGTCAGCTGATAGCCATTAGCCGTCAGAAGCGGTAAAAGCTGACAGCTGATGAGGAATGAGATCATTGGTAATGGCTGATGGTGAATCCGACGGGAAGCTGTAAGGACAGTCCGGGTGAAAAGAACTGTATAGGGTTACCGGGTCATGCGTCGGACAGGCGGGCCGATTCCCATGAACGAAATGGGCAGTCCCTGAATAAGCCTCACCCCTATGCGCCCCGGTATAGGCATTTTTTAGATTTCGAGGTTCGGGAAGGTGTTGCCCCCTGATGGGGCACATTTTCCCTTGGAATCCGATATTCCCGACTCATAAGTCATCCGAAGAAAGGTCCAAAATAAAAACTGCGGAGAAATATTTCTCCACAGATTTTATTTTTCTTTTTTCAATTCTTCCTGCATCCGGTGTAACCAGACTCCCAGCAGCCGGTCATACATCCCGATGCGGTGTGCCAGGTCATCGGCAAATTCCTCATCATAGGTATGGGTTGTCAGATTTCTGTCGTCTACCATGAGCAGAGCCTGCCTCGTTTCCTCTTCATCGAGAAGTCCGGCTTCCCGGGAAGCCCGGATCACCTTTTTGGGAGAAGCCGCATCGATTCCTTCTATTTCATAAAGGTATGCTTTGGCACATTTCCAAAGAAGTTCAAAGGAAAACTCAAACCGTTTGATCAGGGCATCTCTTTCCACTTCAGTGATTTCATTTTTTGCCGCCAGCTCGTGAAGTTTTGATAATGCTCTCGCCGCTAATGCAAACCGTTCCTGAAGTCCTTCCACAGGATTCCCTCCTTTTTGATCCGCCGGCGCAATGGTTCTCCCGCCCGATTCATATCTACCACGTCCACCCGATAAGGACAGGATGATTCTTCCAGTCGTTCACGAAGCAAAGCCAGGGTAAATGAAATGTCCCTTCCGCCGCTGTCCACAGCAAGATCCACATCGGAGCTTTTCCGGCCTTCCCCGCGGGCACGGGAACCAAAGAAATAAATCCGGGCATCTTCATTTTTTAAAGAATCCAGCACGGAATATTTCAATTCATTCATCCACCGGTTTTCCATGGCTCCTCCCTCCTTTTCTTTTCTGATTTTAGTATAAAGTGAATCGAATTCCTCTGTCAAGGATAGGGCTTTTGCCATTTGAATCTGTCATTTTATTGATTTAATGATTCCAATCATTCTATTTATTTCAGAGCAGCCCGGTGATCCAGGTTCTCCCCCGGTCCGGGTCAATGATTTTTCCCTCAAGCAGGTCGAAGAAATAACGTAAAATAATAAATACGGTACTTTCTCTCCCGGGAATCCCTGCAAAAGGCACCGAAGGTCCGGATAACGCATGGGAGATTTCCCTGAACTATAAATTCCAAGCCTAAAACTTCAGAAAATAAAAAGAAGCTCCCTGAGTTTCTTTTTATTTGGAAATATAATCCTTCCCTTTCCGGGCCTGATTTTCCTTCCCCGGCACCCGATGCAAAGGCTTTGAAATATAAAAAATGGGCGCCTGTATCATTTCAAGGCGCCCACCTTCACGAATTACGGATCACGGATCACGGATCACGGATCACGAATCACGGACCACGAATCACGGACCACGAATCACGGACCACGAATCAGACCATATGACTCAAACCCATACACTCAATTATTTTGCCAAAGCAAATTTCCCATCTTTCACTTCCAGAAGGACGAGGTCCACTTTCGGAGTCCCTTTATTTTCAAAGCTCATGGGACCTGCCACGGTTTCCATATTTTTGATAGTCGCCATGGCTTCGCGGATTTTCTTCGTATCAGTCGTAGTTCCTGCTTTTTCCATGGCTTCTGCCACGTATTTCACGGCCAGGTACCCGCAGGCTGCAAACTGGTCAGGATCTTTGTTATATTTCTTTTTGAATGCTGCCACGAAATCCTCAGTGAGTTTACTCTTTCTGTCCGGTGCCCACATGGAGGAAACGTAGGTATTGTTGGAAGCATTCCCTGCCAGTTTCATCAGTTCCGGGGAAGCAAAGCCGTTATCGCCAAGGACCGGCTGGTTCATACCGAGGGTTCTCATTTTCTTCAGGATCAGCGCCCCTTCCTGGTAATAAGCGGCGAGGATCACCACGTCCGGATTCAAAGGCTGGATTTTCGTCAGCTGGGCGGAGAAATCGGTGTCCTTATCGGCAAAGGTCTCGGTAGCGATAATGTTTACCCCTTCCGCTTCGAGGGACCGTTTGAAGACTTTGTAGGCCGAAACCTGGTGCTCGTTATTGGAGGAGTACAGGATGGCCGCCGTCTTGTAGCCCAGTTTCTGATGGGTCTTCTTCACGGTATTCGGGATATTTTCCGATTCCGGCACGCATACGCGGAAAAGGTAATCATACCCGTCAGTGACTCCTTCTGCCGTTACGGCGACTCCGATGGTCGGAATTTTTGCCTGCTCCACCAGTTTACCGATGGCTTTATATTCCGAGGAGAGCACGGGTCCCACGATGACTGCTTCTTTCCGGGAAATCATCTTCTGGATGACATTGACCGCCTGGCTCACCTGGCCTTTCGTGTCCATTTCATTGACTTCGAAATGGATTTTTCCGCCTTTGTTGATTTCTTCGACAGCCATGTCAAAACCTTCTTTTTCACCAAGGCCATAGGCCGCTACCGGTCCGGTGGAAGCGGTAGCAAAACCGATTTTTGCCACTTTGGCGCCTTCCATCGGTTTGGAAGACGCTTTCTCTCCTCCGCATCCGGAGACGGCAAAGACTGCCCCGGCCACCATCAATGCCAATGCTGCTTTTTTCATCCATCTACCCATGCTCATAAGTTTTACCTCTCTTTCCTGACCATTCATTCCATCAAAAAGCCCCTGCCGAAAAGAATCGGCAGGGGCGCCTGGCGCGGTACCACCCTGGTTTGTCGCTCTGCTTTCAGGGGCGTGAAAAGGATGGAAATAAAAAAGGCGCCTGCCCGCCAATGCGGACAAGGGCGACCTGCGCGTTACCACCTTGTTTTATACTCCGGCTGAAAGCCTTCTCCGTAACGGGGATGTCCGCCCGGAATTACTCGCTTTCGCTTTCCACCGGGACACTCTCGAGTGACTTGTAAAGATTCCACCGCTGACTTTCACCATACGTCAGCTCTCTGCAGATTTCCTCTAAACTGGGCTCGTTCCTTGTGCTTGGAATGTTGAAACTAGAATACAGGATAAACTTACCTATGTCAAGGAAATAATTCTTTAGCATGCTAAAAGGGCTCTGCCCTATTCTCACAATATAATGAATGCCCCTGAATGAAAAAGTAATCAGTGCTCAGTTCTCAGTGATCAGTGAAAGAGGCCCGCATCAAATTCGGATAGCAGGCTATTTTTATATATGGGTTCTCATTCGGGACAGGAAAATAATCCATATATTCAAAATCTCATAGCGGCTTTTCTATCTTCTTACACTTTTTCAAGGGAGTTTTGGGGGAATTTTACACTTTTTCAAAGGAGTTTTCACAAAAATTCACACTTTTCCCTGAAATCATCTGCCGTTCCAAATCGGAAAAGCCTGTCCATATCATTTCTTTGACCATTTTCCGCCGCCGGCAAGTCTTATCCTTATGAGGAAGAAGTGGTCATTTTACCGATTTTCCGTAATGAATGTCCATCCGTCCCTTAAGCCTCCCTGAGCAGATCAAAGTCCGAAATCTTCTTTTCCCTGTAAAAAATGAGCGGCGCACCAGCGCCGCCACCTTCCCGAACCCCGAATACCGCAGTTGACTCAGGTCATTGTAAATACCGGAAGTCTCGAAGCAATTACGTTACGCATGAAAACTTTCCAGTCACTTTCCATTCTGACCATCGTACGCCCCTCCTGCCCTCACCCTCCCGGACGCGGGAGGGACGCACGGAATCACTTATATCCATAGCGACTTGTACGTTCTTACTCTGCCAGCATCGATATTGACACTATTAATATACAGAACGAGCTTTTCGCCTAGCCTGTGCAAAGCCCCCATATAAAAAATGTGCCCCATCAGGGGCACACCCTCCCGCACCCCGCATCCCGCACCCCGAAATCTCGGAATGGACACAAAAGGGGCGTGCCGTGGTGAGGCTAATTCCCGAATATCGTTAGCGTCTCAATCCGTCTTATCTGACAAATGCCTCAATCCTTCCTTTTCTCCGCAATCCCTGCGTTGAAGACTCTTTCGAAGAGCCGGGCTGCCCCGGCAAGGCCATAGAGGGGCGTGGAATCGGCCAGCATTTCTTCATAGACGGGGCGGAATATGGGGATGAACCTTGCTTTCTTTCCGAGTCTCCCCAGTCTTGTGGTTTCGTGGGAGCTTGCCAGGAGGAGTCCTCCCTGCCAGTTTTTATAGTCTTCATTGATTGCTGCATCATCGGCCCGTACGGTGCGGATGATATCAGCCGCCGGAATCTTGATTTCCGACGGTTCCTGCAGGTGGACCAGGAGTTTTCCCGTATCCGCCCATTCGCCGCGCACCGTTTCCGCAATGGCCGCTGCGTCGGATGGCCAGG
>Ga0256406_1006727_pt1 | contig 11363 bp, 5 predicted proteins | sample RumenRJG_03DNA_FD_185986 | JGI IMG/M metagenome (GOLD analysis project Ga0256406, IMG submission 185986) | Bovine rumen microbial communities from Lethbridge, Alberta, Canada - RJG_03 | ecosystem: Host-associated > Mammals > Digestive system > Stomach > Rumen | place: Canada: Alberta | collected...
TCGTGATTGGGGTAGTCATGGGGCGGTGCGCATTCGATGTGCTTGCTGGCGTACTTCACGATGAGCAGGTGGCGGTACTGGATGCCAGTGATGAACTGCACGCGGTCGTTGCCTAATGCCTTGTTGAGGGCATCGATGAGCGGGCGGGCGTTGTCCGTGGTCAGGTTGCCGCCGTTGTGGGTCACGATGCGTCCGTCTGCCACGTGAATGATATTGCAGCGCAGGGCCAAGTCCTCAGGGGCCATGCGGTAGCCGATAGAAGCCGCCTCCAATGGGCCGCGGCCTTCATATACTTTGTTCTGGTCGTAACCGAGAATCGTGCTGTTGGCCACTTCCGAACCGGGCAGGAATCCGTCGGGGATGGTCATGAGCCGTCCTGTGCGTCCCCTGCGGGCCAACATGTCCATGTAAGGTGTGTCTGCATATTGCAGCAGTGTTTTGCCGCCAAGTCGTTCCACGGCATGGTCGGCCATGCCGTCGCCTAATATAATAATGTGTTTCATGATGCTTCTTGATTATACGTTGGCAATGCTGATGATGTTGGCAAATACGCCGGCTGCCGTCACACTGGCACCGGCTCCGTAGCCTTGAATGAGCATGGGATATTCCTTGTAGCGCTCGGTAGTCAGCAGTACGATGTTGTTGCTGCCTTTGAGGTTGTAGAAGGGATGGTCGTTGCTCACCTCCTTCAGGGCCACACTCGTATGACCGTGGTCCATAGTGGCGACAAAGCTCCAGTGCTTGCCTTCAGCGCTGAGCCGCTGGCGGCGCTGTTCGAACTCATCGTCCAGCTCGGGCAGTTGCTTCCAGAAGTCGTCAAGTGATCCTTTAAAATACTTGTCGGGGATGAAAAGGTGTTTCTCCACGTCGGCCTGTTCCACACGGTAGCCAGCCTCGCGGGTGAGGATGACAAGCTTGCGGATGACGTCGGTGCCGCTCAGGTCGATGCGTGGGTCAGGTTCAGAGAAGCCGTTCTCCTTGGCCAACCTGACAGCCTTCGACAGCGGACAGTCGGCTGACAGCGTATTGAAGATGTAGTTGACGGTGCCGCTCAGCACAGCCTCAATCTTCAGAATGCGGTCGCCAGAGTTGCGCAGGTCGTTGATAGTGCCGATGATAGGCAGCCCGGCACCCACGTTTGTCTCGAAGAGGAACTTAATGCCACGGCGCAGAGCTGTTTCCTTTAGCTTGATGTAGCTCTCGTAACTTGAGCTGGCCGCTATCTTGTTGGCTGCCACGATGCTGATGTTATGGTCGAGGAAGGTCTGGTAGAGGCTGGCAATGTCCTTGGAAGCCGTGCAGTCGACGAATACGCAATTGAAGATGTTCATCTTCAGAATGTTGTCGCGCAGCTTCTCTGGGTCGCTGGGCTCCGACTGCTTGAGCTGCTCGCGATAGTTGTCAAGGTCGATGCCGTCGCGGGAGTAGATGGCGTTGTGCGAGCTGGCTACGCCCACCACGGTGAGCTTGAGGCGGGAGTGCTCCTTGAGCTGGTCATACTGCAGCCGTATCTGTTCGATGAGCTTGCCGCCCACAGTGCCTACGCCACAGATGAAGAGGTTGAGCACCTTGTATTCCGAGAGGAAGAAGGAATCGTGCAGTACGTTCATGGTCTTGCGCAGGTTTTCTGACTTCACCACAAACGAGATGTTGGTCTCAGAAGCGCCTTGTGCACAGGCGATGACAGAGATGCCGCTGCGTCCGAGGGTGCCGAACAGCTTGCCGGCGATGCCTGCGGCGTGTTTCATGTTCTCACCTACGATGGCCACGGTAGCGAGATTGCTTTCGACGTGCATGGGGAACATGGCACCGTCTTCAATCTCAGAGGCGAACTCCTCATTGAGCACGTTGGCTGCCTTTTCGGCGTCAGCGTCGCGTACGCCAATTGAAGTGGAGTTCTCAGAAGAGGCTTGCGACACCATGAATACGCTGATGCCGTTGTTGGCCAGTGCCGTGAAGATGCGTCGGTTGACGCCAATCACGCCCACCATGGCAAGGCCGGAGACCGTGATGAGCGTCGTGTTCTTGATGCTCGAGATACCTTTGATGGGCTTGTGGTCGTTCTCTATCTTATCCTTGATGATGGTGCCGGGCGCATCGGGATTGAACGTATTCTTGATGCGTATGGGAATATTCTTGATTCTGACAGGGTAGATGGTCGGCGGGTAAACGACCTTTGCTCCGAAGTTGCACAGCTCCATGGCTTCCACATAGCTGAGCTCGTCAATGGTGTAAGCGGTCTTGATGACACGCGGATCAGCCGTCATGAAGCCATCTACATCGGTCCAGATCTCCAATATCTCGGCATCGAGGTTGGCTGCGATAATTGCGGCCGTGTAGTCTGAACCGCCACGTCCGAGGTTGGTGACTTCGCCGGTGTCCCGGTCGGATGAGATAAAGCCTGGAACCAGCGATACGCGCGGCAGGTCATGGAAGGCATCCTTGACCAGACGACTCGTCAGCTCGCTGTCGAGCGTGTTCTTGCCATTGAAGGGTGTGGTTTTGATGAAATTGCGGGAGTCCATCCATTTTGACCCTTTTACAAGCGTGGCCACAATGTTCGAACTCAAGCGTTCTCCATAACTTACAATGGCGTCGAGCGTCTTCTGGCTGAGGTCATGGATGAGGTAAACGCCAAAGTAGATGGAATGAAGCTGCTCAAACAATGCATCCACCTTATTAAATAATTCCTCACGGTCATCGGTATCGGTGATGATGGTGTCGATGAGCTTATGATGGCGATCGACCATGGCTTCGTAAGAGCGTTTCCACTCTTCGTTCCCGTCTTTGGCTAATTGTGAGGTGGAGATGAGCTGGTCGGTGATGCCGCCTAAAGCGCTAACGACAACAACAATGGGCTGGCTGCGCGCTTCTTTCTCTACAATACGTTTGACACTCAGAATGCTTTTTACGGAACCTACTGATGTCCCGCCGAACTTTAATACTTTCATTGTGTAATGATATTTGGTGATGCACGGCCATCCCTGTAACGAGCGGGCTATGACCGTCCTTGCCTGCAAAGGTACTAAGGTTTTGTTTTTGCACCAAGAAAATAGCGGATTATTCATGCTTTTATCTAACGATTATCTCATATTTATCTTGCAATGTGAAAGAAAATCGGTAATTTTGCAGTTGAAATAACAGTTAATAGACATGGTTGCCGAATACGAAATCCGCGTACTGCCCGACGTAGCTTATTCAGAACAGAACCTCATTGCCTTTCTCGCCAGGGAGAAAGGCCTGGCCGCCGATAGCGTATGCCGGGTGCGAGTGTTGCGCCGAAGCATTGACGCAAGACAGCGGACTGTTTATGTCAACTTAAAGGTGAGGGTCTATGTCAATGAGATGCCTCAGGACGACGACTTCGTCAGGACGGACTATCCCGACGTGAGCGACAAGCCACAGGTGGTGGTCGTCGGTGAGGGCCCCGGCGGTTTGTTTGCTGCCCTTCGGCTCATTGAGCTTGGCCTGCGTCCGGTAATACTGGAACGTGGTAAGAATGTGCATGACCGCAAACGGGACATGGCGCTCATCACGCATACCCAGCAGGTAGACCCGGAAAGCAATTATTGCTTCGGCGAAGGCGGTGCGGGAGCCTACAGCGATGGCAAGCTCTATACCCGAAGCAAGAAGCGGGGCAGTGTCGACAAGATTCTCAACGTGTTCTGTCAGCACGGTGCCTCAACATCTATATTGGCCGATGTTCATCCTCATATCGGTACCGACAAACTGCCGCGGGTCATTGAGAACATGCGGTTGCAAATAGAGAAGAGTGGGGGTGAGGTCCATTTCCAAACTAAGATGACGGCTTTCGAGATAGAGCATGACGGTAAGGGCTCTGTTGGCGATTCGACGTCAAGTGCCTTGTCAGCTGACACCTTATTATATATGGACGACCGTCAGCCACGTGTCGTCGGCGTGAAGGCCATCAACATGGTCACTGGTGCAGAAGAGACATATCGCGGTCCGGTGATTCTCGCTACGGGCCATAGCGCACGCGATGTCTACCGCTATCTGGCAGCATCCGGCATCGACATTGCGCCAAAAGGCATTGCCGTTGGCGTGCGTCTTGAGCATCCCTCAGAGCTTATCGACCAGATACAGTATCACAGTCGTCAGGGCCGTGGCAAGTATCTGCCTGCTGCCGAGTATTCCTTCGTTACGCAGGTGAACAAGCGTGGCGTGTATAGCTTCTGCATGTGCCCGGGTGGCTTTGTCATCCCGGCGGCAACAGGTCCGGAGCAGATCGTGGTCAACGGTATGTCACCGAGCAACCGCGGTACACGGTGGTCGAATAGCGGCATGGTGGTGGAACTGCATCCCGAGGACGTGGAAGGCATTATGAACGGGTCGGCGGAGGCTGTCGATGAGCTTGCACAGCCATCAGCGCTGGATGCACTGACGGTGATGCGCTTTCAGGAAAGGCTGGAGCTGGACTGCTGGCAGCAAGGCAATCGACAACAGACGGCGCCGGCGCAGCGCATGGTCGACTTCGTCAACAACCGCCTTAGCTTTGACTTGCCAAAAAGCAGTTATGCGCCCGGACTGATTAGTAGCCCGTTGCATTTTTGGATGCCGAAGTTCATAGTGAGCCGTCTGCAGGAAGGCTTCCGTGTGTTTGGTAAGCGTAGCCATGGCTTCCTTACCAATGAGGCCGTGCTTATCGCCACGGAGACACGCACGTCGAGCCCGGTACGTATCCTGCGTGACCGCGAAACGCTGCAACACGTGCGACTGCAGGGCCTCTTCCCGTGCGGCGAAGGCGCTGGCTATGCCGGAGGCATTGTGTCAGCGGGTATCGATGGGGAAAGGTGCGCTGAGCAATGTGCCGCCTATGTCAACCGCCTTTGATCAATCACCTGACAAACACAACAAAATGTTCACATTGTAAACAAATCAATAACATCATACATGAAGCAGACAAAGATAGTATGTTCTATAAGTGACTTGAGATGCGACGTTGACTTTATACGTAGCCTCTTCAATGCAGGCATGAATGTGGTGCGCATGAACACCGCCCACGCTACGCCCGAAGGACTGCGCAAAATCATCCACAACGTGCGTGCCGTATCGCCCCACATCGGCATTCTCATCGATACCAAGGGACCGGAAGTGCGTACCACGGGTATTGCACAACCTATCACATACAAGACGGGCGAAGTAGTGAAAATCTTCGGCCGACCGGAGATGGACACGACGCACGACATTATCAATGTGTCGTTTCCTGACTTTGCGCTCGACGTGAAGGCGGGCGACGACATCCTTTTCGACGATGGAGCCATTGACATGAAGGTGCAGGAGATCGTTGGTCCGACGGTTTATGCCGAGGTGCAAAACGACGGTGTGCTGGGAGCTCATAAGAGTGTCAACGTGCCGGGTGAGCATATCGACTTGCCGGCTCTCACCGAGCGTGACCGTCGTAACATCTTGTTGGCCATCGACGAAGATATAGATTTCATTGCCCATAGCTTCGTGCGCTCGGCGGCCGACGTGGAGGCGGTACAGAAGATTTTGGATGAGCACCACTCTGATATCAAGATTATCTCAAAGATAGAAAACCAGGAGGGTGTTGACAATATTGACGAAATCATCCATGCAAGCTACGGTGTCATGGTGGCGCGTGGCGATCTTGGCATTGAGGTGCCGGTAGAACGCATCCCTGGCATTCAGCGCAACATCATCCGCAAATGTGTGGAGCATCACAAGCCGGTCATCGTGGCTACGCAAATGCTCCACACAATGATCAACAATCCGCGGCCGACACGTGCAGAGGTCACCGACATTGCCAATGCCATCTATTCCAATACCGATGCCTTGATGCTGAGTGGAGAGACGGCTTCAGGTAAGTATCCTCTTGAGGCTGTAAAGACCATGGCTGCCATCGCAGAACAGGCTGAGAAGGACCGGCAAAGTTTTGATCCTATCTACAATGTGCCTCTCAACGAGCATTGCTCACAGCGTGAGTTCCTCTCTCATGCGGCTATTGAGGCCACTCGTCTTTTAGGTGTGGAGGGCATCATCACGGCCTCGAAGTCAGGTTATACCGCCCGCTGTCTGGCTACCTATCGGGGCCCGAAGCCTATTCTTGCCATCTGTTACAACGAGAAGACACAGCGCTGGCTGAATCTCTCTTACGGCGTGATTGCTGTGTATCAGAAAGAGCATGCCAGCTCAGATGTGATCTTCCGGGCTGCACTACGTATGCTTCGACAGAAGGGCTACTTGAAGAATGAGGATAAGGTGGCATACCTCTCTGGCTCGCTTGACAATTTAGGTGAAGGCACTACATTCCTTGAAATCAACAAGGTGAATGAAGTGTTCGACCTCCGTTATCAGTTCCATCTGCCTGAAGAATAAGCTTTGTTAATCATAAATACGAGTTACCCCTCGGCTCAATATTGAGCTGAGGGGTAATTCGTTTATGGTCTGAAGGGTTATTTGTCTTTGTGTCTAAGGGCTGGCCATTCTGAATAACAGCATAGCTTATTAGATGAACAGCATTCCTACTTGGAACACTAAGGCTGAGACGATCCATGCCAGCACTGTGGTGTAGCAGGCGGCAAAGGCGGCCCATTTCCACGAACCAGTCTCACCCTTGATGGCGGCTATTGTCGCGATGCAAGGGAAATACAGCAGGACGAAGAGCAGAAAGCAGTAGGCTGTCAGCGTGGCAGTAGGCCCGATTTCAGCTACGGGCTTATGGTGTAGCTGAGCCAAATCGATGCTCATCTGTTTCTTCAGTCGTTCGTATTTGCCGTTTTCGTCGTTGAAGCTGTTGTCATCGGAGAAGCTTTCGTCGTTGGAATAGAGCACGCCCATCGTCGACGCGACGATTTCCTTTGCGCCAACGCCAGCGATGAGGCCTACGTCGAGCTTCCAGTTGAAGCCCTGTGGTCTGAAGACCGGTTCCACAGTTTTACCGATGCGGGCGATGTAGCTCTGTTCCTGTTGCTGCTGGTTGTCAAGGTTCTCAGGATGTGGGAAGTAGCTCAATGCCCAAACAATGATAGAGGCTACAAGGATAATGCCACCCATCTTCTTGAGATACTGTTTGCCCTTCTCCCAAGTATGGCGTCCTAAGGCTTTCAGTGTAGGGAAGCGGTAAGGCGGCAATTCCATCACGAAGGGGGTGTCCTCGCCTTTGAATAACGTCTTCGTGAAGATACGGCTCATGATGACGGCTATCAGCATGCCGACGAGGTAAAGCGACATCATGACGAGTGGTGCGGCCGTGCGTGAGAAGAATGTACCGGCAATCATGATGTAGATTGGGATGCGTGCCTCGCAACTCATCAGTGGAAGTATGAGGATAGTGACCAGTCGCGAGCGCTTGCTCTCGATGGTACGTGTCGACATCACAGCCGGTACATTACAGCCGAAGCCCATGATGAGAGGAATGAATGATTTGCCGTGCAGTCCCATTTTGTGCATTATCTTGTCCATGATGAAAGCGGCACGCGCCATATATCCACTGTCCTCCATGAATGAAATGAACAGATAGAGGATGAGAATCTGTGGAAGGAAGGAGGCTACGGAACCCACGCCTCCGATGATACCGTCAACGAGCATGGCTTGTACCGGTCCCTCAGGCAATGCTTTTCTGATGAGTTCGCCAATCCATCCGAAGAACTGATCAAGCCAGTCCTGTGGGTAGGCACCAAGCCAGAACGTCGTGAGAAACATTATTGCCAATGCTGCCAGAAATAAGGGGAAGCCGATGAAACGGTTGGTCAGAATACGGTCTAACACGTGTGTGGACTTGTAAGTATCGTTATTTTCACCCACGTGATAGTTGGCTTCTTTCAATGCACCGTGAATGAAACCATATTTAGCGTCCATGATGGCGGTTTCGGAATCGACGTTGGTCTCCTCTTTCACGCGCTTGGCCGCCTCGTCGCGATGATGGAATATCTCCTCGGCGTCGGGCATCTTGCGCACCAGATCCTCTACCTCCTTGTCACGCTCCAACAATTTGATGGCCAGAAAGCGGGTGGAATAGCGCTCGCGGATATGCGGTTCCTTCTTCAGGTGCTCTTGAATATCCTTGATGCCGTGTTCAATTTCGTGACCATGATTGATATGGATGTGCCGGTAGTGACTGTCCTGATCCTCATTGCTTTCATACACTTCTATGACCTTATGGAACAGTTCCTTCACGCCCTTGCCGCTCTTAAACACTGTGGGTACCATGGGCATGCCGAAGAGCTCTGACAGACGGTCGAGGTCCAGATTGTCGCCACGCTTTTCAGTTTCGTCAAACATGTTGAGAGCCACCACGATGCGCAGGTGCATGTCCATGACCTGTGTCGTAAGATAGAGATTGCGTTCCAAGTTGGACGTGTCAATGACGTTGATCACCACGTCCGGCGTTTTCTCGACGAGTTGCTTACGGACATACAGTTCCTCCGGGGAGTAAGCTGACATCGAATAGGTGCCGGGCAGGTCGACGAGATTGAACTCATAGCCTTCAAATTCGGCGTGTCCTTCCTTGGCATCCACCGTGACGCCGGAGTAGTTGCCCACACGCTCGTGGGCGCCTGAGGCAAAATTGAACAATGAGGTCTTGCCGCAGTTGGGATTTCCCACCAACGCAACGTTGATGACGTGGCTCTCGCGCTCGGCTGCGGCTTTTAGTTCGTCGTCACTGACATGTTTGTGGGGAAGGGCTTGCTCGTCTGTACTATTCGAATTGTTTATCTGTTCTGACTCTTCTTCAAATGCTTGTGTTGTCTCATCTTTGGTGACGGCTTCACTTTTAGCCTTCATCCTTCGGGTATATTCCTCTTGGGTCATCACCTCGATCATATTGGCCTCGCTGTGGCGCAGACTCACCTCATAGCCCATGACTCGGTATTTAACAGGGTCCTTGAGTGGGGCGTTGAGCAATACTTCCACCTTCTGTCCCTTGATGAAACCCATCTCAACAATGCGTTTGCGAAAACCGCCGTGACCTGTCACCTTAACAATGATGCCACTTTCACCGGTATGCAACTCAGATAATTTCATACTCAATTCTTTATTGTTCTTTTCAATAGGCAAAGTTACGAATAAATTATCGCAATGTGGTTGCAAAGCGTGACTCAGACTGAAAAATACCCAGAAAAAAGCATTAAAATACTCGAACGGCTGAATTACATACTTAGAAATAATGAGGCAAAAGCAAAAAAAGAGTCGGAAGATTTTGTTGGATAAGGGAAACGTCGTATATTTGCAGGCGAAAAGAGACTCAACCAATTTGGGACTTGTTCTGATTCGATCGGGATACTCATCAAATTACGTTGAAAACCGAGTTTGCTTCTCTTGCCTATGGCGGGCCACATAAATTGCATTTGCGACTAAGTCTTATGACCGGTGGATTACAAAAGCGGAGAGCGCTCACAACTTTTATAGCTGGAGTTTTCATCACATCGTCAGGGCAGTCCCTTTTACTTAAAGAGAATTGAGAGATCGCGACATCGCCCCCTCAGTTCTCTTTTTTGTTCTAAGTACATATATCAAGAAAGGAAAGAAAGATGTTTAGTGGAATTGTGGAAGAGATGGCCACCGTGCGTGCCATCAAGCGTGAGGGAGGTAATATCGACCTTACATTAAGTTGCTCGTTTACGCAAGAATTGAAGATAGACCAAAGCATATCCCACAATGGTGTATGCTTAACGGTTGTGCATATCGAGGGCGATTGCTACACGGTGACTGCCATGAAGGAAACGCTCGACCGCAGCAATCTTGGACAGCTGAAGGTTGGCGATAAGGTGAATGTAGAGCGCTCGATGTTGATGAACGGCCGTCTCGACGGTCACATCGTGCAGGGACACGTGGATGAGACTGCCACCTGCGTGGCCACACGTGATGCCGATGGCAGTACTTATTTCACCTTCCGTTACCCGCTTGATCGTGCGATGGCCCAGCGTGGTTATTTTACTGTTGACAAGGGTTCAGTGACGGTCAATGGTGTCTCTCTGACAGTGATTTCACCCACGGATAACGAGTTTACCGTCGCCATCATTCCTTACACACGCGAGCATACCAACTTCTGCGACATCAAGGTAGGCAGTGTAGTCAACATAGAGTTTGACATTCTTGGCAAATACATCGCCCGTCTGCGACATTTCGAAGGCTGAGGGTGTAGTTGATGACAGCCTACCGCTGACGTATCAACTACAGTAGCTATGGTGCGAATGGCTCGCGACTTTAAACCAGTTTATTAAATAAAGAACGCCTTGGACCAATCTCCGAGGCGTTCTTCATTTAATGCATTTCCTTATCTCACGTTTCGGAAGTGAAGTAATTCCTTGCAGGGGCGGCCCTTGTGGCCGTCCGCAACCTTTCCTTGGAAAAGTTATTTTTTGGTTGCGGAAATATACTTCCGAAACTTGAGTTCTTAATAACGTTTAGCGCTGCTTTATTTTAATTGTGCGGGTGTCCTCGTATTTCTTACCATTGATGACGACCTTACGGACAACGGTGCCAGGGATGACATCGGAGGAGAACGCATTTTTCTTGTCGTTGACACGGATGTTCTCGAAAGTAAAGTCAGACAGGTCGTACTTGTCGCTTGGTGCCACGTCGAAGAAGTTGTTGCAGTCCATGTTGATATTCTTCATGGTGATGTGGCGACAGTAAGATTTCGGCATGTCGGGTCTGTTCTGCGGTTTGAAGAACTGTGTCCAGGGGCGTATGACGAGGAAGCTGCGCGCCTTGCCGGTGATGCCTTCTACGCGTACATTCTCGTATTGCTGCGGCGTGTCTGGCCGCATCTTCAGCCAAAGGACACGTGATGCGTTCTCGCTTGTGCAGTTGCGCATGATGATATTGCTGTCGTGAAGACTCTCTGATCCTAAGGTGAGCATACTGTGTACGGTGGCATAATGGCAGTTCTCCACCAGTACACGGTCGACGGGGCCATTGACCGCCATCGTGTCAGCGTAGGTGCCCTTACCGCCTTTGATGACCACGGCGTCGTCGTTGACATTCATGTAGCATCCGTGTACGAGGATGTCGTGACACTTGTCTATATCAATCGCATCGCTGCTGGGAGCCTTTACGCCTGACGTGGGTGCAAAGATGAAACAATTGAGATAGCGCACGTGGTCGCAGTTGTAGATATGGTTGGTCCACACGGGGCTGTTCATCAGATGAACGTCCTGCACGGTCACGTTTCTCGAATTGCTGATATACACCAGTCGTGGCCGCTGGGCATCCTTGTTGGTGCACTGCGGATTCCATTTCCTTCTGATCCAGAACTCCTGCCAGTATCGGTAGCCGTTGCCGTCGATGGTGCCTGTGCCGGTGATGGTGAAGCCGTCGGCATGGTCGGCGTTGATAAAGGCCGAGAAGTACTTGCAGGTCTCTCCTTCGAAGCGGGT
>Ga0256406_1006728_pt1 | contig 11362 bp, 11 predicted proteins | sample RumenRJG_03DNA_FD_185986 | JGI IMG/M metagenome (GOLD analysis project Ga0256406, IMG submission 185986) | Bovine rumen microbial communities from Lethbridge, Alberta, Canada - RJG_03 | ecosystem: Host-associated > Mammals > Digestive system > Stomach > Rumen | place: Canada: Alberta | collected...
GAAATTTTGCTGTTTGATTTTCACCACTAAGTTAAGTGAAATTTTTGACATGGCAAAATCCTGAGCAACTTATTGTTGCTCAGGAATTTATAAAAATATTTAAAATATTAAGTTGCGGAATTAAGGTTCATAGTCTTTATTATTATTTGAAATTAGTGTATCCATAGCCTTCCTTTTGATTGCCCACAGATCCGTGTGATCTCCACCATTTTTTTGTCTTAAAGACCCAGTTCGGTATTGTTCCGTGAAGTTTGTTGTATTGCAAATCCGGTGCTTCCCACTGTATGCTATCGGACCAAATATCAAATGACAGGCTGTCTATGTCATTTTCTGAGCACATATATGCTGCTGCAGGGCTTTGTATGATTTCTATTGGAAAAGTTCCGGAAAAATGGTTGTTGACCATGAAGCAGTAGTATAACTTCTTGAGATTCTTCAACGACTTAGGCAATTCGCCTGAAAGATTATTATCTGATACACTTAAGTACTCCAGATTTGTCAGATTGCCGATGCTGTTAGGTAAAGGGCCATGAACGCCAGGGTTATTCCGGATGCTGAGCGTTTGCAGGTGGATTAATTTGCCAATGCTTTCGGGAATGGTTGTGTTCATATTTGTGCTCCAAATGTATAACTCCTCAAGGTTCTTCAGCTTGCTGATGCTGTCGGGAATCTGGCCTGTCATACTGCCTCCAATGCGCAGCACACGGAGCTCTGTGAGATCTGTAAGCTCTCCAGGAAAATCGCCTTTGAAGTCTCCTTGCGAGACATCAAATTCTACAACACGATACTGATTGGAATCCAAATCAAGGGCATAGGATATTCCTAACCATGTGGAACTGTCGTTGAAGTCCCACTCGTTCACCCACGGACCGCACTTCTTGTAAATGGCGAAAATAGCTTTCAAGTCGTTTTTGTTCCACGTTGGAGCTTTTTGCTTGGGGACTACAGGCACATCTTCGTCGGAAGAGCAACCGGAAAAGGCAGCCAGTGAGACCATTGCCATGACAATGGGTATGATTGCCTTGAACAGTTTAAATAATTTGTTGGTTCTCATAATATCTTTGTTTATTAGTTAATAATTTTTTGATTCAAAAATGATATCCGTTTGTCACCATGTTACAACGGTAATGGTAATGTTGATAAGGCCGCTAACCAATAGATTTCAAACTTCTTTGTATGTTTCATTATTCTTATTGTTTTTATCATGACAAAAGTAAATAAAAAAACAATATTGCCAAAAATATTTTGTTCACAAAGTTCACAAGTGGGCATGATTCCTTCAATGGTGTCCTGTTCTCCTTGTCGGTTCGTCCTGTCATGGGCTTGTCTTGACGGGGGGCGAGTATTCAAGCCGCCCTATAGTGGCAAGGCTACAACTAAAGTTAAGTGTGTCAGTTGCAAAGCGTAGGTTTGTCGAATTTGGTTGATTGATATCGTCTGACAGTTGGTGTCTGAACGGGCGGCAATAGTGGGCCGTTCGGCTGACAATTGCAAGCCGAGTGGGTGACAATAGGCAGACTTGGTTTGAGGAAATGATACTACAAACCTGCGCCCTGTCCATGTTTACTTTACGCAGGCAATGCCTTCTTGTGGAAAGCCTGAGGCGTCATTCCCACCGACTTGGTAAAGTAGCGGTGGAAGCTACTGAGAGAATTAAATCCCGACTGTGTGGCGACATCCTCCAATGGCAATGACGTGGAGGACAGCAAATCCTTTGCCTGTTTCACTCGCCATTTGTTGACGTATTCATAAAATGTGGTGTGAAGCTGCTGGTTGATATAGTTGGAAATATAGGTGCGGTTCGTGCCGACTGCCATCGATAGTTCCACGATGTTAAGTTTCGGATTAAGATAGATCTTTTCTTCTTCAAATACTTTCCGGAAGCGGCCTTCAAACTCATAAGCCCTTGTATAGCCTCTTTTCTTCTCTTCCCTGTCCAGATTGTCCAATGCCTTCAGCATGTCCTCCTGCCGATAGACAAAATAGCAGAACAAACCCAACAAAACAATCATGACAAGGTTGTAAAAAGTAGCCATTACCTCCGAATTGTATAAGGTGTCTGCCACCCACAGTGACAACATTCCGGCATAGAGACACACGATATATTTCAACCAATACAACGACAGCTCTTCATCGGAGAAATCTGACTCCAGCTTACGGTTGAATCTTTCAACAGCGTAATAGCCATATATTAGGATGCCTAACGAATAGATGATGGTAAGTAAAAGTGTGGCTTGATATACCACCGTGTTGTCTGTAATGATATATAGAACAAATGCCATGAAATATGCCAACGCGTTGATAGCAATAAGCCGGCTTATCTTCTGTCGCGGAGTGGTAAGTCTGATGAGAATGAATAGTGCGCATGGCACTACGGTCATCTCTAAAAGGTCTGTTTCAGGTGCCGTCAATGTGGGCAAAGGCTTACCGGACATGTAGAAAAAGGAAAAGTCGACAATGCTTATCAGCACAAGATACAACATGAATCGGAACATCATCTTTTGTAGGTCGTTGCGCTGCCCCTTATAGTACATTGCGGCGGTACATATCAATTGGGCCATAAACAGCATACCAAAAGAGAAGTCACACATTGATTTTGCAAAGCTCTGATCCATTATCGTTGCCATAGGTTTATGGGGCAAATATACAAAAAATAAAACGAATTTGCCGACCTCCCAGCATTTTTTTGATGTCAATCGGTAAAAAGATGATCAAAAAGTAAATATCGGGCTGTCAGAAAGTACAATTGACCTGTTGCTCTTGTCAAAATGCCCTTGCTGACTTATCTTTGCAAAAAGTCAATCCGTTAGCAAATGAGTTCAAAAGCATCAGTTCACCACCAGCTCCTATTGCATAGAAAACTGCGACTGCCCATGGGTAGAATATGGCTTGCCAGCCTGGCGGTCGTGCTCGTTTCTTGCGAGGAAAGAGTAGGAGAGCGCAGCATCCTGCCCGATGATTTCACACTGCGTGCAGGCGATGTGGTGTTTCGCCGGGGGGAGGGCATTACGAGCCGCGTGGTCCTTGCCACGGATGCGAATGGAAATTATTCCCACGTTGGCATCGTTGTCGATTCAGCAGGGAGCAAGATGATTGTTCATGCCGTTCCCGGTGAACCGGACTTTGATGGCGATGCAGACCGGGTGAAGATGGACACACCGGGAAGGTTTTTCTCGCGAAAGCGTGCGACAAAAGGAGAGGTGTGCCGGCCAAGAAATGACTCCATAGCCCAAAGAGCCGCAGAGGCTGCGTTGCGGGTTTACCGTAAAGGCGTGCTGTTTGACGACACGTTCAACGACAAGGACACAACGAAGATGTATTGCACGGAACTCATCGTTTATGTCTATCGTCTTGCGGGTATCGATCTGGCAGAAGACAGGCGTCACAAGATAGATTTGCCCGTCCTGGAGGCTACGTGCATTTTCCCCTCCGACATACACGAATCACGCCATCTCAAGTCTATGATCAAGTTTCACCAATAACAAATAACCCATATGAAAAAGCTATTATCATTTCTCATGTTTGCCGCAATGCTTGCAACACTCGCAAGTTGCGGTAAGTCGGAACCACGGTCGGTTGCCGAAAAGGCCATAAAATGTGTCATCGCCGAAGATTATCGTGGATATTTCGACTGTGTTTACTTCCCCGCTGACAAGCAGGAACAGAAAGAAGCCTTCGTTTCTATGGTTGAGGAGAAAGTAAAGAAGGCTAAGGAGAAGGGCGAAAAGAATGACAAGCAGCCTGTGAGCTATGAGTTCGTTTCGGAGCAGGTCAATGATGAGGCGGGTACGGCTACGGAGGTCTTCAATCTGAAGTATGCGTCGGGCAAGACTGAGCAGACCCAAGTGGATATGAAGAAAGAGGAGGATGGTCACTGGTATTTAGTGAACAATAAGTAGAAATTCGCTTAAACTATTTCGATTATGAGAGCAAGAAATTTTGTGATGGTATGCATTGCCATGCTCGCCCTGGGGGCTGCGCCCGCTCAAGCGCAAGGACTCGGTGGTCTGCTGAAGAAAGGGAAGAAGGCACTTGAGAAGGTCAGCGGTTCGCTCGACGGAAGCAAGGGGAACCGCCAAGGGGTGGCAGTGCAGCGGTCAAAGCGTACCGACGTAGAGCAACCTTGTGGCGGAACGCTCCGCAACCCCATACCGCAAATCATTGACGTGCAACTCATTGGCGCTTATGGCAAGAGTACGTCAGAGAACTACGGCACGGTCAGCCTCGTGTTTAAAGTGAAGATGATGGCCAACAAGACAAGCATCCGCTTTGGCGTCAACAGCACGTACCCCGGATTGATGATTGACCAGGATGGCAACACTTACAAAACGCAGGAGTCAGCAGGATGGTATGACTACTCTGTCTCGGAGGGCGTCTACATGAAGTTGCCGGCCACCAAGACTTGGTTTGCCGACGTGAAGAAGACGGCCACCACCATCCAGCAACTGCAAATTGGCATCAGCGCGAGCTATGATGATACTGGACTTATCGTTCTGAAGAATGTACCCATACAGTGGGATGTGGAGCCATGACGTGTGTCCCCCTCTGGCTGCATCATTCATGTTCGCTGCCGAGGGGGACATGCCCATATTATTTTAAGAATACTGATACGTTAACATTGCCTTCGCGACTTTCTGCATGTACAGACTATAGACATATAATTTTATTCGTAAAATGGCTATCTGAAGCGTTGCCTTTATCAAAATAAATACCTTTCTTTGCCGCAGCAATTAAACTTTGCCGAAAAAACCTATGATAAAATTATGCTGTTCTATAACTCTTCCTTTTTTGGCGATGCCTCTTTGTCTGCCTATTGGAGTATTTGCTCAAAAATCCTTGTCCCAACCGGACTTGACTACGACCGGCTTAACAGGCTGACAGGCACAGAATATGGCGAGGAAGACTTTGCTCAGGCAAAAGGCCGGTACGACGATCAGCTCAGGTATGATGCCGACGGGAACGTGCAGGCGTTGGTCAGAAACGGCAGGAAACAGAACGGGGCGTATGGCCCGGTCGATGACCTGAAGATGTCCTACGACGGCTGCCGGCTGAGCGCTGTAGAGAAGAGGGCCTCCCCCGGTGCTGTCCTCAAGTTCAAAGATCTGAAGCGGAGGGCAGCTAATATATTAAATTAAACAAAATTATTGTGTATATAACCTCTCTCTGTACGGTGCTTGGTAGCTGAAGGCCTTTTGGTTGTACGCTTGCCGGTACTCAAATTCTTACAACCTTTTTCCCTTCCACACGATATAACCGGCAGAACATAGAAATGCGGCAAGAATGAGGAGAATCTGAAGGACATGTTGCTCTGGATGTACCCAAAACTCATTGAAAAGATTGAGGCGTCCCATCACCTCCACTGGAGTCCACAACACAATCACCGAGGCAATGGACATGCGGATGTTGGCCCCCCAGGCCTTGATGCGAAGTTGACGGCGAAACATGAAGAGGAAACCTATCAGACAGCCCAGGGCAACAAGAAACGTCACCGGGTGATGGTCACCAAGAAAACGCTTGTCGTAGCAGAACATCAGTAGCAGGTAGCAGGTCCAAAGGATCATGTTCAGTTCCATGAACGTCACGATGCTGACATGCCGCGACATGGGGTGGGGAACAATCTCGTTGAGATGACTGCGGAAGAGTTTCTTCTGCACCCAAGTCAGAAAGAGACAGCCGCTGCGCGAGCTGAAGAGATAGAGCACCATCACCATGGCCCACAGTCCGAAAGTGGCTGGGAGAATAAGGTATTCGGGCTTTGTCACCACAACGCCATTCTCGATCTCGGGCTGTACACCATAACGCTGGGCGTAATACTGGAACAGGAATTCTACCCATCCTGTCCAGAACAGCAGACCACCGAAAAAACCGAAAAGCGTCTGCCGTGTGTCGCCCTTGACAAAAACGCCCACGATGACAATCATCAGTCCGGCAAGTCCCATCAGGAAGGCGGCCTCGTGTACGGCTCCGGCTGCCATGGTGTTGTCCATAAGGATCATGATGGCATGGCCCAATGGCATGGTGAAAAGCACCATGAAAAAACTCAACAAAGTGCGGGACCAATAGTTTTGCTGTTTTATGTTTCCTGTTTTTCCCATTTCTTGTATATTAGATAACTTTGTTTCTCTTTCCGGTAATATTAGGCTCCCTGTGGTCTGACCAATATTCTTGGCCTTTCATTCCAAGAGGTTCCCGTCACAAGTGAAGATTTCTCGGAATGAACCAAAAAGGATTGCGGCGTTTGATTGCCGCAATCCTCTCTATTTTTTATCAGCTAAGGTGCAGTTGGTGCCCCATACGGTCGCGCTTGGTTTCGAGATAGCGCTTGTCGTAGGGGTTGGGCGAGATCTCGATGGGCACGTTCTCAACGATTTCCAGTCCGTAGGCCTCCAGACCGACGCGCTTCGTGGGGTTGTTGGTCATCAGGCGCATCTTTCTCACACCGAGGTGGCGGAGCATCTGGGCGCCACAGCCGTAGTCGCGCTCGTCGGGTTTGAAGCCGAGGTGGATGTTGGCGTCAACCGTGTCGAGGCCCTGCTCCTGAAGCTTGTAGGCGGCAATCTTGTTCATCAGACCGATGCCGCGGCCCTCCTGCTGCATATAGATCAGCACGCCACGGCCTTCCTTCTCGATCATCTGCATGGCCTTGTGGAGCTGCTCGCCACAGTCGCAGCGGCGCGAACCGAAGATGTCGCCCGTAGCACAGCTGGAATGCACGCGCACGAGAACGGGCTCGTCGGGCGTCCAGGAGCCCTTGATGAGGGCCATGTGCTCCAGTCCGTTGCTCTTCTGGCGGAAGGGGATGAGCATGAAGTCGCCGTAGGCGGTGGGCAGGTGCACCTCGTCGCCCACCTCGATCTCAGAGTCCTGGTTGAGGCGGTAGGCAATGAGGTCGTTGATGCTGATGATGTGCATTCCCCATTCCTTGGCCTTCACTTCCAGTTCGGGCAGGCGAGCCATTGTGCCGTCGTCGTTCATGATCTCCATCAGTGCTGCGGCAGGATAGAGCCCGGCCAGACGGCAGAGATCGATGGAAGCCTCGGTATGGCCCGAACGGCGCAGGACGCCATTGTTTTGGGCATAAAGGGGATTGATGTGGCCGGGGCGTCCGAAGGTCTGCGGGGTGGACTTGGGATCGGCCAGGGCACGGATCGTTGCTGCTCGGTCGTGGGCCGATACGCCCGTGGTGCAGCCTTCGAGCTTGTCGACGGTGACGGTGAAGGGCGTGCCGAGCATTGAGGTGTTGTCCTGTACCTGGTGGGGCAGGTCGAGCTCGTCGGCCCGCTTGATGGTGATGGGGGCGCAGAGCACGCCACGGGCATTCTTCAGCATGAAGTTGACCTTCTCGGGCGTGATCTTCTCTGCGGCGATGATGAGGTCGCCCTCATTCTCGCGGTCTTCGTCGTCGACAACGATGACGAACTTGCCGTCTTTTATGTCTTTCACAGCATCTTCGATGCTACTCAGAGGTGATTTTTCCATATTTATTTCTCCTTTTATTATTTTATTTTATTATTAGTAGGGTCTGTTGATTGGATTTGATCTATGCGGGCGATGATTTTCTCGCTCGTTTGCTGTATCGTGCGCAGGTCGTTGTAGAGACGCAGGCGGAACATCCACATGCGGATGTAGAGCACGGCTCCCAAGGGAACGATGATGGCCGAGACGATGTTGAGCCAGCGGCGTTCGAAGGGACGCGTGTGGGCCTTTACCGAGACGATGGGGTAGAGGTTGAGCGTAGACAGGATGATGGGATCGCGGGTATTGGAGAGGTCGGCGATGGTCTTCTCCAGCTGCGCGTTGATGTGCTCGATGGCGTGGTCGGGACGATACTTGAAGAATACGTTGATGATGTTGGGAGCCGTATACAGCTTGTGCTCGTGCGAATATCGGCTCACCTCCTCGTTGATGGCCAGCAGCTTCTCGCGGTCGGCAGGATAGTTGGAAGGCGTGATGATGACTTCCTTTCCGTAGACATGGCGCTTCAGCCGCAGTCCCAGCAACTTCATGAAGAAATTGCGGTAGAGGTCGATGTTGAACACCACAGAGTCGTTGTTGGCCTTGTAGGTAACGAAGGCCGCCAGCGGGATGAGCACGGCCGGGGCCAGACTCTTGCCGAACCAGATGGCCCACATTCCGCCACGCGCCATGCGGTAGCCAGTGTTGTCGAGAATGTAGTAGATGATATACACCAGCACGGAGATGATCACCGGCACGCCGAGTCCGCCCTTGCGGATGATGGCTCCCAGTGGTGCGCCGATGAAGAAGAAGATGAGGCACGACAGGGCAAGCGTGAACTTGTTGATGGCCTCGATTTTATGCTGGCGCACAATCTTGTTGGTATCCTTCGTGACCATGGCCTTAAATTCGAGGTCGTTGGTCTCAGACTGCACGGTGGACAGCGCTGATTGCACGGCGGCCCGCTGCTTGTCGGCCGGGAGGTGAGCAAAGACGGTGTCGATATTGAAGCTCTTCTGCATGGCCATGTGGGTCTGGGCTACGGAGTCGCTGCGCTTGATCAGCGGCGTGCGATAGTAGAACATCTTGGCCTGAGTGTAGAAAGCTTTGCCTATGGAGTCGTTGACATCGCTGAGCGAGTCGATGTCGTTGTAGATTTCGTGGAGGCTCTTGCCGCGGGCGTTGTTGCTGAGGCTTGTGGCGTCGGTCATGTTGAAGTCGCCGTCGTAGTCGATTACGATCTTCTTCTCTACGAAGGTCTCCCGCTGGTAGGGCACTGCTGCGCTGGAGGAGAGTTCCGTGCGCTGCATGTTCTCAAACCATTTTCCGCTCCAGAGCGTGAGCAGCAGGTGCTTCTTCTCGGCTGTGGCCTGGAGCATGCCCGAGTCGGCGAGAATAATGGCCTGGTCCTCATAGGAACCCGTCATGCGATACACCATGATGCCATAGAGTTTGCCGGTCTTCGTGTTCTTTTTCTGTACGTAGATGTTGCTGTTAGGGATGCCGTCGTAGAAGATTCCCTCGGGAATTTCCAGCTCAGGGCTCTTCTGTTTCATGGAGATGAGCAGTTGGGCAATCTTCATGTTGGCGTGAGGACCTACGTTGTTCTCGAAATAAAACGATCCCAACATGATGCAGACGGTGATGACGATGAGTGAGCGGAACGACTGCATGAGCGATATTCCGGAGGCCTTGATGGCCGTGAGTTCACTGCTTTCGCCGAGGTTGCCAAACGTGATAAGGGATGAGAGAAGGATGGCCAGCGGCAGTGCCTGAGGGACAAGCATGAGCGCCATGTACCAGAAGAACTGGGCCATGACGTCCATGGTGAGGCCTTTGCCGATGAGCTCGTCGATATATCTCCACAGGAACTGCATCATCAGCACAAACTGGCAGATGAAGAATGTTCCCACGAAGAGCAGTAGAAACTGCTTGGAGATGAAAATGTCTAATTTCTTTGGTCGAAGCATTTTATCTGATGCGGAATCAGATTGCAAAGATAGCATAAAAAAGTCAGATGCTGAAACTTTGTCTCTACTTTCTCTTGCCATATCCCTTTGTTAAGGGTACTTTGCCCGTTGCTGACTCCGCTTCGTTCTCTCTTGCCGACCGCCGCAGCGGGTGCTAAACGCCCGTACGCCGGAGCAGTTTCTCGCGGTCGTGATTCCATATGTGGGTCATGCTGTCTACGTCGTCGGGTTCTACGAAGTCCGTGACCACGAGCAGATAGGTGTCGGTGAGTGCATCGTGTTCGACCCGGAGCTCGACATAGCAGTCCTCGTTATCGTCGTCCTCGCTCCAGCGGAAACGGAACACTCGGTTCTTCTCCCGTTCGAGCACATGGGCGTAGCGCACTTCCTTCTCACCCATCGGTGAGCCCCACGTGACAGTCAGCGTGCCATTGTTGTCTTTTACGTCGTCTGCCATCCATCGTGACAGACCTTCGCCAGTACTGATGAGTTGCCAAATGATGGATTTAGAACGGCTGTGAAGTTCGTATTCGATTGTCAGTTTCTTCTTTTCCATACTCTATGGTGACGCGTGTGGCGCATTAGTTGTTGGTTTCTACATTCGATTTGCAGGCTTTGCCCTATTTGTGGTGCTGAGGTCTCCTGCCCTCAACCAATCCGTCAGATAAGGCTTCAGTCTTAATTATAATATGTAACGATTACAAAAATACATATTTTTAGTGTAACAGCAATAAAAAATCATGTTATTTTTTGGTTAAATAAAAAATAAGCATTACCTTTGCACCCGCAAACGAGCGAAAGCGGTTTTGTGATGGCGGGATAGCTCAGCTGGTTAGAGCGTCGGATTCATAATCCGGAGGTCGTGGGATCGTGGCCCACCCCCGCTACACTGAAAATCAAGGAGTTACGATAACGTAACTCCTTTTTTCATACCTTCCGTGAAATTCGCGTGAAATTCAGATTAAAATCCTCTTTTTCATCTATTACATTGAATTTCACGCTATTACATGAAATCATATAAAACACGCCAAAGATGTGGCGGAGATAAAGCAGTTAGCATTATTTAACGATTTGAAATTTGGTATCGAGAAGGATTTCTGAAGGCAAGACGGAAATACTGCACATATAACAGAATGAACTGATGAGCATGAAGTCGAAACGCTTGAGGATGTCCAGGGCTTGGGAGAGAGGCAGAAGGTCGTCCTCAGAGAGCTCGGTGGAGAAGATGGAGAAAATAGGGTGCGCCAACTCACTGGCCTATGGTTTTAAAGATAACAAACTGTATATAGTAATGGCGCTATCAAGTCCTTCAGATGAAGACGAGATTCTCGATTACTTAAAGGAGAGATATATCTTTTCTCCTGAAGAGGTACAAGCTTACACTTGGGGAGGTGTAGACGGTTTAGACGATGCGCATATAACAACATTTGTCGCTATTAAATTGGACGCTGATTTCAAATATGATTACTAAAGTTTCCCACTTGCCATTTTACCGGCTTTCGCGAATAATCAAACATTGCAATATACTGATTGACAATCTATTAACATTTCGCAAATAGAAGTTAACGCGCTGTGTTAGCGCGTAACCGCGGCCTCAGAGGGGGACAAGACACTCAAAATTGCCTCGAGTTCGCTGACGGCTTGTGTACCTTGCATCAAATTCTCCATGGTATTAGCCACATTGATGCAGAGTTTTACTGCCAACACGTTAAGCAGATTCTTGATGATCTCAAGTGTACGACGCCATTGTGTGAGTTCGAACATTTCTCGCCTTGTCGCACGGAACAACTCTCCAAGAGCCTCATACTCGTTGAACCTCTGTCCCAATGTCAATACCATGTGTGTCATAAGGCAGAGCGTGCAGTCGGCAATCTGTTCGTCGAAATCCGTGCCCTGGTATGAGCCAAGTCCAAGATATTGCCGGCATTCCTTTATCA
>Ga0256406_1006730_pt1 | contig 11358 bp, 11 predicted proteins | sample RumenRJG_03DNA_FD_185986 | JGI IMG/M metagenome (GOLD analysis project Ga0256406, IMG submission 185986) | Bovine rumen microbial communities from Lethbridge, Alberta, Canada - RJG_03 | ecosystem: Host-associated > Mammals > Digestive system > Stomach > Rumen | place: Canada: Alberta | collected...
CGCCCCACCGCGTACAGATTCAGATAGAGGATTCCTCCGGCCAGAAGGGTCGCAAGCCACAGGAGGGTGGCGGGAAGAAAGGACCGGGCGAATTCCCGAAAAAACGACCGAAGCGCATACCCCTCCGTGCCATCGGCCTGTTTCAGGGTATAGGAAAGCAGGCTGACCGTGGCAGCGCCGCAGGTAAGGACAGGAAGGGAGCAGACCAGCCAGAGGATGGCAAGCACGCAGACATCGAAGACCTTGTCCCAAAACACCCAGAAGCTGTTCTCCGGGTCGAACATTCCCTGCCAGTCCATCGCCATTTTCTCCCCTTTGCCGTATACTGACGCCTATGCGGAAACTCGGAAAACTCCTGCTCTTGCTGCTCGCCCTGGTTCTGGCTGCCGACGCCGTCTGGCAGGTGGCCCACCCGGTCTTCCTGCAAGGCTTCTTCACCAACGACGACTACAACCTCTTCCCTGCCGACGCCATCGAGAAGGAGTATTCCCGCCTGGTCCGAAAGCGCGTCAACTTCGAGGACAGCCTCTACATCGTCTTCGGTTCCTCGGACCAGCTGGTGACCGCCTCGACCAGCAAGATCATGGCCTACCTAGCGGCCAAGGAGCTGGACTTCGTCGTCTCGACCAAAGAGGTGCTGGAGCACTACGAGGCCGGCCTTTCCATGGTGGACCTCCAGACACTCGTACCGGAACTCTCCCCCTACTTCGTCTACCGGAAGCAAAGCGACGGCACCGAAAAGGCCGTGGCCTTGGAGATGGGCCAGAGCCGGTTCGTCCAAGGCCGGCATCCTGAAAAACCCTATTACCTCTTCATCCCCCGCAACTCGATCCGCACCGAGGCGGCCAGGGATTTCATCAGGTGGGCGTTTCAGGAAAGGTAACCGGCGATTTCCCCCAGATCCTGGAAGATTCCATCAGGTTTCGTCGTGCTTTCGGCCACCGTCTGCATCGTCGCCTCGCCGGAAAGGACGAGGAGCCCGATGGCCCCGTTATCCACCCCGGTCGCCACATCGGTATAAATGCGGTCCCCGACAAAAGCGATTTCCTCACGCTTCCATCCCGTCCTGCGGACCACCATGTCGACCGTCTCGCGGTGCGGTTTTCCGGTCACCCGCGGGTGCGCCCCACCTCCGACGGACTTGTCGATCAGGGCGCAGAAGGAGCCCACATCGGGAATGAAACCTCCCTCTACCGGACAGTTGATATCCAGATGGGTGGCAAGATAGACAGCCCCGTGACGGATGAAATCGCAGGCCTTGACCAGCTTCTGGTAGGTCAAGGTCTGGTCGAATCCCACCACCACGACCTCGGCATCGTCCTCCACCAGGCGGATATCCGCCTCGCGGAAACTTTCCTCCAACGCAGGGGTTCCCAACAGGTAGACCCTCGCATCGGGATAGTTCGCATGCAGGAACTCGATCATCACATCCCCGCTGGTCATGATCTGGCGGGGTGTGATGGGACAACCCATGCCGGCAAGCCGGTCAATGTAGACCCTCGGGCTGCGAGAGGAGTTATTGGTAAAGAAGATGAAGTCGCGCCCCGTCTCCTCCACCTTCCGCAGGAACCCCATGCTGCCAGGCAAGAGCCGATCTCCAAGGTAGAAGGTACCGTCCATGTCGAGGACGAAATGGCGGCACCTTGCGATGAGGGATTTCTTATCTTGCAGCATGGACGTTCCTTGTCGCGACCACGTCTACTCCTGTACCACAAATATCGTGGATCAGGACGTCGCCAATCTTCAGCGGCGCCTTTGCGCTTGCCTTGTGGATCTCCTGCATGATTTCGAAAATCATCGATTTGGGGATGTCGTGCTGCGTCTTGCAGGAAACACGTACGGCATCTCCTCCGGTGACCGGAATCGAGCTGGTGACAATACGGGTCGGGTTGGTCACCTCCTTGCGGGCATAGATGTCGCCCGTCTTGCAGGAGTTGCCCGTAACGGAGACGACTGGTTTCTTCTCGTCGTCAAATTCCACCGTAATCTGGCAGCCGAGCGGGCAGCCGATACAGGTCAATTCTTTCGTACTCATCTTCAGTTCTCCTCGGTCTTGACCGTAATGGTCTTGACCCCCTCGTGTCCGACAAAGCTCTTTTTGGTCAGCAGCACCTGCTGCATCTCTCCAGGAGCCATCACCTTCTTCTTCAGACGGGTCACGCATGTATCGTCATAATAGACACAGACCGAGCGTCCCTGGAACACCCCGGTGACGCGGAAGCGGACCGTGACCATGTCGGCCATGGTGGCGATGTCGATGGTCTGGGGAACGGTGTAGCGGACGCCATCCTGGGCTACCAACGGAATCTCGTGCTTGGGTTTGGCGCCGTTTTGCACATACAGCGCCGCATTCTTGCCGGCCAGCGTCGCCTCCTCGGAGACGTAGTCGACCAGATCATGGACATGCAGCACGTTGCCACAGGCAAAAATGCCCTCTTGGCTCGTTTCCAGCGTGTCGTCGACGACCGGTCCATTGGTCACCGGGCTGATCGAGACGCCGGCGGAGCGGGAGAGTTCGTTCTCAGGCAGCAATCCGACGGAAAGAAGCAAGGTGTCGCACTCATAGTGCTCCTCGGTTCCCTTGACAGGCTTGTGGTCCGGGCCGACCTCGGCGATCGTGATGCCGGTCACCCGCTCCTTGCCCTCGATGTCGACCACGGTATGGCTCAGCTTCAAAGGAATGCCATAGTCGTTCAGGCACTGGACGATATTGCGCTTCAAACCCCCAGAATAGGGCATCAGCTCGGCAACCACCTCGACCTTGGCGCCTTCCAGCGTCATGCGGCGGGCCATAATCAGGCCGATATCCCCGCTTCCGAGGATGACCACCTTGCTGCCGACCTTGTATCCCTCGATGTTCATCAGCCTCTGGGCGGTACCGGCGGAATAGATGCCTGCCGGGCGGTAACCGGGAATGTTCAGGGCGCCACGGGGACGTTCACGACAACCCATGGCAAGGATGATGGCACCCGCCTCGACGGTGACCATGCCCTCCTCGCGGTTGATGTAGGTGACCCTATGGGGCTGGACGTCCAAGACCATGCTGTTGGTCTTGTAGGGAATGCCAAGTTCCAGCACCTGGTCGATGAACCGCTGCGCATACTCCGGTCCGGTGAGTTCCTCCTTGAAGGTATGCAGGCCGAAGCCGTTGTGGATGCATTGGTTCAGGATGCCTCCAAGGGACTCGGAACGCTCCAGAATCAGGATATCCCCGACCCCCTGCTTGCGCGCGGAGACGGCGGCCGCCAGTCCTGCGGGACCACCGCCGATAATCACGATGTCATGTCTCATTTGTTCGCCCCCTTGATCAGCTCGCTGCCCTTCTGGTTCTTGCAGACCTCTTCCATCCGCATCTTCCGGTACTTGCACAGCAGTTCCATGGTGCGTGGCGTGCAGAAGCCCGCCTGGCAACGGCCCATGCCGGCACGACAACGTCTCTTGACGCCGTCCATGCTGACCGCGCCGAGCGGACGCGTGATGGCGTCGATGATCTCACCCTCGCTGATCTGCTCGCACCGGCAGACAATCGTGCCGTACTCCGGGTGTTCCTTGATCAGCCGGGTCCGCTCCTCGGGCTTCATGTCGCGGGTTTTGAGGATTCCTTTGCGGGTGGCGACCCAGCGCTCCTTTTTCGGTGCCTTGGCCTTTTCCTCAATCATCCGGGCGACATAGTCGCCAATGGCCGGACTACAGGAAAGTCCCGGACTCTCGATACCGGCGACGTCGAAGAAACCGGGAGCCCCGTCAGCCTCGCCGATGATGAAGTCGTCTCCAACTTCGTGGGCACGCAACCCGCTGAAACTGGTGATCACTTTTCTCAACGGGAGCTTGCCGTCCTTGACGGAAAGAGCGGCCTTGGCGGCCACGTCATCCAGGTCGATGGCGTAGGTGCGGGTGTCTTCCTTGTCGCTGTCGGCCACCGAAGTCGGTCCAATCAGCAGGTTTCCGTGGATGGTCGGGGTGACCAGGACGCCTTTGCCTGCCTTGGTCGGCAGCTGGAAGACGGTATGGCTGACGAAGTCGCCGACTTCCTTGTCCAGCAGCATGTAGTTGCCACGGCGTGCGACGATCTTGATGGGTTTTTCACAGACCATGTTGTGGAGTTTGTCCGCATAGATGCCAGCGGCGTTGACCACGTAGGTCGCGCTCAGGCTCTTGCCGCCCTTCAGGTCGACTTTCCAGCCACCATCAATCCGTCCGATATGCTCCACCTCGCTGTTGAAGCGGAACTCCACGCCATTCTCATAGGCGTTCTCTGCCAAGGCGATGGTAAGGCCGAAGGGGCAGACGATTCCGCCAGTCGGGCAGAGCAGTGCGGCGACAATGTTCTGGGAAAGGTTCGGCTCCAAGGCACGGACCTCGTCACCGGAGAGGATCTTCATGTCGGGAACGCCGTTGGCGATACCCCGGTCGTACAGTTCCTGGAGCTTGGGCTTGTCAGCCTCGTCGAAGCAGACGATCAGCGACCCATTCTGCTTGAAGTCGATGTCAAGATCCTTGGCAAGCTGGGGCATCATCCGCGACCCTTCAATGTTCAGTTTTGCCTTCAGCGTGCCAGGAACCGGGTCGTAGCCTGCATGGACGATGGCACTGTTTGCCTTGCTCGTGCCGCTGCACACGTCCTCGTCCTTCTCCAACAGGGCGATTCTCAGGTCGTAACGGGACAAGCTACGGGCAACCGAACACCCCGTCACGCCTCCGCCGATGACCAGTACATCATAATCCATCTTTCGGAATCCTCCTTTCTCCTGGAGACATACAAAAAGAACAAGACACACCTATCCCTTCCGGATACGCGTGCCCTGTTCTCTTTTCTCTCGGGCGAATGTACTTTTCGTCCTATCCTATCATGGCTTTTGGGTGTGCGCAACAGTGATGTTTCGTGAAAAACGGTGAAGTCCTCTTATGGGCACGTTGGAAAATCCGGTATGTTGGGGGCATGAAAAAAGCATGTTTCTACGGAATTGACCTGGTTCTGGTTCTCGGGTTCCTGACAGTGTTCAGCAAGAACGCCATATCGTTGATGTATCACGAGGTAGCAGGCCTAGGCCTGCTCGTCCTCTGCCTGGTACATCTTGCCATGCATGCCTCCTGGGTCCGCTCGGTTTTCTCACGCCTGTTCCGGAGAGGAGTGAGCGCAAAGGTCCGATGCATGGTTTTTGTCGATGTCGCCCTCGTGCTCGTGACCCTCCTCCTTCTGGTCTCCGGAGTGATGGCCAGCAAGAAGCTCTTTCCCCATGATGGCGGAAAGTTCATGATCCCCGTCCACTTCTTTGCCGCGGCGCTTTTCCTGATTCTGGTCGGCCTGCACCTCGGCTTGCACATCGAGCGCATCTGCAAGCCCGCCAGGCTTTCCAAAGGAACGTGGCGTGGCCTTTGCGTCCTGCTGGCCGCATTGGTCGTCCTTTCCATCTTCGTCATGGCCACAAGTTCCTTCAAGACATGGATCAGCGTTCCTTTTGGCCAGGCTGCAACCCGCGTCCATGGAGCCGTGAATCCGCAAAGGAGGATGGCGCAGGGCTTTTCCTTCGTCCGTTTCTGCATGGTCGCCGGCACCACGCTTGCCATCATGGCGGGCTGGGCTTCGCTTGCGGCGCTTCCTGTCCTCCACCATGCACGCAGTGTGTCCAGGAGAAGGGCATAGGGATCTTCCCCCCCTTCAAGGCCTTGCGGTATTCGGTGATGCGCTTCCCTGTCCATACCGCAAAGGCCCTTAGACGGCTGTCCAGTCGCCTCCCGGAATACCGTCCTTTCCTTGCACCTGGACACCAATCGGTTCCCAAATCCCTCACCATGTGCCACATCAAGGGAAAACTTTTTCAGACGTTTGTGCGAGAAAAGTACGAGAAAACCATGTGGAAAGTGTGATTTCCCTGTGGAAAACCCCTCCGCGGAATGGTACACTTGTCGTAATATGTCAAAAACAGCCCGGTTTTCGTCCAAGCGCCTGAAGAATGAACTGCACGAGGCTTTCACCACGCCCTACAACATCATGACGTTGGTGGCGATCGTCCTGTTGTCCTATCTGATTTTGTTCCCGCTGGTCGAGATGATCGCCAGTTCCTTCACGTTGGCAAAGGTAGATGTAAAGGCGGTAAAGGGCAGCCACGCCGGGCAATTCACGTTTTACTATTGGCAACGCATCTTCCACAGCATGATCGCCAAGAACATGTTCTACATCCCGCTGGCCCATTCGCTGGTCATCGCGGGTTGCACCAGCATGCTGTGCATCGTCCTTGGCAGTTCCTTTGCCTGGTTGATGGTACGCAGCGATATCCCGCACAAGAAATTCTTCAGCCTGATGCTGATCGTCCCCTACATGCTCCCCTCATGGGCCATCGCTCTTTCCTGGAACACCATTTTCCGGAATACGCGCGTCGGCGGCACCCCGGGCTTCTTCGCCTATCTGGGAGTCCCTATTCCCGACTGGCTCAGCTACGGTGCGGTCCCCATCATCCTGGTGCTCTCGCTCCACTATTATTCGTATTCCTATCTGCTCGTTTCCGCCGCCTTGAAGTCCATCAACAGCGAGGTCGAGGAGATGGGCGAGCTCATCGGTGCAAGCAAGTGGCAGATCGTCAGGAAAATCACCCTGCCGCTCGTGCTTCCCGCCATTCTTTCGGCTCTGATCCTCACCTTCAGCAAGGCGATCGGCACCTACAGCGTTCCTTCCATGCTCGGCCTGAAAGTCAATTACTACACGATCAGCACGATGATCCACAGCACGGTCAACAGCGCGCAGGCAGGCCTGGGCTTCTCCATCAGCCTGATGCTGATCTCCATCAGCGCCATCTTCATCTTCGTCAACCAGAAGGTAATCGGCCATCGCAAGAGTTACGTCACCATGAACGGCAAGGGTACCCGCAGCAACCCCATTCCACTGGGAAAGGCACGAACCCCCATTCTGGTCCTGCTCCATCTCTTTGTCGCGCTCATGGTGGTCTTCCCGGTGGTGCTGATGTGCTACCAGACCTTGATGCTGAAGGTTGGCGACTATTCTTTACAGAACCTGACCCTCCACTACTGGCTGGGCAAGGGCCGCGGAGACATCTATGAGGGCCTCGACGGAATCCTGAGAGACCGCAAGTTCCTCAGTTTCCTGTGGAACACGCTGAAACTGGTTTTCCTGACCAGCATCTTCGCCAGCATCATCGGACAGCTGATCGGCTACATCAACGCCCGTGGCCGCAACTTGAAAAGCGGTCAGTTCGTCGAACAAGTGGCTTTCATTCCCTATCTGATTCCCTCGATCGCTTTTGGAGCCATGTACCTTTCCATGTTCTCCAAGGGTGTGAAAATCGGACCGCTCACGATTGTCCCGCCCCTGTACGGTTCTTTCGTCCTGCTGGTCCTGGTCAGCGTCGTCAAGCACCTGCCCTTCGCCAGCCGGAGCGGTACGGCATGCATGCTGCAGATCGGTACCGACCTTGAAGAGGCCGGCCAGATTGCCGGGGCTTCGTTCGTCAAACGTTTCTCCCATATCGTATTTCCTCTCGCGAAAAATGGCTTCATGAGCGGATTCATGTTGATTTTCATCAGCATCATGAAGGAGCTGGACCTGATTGTCCTGCTGATGAGCCCCAAACAGGGAACCCTTTCCTATTTGGCCTACTGGTATTCCACCGAGGGTTGGACCCAGCCATCCAACTGTATCGCCATCGTGATGTTCATCCTGGTCTTCCTCACGCACTGGCTCTCAAATAAGTTGTTCAAGACCGATTTGGCTGGCGGACTGGGAGGTTGAGCGCCATGAGTGAGATTCTACTGAACCACATCGACAAGTATTACGGAAACAATCATGTGTTGAAGGATGTCAACCTGACTGTCCAGGACGGAGATTTCCTTACCCTGCTCGGGCCCTCGGGCTGTGGCAAGACCACCATGCTCCGCATTTTGGCGGGACTCGAGAAACCGCAACAGGGAACCATCACGATCGACGGCGAAAAGGTGGTCGACGCCAGCGAAGCCTTCTTTCTTCCCCCCTCGAAGCGAGGACTGAACCTGGTCTTCCAGTCCTATGCCTTGTGGCCCCACATGACGGTGTATGACAACATCGCCTTCGTCCTCTCGGTGGCGAAAACCCCGAAGGAGCAGATTCCCGGCATGGTCCAGGAAGCACTGGAGAAGATGCAGATCGGCGAGTTCGCGAAACGCTATCCCAGCGAGCTTTCCGGAGGGCAACAACAGCGGGTTGCCATCGCGCGCTCGATCGTCAACCGCCCGAGACTGCTTTTACTGGACGAGCCACTGTCCAATCTGGACGCAAAGCTGCGCATCGACATGCGTGGAGAGCTGAAAAGGCTGCACAAGGACCTGGGCACCACGGTGGTCTACGTCACCCACGACCAGGTCGAGGCGCTTACCATGTCGACCCGGATCGCCGTCTTCTTCAAAGGGGTGCTGACCCAGGTGGATACTCCGGTCAACCTGTACCAGAACCCGGCGACCATGGAAGTGGCGGACTTCATCGGCAACCCGAAGATCAATTTCATCAAGGCAGATGGGGAGGCTCAGGGACAGAGTCTGGTGACCGACAGCCCCTTGGGAAGACTGGTATTCGAGAAGCACTACCATGGCCCGCAGGGAACCGTCGACTGCACCCTTGGCATTCGTCCGGAGATGCTCCGCATAGATCCCTCTGGCCCGATCGAGGGCTCCGTCCTCTCCAGCCAGCCGGCAGGAAGCGAGAGCCTCATCCAAGTCCAGGTCAAGGGGCAGGTACTCCTGGTCAAGTGCATCGGACTGGCGACCTACAACCAAGGCGAAACGGTCCGCCTTTCCATCGACCCCGATTTCGTCAATGTCTATGACACCAAGGAAGGTGTCCTGATCAAGCATTCCGCGGCTGCGCTACGCTGACCGCCGGAGATAAGGAGGATTGCATGAAGAAACGATTGCTTGCGCTGGCCACCCTGCTCGCCTTGGCCACGGGCCTGTTCGCAGGTGGAGCCAAAGAAGCCGCCCCTGCTGCCGCCGAGACGGGAACCGATACGGTCTCCGCCGAAGAGCAGTGGGCTATCGACAACGGTTTGTACGAAGACGAGACAATGGACGCATTGTACGAGAAGGCCAAGGCGGAGACAGGAAGCATGGTGGTCTACACCATCTCCAGCCGTACCGAAAAGGCCGCCAAGGAGTTCATGTCCGAATACCCTGGTTTGGACGTCACCGTCTACAACATCTCCAGCGACGAACTGAAGGAAAAGTTCCAGAGAGAGTACGAGGCAGGCATCGCGGGAGCTGACCTGATCCACTCCAAGGAGGTGCTCGGAGACTACAAGGTCGATTTCTTCGACACCGGCATTCTCCACAACTACATGCCCGATTCCATCTACGGGAACGTGAACAAGCGCTTCAAGTCGATGACCCCATTCATCATCGAAGCCCTGACCTGGTTCTACAACACCGAAAGCGGCAAGCCGCTGAAGAACTGGTGGGAGCTGACCGATCCGAAGAACAAGGGCAAGTTCGTCCTGCAGGACGCCGCGGACAATACCGCATACCTTGCGGTCTACACGCTGTTCACCCAGCACCCCGAGGACATGGCCAAGGCCTACAAGGACTACTACGGCAAGGATATCGTCCTGGACAAGGACGAGCCCAACGCCGGATTCGCCTTCATCAAACGCATGGAAGCCAACAGCCCGATCAACGCAGACCGCAGCGACGAGGTGGTCCAGCTGGTCGGAACCAAAGGCCAGGCAGACCCTCCGGTCGGCTACGCATCTTCCGTCAAAGTCCGCAAGGGAGAAGAGAACAACTGGGCCCTCGCCTATAATCAGGATGTCGAGCCTTCCAGCGGCATGTACGTGCTGAACTTCTTCGGCATCGTCAATGGGTGCAAACACCCCAACATCGCGAAGATGTTCATCCGCTATCTGATGGGCGGCGACGACGGCAAAGGCAAGGGATACACCCGCTTCGGGACGACTGGTACCTGGTCTGTCAGACCTGAGTGCCCGCCCTCGAAAGGCAACGCCCCGCTCGACGAAGCGCTCTCCAAATACTACACCCCGGACTACAACTACATTTACGAGCACTACATTGAAGTCCGCGACTACTATATCGCCCATCTGAAGAGATAATGGAGCGAGAAAACCACTGACGGGACTGTCTGCATCCAGGCAGTCCCGTTGTGGTAATCTATGACGTTTCTCCAACAGGAAAACGGACCCTAGCAGGAGGCTACCGAGAAGCCTTTCGCACGCAAAAGGCCGATAGCTTCCCGATCGGGAAGATGGACGGCGTAATACCGCTTTCGCTCTTCAAAAGGAATCTTCTCTTCCATTCGCCCGAGATACCCATGAGCAGAAGAGGCTTTGGTCGTGGTATCCTGATAAACTCTTTTAATCTCGCCTTTCAGAAAGGCCGCCAGCACGGCATCCGGGATATCGGCGGCGTCGCCACTTACATAGAAGCCCAAATCCCGAAACCAGTACCCGTAACACTGCATATCGGATGCATGAGCAACATGGTAAGGCTCAATGGATAGACACCAATCCGCAGGCACTTGGTCGTACAATCGATAGAACGAACGGTCGATACCCACAATATCCAGGAACGAGCGAAGCCTTACGAGATCAGGATAGTAGATTTCCACTTGTTGATGGGACACAAGCGCGGCGTATGAGCAAAGAGTTCCCAAACTCCCCACATGGTCACAATGTGTGTGTGTAATCACTACAAGGATGCGGCGAGCTTCTGTAAATGCTTCAATAGTAAGCAATTTCTCGAAGACGGATTCTCCGCAATCAATCAGGACAAAATTTTTGTTCCAGAGGAACCACATACTGGTGTTTCCCAGCTCTGGGGCAAAAGCTCCCCCTATCCCAAGAAAATGAATTGCTGTCAAATTGTTCATTTGATCCCCGAGGAGACGAAGCTCTCAATAAACTGTCTCTGAAAGACAAGGAAAAGAACGACAAGCGGTGCGCTGATGATGAAGGTGGCGGCACAGACGTTGGTCCATTGCAAGACAGCCTCCTTGCTCTTCGCGAACAAGGCCAAACCGACTGTGAGGGTCCGATTCTCGACCGAGTTGGTGACAACGAGCGGCCACAAGAAATTGTTCCAATGGTAGCTCACGGAAACCAACGCGAAGGAAATGTATGCGGTCTTCGCATTCGGAACGAACACATGACGGATTACCTGGGCGGTGTTGCATCCATCGATGATGGCTGCGTCAGTCAAAGCGCGAGGAATCGTCTTGAAATGCTGGCGAAGCAGGAAAGTGCCCATCGCAGAACCAAGAAACGGCAACATGATGGCGAGCTTCGTATCCGTCAATCCGAGATCGGATATCGTCATGAAATTCGGAATAATCAGGATATCGTTGGGAATGATGATTTGCACGAAGAT
>Ga0256406_1006731_pt1 | contig 11355 bp, 6 predicted proteins | sample RumenRJG_03DNA_FD_185986 | JGI IMG/M metagenome (GOLD analysis project Ga0256406, IMG submission 185986) | Bovine rumen microbial communities from Lethbridge, Alberta, Canada - RJG_03 | ecosystem: Host-associated > Mammals > Digestive system > Stomach > Rumen | place: Canada: Alberta | collected...
AGCAGGCGCGATGGAAAGCGCGGTCTTACGTTTTCACGGTATGCGGGACCCGGCAGCCACCGGTACCCGATTGGTTTCTCGGGCGATACGATTGTCTCATGGAAATCACTCGCGTTTCAGCCGTGGTTCACGGCGACGGCGAGCAACATCGGTTATGGCTGGTGGAGCCATGACATCGGCGGCCATATGCTGGGATACAAGGACGAGGAGCTCACGACACGGTGGGTGCAGCTTGGAGTTTTCTCGCCGATCATGCGCCTGCACACCTCGGACAGCGAGTATATGCACAAAGAACCGTGGATGTTCAATGCGGTCTCGAAGGAGATCATCGAGCGGTACCTGCGGCTGCGCCACGAGCTGATTCCATATCTTTACACGATGAATCTGCGGGCGAGCAGGGATAACCGGCCGATTGTCGAGCCGCTCTACTACCGTGAACCGGAGAATCGGCTGCTCTATATGGATTACCGGAACGAGTATTATTTTGGCTCAGAGCTTCTCGTAAGCCCGATCACGCAGCCGCGCCTGAAGTCTGGCTTCGCCTCCGTCAAAACCTGGATTCCTGCGGGTGGCTGGTATGATGTTTTCACGGGGCTCCATTATACGGGCGCCAAAACGCTGACGCTCTATCGTGATCTCGACAACATTCCGGTGCTTGCGAAGGAAGGCGCGATTCTGCCGATGGAGGATTTCTCGGGCGAAGGTTACTATACTGCATCGACAGAGAATCCGGAGCACATGGCGCTGAAGGTCTTCTGCGGGCAGGACGGGGCATTTACACTTATGGAGGACAACGGCCTCGGCTCAGAGTATGAAGAAAAGAACTGGTGTGCGACAAAGATCAAGTACTGTGAGGATGAAAAGGAAGGGAAACTCACGATCGCAGCGGCTTTAGGAAATACCGCCTGCATCCCGGAGAAGCGCACCTGGAGAGTGGAATTCTATGGAGTAAAGGGCGCAGAATCCGCTGCGGAGGGCTCCGCTGACCGTGCAGAAGTTCTTGTGAATGGGGAAAAAGCACCCACAGAATATGATGCCGCGAAGAATGTCCTCTCCGTATGTGTAGGCCTTACAGATACCGATGAGAAAATCGAAATTGTAGTCCGGAAAGCGGCAACGATTCCGGAAACGAATGATTTCCGCAGGAGGCTTAACGACATCCTCATGGAGGCGGAAATGGAGAACATCCCGAAGATGCAGTTTGGCGCCATGATTGCGGGCGGGGCGGGAAAGAATGAAATCCTCTCCTCCGCACTTGCTTCGGACATGCCGGAGGAAATCAGGGGAGCTTTTGCGGAAGTATTGCTGGCGGAGTAATGGCGCCTGGCTGAAAATCAATGCAGGATACAGAGCCAGGCAGATGGTAGTGGACGGGGAAACGATACAATGAGCGGGACGAAGATCCGTGTGACAGTGTGGAACGAGTTTGTGCATGAGCGGGAGCTGCCGGAGATTGCGGCAGTGTACCCGGATGGAATTCACGGTGCGATCCGGGAATTCCTCGAAACGAATGAGGATATTGAAGTGAAGACGGCAACTCTGGACGAGCCGAATCAGGGGCTGTCGCGGGATCTTCTTGAGAACACCGATGTTCTCATCTGGTGGAGTCACGCAAAGCAGGAGGAGGTGACAGACGAGAATGTTCGCCTTGTGCAGAGCGAGGTGCAGAAGGGCATGGGGCTTATCGCCCTTCATTCCGCGCATTACAGCAAAATCATGCGCCAGATTCTGGGAACGCCGATGACACTGAAGTGGAGAGAGCATGACACGGAAAAACTCTGGTGCATCGATCCGTCTCATCCGATTGCACAGGGCGTCCCGGAATGCATCGAGCTTCCGGACGAAGAAATGTACGGCGAGCCGTTCGGAATACCGAACCCGGACGACGTGGTGTTCCTCGGCTGGTTTGGCGGGGGAGAAGTATTCCGGAGCGGTGTCACTTTCCGCCGCGGATATGGGAAAATTTTCTATTTTCAGCCCGGTCACGAGGAACAGCCGATTTACAGGCGCCCGGACATCCAGAAGATCATTACAAATGCGGTCCGCTGGGCTGCACCGGTCTACAGGGTGAAGGAATTTCCGGACAATATCCATGCAGAGCATTGATGCCGGGATGCCGATCAGATTTCGCAGGCAGGTTCGATTCCATGCAGAGAAATATCAGGGAAATTCCCTGATTTTCGCAGCAGGATTTCGCAGACAGAAAGGTCACAGGGGGAAAGGGAAAGTTTCCGGAATCCACCGGGTTTATATTTGTGGATTGTGATATAATCCACGTGTTACGCGGGATAACGCTGATTGGGGGAGCGGGCCTGTCGCAGTATGCGGACAGGCCCGCTCTGTTGGTGATCAGCGAAAGAATACGGAAATGAAGGAAGACCAACCGGGCAGCGGCGGCAAGGGGTTGCCGGCACATGCGACGGGCGGCCGAAGTGGTACATGAAACATCATTTTTTTAAATGGAAATCCGCATGGGGCGTGCTTCTGCTGTCTGTTATCGTCCTGTTTGCAGTTTTTGCGGTGCGGGCAGCGGTGCTTGTGCATGCGTATCCGGAGGAAAGCATTCCGGTGAGCACAGTGACCGGGGAGAATGGAGAGAACCTGAAGGATATCCGGATCGACGGGGACGGCAAGCTATACGCAGAGACGACCTCCGGCTCCATCACGGTTCCTTATGAGAGCGGTGCTCCGGTCAGCTGCGTTCGATATGATATTTCGGCGCTTTCGCGCGGCAACTGTTATTCCTACATTGTTCTGGACGGCTGTGGGCTCGAAGGCAAGACGATCATTGCTGACGGGACAAACATCATCGATATCGATGGTGCGAACACGGATGAGCAGGTAAACAGCATCACCTTTTACCCCGTTCCGATCCGCGGTGTGAGTTTCCGGCTGAATGCGTTTATCGTGAATCCGTCTTCCCACATCATCGGACTCGAGATGCGCAAATTCGCAATTCTTGCATCGGTCATTCTGATGTTTGAGGCCATCGTGCTCCTGCTCCGCGGGGAGAAGCGCCGCATCGGCCATCCTTCCAGAGTGAGTGTCACGATCATGTGTGCGCTTGCGGGGCTTTTCGGCGCGTATCTCATCCATGGATATTTTACGGCGGGCTGGATCACAGCAGCGTTCGTGTATCATCTCGCGGCGTTTCTCTCGGCGGGTGCATATCTTCTTCTCGCGCATGCGCCGGCTGGCAGGCGATCCGTGCGCACGGCCGCTGCCAACGTGAAAACTGTTATATCGTCAAAACCTGAGTTTGCTGTAATTCGTATTTTTATTCTCACGGTATTTGACTTCTCCGTGATTGAAATGCTGTACGGCGATATGTTCCGGCTGGATCATATGGATTCGATCTTCATGAATCTGCTGGCCCTGGCGATTCCATATGCAGTCTGTTATCCGGTTTTCTTCGGCCGGAAACAGCATTATTCCTATTTGATTCCCACAATTTTCTGGTTTGTCGTTGCTGTTGTAAACCATTATTATTTTGAGTTTCGCTCACAGGCTCTTGAATTGTCCGATCTTTCGATGGCAGAGACTGCGAAAAATGTAATGGGATCATATCGGCTTGATGTGACAGAAGATCTGCTTTTCTGTGCGTTTGGCTTTGCACTTATTGTTTTCGCGATGGTGACAGAAGACCATACACCCATCCCGCGTCGCGGCGGCGTGCGCAGACTCAGCGCAATCGGGGCGGCCATCGCGCTGATGATTTGTGTCTGGTCCGGCGCACCGGAGGTCAACCTCTGGAATACAAACAGCGCGACACTCCATCACGGCTACATACTCACGTGGATTTCTTTTGCAAAGAGAACCCTTGAAAAGCCGACTCCGGAAGGTTACTCGGCTTCGGAAGCCGAGAGCCTGCTCAGAGAGTATGCAAATGACGGAAAGGACGCGTCCGGAGCAGGTGCATCGGCAGAAAGTGAATCCGGGGCAGATTCGGCGACGGGCAGTTCAACATCGTCCGGGAAGACCTCGACGACGGGGAGTTCAACATCGTCCGGAGAGTCCTCGGCGGCGGGCAGTTCTTCATCTTCCGAAACAGTCTCGACGGTTCCGGCAACCACGACCAATGATGGCTCCCCGAATATCATTGTCGTTATGGATGAAGCCTTTGCAGATCTTCCGTCTGTATATGGTTTTGACACGGATGTGGATGATCTGCCGTTCATTCATTCGCTCGAGGGTGCAAATGTGCGGAAGGGCTGGATGATGTCATCCGTCTTCGGAGGAACCACCGCAAACACGGAGTATGAGTTCCTGACTGGAAATTCGACGGCCTTCCTCAATTATTACAGCGTTCCGTACACGCAGTACATCAACAGTGACCAGGAATCCCTCGCCTGGCTCCTTAAGAGCCGCGGCTACAGCGCGACAGCCTTTCACCCGTTCTACGAATCCGGGTATAAACGATACAAAGTGTATCCGCTGATGGGTTTTGACGATTTTAAATCGCTCGAGAGCGGGCTGAAGTACAACAGCAAGATCCGGACCTATATCAGTGATGAATCGGATTTCAAGGACCTCATCGGTATTTTCGGGGACGGGCAGGAGAGCGGAAAGCCGCAGTTCATCTTCAACGTGACCATGCAGAACCACGGCGGCTACAATTCCGTTTCACCTTCGGTCGATGTGACTGTGAAGCCGACGGATGAGGACCTGCAGCTGTCGCAGATCGAGGAATACCTCTCGCTTGCACATGCGACGGATGCGGCGTTTAAAGACCTGGTTGATTATTTCTCGACGGTTGATGAGCCGACGATCATCCTGATGTTCGGCGACCACCAGCCGGGGGTCGCCGATGAGTCGCTGAAGGCCATGGGCCCGGACATGTTCGAAGAGAACGCATCCGTGGCAACGAAGGAAAAACAATATACGGTGCCATATGTCATGTGGGCAAATTTCGACCTTCCGGAGGGAGAGACACCTGAGTACATCTCGCCGAATTTTCTCCGCTCGTACCTCCTTCAGTGCGCAGGCGTTGAAGGCAGTGCCTACGACAAGTTCACGGAGACGGTCCGGGAGCAGTATCCGGCCGTGAATATCCTCGGTTACCTTGATAATGACGGAAACTGGAATGACATTGGTACGCTGGATTCTGTTGACATTCTGCTCGATTACAAGCGGATTGCGTATTACAACCTCTTCGACCATTCAAAGGTTGACATGGGTCTCTTCACGGATCCGTGAGGGAGAAAAAAAACCTGGAAGGCAAAGGCAATCAAGGGTAAAAGAGTGTCTTTCCTGGACTTAAAAAGAGGCAACATAGCCGGCGGTGAAGACGAAACGGACTTTATGTGTTGTTCGGTCAGGCTGGTCTGGCCCATCGGCAAATGTAAGAAGAGATAGATAGCGCAGGAGAAAATGACATGGATCAGAAATTCTATGACGTCTCTGATATGGCGAAAATCTGCAGCCCCGCCTGCAACGGATGTGGCAAATGCTGCCATGCGATGACGGATACGATTCACCTTGATCCGTATGATATCAATGCGCTTGAGAACGGACTGCATCAGAGCTTTCCGGAGCTTCTGAATCGCGGCTCCATTGCATTTCATGAGGAGGACGGGCTGATTCTGCCGCATCTGCGCATGGAAGATACAAGGGAGGGAGAGGGCAGAGGCCGCTGTACCTTCCTGTCGGAGGATGGCCGCTGCAGCATCCACGAATTCCGGCCAGGATATTGCCGTCTTTTCCCGCTTGGAAGAAACTACGAAACTTCCACACACACATTTCAATATTTCGTCGTGGGAGGCGGTTGTGATATGCCGGGCCGTTACAAGGTCCGCATCAATAAATGGCTGGGAATACCGAATTTGCCCCGCTATGAGAGCTTTGTGAGCGAATGGCATTATTACATCCGGGATATAAAAGAGAAGATTGCCGGATACAGCCAGGATGCGGCCGGACAAATTGCAGCCAGCGAGAATACAGCCAGCCACGATGCAGCCTTGCCAGACACAACAAGCCAGAATACGGCGGAGAATCCGAATGAATCTTACATCCGGCAGCTCAATCTTTTTATTCTCAAAGTTTTCTATGAAACTCCGTTTGATTCGAATCGCGATTTCTATGAGCAGTTCGATCTTCGCCTGAAGGAAGCCAAAACGGTGCTGTGAATTATCCCGGGGAGTGCAGAAGGGAATGCTGCCCCCGGGAATTTTCTGTATTAAATAGGAAAGCACACCCGACCATCCTCCTTCGAATTCCGCGTGCCGTCCGAATCTTCTGATTTGCAGATTAAAATAATCGAAAAAGAATTTCCTGATGCCTTTCACGCTTTTATACACTACAATATTCTTAGTGTGATTCTTTATTCCTGAGAATCAACACGGGAAATATTCCGGACCGTTCCTTTTTATTCAGAACCGCAACTTGCATCTTCAGGAGGAAAAATTATGTCCAAGCTTCCGGAAAACATTGGAATTGAAACGAAATGTGTTCAGAGCGGGTATCGTCCTGAGAACGGCGAACCGCGTGAAGTGCCGATCATCGAGAGCACGACATTCAAGTATGATACCAGCGCCGACATGGGCAGGCTGTTCGACCTGGAGGCAGAAGGCTATTTCTACAGCCGCCTTCAGAATCCGACCTGTGACTATGTTGCTGCCAAAATTGCGGCTCTTGAGGGAGGCAGTGCTGCAATGCTGACCGGTTCCGGACAGGCGGCAAATTTCTATGCCGTGTTCAATATCGCAGGCTGCGGCGATCATATCATTGCATCCAGCTCTATCTACGGCGGGACTTTTAACCTGTTCGGCGTTACAATGAAGAAGATGGGTCTCGACGTAACCTTCGTATCTCCGGACTGCAGCAACGAGGAACTGGAGGCGGCATTCCGGCCGAACACTAAGGCTGTATTCGGGGAGACCATCGCAAACCCGGCGCTCACCGTTTTTGACATCGAACGGTTTGCAAAGAAGGCCCACGAGCACGGAGTTCCGCTCATCGTGGACAACACCTTTGCCACGCCCGTGAACTGCCGGCCGTTTGAGTTCGGCGCGGATATCGTCACTCACTCGACCACAAAATACATGGATGGTCACGGCAGTGCGGTCGGAGGATGCGTTGTTGATTCCGGAAATTTTGACTGGATGGCCCATGCGGACAAGTTCCCGGGACTCACGACGCCGGATGATTCGTATCACGGTATTACCTATGCGGAGAAGTTTGGGCAGAAGGGCGCATACATCACAAAGATGACGGCACAGGTCATGCGTGATCTCGGTTCTGTTCAGAGTCCGTACAATGCGTATCTCCTGAATATCGGTCTCGAGAGTCTGCATGTCCGAATGAAGCAGCACTGTGCAAATGCTCTTGCTGTCGCGGAATATCTGAAGAACAGTCCGGACGTGGAGGCAGTGAATTATCCTTCCCTGCCGGGCGACAAATATTATGCGCGTGCGCAGAAATACCTTCCGAACGGAAGCTGCGGAGTTGTTTCCTTCGTCATCAGAGGGGGAAGAGACAGAGCAGAGCGCTTCATGAAGGAACTGAAGATTTTTGCGATTGAGACACATGTCGCGGATGCGCGTTCCTGCTGTCTGCATCCGGCGAGCTCGACCCATCGCCAGCTGACGGATGAGGAGCTTGTGAATGCGGGAATTTCCTCCGGCATGATCCGTCTCTCCTGTGGCCTTGAAGATGCACGGGACCTGGTTGCAGATATCGATCAGGCGATGAAGAACAGCCGCGGCTGAGGGGAAAAAGGAAAAGGCTATTCAGGCAAAAAAATACAGGGAATGAAAGAGATCCAGGGGCTTCAAAAGGGACGGACGCCGGACACCGGCATGTAAAGGAGCAGGGTATGAATGATCAGTATTATTGGACAATCAGCGGCCTCAAGAACATCGGCGGCATGAATTCAAAACGCAATTATTGGAAGTGTGTTCTTGCAGCGCTTCTGATCACACTTTCGACCGGATCGGCTGGTTCCGGCAGCAGTTCCATCGTGAACAGCCTCTCGGAAAATGAGAATTACAGCGGCATCTTTTCGCACGGTGCAGAGATGTTTTCCTGGAGTACCGTGGGCCTTGGGGCGATTGCAGCATTATTTTTCGGAGCTTCGATCGTCGCATTAATCGTCGGAATTTTCCTGCTGTATCCGCTGGAGGTCGGTGCACGCCGCTTCTTCATCACAAACCGCGTCAGCAATGCACAGATCGATCAGGTCGGTATTGCTTTCAGCTCGAACTACCTTAACATTGTCAAAACTCAGTTTCTCCGTTATTTATTCACATACCTCTGGTCTCTGCTCTTCCTGGTGCCGGGAATAATCAAGTCATATGAATATCGGATGATTCCGTATATTCTGGCAGAGAATCCATCCATCAACTGGAGAGAGGCTTTCCGTCTTTCCAAGGCCATGATGGACGGGCAGAAGTGGAATGCGTTCGTGCTCGATCTTTCCTTCATCGGATGGCATATTCTCAGCGCATTTACCTTCGGCCTTCTCGATCTTTTCTATACGAATCCGTATCAGCAGCAGACCAATGCGGAGCTTTATGATGTGTTGAAGAGCAGACTTTTCGGAACACAGCGTCAAAACTACGGCGGAAACGGCTATGGCCCGAACGGCGGCTACAACGGCGGAAACGGCTACGGTCCGAACGGCGGCTACTACGGCGGAAACGGCTATGGCCCGAACGGCGGTTACAACGGCGGAAACGGCTACGGCCCGAACGGCGGTTACAACGGCGGAAACGGCTACGGCCCGAACGGCGGTTACAACGGCGGAAACGGCTACGGTCCGAACGGCGGCTATAATGCTGATTGGGGCCAGAGCCAGAATGATGCCGCGAATAATACCGGATATTCCAAAGGACAACCGACCGGATATAATCCGGACGCATCGGGAAGGACAGAGAGTACCGATGGACAGCCGAAGGGCTATAGACCGGATGACGGAACTGCAACGGGACAGAATAATCAGTAATAAGTAATTGGTAATTCGTAAGTTCTCTGATCAGATATCAGCATTCAGGATCCGGAGGGTGTTCCTGAGGGATGAAAGGATCACAGTAAACCTGCGTGAGCAGATTACTCCTGATAGAAAGGGGAGGTTACCTATGAAAAAGAAAGCAACAGCGATTCTCGGAATACTGCTAGCCGCTACCGCGGGCGTCGCGGCCGGATCCGGGGCAATGTCAACAGCTGTGACGGCGGCACCGCGTGCAACAACAGCCGAAGCAGCGGAAGACACAACGGAAGACACAACGGATGACACTGATTCTGATGATACGGAAGAAGACACAGAAGCGGTCACGGCAGCAGCCCTTGAGTCCGGCAAATCTGTGATTTCCGTCACCGGGTCCGAAACCGTGAAGGTCAGGCCGGACCGCGCACGTGTTCAGTTTTCCATCGAGACCCAGGCGGACACTGCGAAAAAGGCTCAGTCCGAGAACGATGATGAGATAAATGATCTTGTCGATACCCTGGAGGACCTTGGCGTCTCCGATGATGACATCACGACGTCGAACTATTCTCTGTATCCGAAATATGACTACTCCGATGGCGGAGACGGTACAATCGTAGGATACACACTGAACTGCACACTGCTTGTCGATGATCAGGATGCAGACGGGGTGAGCGCCATTATCGCAGGATGCTCCGATGCCGGCATCACAAGCATCAGCGGGCTTGAGTATTACTGCGATGATGATACCGATTCCTATAACGATGCACTCAAGAAGGCAATAGCAGATGCCCAGACCAAGGCAGAGGCTGTTGCAGAGGCGACCGATTCCAAACTTGGATCCATCGTATCCATCACGGAAACAACCGACGGAAATACGAGTGAACCGGACACCTATTATAATTTCGAATCGAAGGATGCCATAGCGCAATCTGTGACTATTTTCCCGGACGATGTAGATGTCACGGCAAAGGTAACCGTCGTTTATTCCGTCAGGTAATCTGAGAATATGAGAGACGTTCCGCCGGGTAAAACCGGAATCCGTCTCAGATAAATAAAATGGTAAGCTTTTATCGCCGTAAAAACCGATTCTACAATGTGGGTGCAGTGGACTGGGACCATCTTCTCTTCACTGACCAGGATCTTAAGAAGCTGCTCTGGCCTCTCATCGCCGAGCAGCTTCTTAATTCGCTTATGGGAATGATGGATACCATGATGGTATCCCGCGTGGGCAGTGCCGCTATTTCTGCGGTATCCCTTGTGGATGCCATCAACACGCTGTTCATCCAGATTTTTGCGGCGATGGCGACCGGCGGCACGATTCTCTGCTCCCAGTATCTCGGGGCAGGAGACAGAAAACAGAGTAACAGCGCTGCACAGCAGATTGCGCTCAGTTCACTTGTCATTACGGCTGCCTGTGCAGTTTTCAGCATTGCCTTCCGCCGTCCGCTGCTGCGGGTTACATTCGGATCGGTCGAGCCTCTGGTCATGCAGGATTCGCTTGATTATTTCCTGCTCACGGCGGCGTCTTATCCCTTCATCGGGATGTTCCAAGTGGGCTCGGCATTCTATCGGGCGGGCGGCAACAGCCGGTTCCCAATGACCATTTCGGTCATATCCAATATTTTAAATATCATTGGCAATGCCATCTTCATCTTCGGAATGAATATGGGCGTAACCGGAGCGGCCCTGTCGACACTCCTTTCGAGGATCTACGCGATGATTGTGGTTTTTGCGTACTTGCGTATGCCGCGGCAGGAGATTGTACTGCGCGATTATTTCCGGATCAGACCAGACTGGTCAATGATCGGACGCGTTCTCTCCGTCGGAATTCCGTCCGGAGTCGAGAACGGCATGTTCCAGTTTGGCAAGCTTGCCATTCAGTCGAGTGTTTCGACGCTCGGCACTACGGCGATTGCGGCACAGGCGATGGCAGCGATCCTCGAGGGACTCAACGGAATTGCCGGAATCGGCATCGGTATCGGACTTATGACGGTCGTCGGACAGACCATCGGTGCCGGCAGAAGAGAGGAAGCCAAATACTATATCGTCCGTCTCAGCGTGATTGGATATGCAGCGGTCGGGCTCTCATGTCTTGTCCTTTACTTCTGCGTGCGGCCGATCACCTTCCTTGCCGGAATGGAGCCGGAAGCTGCTTCCATGTGTATTTTCATGATGGGCTGGATTTCCGCCGTCAAACCGATCGTATGGGTCCTGGCCTTTATACCGGGATACGGACTTCGCGCCGCAGGAGATGTCCGATACTCCATGGTTATGGGAAGCATCGTCATGTGGGGCTGCAGGGTTGTCCTGACTACCGTTCTTATCCGTGTCTTCGGGGCAGGTCCGATTGCGGTTTGGATCGGCATGTTTTCAGACTGGACCCTTCGCGGCATCTTCTATACGCAGCGTTATTTTTCCGGAAAGTGGCTCCG